>WNFR01001002.1_pt1 | contig 58256 bp, 64 predicted proteins | sample 5400221 | NCBI WGS metagenome assembly WNFR01 (sample SAMN13153357, study PRJNA577476) | soil metagenome | isolation source: 40 cm soil under Madrone tree | place: USA:California | collected 2016-06-14
CGGGCGGCGAGCGCTTCACGACCATCAATGTATTTACCGATGGTTTGACCCGGCGCTACGGACAAGCTTCATCGCTCGACGATTACGAGCGCAAGGCCCAAGCCATGACTTACGATGGCCAGCGCGCCATGTTCGAAGCCTACGCGCGGAACAAATACACATCCACGGGTGTGATTCAGTGGATGCTGAACAATGCTTGGCCATCCCTCATCTGGCATCTCTACGACTACTACCTTGTTCCGGCAGGTGGATATTTCGGGACGAAAAAAGCCTGCGAGCCGGTTCATGTTCAGTATTCGTATGACGATAACTCCGTCGCCGTAATCAACGGAAGCTACGAAATGCTCAAAGGTACAAAAGTCAGCGCCAAAACCTACAACATCGATGCCAAGGAAAAAGCTTCGCGCGAGGCGACATTTGATCTGGGCGCGGACAGCAGCACTAAGGCATTCGATCTCCCCACACCCGAAGGACTGACGCCGACCTATTTCCTGAAGCTCCAGCTGCACGATGCGGCGGGCAAGCTGCTCAGCGACAATTTTTATTGGCTGTCGACAAAACCGGACGTGCTCGACTGGGACAAAAGGGCCGACACCGTCTATACACCGCAGAAGGAATTCGCCAACCTCACCGGCCTGAACAGCCTTCCCCAAGCGCAGGTAGCAATCACCAAGACAGTGCAGGCAAGTGGCGCCAACTCGACGGTCACTGTAATTGCGGAGAACAAGAGTGGCAGCGTGGCATTCATGGTCCATCCGCGGCTCACACGCGGCAAGGGCGGTGAGGACCTAACGCCAATTCTTTGGAGTGATAATTATTTCTCTCTGCTGCCGGGAGAGAAGAAATCCGTCACCGCAAAGTTTGATTCCGCCGCACTCCGGGGCGCCGCTGCCGAGCTGGTAGTGGAGGGCTGGAACGTCGAGCCAACAGCGCCTTAGGCGGACGGTGATTCGTTCGCCAGCGCTTTTTCCGGCTTGATCACCGGCGCGATGAACCGGTAGCCGAGCCGCGGGAGGGTTTCGACAAATCGCGGACTCCGCGCGGAGTCTCCCAGTAAATCGCGAAGTTTGTTGACAGCGGTGTTCAGCCCATGCTCGTAAGCGACATAGGTATCGGGCCAGAGTCGTTCCCGAAGCATATTTCGGGTTACAACATCACCAGCTCGGTCCAGTAACATCTCCAGGATTTGGAAGGGCTTTTCCTCCAGCCGGATACGCATTCCATGTTTGCGAAGTTCGCGCGACTGGAAGTTGACTTCAAAGGTGCCGAAACGCGTTACGATGCCTGAGCTCTGAGCTTCATTCATTCGTTTATCCCCGTGGTTACCCAGCCTCGACACAGAATCGCCTGCCAGTGCTATCCAACTACCCATGACCCTTTTCGAATAAGCCTTACACCCCCATGCCCTGATTGTTGTGGAGACTTGCCCCTCCCCTGATTTATTCCCACTCATTCTTGCCATGGCGCAACCAATCGGCACATTTCCGTCATCCAATGCGGTAGAATCGCAAAGGGCCTTGCCTTTGGGCTGGGAAACGGATGAGGAGATCTTCAGGAATTGTGATTTCCGATCGTGAGAGGGAACAATGAAAAGTGTGAATCGTTTCTTGGTGGCGGTTGTTTTGGCGATCTTTTTTGCCGGCGCTGCTACCGCGGATACTTTGGAATTACGAGATGGCCGTGTATTGAAGGGGAAATATCTCGGCGGCACCCAGGCTGTTTTGCGCTTCGAGATTAATGGCGAAGTTCAGACTTTTAACACCACCGATGCTGTCGCGCTGACGTTTACGGGTAATGCCGGGCGTTCTGCTCCTGCTGCGGCTCTGGCTCCGGCGGCCGTGCCGGCCAACAGCTTGGCGGGCTCCGCTTCAGGCGGGGACGTGACCATCCCTGCAGGACAGTCTCTGCTGGTGCGCATGATTGACGGTGTGGATTCCGCGAAGAACCACGTGGGTGACGTTTTCCACGCCAGCCTGGAGACCGACTTGACCATCGGCAACACCATCGTCGCGCGCAAGGGCACCGATGTGTATGGACGGCTTGCCAACGCCGAGAAGAGCGGAACATTTACGGGCAAGTCGGAGTTACAGCTGGAACTAACACGCATGGTGATTGACGGCAAGGATTATCCGGTTGTCAGCAGCGACTACACGCTGCAGGGCAAGGGCCAAGGCGCCTCTACGGCCAAGAAAGTGGGTGGCATCGCAGCCGCCGGAGCGATCATTGGAGCCATCGCAGGCGGCGGAAAGGGCGCGGCGATTGGCGCGGCCGCCGGAGGGGCCACAGGCGCGGGCGTCCAAGTGCTGACCAAAGGAGCGCAGGTGAAAGTGCCCAGCGAAACCTTGCTCGAATTCCGCCTCCAGCAGCCAGCAACGGTGACGCCTTCGCGGTAGAAGTGCCTACCGCAGTTGCGCATTGAAATCCAGAAGAGTGTCTGGAAAGGCGGGCTTCGGCTCGCCTTTTCTTTTCGCGCCCCGGTACCTGGGGAGTATCGTTTCCATGCCGTCTTCACCCGTTATCGGATTGGAACCATCCGCCAGAAAATCCCTCTTGCCACTCCTGCTGTTAGTGAGTAAGCTACCCCCTCACGTGGGGAGACCATGCCAAAAGAAAAACCTAGAGTAAACATCGGAGAAGTCATCAGGACCTATCGGAGCCAGCGTAGCCTGTCGCAAGGCGACATCGAGCGCCGCACCGGACTCCTGCGCTGTTACCTGTCGCGGGTCGAAAACGGACACACGGTTCCCTCTCTCGAAACGCTCGCCAAAATCGCGGAAGCCATGGACATCTCGCTCGCCGATTTTTTCCCCGGCACGGAAACGCCCCGCGACCGCGAAACGCAAAAAGCCCTTGGAGAGCTTTCCCAGGACGAAATTCGCTTTCTAGGCGAGATCAAAAAGTACAGCACCACGCTCTCCGACGGGGACAAACGCCTGGTGCTTGCGATGATCCGCAAAATGGCTACTTTGCTCCCGCCGCCGCCGCCGAAGAAGTTGATTGTACGCCGCCCTACCGCATAACCAGTCGTGCGCACCAAGCATCCAAATTATTGATGGCATTAAGCTGAAAAGATGATTGGCCCGTCCGAGGGCCATTCGGTATGCTAGATAACGGAATGACTTCTGTCCGCATGACCAGCGTTTGTTGTTGTCCGCACCCAACGGTGACGGCCGCCGCGTCTTGTTTGGATAGGAAGCCAGCTTTCTAACAGCTCTCTAGTCCAAGGTTGAAGCGAACCCACCGCCAGGTATTCCGGCAGGTGGGTTTTTCGTTTTAGGGGTCCTTCATGACCAACGCATCAGAAGTCTTAGTTCGGCAACCGGATCTCGAACCCGCGAGGGCAATCGATGGCGAGACCCGCGCGCCTCGCAGGCTCAATCACCAGCGCGCGCTCGAATCCGAAAGCATTCACATTCTCCGCGAGGCCGCTGCCGAATTCGCCCGCCCCGTGATGCTCTATTCCATCGGAAAAGACTCTTCGGCCATGCTGCGCCTGGCGCAAAAGGCTTTTTTCCCCGGTAGAATTCCTTTTCCCCTGCTGCACGTTGACACCAGTTACAAATTCCCGGAAATGGTCGAGTTCCGCGACTCTTACCCCCGGCAGATTGGCGCTGAGCTCATCGTTCACAAAAATCAGGAAGCGCTAGACGCTGGCGCAAACCCTTATTCACTGGGCACCCAGAAATGCTGCGGGCTGCTGAAAACGAAGTCCCTTCTGGACGCGCTGGCTGAAGGCGGCTTCGACGCGGCTTTCGGCGGGGCCCGCCGCGACGAGGAAAAATCACGCGCCAAAGAGCGCATCTATTCTTTCCGCGATTCTCTGGGCCAGTGGGACCCGAAAAATCAGCGGCCCGAGTTGTGGAATATTTTCAACTCCCGTCTCGACAAAGGCGAAAGCATTCGTGTGTTCCCCCTTTCCAATTGGACCGAACTCGACGTCTGGCTCTATATCCATGCCGAAAATATCCCCATCGTGCCCCTTTATTTCGCCAAGAAACGCGACGTGGTCCTCCGCAACGGTTCCATTGTGGTGATCGATCATCCCACACAGCTCCTGGCAGGCGAGAAAACGCAGCGCGTGAAGTGCCGCATGAGGTCGCTCGGATGCGTTCCCTGCACGGGAGCAATCCGTTCCGATGCCGACACCGTACCCAAGATTATCGAGGAAATGGTGTCCTTCCGCCGCTCCGAACGCGAAAACCGCGCCATCGACCACGACGAAGAAGGCTCCATGGAACTCAAGAAGCGCGAGGGCTACTTCTGATGATCTCTTCCCTGAAAAACATTCCGCACAGCACCTTCTCCGCTTTTCTTGAGCAGGACTTGAACACCGACCTGCTTCGTTTCACTACCGCGGGGAGCGTTGACGACGGCAAGTCCACCCTAATCGGAAGGCTCCTGCACGATTCCAAAGCCGTCTACGAAGATCAACTCGCCTCTGTGAAAAAGAGCCGCATCAACCGCTCGACCGGGCCACTCGATTTTTCGCTGCTCACGGATGGTCTTCGAGCCGAACGCGAGCAGGGCATCACCATCGACGTGGCTTACCGGTATTTCGCCACCGCTCGTCGGAAATTCATCATCGCCGACACTCCGGGGCACGAGCAGTACACGCGCAACATGGCGACGGGTGCGTCCACTGCGGACTTGGCAGTCATCTTAATAGACGGGACAAAAGGGATCCTCCCCCAAACGCGCCGTCACGCCTTCATCGCATCGCTGCTGGGAATTTCAAATGTGCTCGCCGCCGTCAACAAAATGGACCTGGCCGGGTATCGCGAAGATGTCTTCCGCAAGTTGCAGGACGACTTCCTGACGCTCGCGGCCCAGTTGGGAATTGCCAATGTACAATGCGCGCCCATCAGCGCGCTCGAGGGAGACAACGTTGTCGACCACAGCAATCGCATGCCGTGGTATCACGGTCCAACGCTGCTGGAGCACCTCGAAACTATCCCTCTTCCAGAAAAAGATTCGCCGCAAGGTTTTCGCTTCCCGGTACAAACCGTGATTCGTCCTGACGCCACGTTTCGCGGATTCGCCGGCCGTATTGCGAGTGGAAGCGTTCATCCCGGTGATCCCCTCGTGGCGCTTCCTTCGGGGCAAAAAACCCGCGTGCGCTCCATCGTGACCTACGATGGCGAACTTCCGCAGGCGTCTTCCTCGATGTCCGTGACCTTGCAGTTGGATGAGGAGATCGATCTTAGTAGGGGCGACATGCTCGTTTCGCTCGACCATCTCCCGAAAGTTTCGAGGAAATTTCATGCCAAGGTCGTCTGGCTTCACGGGACATCCCTCGAATTGGGCCGCACCTATCTCGTAAAACACACCGCTCGGCAGACAAAGATCCGCGCGCTGCGCATCCGCCATCGCGTCAACGTCAATACCCTGGCGCACGAACCGGCCACTCGCTTGGAGATGAACGAAATCGGTTCCGTTGAATTCGAGACGCATGTTCCGCTGTTTTTCGATTCCTACTCCAGTAACCGGACGACGGGCAGCTTCATTTTGATCGACCCTGCTACGAATGCCACGGTAGGCGCGGGAATGATTCAAGAAGACGTCTCCACGGCGGAGATCGCGAGAGCACCTGAAAACGAAGTTTCCGCTTCCCCCCTGGACGAAATTTCTGTTGCGCCCGAGGAACGGTATGCACGTCACGGCCATTTTCCGGCCGTGATTCTACTCGAAGGTCGCGCAGCTCTAGCGGTGCGCCTTGAACGTCTCCTCTTCGGTCTCGGGCTCCAGGTACTGAACCTCAGGCCTCGCGAACTCTCAGGCGATGCTCTAGATCTGGCGATTCGCGTGGCAAGGTCCGCCGGGTTCATCGTCCTTTATTCCGGCGACGCTCTTCCTGATGAAACAAAACATCGCATCGCGCTGGGATTCGACAATCGCTCTCTGGATATTGCCAGCGGACCTGAACACAGTCCCAACGAGGACCAAGCTGTCAGCCAAGTCCGCGCGTTCGCCGAGTCTCTGAAGTTTGTTGATGAACCTCGAAAGTTTCAGCAAAAGGTGAATTAAATGAATGCAGACCACATCGCCGAAATAATAGAAAATCTCGCGCCAGAGCAAGCCCTGCACGCCGTACTCGCCGCCAAAGAGAACGCCCGCGCCTGCTTAACCAGCAGCTTTCAAGCCGAAGATATGGCCGTCCTGCATATTCTGCGCGAACGCATTCCAGACGTGCCCGTGTTGTTCCTGGATACCGGCTATCACTTTTCGCAAACCTACGAATACCGCGACACGATGACGAAACAATGGTCGCTGCAACTCGTCAACGTCCTCCCAAGGCAAACGGTTCCCGAACAAGAGTCGGCATTCGGCATTCTTAACCGGACCGATCCCACACGCTGCTGCCAATTGCGCAAAGTCGAGCCCCTTCTCGGTGCTCTGGAACCGTTCGATATTTGGTTTACAGGTTTGCGCCGCGAACAATCCCCGACGCGCCGAAATCTCAAGAAGCTTGAGCTTCAGCGTCTCCCTAACGGCAAAACTCTTTGGAAGGTGAGCCTTCTCGCGGACTGGAATTGGGCTCAGGTTTGGAACTACACAAGCGCGAATGGCATCAGCCACCTTCCTCAGTACGACGAAGGCTATTTGAGCATCGGCTGTGAGCCTTGCACCGCCCTGCCGGCCGATCCAAATAATCCGCGGTCCGGCCGCTGGGGTGGAACGAAACTCGAGTGCGGTATTCACACCTTTTCTAAGCGAGCCGAGGTATGAACTTCTTTATTGGTTTCCTGATTGCTATCGCTGTGGGTCTGACGGGTATTGGCGGCGGCAGCTTCACCGTTCCCGCGCTCGTGTTGATCGTCGGGCTGACCGCCGGCGAAGCGGTAGGAACGGCGTTCGTGTTCGCGGGAGTTCTGCGGCTGATCGCCGCGCCGTTCTACCTCGTCGGAAAAAACTTTCATGCGCGCTATCTGTGGCTTCTTCTGCTTGGAGCAATTCCCGGCCTCCTGCTCGGCACATTTGTGCTCAAGCTGCTTGGAAATCAGGGAGGAAATCCAGTTGTCGTCATTCTGCTCGGAATCCTACTCGCAGCATCTTCAAGTGTGACGTTCGTTCCGCGCGCGCAGAACCCGGGTTTCGCTCGGAAGAATTCCCGCTGGTTGCCCTGGCTCGCCCTCCCCATCGGCGTCGAATACGGATTCTCTTCCGCCGGGGCTGGCGCGCTCGGGAGCGTTCTGCTCTTAAATTACTCGGAGATGACCACTCCGCAGGTGGTTGGCACAGACCTGATTTTTGGCCTGGTGCTGGCCGCAATCGGCGGCGCGTTTCATTGGAGGTTCGGCGCGATTAACTCGCCGGTTCTTCTCCATCTGTTGGCCGGCGGAATCCCTGGCGTTGTGTTTGGATGCGCGCTCGCGCGGCAGGTTCCCGCGCGAAAACTGAAATTGGTTGTCGCCATGATCGCCATTTTCGCGGGAGTTCAACTCGTGTGGAATGGCACGCGCAGCCTGCTGGCAAATCGGGAAGTGGCGGCGATCAAGGTCACTGCTCGTCACCAAATAAGAAGCAGCGCCAACCTGCACCTTTTTGCTGGAAAATGATCCGGAATCGGATCCTAGCTGGATTGCCCACGAATAATGCGGATGGCATCGGGTAGAGCGGCGTCGCCTCGCCCATTCGCCGGTGACGTGACTTGCGTGGCGTCCGGCTCGTCGCTTTCGAGCGTGCTCTCGCCGGGCGCGAGGAAGAGGTTCGCTTCTACGGCGTGTTGCTTGGTGTAGAGATCGTAGTACCGGCCGCCGAGGGCGTACAGGGTTTCGTGAGTACCTCGTTCAATGACCCGGCCTGCCTCGACAACGAGAATCTGCTCGGCGCGTCGAATCGTGGAGAGCCGGTGCGCAATGACGAATGTCGTGCGTCCACGCATGAGGTAACGCAGGCCCTCCTGGATCAGCGCCTCCGATTCCGAATCCAGACTGGACGTTGCTTCGTCCAGGATCAGAATGCGCGGGTCGGCCAGAATAGCGCGAGCAATCGACACGCGCTGCTTTTGGCCGCCGGAGAGCTTTACTCCGCGTTCGCCGACCACCGTGTCGTACTTATTCTCGAAGGACTCTGCAAACTCATCCACGCGCGCGATGTGGCAAGCGGCTAGAATTTCTTCTTCCAAGGCGGCAGGCCGCGCGAACGCCACATTTTCCCGGATCGTGCCATCGAAAAGAAAAGTTTCCTGTAGTACGACGCCGAGTTGTGTGCGGTAAGAATTCAGTTTCACAGTCGAAAGATCCACCCCATCGACCAGGACGCGCCCGCCCGACGGCACATAAAACGCTGCAATCAACCCGATGATCGTCGATTTTCCCGCTCCGGAAGGGCCAACCAGAGCCGTAACCGTTCCCGGTTCCGACCGGAAACTCACCTCGTGCAGAACTTCTTTCCGTGTGTCGTAAGCAAAGCTCACGTTTTCCATCTCTACGAGACCGTTCACACGATCGAACGTCTGTGTGCGCCCGGGTTCCTCATCCTCCAGCTTCTCGTTCAGAATCTCCCGAGTGCGTTCCAGCCCGGTAATGGCCTCCGTAATCTGCGTCCCGATAGCCACGATTTGAAAGACCGGCGCAATCAGCAGGCCCAAAAAAATGTTGAACGCGAAGAAAGTTCCCAGCGTCATCGTGCCACCTAGAATCTTGTGTGCGCCGAGCTCCATGATAATGGCGCTGACGATGCCCATCAGCCCGGCCGCTGAAAGACTCATCAGCGAAGTGGCCGTGAGCGTCTTCAGAACATTGTCGAGCAGTCGTTGCACTCCTGTGGCAAAGACCCCTTCTTCACGCTGCTCGGCGTGATATCCCTTCACCACGCGAACGCCGCTCAGCGATTCCGTGAGGCGCCCCGTCACTTCCGCGTTGATTTTTGGCCGCGCCCGAAAAATCGGGCGAATCGTCGCAAACGCTTTGTTGATGCCGAATCCGAACACCAGGAGGATGCCAAACGCGACGCCCGTCATCGTCACGCTGGTATGAAGAAGATAAACCAACGCGATCACCGCGGTCATAAGCCCGCCGACAAATTCGACGAGACCTGTTCCCACGAGATTGCGAACGCCTTCCACGTCGCTCATGATTCGCGAAACCAGCGCGCCAGTTTTATTCGCGTCGTAGAACGCCACCGGGAGCCGTCCGATGTGCGCCTGCACCTGCCGCCGCATGTCCGCAATCATTTTCTGCGCGGACTTGGACAGCAACTGAGTCAGCGTGAAGGACGTGAGTCCCTGAATGACTGTTGCGGAGAGGACGCCGAGCACGATGGGCGTCAGCAACTGGATTTGCTTCTTGCCGATGACGTTGTCCACCAGATACTTCGTGGAGGCAGGCAAAACCAATCCCGAAACCCGATTAATCGCCATGAGCACGAAGCCCAGCGCCAGCAGTCCGCGCCTCGGCTTCATCAACGCCCAGACGTCGGGCAGATTCTTCCACGCATTCTTGCGCTTTTCACTTTTGCCTGGTGATTTGGGTGCCGTCTCGTTGGCCATGATTGGAGGGATGAAGTATACCCCGGCTATTAGATGCCTGGTGCGTCCGTATGTCTATATTGCGAACAAATCGGAGGGAGCAGCGATTTTCAATCGCCCGCTGTGCCTGCCCGCGGCACGCTGGCCCTGGCGGGCCGATCGAGGCTCAAGACGCTGGAGATGAATTCGCTAATCGTGATGCCCAGATGCCCCCACAGCCTCCGCTTCAGGCTGGTGTAATCCTGCGTTCCGCTGAAGAGATCGCCCATCAATTGCCGGAACACCGGGCTGCGCCTCATGAACTGCACCATGCGCGTGGTAACCGCGCTCCCCAGAAAAGATCCTCGATAGAAGCGCCGCACGATGCGTGCCGCGAACTCCAGCTCCGCGCAGAAAGTAGCCTTCACCCAAGCCGGATACTTCTCCGGGCGGCCCTCAGCGAGAGACCGCCCCAGCAATTCGCCGGAACGAATGGCATAGAAAAGCCCCTCGCCCGTGAGCGGATCAACCCACGCCGCCGCATCTCCGACAAGTGCCCAATTCTTTCCAATCACGGTTCGTTCCGAAAGCGTGCGCTCCTTCGGCGATGGCAGCACATGGCTATAAAACTTTGCGCCCTCCGTCTGGACGCCGTGTCTATCCACGAACGTTTGCAAATGCCCGCGCAGCTCCGCGCTCGTGTGCGACGACATACTGCCGCAAATCCCCACCGAAAGGTGATCGCATCTCGGGAACGACCAGATATAACCCTCAAAGTTTCGCAAGAATTTGATGGTGATGGAGTCTCTGGTTTGTGGGACAAAATAGCCCTGGGTCATCTCCAGCTCATCGCGCTGCAACGCCCGTGATTCCGGAACCAGTTGATTTCGCGCGCCGGCCGCCAGAACCAGAAAATCGGCTTCCTGCCAATCGCCTTCCACGCAGTAACGCGGCTTCGGCGTGCTGGTGTCCACGCTCATCACGCGCGAGCGCTGCACCATGCAGCCCGCCTCCCGCGCGCGATCAAGCAGCATCCCGTTGAGCACCGTTCGTGAATAGATCACGATCGGATGTGGCATCTCAAGCGTGGCGTAATGATCTTCGCTGCTGATCAGCTCGACGGAATTCACGAGTTTTTTTGGATAAGGATTATCAAGCAGGAAAGGGAAGCACTGGATCGCCTTGTGCGTCAGACCGCCGCCGCAGGGTTTTTCCCACGCCAGATGCTCGTCAAAAAGATTAACTCTGTGGCCCGCGCGCGCAAGCTGTTCACCGCACATTGCGCCGGACGGTCCTCCGCCGACGATCGCTATCTGGGCCATGGTCGTGTCTCGCTGAGCGCCATCAATTCCGTCCCTGCGCGCGGAATCCCCGCCTTCAGTTCCTTTGGTGACGGGTCCTAACGTGATGGGCCGTTAGGTGAGGGGAAAAATCACCAGGCAAAAGCCCGCGAGGAGTATAGCACCGAATAGCGCCGTCGCCGCTGCCGAGGCCGTCTCAGTACGCACCAAATCCATGCCGCTCCGCTGTATAAAATTGAACACCCCCAGGTAAAGGGCCAGCAGGCCGATTAGGATTTCTCCGTCATGCAAAACGATCACCCCTCCCATCATTGCTCCCCAGGTGATAAGTCTTAGCGTCAAGGCGAGCGCCAGCCTCCGCAATCTTTTTCCATGTTGCGCCGGCCCGAGCAACGTTTCCTCCGCCAGCAGGTACGGGAAAAATACGATCAGCAAGAAGGGGAAGCGCATGCACTTCGCGCCGGTTAGCCAGGCCGCGTAAAACGTCAAATCGAACCACGCCGTCGCCAGGAGGAACAGCACAATTCCGGCAAATGCTGCGGCAAGCATGTGGCGGCGAAAACTCGAAAGCGCGGAACGCATACCATTCCAGTGCATAACAATCAGCATGGCCCCAAGGAGAAGCGACACGCCGGCGAGATAATCTCCCTGAAAAAGTCCAATCCCCTTCAAAGGAATCCAGTAGCGCAGGATGAGCACGCTCAGTACCGAACCCGCTGCAAATTCCAGCAGAAGCCGCGCCACCCCAGCGACATGCCCCGTCACTATGTTTCCTTCGCTTCTGTTCTTCCCGAAAACTTCTCTGAGAAAAGGACCTGCGATGAGCATAATTCCCACGAAGCCGGCAAGCGCACCGACGAGCGGCCGCTGGGAAGGCAATGCTGCAGCAGGGGGCAAATTCAGCACGCGCGCCGCCCACTCTTGCGAAGAACGCATCGCGGCGCCGCTGAAAAGCACGCTGACGTGCGTGGCGCCATGAATCTCAACGTATGAAGCCGTTGCGTCGTTCCGGGCGGTTACCAGGTCCTCGGCATTTCCGCGCATCGACTCCAGTTCGAGCGAGCCGGCGATCACTAGGGAATGCGACGGCGGCTCAGGCGGGTCGCTGAAAAGCAGCTTCTCCGCCGTAAGGCCGTGCGCGGCCCTCATCGGCGCCGGCGAAATGGCAATCAATCCCGCGACCGGCACCTGTGCCGCAATACGCTCCGCGATGGCGCCGCCCATCGAATGCCCAGCGAGTATCGTGCGATCGGCGCTGATCATTCCGCGCGCCAGTAATTCGCGGAGAAGCGCTTCGCCGCACTGCTCCGCACGCGCGGGAGAGAACGGTCCGGGCGTGCGTCCGTGCCCCGGCAAATCCGGAACGTATACGCGCAGGCCCTGCTCGGCAAACCCGCGTGCGAAATACAACATAATTTTTTTATTCGCCGAAATTCCATGCAAGAGCAGCACCGATCCTTGCCCGCCTCCAACTTGTTTTTCCACGATTGTCGTTTCTAGTCGGCAACCTTCGGCCTTGAAGATGTAAGTTCGTTCCCGATAGGGCGTCGGCAACGCCAGCCAAAGCCCGAAGCCGCAAAGTAGAATTCCAGCAAGTGCTCGCATAGCTTGTGGTGATTTCATCGTCCGCCGCCAGTAGTCGGTCAGTCTCTGATTTGCGCGTCAATCTGGCAAATGGATTACTTCCGCGAGGCCCGTAACCCAGGAGAAATTTAGAAACAGTCCGGGACTGTTCAGCAAGCTAGTGGGGAGCGCCGGGCTTTGCGGGTTGCCACAATTCGATCGGATTTCCCTCAGGGTCATGCACGCGGGCAAACCGGCCGGTGGGATCGGGCGGGTAAATCTTGATCTCGATTCCTGCGGCCCGTAGCTGTGCCGCCATTTTGTCGAGATCCCGGACTCGAAAGTTCAGCATCCAGACCTTTTGGGCATCCCCGAAATATTTGCTCGTCTCAGGAAAAGGCGCGAAAGCGGTGGGGCCTGCCTCTTGCTCCCAAACGGGATCCCCTTCGCTCGATGGTATGAGCGAGATTCCCAGGTGCTGCTGGTACCAAAGCCCCAACGCTTTCGGATCTTTGGCTCGAAAGAAGAATCCTCCGATTCCGGTCACTTTTTCCATTTCCGTTCCTCCAGCGACCGCATCGCGAACAGCGGCCCCCGCAGGGAGAGGAGAGGTCTTTGGCGGTACGGCTGTCTGCGCCGCCATGGCGAGTTGGTTCCGCCCCAAGATGAAGCTCGACCCGAAAGCAAATGACAGAGTTCGAAGCAGTTGGCGTCTTAGAAAAAGCATCCCATCCTCCTTCCGAGAAGAGCCCGGCCCGAGGTACGATACCTGCGCAAACGGATTCTGGGAAGCGTAAAGACGAGGTTCTGGGCGATTTGTCCGCTACCCGGAAGTAATCCTTGGGCCGCAAGTGCCATCGGAGAAGTTGCCAACTCCTGATGAGTCATGTGATCCGAGATGACCCACTATCCCGCTCTGGACCCTTGCGCGCCGGACCTCTCGCGCGTGATAAACTAATTTTTCGCGGAGTTCACTCTGTTGTTTTCAGGCCCCCATGGATGCATTCATCAGTCCTTACACTTGAGGAAGCGATTTTGCGGTTTGGCCACGAGAAACGCAACGGCCGCCGCGTCGTTTTCACCAACGGTTGCTTTGATTTGCTTCATCCCGGCCATGTCCGCAGCTTGGAGATGGCACGCGCATTGGGAGACGTCCTCATCGTTGGGTTGAACAGTGACGCGAGCGTGCGCCAAGTAAAAGGCGAAGGACGTCCCGTTATCCCGGAACGCGAGCGCGCGGAAATTCTCGGTGCTTTGGAGTCTGTGGACGCCGTCGTCATCTTCGATGATTTGACTCCCCGCGAAGTGATTACCCGCCTGCTCCCTGATATCTTGGTGAAGGGCGGCGATTGGCCCGGCGACCAGATCGTTGGCCGCGAGGAAGTGGAAGCCGCTGGCGGTCGCGTTGTTTCTGTTCCCGTCGTCCCGGGCTATTCGACCTCGGCCATTCTCCGGAAAATACGCGAAGGCCTCGGCGAGAAGCAGCAGCCTAAAGGTGCGCGCCCGCCGCGGCGGGCGGAATCCTGACGGGCCACGCATGATACTTCCTGCCGTCCGCGAGAGATTAGAGGCCGTCCTTCGCCATCCGGCGATGGACGGCGCACTGGCCGCTCTGGGCTCCGGCGCGAGTCATGTCTCGCTCACCGGCTTGCACGACGTCACTAAGGCTCTCGTTGCCGCTTATTTGACGCATGAGCTGCGGCGTCCAGCATTTTTCGTCACCGATTCCAATCGCCGCGCCGAAGCTCTCGCCGAAACATTGCGCTTCTTCAGCGGTATCTTTCCAGGAGCGACCGGCGGTGTCGCCACGCTCCCGGCTTTCGACCGGCTTCCCTGGGAATCGCAAAGCCCCCACGCGGACATTCTCGAACGCCGCGCTGCCACTCTCTTTCGCGTCGCGGACGGACAAATTTCCCTGTTAATCGCGCCCATTGCCGCCGCCCTTTGGCGCTATCAGGATCCCGCCGCCTACCTCTATCTCACCCGGACGTTGGCAAAAGACACTGACATTCCCCACGATGAATTGCTCACCCATCTCGGCTCCGTGGGCTACACGCGAACCGAAATGGTCGAGCTTCCTGGCCAATTTGCCGTCCGCGGCGGCATCATTGACGTTTTTTCACCTGAAGCCGCGCGCCCCGTGCGTATCGAACTGCTCGGCGACACCGTTGAATCCGTGCGCGAATTTGATCCCCGCACACAGCGCTCGATTGCCCCGGTTCAGCGCACCACGCTCTTGCCCTTGATGGAATGGGCCGTTCCCGTGCCTGAAAAAGCGGATCTCAACGCTGCTGCCTGGGAGACGCCATCCTTTTTCGGGCCAACCGCCGAACCAGGGCCGAGCAACCTCTTTGAGCTGGCGGAAAGTTCCCTGCGGCCAATCGTGTTTCTTGATGAGCCGCAAACTCTGCGTGAAGCCGCTGAGAAGCATCTCGCAGCCGCAACAGAAAATTACGAGCGTCACGGGCACGCCAACTCACCTGCCGCCTCTTACTATTTCTGGTCCGAAGCTGAATTCGCCACCGCACTGGAAAAAGCCTCGCAAATTCACATCGAGCAGCTCGCTCTCGGAATTGGTTCCATTCCCCAGTTCGAGCTCTCCTCGCGGCCCAGTGCGCGTTTTCACGGCGATGTCGTTGCCTGCATGGGCGACGTGAAGTCCCAGCTCACGGCCGGAGGGACGGTTTTCCTGACCGCTGCCAGCACCGGAGAGATCGAGCGCTTTGCGGACATTTGCCGAGAATACGAAGTGCCCTACGTGCTTGGCGAATCGGAAGATGCTGCCGCCGGATTCACCGCGGAGGGCGCGCACGAATCCGCGGCCATGTTGCTGATTCGCGCACCCTTCGCCGAAGGCGTCACCTTTCCCGATGCTCGCCTTACCCTTTTCGGACACGCCGATCTTTTCGACGTTACGCCCACGGTCGAACGCCCCAGCCGCAAAATTCGCACTTCCGGTTTCTTCGGCGATTTTGCCGAGTTGAAGCCCGGTGACTACGTGGTCCACGTTGACCATGGCATCGGCCAGTTCGAGGGACTTCGCCAGATCGAGTCCGGAGGACATAGCGGCGAGTTCATGCTGCTCAAATATGCCGACGATGCGCGCCTCTATGTTCCTCTCGAGCGCATGGATCTGGTGCAGAGTTACCGCGTCCTCGAAGGCACGCATCCGCCGCTCGACAAACTCGGCGGCACCGTCTGGAACACTCGCAAGACGCGCGCTCGCAAATCCGTTGAAGACATGGCCGACCAGCTTCTGACGCTGTACGCGCAGCGCAAGACCACGGAAGGTTTCGCTTTTTCTCCCGACGGCAATTTCCAGCGCGAATTCGAGGATGCCTTCGAGTTCGAGGAGACCACCGACCAGGTCACCGCCATCGGCGACATCAAGCGCGACATGGAACGCGCCGAGCCCATGGACCGCCTGCTCTGCGGCGACGTCGGCTACGGCAAAACGGAAGTTGCCATGCGTGCCGCTTTCAAAACTGTCATCGACAACAAACAAGTCGCGGTTCTCGCGCCCACCACCGTGCTCACCTTCCAACATTTTGAAACCTTTAAGAAAAGGTTTGCTGCGTTCCCCGCGCGCATCGAAATGCTCAGCCGCTTCCGCAGCGCCGCGGAACAAAAGGAAATCCTCGCGGATTTGGAAGCAGGCAAAGTCGACGTCGTCATCGGCACGCACCGCCTGCTTTCGAAGGACGTCAAATTTGCCGACCTCGGCCTTCTCGTCGTCGATGAAGAACAGCGCTTCGGCGTCGCCCACAAAGAACGCCTCAAGGAAATGCGCAAAAACGTGGATGCTCTCGCGCTTTCCGCGACACCGATCCCGCGCACACTGCACATGTCCCTTGTCGGCCTTCGCGACATGTCCGTCATCGAAACGCCTCCGCGCGATCGTTTGGCCATTCAAACTGTCGTCACTCCGTTTCAGGAAGAGCTTGTGCAAACCGCCATCGAAACCGAACTTGCTCGCGACGGCCAGGTCTTCTTCATTCACAATCGCGTCGAATCCATCTACTCGCTCGGTGCCATGGTTCAAAAGCTGGTTCCCAAAGCCCGCGTCGTCGTAGCCCACGGCCAGATGGCCGAAAAGGAACTCGAAAGTGTGATGTTAAAATTCATCCGTGACGAAGCCGACGTCCTCGTGGCCACCACCATCGTTGAGAACGGCTTGGACATTCCCCGTGCCAACACCATCCTGATCAATCGCGCCGACCGCCTCGGCCTCGCCGAGCTTTACCAATTGCGCGGCCGCGTAGGCCGTTCCACCCAGCGCGCCTACGCTTATCTCCTCGTCCCGCCGGACACTTCGCTCTCCGACATCGCTCGCAAACGCCTCGCCGCCATGAAAGAATTCAGCGAACTCGGTGCTGGATTCCGCATCGCCGCCCTCGACCTCGAGCTGCGCGGCGCCGGCAACATGCTTGGCCGCCAACAGCACGGCCATATCGAAGCCATCGGCTTCGATATGTACTGTCAAATGTTGGAGCGTGCCGTTTCGAAGCTCAAAGGCGAGGAAGTCGCGCCCGACCTCCGCACCACCCTCAGTCTCGGTTTTGACGTTCGAATCCCCCAGGACTACATCCCCAGCGAAAACCTGCGCCTCCGCACCTACAAGCGGATCTCCTCGATCGCCTCCGAAGCCGACAAGCAGGATGTTCGAAAGGAGCTCGAAGACCGCTTCGGCAAGCCTCCATCCTCCGTAGAAAACCTTTTGGAGTACGCCGCCCTCAAATCCATGTGTGAGCGCCTGCGCATCTCCGCCGTGGAGCGCCAGGGGACCCGCATCGCTATTCGCTTCCATGCCGAGACCACCCTGGACCCGGCCAAACTCGTCTCCGTGGTACGCTCTCGTACAGGCATAAAGCTCGATCCCAGCGGCGTGCTCTGGATGGAAGTCAAGAGGGGAGAGTCGATCCCCGTGGTTTTGAGAAACGTATTGCTCGGCCTTCAGGGGCAGGGCTAAACTTTAAAGGTGAGGGAATTGATGCGAAATCTAGTTGTGATCGTGGCGCTCTGCGCCGCTTTACCCCTGGGGAGCCTGGCGCTTGCGGCGCAGGACCAGCGGCAGAGCCCTCCGCCGAAGCCAGCACCTGCGCCAACTCTTGAAAAACCTGGCATGGCCGCGCCCGACCCCAAGTCCGAAAAGCCGGCAAAGCCTGCTGCTCCGAAACCTGTGAATCCAGATGCCGGCAAGACCGTCGAAGAGATCATCGCTCGCGTCAACAATGAAATCATCACGCGCACGGAGTACGACAAGGCTCGCCAGACCGCCGAAGAAGACGCCAAGAACGAATGCCAGAGCCGTTGCACCCCGGAACAATTGCAGACGGACATCGAAGATCGCCAGAAACACACTTTGCGCGATCTCGTCGATCAATCACTCTTGGTCCAGCGCGCCAAGGACATGGGAGTCAGTGTCGAGCCGGAGTTGATCAAAAGACTTGATGCCATTCGCACCGACAACAAGCTGCCCACCATGGAGGCGCTTGAAGAAGCCGTTAAAGGGCAGGGATTGAACTTCGAAGATTTCAAGAACAACATTCGAAACACTCTGCTGACGCAGCGCGTCATCAGCAGCGAAGTTGGCTCGCACATCGCCATCAGCGATGAAGAAGTGACCAAATACTACGAAGCGCACAAAACCGAATACGTGCGCCCGGAGCAAGTGGCGCTGCGCGAGATTGTTGTTAGCACCGAAGGGAAGAAGCCGGAAGAGCTCCCCGACTTGAAGAAAAAAGCGGAGACGGCCCTCAAGCGTGTTCAGGACGGCGAAGACTTCGGCGAAATCGCCAAGCGCCTGTCCGATGGCAGCACCAAGAGCCAAGGCGGGTTTCTCGGTATTTACAAACGAGGCGAGCTTTCCAAGGAACTCGAAGACAAAGTCTTCAAGATGAAGCGAAAGGATCTGACTGACGTGATGGAAACCAAGCAGGGCTACCTGATTCTAGAGGTCCTGGAGCACTACGACGAAGGCGAACAATCGCTCGCCAAAGTTAAAAATGAAATCATGGACAAGCTCTACAGCGCTCGCATGGAACCGGCCATGCGTGAGTATCTGAAAACTCTCCGCGAACAGAGCTACGTGATCATCAAGCCCGGCTTTCAGGACATCGCCGGAGGCGCAGGCTCCGAAATTCAGGAAGTAAGCGCCACCCCGGAAGTCACCAAAGCCAAGAAAAACCACAAGAAGTTTCTGTTGTTCGGCAAGCGCTCGGGAACGCAATCGGGCCAATGAAGACGCCTTTCGTCACCGATCTCAATTCCGAACAAAGCATCACTACTTTTTTCCTTGTTCACGAAAAAGAAATACGCAACACGCGCGAGGGCAAGCCCTATCTGCGTCTCGAGCTCGGCGATCGCAGCGGCACCATCGAAGCACGCATGTGGGATCAGTTTGATGTCGCCGCGAAGGACATTAGCCGCGACGATTTCGTCAAGGTCAACGCGCGCGTCGAAATCTACCGCAATAGGCCGCAGCTTGCGCTTCTCCAGCTTCGGCTCGCAAAACCTGAGGAGGTTGACCTGGCCGATTTTCTCCCGCACACCAAGGAAGACGTCAACAAGCTGTACGACCAATTGTTGGAATACGCCAGATCGATCGGAAATCCCTGGCTCAAAAAGTTGGCGACGGGAATTATTTCGGATCCGGGCATCGCCGCGAAGTACAAACGCGCACCTGCCGCGAAAGTCATGCACCACGCCTATCTTGGCGGTCTGCTCGAGCACGTCATTAGTTTGTGCGGGCTGGCAAAACAAATCGCCGCACACTATCCCGAACTTGACGTTGATTTGCTGCTGACCGCCGCGATTCTGCACGACGTCGGCAAGCTCGACGAACTTTGTTTCGAGCGCGCTATCGGCTACACCGTCGAAGGCCAGCTTCTCGGCCACATCATGATGGAATTTGAAACCGTTTCCAAAGCCATGGACGCCATCGAAGGTTTTCCCTCTAACTTGAAGACCGTCGTCCAGCACATGCTCATCAGCCATCACGGCCAATACGAATTCGGCTCCCCCAAACTCCCCATGATCCGCGAAGCCCTCGTCTTCCACTATCTCGACGACCTGGATTCAAAACTCGCCGCCGCCCGCGCCGCATTAGCGCTCGATTCCGGCGAACCCGAATGGTCCGCCTACTCCGGCGCCCTCGGCCGCAAATTCCTCCGCCTCGACCAATTCTTGAAGTCCACTGGTGCCAAAGCGGAAGAAAACGTGCTCAACCCAAAGCTGTTTCCGTGATGAGGATGAAATGCGGGAAAAAGCGAACCCCTCCTACGACGGCAAGCCTGAAAACCGCAGGGTGCGCCAACCGACGAAGCGGTGCTACGACGGCTCTATGACGTGCAGCCCGCTAATTTGAGCAAAATGCCGTTTGTTAAACGTGGCTACGTCGCTTCCACGCTCCAGAGCCGTTGCGCCAACGACTAAGTCGTAGAAACCGATCATTTTGCCGGAAACCTCCAACTCTGACCAAACTCGTGCATGCTCATATGCGGTTTGCTCCGTATACGGGATGATCGGCAGGAGCTGCAAAACAGCTCTTAGGTAGCGCTCGCGCGTGGTCCTGTGTTTTCCGGTTGCCCGCTGTACTCCATGCCATAGCTCGGCAACGGTGATCGCGGCAACCTCAAACCGGTCGTTGGGACGGGAAGCCACCCACTTCTTGAGGTCGAACGTGCCCCTCTCGCCCCGAATGATGACGTCAGCATCGAGAATTATCGCCATCTGTTGGGCGGAGCCTTGAGCGTTCTGCGGGCGGTTCGCAAGTCACGGCGCCACGTCCTGGCTTCGTTCTCCGGCAGGTCGGTTTTAGAGAGCGCCTCCGCCAAATCGCGCCCGGCGCACACTTTCTCGTCGTCCGGGACAAGGCGCGCGAACGGTTGACCGTTCTTCAAAAGCACAAAGGTCACGTTTTGATAGTGCGCGCGGTTCACGCAATCGGCAAAATTGCGCGCGGCCTCGGTTACGCTTATGTTCGTTTTCTTCATAATCTGATTATCAGATTATCTGATTTCTTGCCAATGTCAAACAGATCGCAAACAGATCGTTTCCTCCGCCTCGACCAATTCTTGAAGTCCATTAGTGCCAAGGCGGAAGAAAACGTGCCCAACCCAAAGCTGTTTCCGTAATGATGATGACATCCGGGCAAAACCGCACCCTGAAATCACAGGGATGCGGCACCCGCCTGTTCGTTTTCTATTGACGGTAAGTAAGCGTCCTTTTACAGTTGCGGCATGTCGCGAAAAGTCATCCTGGGATTCGGAATCAGCCTTGACGGCTATATTGCGCGGCGGAATGGGGCCATGGATTTTCTGGTCTTGGACAAAGAAGGCGAAGCGCTGATGGCGGACTTCTTTGCCAAGATCGATACCACCATCATGGGCCGCAAGACCGCGGTAGGCATGTTGAAAATGCGCAAGAATGGCGAGATGACCGAGACGCCGGGCATCACCAACTACGTAGTTTCTCGACGGTGGAAGCCGGGCAAACGCAAGGAATTCGAAGTCGTGAGCGGATCGCTGACAGCCTTTGTGAAGAAACTGAAACGCCGCCCGGGGAAAGACATCTACCTAGGCGGTGGAGGCGAATTGTGTCGCAGTTTCCTGCAGGAGGATTTGATAGATGAACTCTTCATCGGAGTAGGTCCCATTCTGTTAGGCGATGGCACGCCCGGCTTCCCGGGCAAGTTCCCGCAGCGTGACTTCAGGCTGACAGAATGCAAGTCATATTCGAATGGATCTGTCGGGCTGCGCTACGAACGGATGCGGACGAAGACAAGCCGATAATCCGGCCGGTCTTCGGGTCGAGGTCGATATCGTACTGGCCGTGGACGGGTCCGCCACCCAATTCAAAAGCCTGCCCACCCGCCGTCGCTCCCAGCGAAATTGTTTATTTCTTCAGCGGTGCGGCAGGTGGTGGTTCGCTTGTTGGGGGAACAATGTTCTTGAGCCGCATATAGGTGACCAAGTTCCCATAGTGCTCCATGTCATGCATGTTGTTGATGTTCAGCGCGCCGAGTTTGGGCATGTCCATGTCAAAAAGCTTCACCATTTGACTCCCGGATGCATCTGTCATGCTGTCATAGGCTTTGTCGCAGTACGCCACGGCGTCTTTGAGGGCGGCAACCAGATCGGCTTTGGTGGTTTTGGTCTGCTCGATTTTCAAGCCGGGGTTTTTCTCGCCAAGCGCGACGGAACAAAACATATATTGTGCATCCGCCACATGTCCGACAATCTGGCCGTAGCTGCGGACGGCGTCAGTCGGCTTGAAGTTGTAATTCTCTTCGGGCATTTTCTCGGCGGAACGGACGAGGATGGTTTTTACCCTTCCGTAAGCGAACTTGCTGAACGTGCTAAACGGATTGGGTTGTGCGGCCGGTTCTCCCTTGCTGTTCGAGGGCCCCTGCGTGGTTTTGGAATCCTGTGCGAAAGCCGCCGTCGATACCACAAACAGCAGGACTGCTGACGCAATAGCGCGGAATTTCATTTCATTCTCCTGACTGTGCAGATTTGGCACCGACACCTCGGGTGCTGCTCTTATATACGCTGTTGGGTCGCGTTTCATTTCAGCTGGGGCTGTTCGAGCGGCAAAATAGTTCGCCACAGGAGGCTTAGTCCATGAGAATTGTTTCGTCGATCAACCCCGCTGTTGCTGCGCAATTGGGACTAACCCTTCTAATCGTCCCCATCTACTTCATCAGTGCCTCAGCTCTTAGGCAGGATGCGCCGGGACTCTGATTGGGGAGTCCTTTGATTTTGCTCGGTTCACTGCTCGTCGCGTTCACTCTAAACGCTTTGCCGATTCTCTCAGTAAACCTTTGCAGCGACACACCACCTGTCCTGAGCGTTTCCCTCTCATTGCGATTCTGGAATTTGACTGTGATTGTAGCCGGCTTGCTGCTGCTGGGCGTGTTGCTCGGATATGCCTTTGTCGAGAACTTCAGGCCCGTCTAGGCAGCTAACTGTGAGGATAGGGGCACTTCTGCGGTAACCTTGCTAATCAGGCGCTAATTTGCGGCATGCCGCCCGGCGAAAAATTTCAGACCATTCCGACCTTGTATCAATGGGGCTTAAATGTCTTCCCGGTCTCAAGCAGCGTCTTCAGGCGGGAAAGAATACGTGGCCATCCATCGGCGCAGGCAGCGTAAGTGGGATCATCCTCGGCCCACTCGTCATGCGTCACCGTTACTTTGGTGGCTTCGGTCTCGGGCACCAGTTCAATCGTTGCCCGTGACGCCTTATCTTTTTGGCCCATTGCGAAGGTGTACTGAAAGACTTTTGGCGGCTCGAACCGCAGGACCTTGCCTCGGACGTAGGTCATGGGCTTGCCATCGGGTCCCGCGCCCACCCATGCGAGCAAGCCACCAGGCTTAAAGTCCGCTTGAAGCTCAGCGCCCGAGAAGATGATGCGGTTCGACTCCCGGGACACAAAGCCTTCCCACACCTTCTCCGGGGTGACGGCCATGTAGAAGATATATTTCAGTGGTACTTGATGGGCCATGATCGCTCCTCGCTCTCCTGCGCCATCTTATATCCACAGGCAAAAACCCAACAAGGCCGTAGTGCCATCGGTAGAATCGCCCAAGCGCGTTATTCAGACATCGCGTAACGAGTGTTCCAAATTGGACAGTTCTGAGAAATGTCTTTTAGTAGCCTGCCTAAATCTGAAATTCCGGCCTATGACCCCAGAACTGCAACGCGCCCTCAAACGACACACGCAGTGGTTCGGCTCCTACAAGGCATCCGGCGAACTGAAGAAAATACAGGTGTGGCTCATTGTGAATGGCGGACAGATCGAATTCCTCACTCCGGGGAATTCTTACAAGGTGAAGCGAGCACGAAGGAATCCGCGTGTCACGGGTTATGTGGGGAGCGAGGACGGTCCCGCGATTTCTGGAACGGCCCAAGTCATTACTGACCGAAGCGCAGTGGCGCGGGTCTACCGCAGCTACTGGAAGACCCACCCGTTGCCGATGGCGATTGTGATCGGACTTCGACCCTGGATCGAGATGCTGTTGAATAAGCGGGTGGTCGTCCGAGTCCAGCCGGACGAGCCGAACCCCCTGGCGGGACTGACCGATCCTGTAACCTAAATTCAGAAACCCGCGCCTCCGCAAAACCATCCGGAGCACAAAAAACGCTCCTGCGTAGGATGCGCCACCCGCGCGCAATCAACGGCTTCAGAGTGACTTCTTCGCTGAAAGCCATGCTGCAGCAATCAAACACATCGTGATCATGGTGGAGAAAACGATCGGGGTGGTGAAGGCGTATTTCAAGCTCACAGCTGTGACCGCGGCAAAGCAAATGGCGAGCGCCCACGCAATGCTTCGCACGCGTGCAAAAATCTCTGCCGGAAGGCCGCCCAGCTGCCACGCCAATACCGCGGCGAACAAAAGAAACACAGAGAAAAAAAGCCCGAACGCGCTAAAGAAGTCCCAATAAGTCCGGGTAAACCCTTGCGCGTCAAAGCGGATGGACCGCATTAACCCAAGAACCGCGTCCGCTCCCCATTCCGGATTATTCTGGCGAAACCCAAACGTATGTCCGGCGGCAAAAAGCATCAGAAGAATAGAAGCGATTCGATAAAACAGAGAAGCCTTCATGTCTTGCCTCCAGAGATCACCCGGCGGCACTGTATCCCCCTGGCCATATGAAGGGCAATTTGGAAATTATTCCGCAAGCGCTGGGCGCCACAGCCCTATCGTCGGTGGCTGGTTAAAGCGCAGCAAAGAATTGCCCACCCTTTGCGTAAAACAAAATCGCAAATGGTAGGGCACGCAACTGGCCTGTAGCCCATGGCGAGCACATCCACATTCACGGCCCATGGCTGTGATATAAGACTCTCACTCCCGCATCGTGACACACCTGCGTGAACGGGACTGAAAACAAATGACCGTATCAACGCCTAGTTCGAACCTCGGCCGTCATGTGTTTGGAGTGGCGGCTTTGGCCTTTGGCCTCATCACGCTGGTCTGGCACGACTACAACGGCTGGCATCAACCGCGTTACATGGTCAACGTCGCCGCCGCTGTCCTGATCTTCAGCGGCGCTGCGATTCAGTTCCGTCGGACCGCGAAAACGGGCGCACTCGTCCTTAGTCCGGTTTATCTTGTCTTCTCCTTATTGTGCGTGCCCGCAGTCATCGCCACACCGAAGATCTACAATAGCTGGGGCAACTTCTTCGAGCAGTTCTCCCTCGTCGCCGGAGCTGTGCTCGTTTATGCGCGCTGGTCATCGGCATGGTCCGGGGAAAGGCTTAATCGCATCGGCCGCATTCTCTTGGGCATCTGTACCGCTTCCTTTACCCTCGAACAGGCGTTTTATCTTGCCGCTACCGCCCATCTTGTTCCCAAGTGGCTTCCGCCAAGTCAGATGTTTTGGGCGATAGCGACGACTGTTTTGTTCGCACTCGCGGCTGTGGCTCTTCTTGCGAATCGCATGGCACTTCTCGCCGCTCGTCTGCTGACCATGATGCTCGTGCTCTTTGGGCTACTCGTGTGGGTACCGCTGCTAGTTTCGAATCCCCACAGTCATACGAATTGGAGCGAAATCACTGAGACGTTCGCGATTGCCGGAGCAGCATGGATTCTCGCCGATCTCCTCGGCGAGTAGTGCCAAAAGCGGAAGACAACGTGCCCAACTCAAAGCTGTTTCCGTGATGACGATGAAATCCGGGAAATCCTAAGACGAATTTGGGTGCCCGTGGCGTTTGGCCTGACTGCGTCGTGGCTAGAGCCACGCCATGGGGAAGATTCAAAACCCCCGCACGCGAGCGGCGGCGGGTGGGGCACCAGGCAAGACACGGTGAATTTCCTTGCTTCGATTAAGGTATTCATAGGATTGACGATTGTTGGCTGGGCTTACATGCTTTGGTTAGCCAGGAATGAAGGATGTTTCCTGTCGGCCCCAAGAGTCCGGCGAGCCTCCCAATAGAGGCACTGCCCACAGGAGTTAGTTTCATATGACGGCGCCGAATGGCCGATCCGACAGACGAATCACGAAAGAAGCGGTGGTGGAGCTTGCTCATCCAGATGCTTCTCAGCTCAGAGAGATGGCCATTGCCCAAAACGTGAGCAGTCGTGGGATGCGGGTAGCTACCGAAGAGGTCTGGCTCCCAGGGGATCCCGTGCTGCTAAGCTCTCCGGAGTCTGGCGTCCGTGCCCAGGCACGTGTCGTTTATTGTCAGCGCGTGGAAAACAACAGGTTTGCTGTCGGTTTAGAACTTTTGGCCCCGCTCGGAGAATGGACCAAGCCACATTAGCTCGTTGCTGGAAACATCTCAGAAGTATATATGTGGGTCAGTCCTAGAGTTTATGGCTCCAAACTGCTTTTCCCGCTGACATCCTAAATTCCCTCCGACGCCGAGCCAATGAGGCCCTCCTCATTCGTGCGTCTCCTATCGCATTGCGGGCATATCCACAGGCGAAAAGCCCTTTTCCGCAGATCGATGTCAGCGAGATACATGGGCGTCCCATCGTGGGGACATCGGACGCTGGGAACCGTATCCGGTTCATTCGTGATTCCGTTTTGGCTCAGGATGAAGTATCCACGATAAGTGTTGTAGTGGACGAGACAATCGGGCTCCGTACAGGCATACGCAAGCGTTTGTGTAGGGTTGTCACGTTTGTTGCTCAGTGCGTTCTTATTAAGCCTCATCTCCACATGATGCTCATGACAAAACGCGCGAAGTTCCTTGGTCGGCTGGGTAGCAGGCATAGGCCCTCCTCTAGGACACCTCCAAATGGGCTTCTGTCGGAGACGGTGTACCAATGGAACGCGCTGGTTCCGTTAGATTTTGGAGTTGTTCCTAGTACTTCCTCTCATACGCTGTCGGTGTTCAGGAGTCAAGGGCCTATTCCCTAGGTCGGCAAGATTTCTTCTCGCCCGGTTAAGGCATGCTCGCCCGCTACGTCGTCCCTCTTCCCGCGGCAGCAGACGTGTGTCTCCCTTCTGCAACCCCTCTAGAATCAACACTTGTGAATCCTGGAAAAAACACAGGGGTGGGGCCTCTGCGATCACGAGTCACGCATTGTCTTGCTACACCGCATGCACGAGCCTAAACTGAACTTATGATTCCGGCGCGCTTCCAAATTCGCGACTTGACGATCCGCCCTGCGGCGGTGCTTGCTCCCATGGCCGGCGTGACGGATACGCTTTTCCGCCGCGTGATTCGCGGCCTCGGCGGCTGCGGTTTGCTGATGACGGAGTTCACCAGCTCCGAAGGCATCACGCGCAGCGCCAAGAAAACTCTGCGCTATCTTTATTTTCAGGAAGACGAGCACCCGATTACCGCGCAGCTTTTCGGCGCGAATCCGACCGTCATGGCCGAAGCAGCGAAAATGGTCGAAGACCTCGGCTACGACGCCGTGGACATCAATCTCGGCTGCCCCGCCAAAAAAGTCGTGAAGTGCGGCGGCTCCGGCCTGCTTCGCGATTTGCCGCTCCTCGAAGATATTTTCAAAGCCATCCGCGCCGCAGTGAAAATCCCGCTCACCATCAAGCTGCGCGCCGGCTGGGACGAAAATTCCATCGTTGCTGTTGACGTTGCGAAAATGGCCGAGAGTATTGGCGTGGAAGCCGTCGCCGTCCATCCCCGCACACGCACGCAAGGCTACGCGGGCGCCGCGGACTGGAACCTCGTCGCTGCCGTCAAGCAAGCCGTCAAAATCCCCGTTATTGGCAACGGTGACATCAACAAGCCCGAAGACGCCGCGCGCATGGTCCGCGAAACCGGCTGCGACGCCGTAATGATCGGCCGCGCCGCCGCCACTAACCCGTGGATTTTCTCCCAGATGCAGCAGCACGCGGAAACCGGCCGCTACGACATCCCGACTGACGAGGAGCGCTACCGTTTACTGATGGGCTACTATCGGCAAATTAATGCTGCCCACCTGCCCGATGGCGTAGGCAAAATGAAGCAGTTCGCTTGCTGGTTTACTCATGGCGTGGGAAACGGCAGCGAGCTTCGTGGCCTTGTACATGCGGCGCGCACGCCCGCGGAAATTCTCGAAAGCGTCGAAGGCTTTTTCGAGAACCGCGCCGCTGCCGGAAATGCCGACCGCTCTGCGGTCGCCAGAATCGAGGACCCAGCCCATGGTCCCGCTCGCGAGCACCACCGTTTCGAAGCAACGCTCGGAACGTAGAATCGCTGTCCGCCTGCCGCTGAAAGTTCGCGGGCGCGACGCCCACGGCTTCGCCTTCGAAGAAGAAACCTCCAGCGAAAATCTTTGCCGCAACGGCGCCGCTTTTGTCACGCGCTTTGACGTGGCCATCGGCTCCGATCTCGAAATCCGCATTCCGCTGGCACAATATGGTTCGCGCCGCGACCAGCGCGAACGGCATGCTGGTCCGGCGAATGGAAACCGTTTTTCTGCTGCCAGAAACAGTGATACGGATTTCGCCACCCACGGCCGGGTTGTCCACGTTTGCGATTCGGAGTCTCGAGGCGAAAAACTCGTCGGCGTACAGTTCACCGGCCCGCGTTTCCAGCGTGTCTTCCGCTCGGAGTCTGCCGCGTAATCTTCCATCCGTCATTCCGACGGTAGCGACCGTAGGTTCCGATCTTGTCGGAAGGCATCTCTCTTTGTCTCTCGTAGTGCCGGTTTTACGCCGACCTTTCGGCGCCTCCCGCATCTTGAGTCGCTTCGATCCAAAGTGAAGCATCAGAGATCCAGATTTTCCACAGGCTCGCAAAGAAGAAACTTTGAGCGACGCGTCGTATTCAAGGTTTCACCTGCACGAAAATTGCAGAGTTTACCCGCTTGAAGCGGCAGAGTTTAGATCCTTAAATTAATATGTGGGTGCGGATAGAGCCTTGAGGTCCTCGGCCCCGCTCTCTCCGCCGCATCTATGAAAGTGCTAATTCCCGATAACGATCGGGCTCACTGGAATTCGCTCCATCGATTTCTGGAGTCGGAATCTGAAGTCCAGCTCGGCGGGATCGCGGCGGAGGAGGAAACCAATTCCCGCAGTGTCGTTGCCCGAGAACTCCGGCGAATCCTCGACGGCTGCCCCATTTGCGACCGTGGCTATCGCGATCATGCCTATGCCCTTCTTGCCACTCTGGTGATGCCGAAAGCCGGGCGGAACTCCGCACGCTTGAGGCAATTCTGCGATTCACTCCAGCAATACCGATCGCAGGACATTCTGTGCCTCCGGGGCTGGGACCCTTGCGAGGATATCTTGAGCAGTTTCGCCTTCCGTTGTTCCACCGGGCGCATAGGAATTGTGAACGTGCTTAGTCCCGCGGGCCCCGACTTGCCCGACAATCCCTTGCACTACCTGATCCTTCCGGCGAAACAAGGGAAGAATCTTCTGGCCCTCCTGGATCCGCAAAGGTGGCTGCCCCTCCGCTCCCTTTCTCTTCAAATGCCGTAGCGGGAACGTCCGCCATGTTGCGCCGCCGATTTGCTTATTCTTGTCTGCGGCACGCGGTTTCTCTTGGCTCCATTACATCCGCCCCAACCAGGTCGCAATGAACCACCTATTTCCCCACGCATCCTTCACGCCCGCCGCGCGGTCGCCATAGGGCGCGTTGCGTGGCGCCTCAATCGACGTGGCGCCCGCCCCTATGGCCCGCGCATACGCCGCATCTGTATCTGGGACGTACACATGCAAGTGGCAAGGCATCGGTTGGTATTCCCCGTGCGCTTCGTCAATCTCCAGCGTGGCGTTTCCGATCCGCATTGTAGCGTGCAACACGGTGCCGTGCGGCGACTTGTGAACGCCCAGCGCTTCCGCCCCGAACACCGTCTCCATAAACGGAATCATTTTGTGCGCTTCGCGAAGGTGCAGGTACGGCTGTACGGAGCGCAGCCCCTCCGGTCCCGGCGTCCATCCACGAGGCTTGGCGATGTACCAGTGATTGCCGAAGGAAGGGTGCGCGCGTACGTGGCGTCAGGGTCATCCACATAGAGGTGAACCGCTGCGGGCGCGGTCGGATACTGTTCGTTTCCATCGCTCACCTCGATGGCCCCGTTGCCGATCGTTACTTCGGCGTGCATGATCGAGCCGTCGGGAGCCGGCATCCTCATGCGCTCCACCCCCTCGAACGCACTCTTCAGGAAATCCATGAACTGTGCCGCGGGCCGCACGATGATGTACGGCGTGATGGCCGTCAATCCGGGCCGCTGGTATTGCACCGTCTTCGCCTTGGCCTCTCCCGTTCCTGCTGCTGATGCTGCTTTGCCTTCGCTCATGGATGCTCTCCTTTGCAAATCGGATTTCAACGCTGCTCGAAACTCTTCGCCTGGAAGCTCGCGCAATACTTGTGCCACGCGCGTCAGGGAAGCCAGTTCGCGATCCGGCGTTTCCTCGGGCCGTGGCTGCAGCGACACCAGCATCCATTGCACCGCTTCATCCAACTGCAACGCGAGGGAGCGCTTAGCCATGGCGGCCCTCCATCTGCGCCCGCAAATTCTGTATGGCGCGCAATTGCAGTTGCTTTACAGCGCCTTCCGTCTTCCCCAGGCGCTGAGCAACCTCTCGAATGCTTCGCTGCTTCACAAATCGCTGGTATACCACTTGTTTCTGAACCTCCGGAAGCCGCCGCACCAGCAAGAACAACTGGGCGCGATACTCGATTGCCCGCATCTCGGAAGCTTGCAGGTCGGGAGCGCCGGCCCGGTCCGGCGGATCGTCCGGGGCAGGGAACTCGCGCGCGACGCGTTTGGCGTGATCAATGATCGCGTTCGCCGCAATCCGCAGAAGCCACGCCACAAATGGCACGCCCCGCCACTCGTAACTCGGCAGGCTGGCCAGTGCCTTGTGAAACACTTCCGATGTCAAATCTTCCGCGGTCGCCCGGTCCCGCATTCGGCTGGCAATGAACGCATACACGCGCTCGAAATGCAGCTCGTACAGCGCATCAAACTTTGCCGGGTCGCCCTGCGCCGCCTCCACAAGCAGGCGCTCCTCCGGCTCCCTAGCAGGACCCGCCTTCTGAGACGGGCCGCTCCTCGGTCGCGGACCCTTGCGCAGCGGTCGTCGTGTGGCCATCTTGGCTCTAACAATATAACTATCGGCCGCGAAAAAGGTCACGCAAGCCGCAAGGCTCGGTCCCGGCAAAACATGATGGAAAGGATGGAAAGGATTGGCAGGACGGCAATGCCGCTGTAGGATGAAGGCCGTTCCGACAGGAGGACTCGATGGCTAAGAAAAGCAGACTGACGCGAGTAGCTGTGAAAATCGGCTCCGCCATAGGAAGGGCAGATCGTAAGGCTCATCAGGTTGTTAAGGCGGGAAAGCTCGCCAAGAAAGAGTTGGCGGACATCTCGAAACAAGTGGATGCCTTGAAGCGCCAATTGCAGACCACCACCAAGCGCCTGAAGCGCGCGCTGACCTAGTCCTCACGTAGAAAGCGAAGAGAGATTCCTCTCTGCGCGGGCCGACGCTTTCGCAGGAGCGAATGCGGAAGAAAAAGTCGGCCTGCTCCGTTCGGAATGACGGGCGGGACGGGGAAACTAGAGAGTAGAGGGAAGAACATCAGGTGCCGAGTTGTGCCGCGCTTCCGGCGCAAGCGGCGGTCGGACCACAGAACGAATCCGAAGATCCACACGAACCAGTACACGAAGTTAGCGACGAAGGCGTTAAGAAGGTCATCCCAGTTGAACCCAGGGGAATCTCCATGGGAGGCAAGCAGCGCAGGCACGAGCCACCCAGGAGACAGCGGCACTACCAGCACGTACCATCCCCAGTTCCTTGTGTCGACGACGAAAGGAACCACAGTTGCCGCGCCCGCCACAATCGCTACCACGGGAATCGAGCATACAAACATGATTACGACTTGGCTCAAGGAGGGTCGCAGAGAGACGGAGGACTTCTGCGCCGAATGCCCAGTTTCGCTCACGTCTCTTCCTGCTCTGCTTCGGCGTCGACAATTTGGGCGTAGGCATCGTGGCGCGTCAGGCCGCGTTCTTTGGCGGCGAGTTTGAGGGCTTCTTTGCGGTCGAGCTTGGCTTGGCGGATGAGTTCTTCGACGCGGTCGGCGAGGCTTTGCGTGGAATTGGCGTGAGTGCGTGCGTCGGCGGGAGCCTCTGGGCCGATCAACAGTGTTATTTCGCCGCGAGCGGGGCGTTCTTCCAGGGAAGTGGAGAGTTCGGAGAGTTTGCCGCGCAGGAACTCTTCGTGCAGCTTAGTGACTTCGCGCGCGATGCACGCGCTGCGATTGCCAAGCACTTCGCGCGCGTCGGCAACACATTCCGCGACACGATGCGGCGCTTCGTAAAGAATGATGGTGCGGTCCTCGATGCGCAGGCGCTCGAAGGCGCGGCGCCGTTCGCCGCTGCGCGCCGGCAGAAACCCAACGAAGAGGAACTCTTCGTTGGGCAAGCCCGAAGCGGAAAGGGAGGCGAGCAGGGCCGAAGGTCCGGGAATCGGAACGACAGGAATGTGGTGCCGCAAGCAGAGTGTAACGAGGCGGTAGCCGGGATCGGAAACGAGCGGCATCCCCGCGTCGCTGACCAGCGCGATTTTCGCGCCTTGCTCGAGGGCGACAACCAGTTCCGGCGCGCGCGTGACTTCATTGTGTTCGTGGTAGCTGACCAGCGGCTTGCGAATGTCGTAGTGAGTGAGCAGCTTTTGCGTGTGGCGCGTGTCTTCGCAGGCGATTTGATCGACTTCCTTCAGGATGCGGAGGGCTCGCAGAGTGATGTCTTCGAGATTGCCGATCGGCGTGCCAACAAGATAGAGGTTGCCGCACGCTGCCGCGGAACTCGCGACGTCTGCGGGCTGGGCGGGAGGAGTCTTTGCTTTCATGCAGACGAGTCTAGCATGCGGTAGACAATCACCACGCGCGCTTGCCGCGCGATCCGAGCGCGCCAAGCAGACCAGGAAAGAGGCAGGCAGGCGGGCCTTCGGAGCGACTCAGGGCAAACCGGCGCTACGGAAGAGAAGTCCAGGGAACGGAAAGACCGCAGCAAGCTGGGCCACTACAACGGGGAGGAGGAGGACCGCGCTTACCGCGTGATTCGGGCGCAGCAGTGCTACGTCCCTACAAGGGAAAGGAGCGCGACCGCTCTCGCGTACAAGAGCAATGCTATACTTTCAGTTTTGAGTATTACATTGGAGGAGCGTCAGTGCCCCTGTACGAGTACAAATGCTTGAAGTGCGGCCGCAACACGGAAAAAATCGAAAACGTTTCCGGGCCGCACCTGAAAAAATGCCCGCACTGCGGCGGCAAAGTGGAATCGGTAATCACTGCGCCGGCGATTCAATTTAAAGGAGCGGGTTGGTACGTGACGGATTATGGCGGGAAGAAAACCGGTGGCGGCGACGGCGACAAAGCGGACAAGCCAGCCACGGAAACAAAAGAAACCGGGAGCAAGGAGAAAGAATCGGCAAGCAAGGAAACGGCAACGAAGGAAACGACTTCCAGCGAATCGAAAGAGAAGAAGACGGCGAAGAAAAAGTAAGTCCAGCGAGGAAACCGATGGCTGACGGCACGCAGACGAAGATCGGCGCAGGACGCAGGGTGCGCAAGGCGGTTCTGCCTGCCGCGGGTCTGGGGACACGTTTCTTGCCGGCCACAAAAGCGCAGCCCAAGGAAATGCTGACGGTCGTCGACAAACCCCAGATTCAATACGTGGTGGAAGAGTGCGTGGTCTCCGGAATCGAGCACATCATCATCGTGACGGGAAAAGGAAAGAATTCCATCGAAGACCACTTCGACCATTCGCCGACCCTCGAGCGGTTTCTGGAAGAAAAAGGGAAGAAAGAACAAGCCGCGATGGTGCGACGGATCAGCGACATGGTGCAGGTGAGTTACACGCGGCAGAAGGAGCCTTTGGGCCTGGGACACGCGGTGCTGGTGGCAAAAGATTTGGTGGGTGACGAGCCGTTCGCGGTTTTGCTCGGCGATGTGCTGATTCCCGGCGGGAATCCGGCCACGAAACAACTCATTGACGTGTACGCGGCGACGGGCGTCGGAGCGATTGCCGTTGAAGAAGTACCCAAAGAGAAGACGCATCTCTACGGAATCGTGGACGGTGAACCGGCGCCGCAGCCGCCGTTCGGAGCGCGGTTATTGAGGATCCGCGATCTGGTGGAAAAGCCCAGGCCAGAAAAGGCGCCATCAAATCTGGCGATAACCGGGCGCTACGTATTGCCGCCGCAGATTTTTGATTGTTTGGCGCGCACCAAGCCGGGAGCGGGAAACGAAATCCAGTTGACCGACGCGCTGCGCATCCTGGCGCAGGAAGACGGCCTGTGGGCATACATTTACGACGGACTTCCGCGAATACTTGAAGAATTTGAAATTGTAGGAGCTACAAGATCGATGAGCACGCGAATTCTGGGGATTGAATCTTCTTGTGACGAGACGGCAGCGGCCGTAGTGGCCGACGGGCGGGAGATTCTGTCCAGCGTGGTGGCTTCACAGATCGACATTCATCGAAAATATGGCGGCGTAGTGCCGGAGTTGGCTTCGCGCGAGCATTTGCGCCAGATCGTGCCGGTGGTGCGGGAAGCGCTTGAGCAAGCAGGGATGAAGCTTGGCGATGTGGACGCGATCGGCGTGACGCAGGGGCCTGGGCTTGTTGGCGCGCTGCTCGTTGGGATTACCTATGGAAAAACGCTGGCGCAGTCGCTGGGTAAGCCGCTGGTGCCGGTGAATCATCTTGAAGGACACGTTCATGCGGTTTTTCTGGAAGCGCACAAGGCAGGGCGTACGGCGAAATTGCCGGCAGTGTGCTTGATTGTTTCGGGCGGACACACGGTCTTGTATGAAGTAAAGCAGGAAGATTCGGATGCGCAGGATGCGGGCGCGAAGCTGCTTTATCGAAAGCTGGGACAAACGCGCGATGATGCTGCAGGCGAAGCGTACGACAAAGTGGCCAAGCTTTTGGGGCTCGGATATCCCGGGGGACCTATTCTGGACAGGCTCGCTGCGGTTCGGAATGGTGCGCCTGCGCCGGTGAAATTCGGGCCGACCAAGATGAAAGGGAATGCGCTGGATTTCAGCTTCAGCGGGTTGAAGACAGCAGTGCTCTACCACGTGCGAGAGTATCCTGAATACTCAGAAGAGATTCGCGCGCGGGAAGAAGCGCTGCAACGCGGCGAGAGGAAGTTCGAGCAATTGTTGCCGCTGTGCTCGCCCAAAACGCTGGCGCTGGTGCACGAGTTTCAGAATGCCGTGGTGCGCGATCTGGTGGAGCGCACCATGCGCGCGGCGGAAGAGCTGGCAGTGGCGAGCGTGCTCGTTTCCGGTGGGGTGGCGGCGAACAGCCAGCTGCGCGCGACGTTTGAAGAGCGCGGGAAATCCGCGGGCGTCGAAGTATTTTTCCCGAGCCGGGCGCTTTCCACCGATAACGCCGCGATGATCGCGGCGGCCGCGTATTCCCGTTTCCGGGCAGGCATTGTCGCAGACACAACACTCAACGCGGACCCCAGCCTCGCCCTCGCCTAGAAAAGCTGGCCCTCCTTTCGGAGAATTCAGGTTTCCCACCCAGGTAAGCTTCGCAAAAAGGACTCTGAACATGTCGATGTCGCTGCCCCTCGTTCGACGAACAGGTAGAGCTAAGAAAAGCTTAGTCGGGAGGCGAATATGGGACGGCGGCAGGCAATTCTTCAGAACGTGAAATCCATCGCGGCAGTAGCCCTGGTTGGGCTTGGGCTGGCTATTTTGTTAGGGGAATTGGGTGGCCCCGCGGCGCAGGTGGACAGCATCCTGAGCTGCGTCGCAAGGGAGACGATGGGGCTACTGCCCTATATTGTTCCCGCGGCCTGGCGGGCTTTGCAGAGCTATGTCTTTGATCACCAAGGGTTTTCTCCGTGCCATCTCCAGATGTTGGTATCCTGCTGGTCGCTGCTTCAAGTCGTGGCTGGAGCGGCCTAGCTGTGGGCACTTAAGCAGATAAAGGTGAAGAATGCCGACCGCGCTGAAGATAGCTCAAGAAAAACTGCAGTTCGTGTCGATCTTGCAGCCCTTCGTTCGACGTGTTAGTGGAGAACCTGGGCATATCGGGACGAGCCCCGGAAACCGGGCTTCCAACCGTCAGTTAAAGGAGACAAAGCGATGCGATTCATGATGCTGATGATCCCGAAGGGATACGAAAAGGCCGAACCGGGCGCCATGCCGGACGCAAAGGCCGTGGAAGCAATGATGAAGTACAACGAATCCCTGCAAAAGGCTGGCGTGCTGCTCGCGCTCGATGGCCTGCACCCGCCCTCGATGGGCGCGCGGGTCTCGTTTTCCGGAGGGAAGGCAAGAGTGACCGACGGCCCCTTCACCGAAGCGAAGGAGGTACTCGGCGGCTACTGGATGATTCAGGTGAAGTCAAAAGAAGAGGCAGTGGAATGGGCCAAGCGCTGTCCTGGGTCGGACAACGAAGTAATCGAGGTTCGCCAAGTGCAAGAGTTCTCGGACTTCCCAGCGGATGTCCAGAAGGCTGCCGCGGGGTTTCCCGAAATCCAGCAGTCCAAGCATCGCCAGGGATCGTGAGCCAGTGGCTCAAGGAAAAAAAATGTCTTGGCCGTGTCGATTTCGCAGGGCGCCATTCGACGTGCTAGTAGAGGCCGGGTTTTTCAGGCCCGAATCTGACAGGTTTAGTTGTAGGAGATCGCGGCCGTTTCGCAGGACGCGGCTCCAAACTCAAAGCAAGGAGAAGACAAAATGAAATTCCTGAGCATGTATAAGTCCGTGGAAAGAGGCGTTCCTCCTTCACAAGAGGAAATGGCCAGAATGGGCAAACTGGTCGAGGAAGGTTTTAAGGCTGGCTGGCTGTTGGCGACCGAAGGCTGCCTGCCCAGCGCCCTTGGGGCGCGGGTGCGCCACTCCGGCGGCAAGTTGTCGGTGACCGATGGTCCCTTCACGGAGGCGAAGGAAGTTGTCGGCGGGTTCGCGATCCTTCGGGCAAACTCCAAGGAAGAGGCCATTCAATTAGCGAAAGATTTCCTGCAGGTTGTTGGTGATGGTGAATGCGAGCTTCGCCAGATCTATGAAGCGGACACGTGCGTTCAGAAGTCCGCGACGGTCTAGTTGTAATCGTCGCGGAGCGCCTCGGTCTCGAAAAAGATCGTTCCAGCTGTCGATTTCGTGGGCTTGAGTTCGAGGTAACAGTAGAGCAGGGTTGCCCTCCCGGTCGAAGCGGCCCGGAAATGCAGCTCTGAAGCGCAAAATAGAACACACAGGAGAGGTGTCTCGATGCAATTCATGATGATGGTCAAGCACGCTGAAAACTTTGGTCCTCCGCCCAAGGAATTCATGGACGCGATGGCGAAGCTTGGCGAAGAGGCGGTCAAAGCCGGCACGATGGTCACAAGCGGAGGGCTAGCCCCGACTGCGAAAAGCACCCGCGTGCGGCTTTCTCGAGGGCAGGTAACCGCGATCGACGGGCCCTTCACCGAGGCCAAGGAAGTGGTCGGTGGATATGCAGTACTTGAGTTCAAGTCGAAAGAAGAGGCCATCGAAAGTGCCAAGAACTTCATGGAGCTTCACAAGAAATACTGGCCGGGATGGGAAGGCGAGACCGAAGTCCGCCAGGTGTTTGGGCCGGAGGAGTTCGCTCCCAAAGCCTAGGAGTTCTCGCGCCTACGGATGCCCGCGAGCCGTAGAGTCGCCGGGCGCCGGGCTTGCACGAGCGGATTGAAGATGATGTGATGGGTAGCCATGACGGCTACAGACACACATAAAGCCATCGACGCAGTCTGGAGAATCGAGTCGGCCAGAATCATTGCTGGTCTCACCCGGATTGTGCGCGATGTCGGTCTGGCCGAGGAACTCGCGCAGGACGCTCTCGTTGCCGCGCTCCAGCAATGGCCGGAATCGGTCATCCCAGACAACCCAGGCGCCTGGCTCATGGCAGCGGCGAAGAACCGCGCGATCGACATGTTTCGCCGCAACAAGCGGCTTCAGAGCAAGCACGAGGAGCTTGGTCGCGAACTGCAAACCAGGCAGGAGATGGCTGTGCCAGATTTCGACGCCGCGCTGGACGATGACATCGGCGACGACCTCTTGCGCCTCATATTTATCTCCTGCCATCCGGTCCTCTCGACGGAGGCGCGCGTTGCGCTGACGCTTCGGCTGCTGGGGGGCTTGACGACAGATGAGATCGCACGCGCGTTCCTCGTTCCGGAGCCGACCGTCGCCCAGCGTATCGTCAGAGCCAAGCGCACCCTCAGCGAAGCGAGCGTTCCCTTTGAGGTTCCTCGCGGGCCTGATCTTGTCGCCCGTTTGTCCTCCGTCCTGGAGGTGATCTACCTCATCTTCAACGAGGGTTACTCGGCCACGGCTGGCGATGACTGGATGCGGCCTGCGCTCTGCGAAGAGGCGCTCCGCCTCGGCCGCATCCTGGCCGAACTCGCTCCGCAGGAGCCGGAGGTCCACGGACTCGTGGCGCTGATGGAAATTCAGGCGTCGCGTTGGAAGGCTCGCGTCGGCCCTTCGGGAGAGCCGATCCTACTGCTCGACCAAAACCGCTCGCACTGGGACCATCTTCTCATTGGTCGAGGTCTCGCGGCCCTTGAACGCGCGGAGAAGTTTGGCGGTGTGCGCGGTCCGTATGCCCTCCAGGCTGCGATTGCCGCCTGCCATGCACGAGCGCTTACCGCCGAGGAAACGGACTGGGCAGGCATCGTGACGCTTTATGAAGTGCTTGCTCAGGTCACGCCGTCGCCGATCGTGGAGCTGAATCGGGCGGTCGCGGTGGCCATGGCCTTCGGTCCGGCAGCGGGGCTTGAGCTGATCGACACGCTCGTCTCGGAGCCGTCTCTCCAGTCCTACCACCTCTTGCCCAGTGTCCGGGGAGACTTTCTTTTCAAGCTAGGCCGCCTTGCCGAAGCGCACCTTGAGTTCGAGCGCGCCGCATCGCTCGCGCGTAACTTACGCGAACGCGAATTCCTTCTCGATCGCGCGCGAGCGTGCGCGCTTTAGCTGACACACCTAAGAATGCTTCTCGCGTTAGCGGTGCTGCCGTGTGCGGTATACTCTCGCGGCTATGGACTTGGCGGCGGGAGGTAGCGCGCGATTCCAGTTTGCCAGCGATCAGTCGCTGCTGGTTTATTTCGATGGGCAGGTAAGGCAAGACTCGTCTCCCGACCCGGTCGGGACAGGCGCCGACCGGCCACCACAAAGACAGTTCACCCTCCAAGCCAGTGAAAATGTGAGGAAGTTGCTGAGGTTGCTGGAGTCGGAGCCGGTGGCGGGCATTCGCAATTTGCATCCGGCGTACTGCTCCTTATTGGTCAAATTTGATGCGCTGCGCATGCGGCACGACGAGTTGGAAGCGATTCTGAGAAAGTATCTCGAGCGGCTTGAGGAGGTAAAACTCCCGGAGCCGCGCCGGGTGGAAATCGCGGTTTGTTATGGCGGTGAGTTTGGGCCGGACCTGGCGGAAGTGTGCGTGATGCGCGGAATCACGAAAGCGCAGGCGATCGAATTGCATGCATCGGTCGAGTATCTCGTTTATTTTTTGGGGTTTGTGCCGGGATTCGCTTACCTCGGGGAATTGCCAAAAGAGTTGGTGACGCCGAGGCTAGCGACACCAAGGCGAAGAGTGCCCGTGGGTAGCGTGGGAATCGCGGGAAATCAAACTGGCGTGTACCCGTTTGCCACGCCGGGCGGGTGGAGATTGCTTGGGCGGACGCCTCTCAGAATGTTCCGGGCTGACCGGGATGGGTTGAGCTTGCTGTCCATCGGAGATCGCGTGCGATTCAAGCCGATCGATGCGGAGCGATTTGCGACGCTGGAGAAGGCATGCGCGTAATGGAGGCGCAAGCGCCCGGACTGCTGACGACGGTGCAGGATTTGGGGCGTGAGGGATTCGGGCCCATGGGAGTCTCGCCTTCTGGCGCGGCGGATCCCGTGGCGCTGCGGATTGGAAACCGGCTGGTGGGAAACGGAAAAGGCGCCGCGGGATTGGAAATGACCCTACTTGGCGGGAGATTTGTGTTTTGGGAAGATGCGGTGTTCGCGCTAACGGGATCCGATTTTGGCGCAACGCTCGACGGCGCGCCCGTTCAGTTGTGGGCATCGCACCAAGCGAAGTCGAGGCAAACGCTGAGGGTGGGGCCTACGCAGGCTGGAGCACGCTGTTATTTGTGCGTCCAAGGCGGAATCGCCGTGCAAGATTTACTGGGGAGTGCGTCAACGCACCTCTTGAGCGGGCTTGGGGGGCATGAAGGCAGGGCATTGAGAGTAGGAGACGTGCTGAAGATTGGAGCAGCGAAAGCGAATGATTTGTTCCGGCCGAGATCGCTGGCCGCGACGGCTTGGGAGCGGCTTGCGCCACGGAAGGTGCTGCGCGTCACGCCGGGGCCGCAGAGCGATTGGTTTCCGAAAGCGGCGCACAAAATATTTTATGAGAGCACCTATCGCGTGGCGGAAGAATCGAATCGCATGGGGATTCGCCTGGAAGGCGCGCCGGTTCCGGCGCCTTCGGGCGGAGAGATGATTTCCGAGGGCGTTTCGCTTGGCGCTGTTCAAGTGCCGGAGGGAGGGAAGCCCATTATTCTTTTTGTGGAGCAACAAACGACAGGCGGGTATCCGAAGATTGCCAATGTGATTTCTGCGGATTTTCATAGTCTTGGGCAGCTGCGGCCACGGGATGAGATTCGATTTGAACGGGTCGACTGGGAAAGTGCCCGAGCCTTGTTGAGAGAGCAGGAAGAACTGATGGCGTCGGAGGAGTTGTTCTTGGAATGAAACGCGGTCAGCTAACGATTGATCTGAATTGCGACATGGGCGAGGTGCCGGAGGCGATTGCGGATGGCACGCAGGAATCGCTCATGCGTTCGATCACGTCGGTCAACATCGCTTGCGGCGAGCATGCGGGCGACGAACAGACCATGAAAACAACGGTCGAGCAGGCGCTTCGGTGGAAGATGGCGATTGGGGCGCATCCGGGTTACGCGGATCGGGAGAATTTCGGGCGGTTGGAGTTGAAGCTGCCACTGAATGAGATTTCAGCTTCCGTTTTCGATCAGGTTAAGGCGCTTGCTGCTGTGGCTGCCAGATGCGGAGCGCGCGTGATTCACGTCAAGCCACACGGCGCGCTTTACAATCAAGCGGTAAAGAATCGTGAGCTTGCGGCAGCGATAGCCGAAGGTGTCGCGCGATGGGGTCGTGAAGTGCTGCTGGTTGGGCTGGCTGGGTCGCCGATGCTGGATGTTTTTCGAGAAGCGGGATTCGCGGTGGCGGCGGAAGCGTTTGCCGATCGGCGGTATGAACCGGATGGTACATTGCGCTCGCGTAGATTTGAGGACGCGCTGATCCGCAATCCTGAGGAAGCCGCGTGGCAAGCGCTGGGCATCGCAGAGCGAGGAGTAGTGATTGCAAGCGACGGCAGAGAAGTCTCCGTCGACGCGCAGACACTGTGCATTCACGGCGACACTCCAGGCGCGCCGGAGATTGCAGCAACTGTGGCACGAATCCTGCGCGAGGCGGGCGTTACGGCGTGTGCGCTTTCTCGAGAGCCTCATTATTCTTGAAAACGATCCGTGTAGAGGTGGCACGAATGAATCAGGCCCAGAACAACTCCGCTCCTAGCCCGCTTATCTCACAGTTGGGCAGAAAAATGACAGAGATCGCGTGAGTTTCGCAACTCCTGGGAGTGGTGATATGTTTTCGCAAATCCACGGTCAGGAATGAGCCTTTTGGCTTCCTTTGTGAGTGCCATCCTCTCTCCGTGTTTTATTCGGCGCACACTTCACCGTGGTGGACAACAACGAGAAAAGAGTTATTGAGGATCGTTCTTTTTCAGCACTTTAGCGGCACGGCACACAGGTTTTCGTGGACTTGTCGAAACAGTGCGACATAGGGATATCCACCCGCCAGCGAAACCCACACCTTCCGCACGCTGATGCGCATCAGGGCACCGATCTTTAGTAGCTTCAGCCGAATCGTGGCGCACTGCGCTTTCGCTAATGCGGTCCCGGCCAGCCCCAGCCGCCGCAGCATCTGCAGCAGCACGTAGGCCACCGAGGAGAAGTACAGTCGCAGCTGGTTACTCCGCAGATAGGCGGTGCTGGTGCGATCCGCGAACAACATCAGTTGTTCCTTGATGCGATTCTCCATCTCCCCGCGGGCACAGTACAGCTCTTCATACAACGCTGGCGCCGGCCATTCTTCGGCATGCAAAGAGGTCACCACGAAGCGCGGGTTCTCTCCTTTTTCCAGATGCTCGGCCTTGGCCACCACTCGTCGTCGCCGCGACCAACTCTTCCGTGTCTGATAGTAAAACTCCCTAAAGATGCGCGCGGCACGGCCGGTTTGGTGATATTGCCGTTTGGCCTTCCGCAACTCTTTTTTGATCTCCGCCTTCAGACGCTCGTTTTTCGCTAGTCCCAGCACATAGTCCACACTTTCGGCCTCACACCAGGCCATCAGCTCCTGGCGGCAGAACCCCGAGTCACCGCGCACCAGGATGCGCACCTCCGGCCACACCGCACGAATCTGTTTCACGATGCGTTGGAGTTCTTCTAGGCTGCCCGCCGCGGCATCCATGTTCGACGGCCGTAAGCGCGCCCCCAGCAGGAACTCACCGCAGAAAATGTACAGCGGCAGATAGCAATAGTGGCCGTAGTAGCCGTGGAAGAAGCGCCCTTCCTGGTTCCCATGCAGCGGATCATCGGTGGCATCCAGGTCCAAAATGATCTGTGGAGGTGCTTGCCGGTGCGCGGCCAGGAATACATCGACGAACAGCCGGTCCACCGCCGCGTGGTCCGCCACGATCTTCTTGTAGCGGGCCTTGGCACTGGCCGTAGCCGGGGTCAGTTCCAGGCGGTTCAACGTGCTTTTTCCCGCCAGCACCTCTCCCACGGGGTCGCACTTCTCCACCAACACGGCCAGCAAAGGGTCCTTCCGCAACTCCTCGTGATCATTGAGATCTTCATAACCGAGGGCCAGGCCATAGACCCGTTGCGCCACCAACTCCTCCACGGTGTGTGCTATGAGATCCGCATTCCGGTAATCCCGGAAGCAGGCCGCAAACTGGCGCACGATCCCGATGCGCTTCTCTACTTCTCGCAGCAAGAGTCCGCCGCCTTCGGTGGTGATGACCCCGCCGTCGAACTGGGCCCGAATCTCTCGATGTTTTAGGGGATGAAATCCAAACTCTTTCTGAGTACACTCTGTGGCCATAAGGCTGTTGCCTCCTCTGGCAGGATCTCTTTCGGACAAAAAGAGTTATGCCAGAAGCGACAGCCTTTTTCTATTCTTTGTTTGAGAAATGCGGGCTAGCTTTTGGGTCGCAGTCGTACGTGCTTATGGCTTTCCGATTGTAATGTTTGCACTAGCTATCGTTCCGGGGCTTAATTTCACGTATTCCGGGCACGGCGGAATCAGTTGGTTCGTTGCTCCGTTGTGCTTTCCGTATGTAATCCTGCGGGCACTCATCAAAATCACAAAAGGATCCGAGGCGTCTCGCAAGTGGTACAAGAGTTTCTTCAAGATCACCGTTCCGTCTTACATTGCCATCGCACTTCCACTCTCTTGGGCTGCCACGACATCTATTCGATTGACTTTCGGCCTGCCCATTTCTGCTTGGGCCTTCTTTGCTTTAATGGTCTCGCCCCTTCCGTGGTGGTACTTCAGGCGATTTCCACACATTTCGACGATCAATCTGTTGCCTGATAGTGGACGATAATTCGGCATGTCGGAGGCTTACACACCAGCGGATGAGAAGATCAGCGAGTGGAGAAAGAGAAGTAAACTTAGAGGCTGCGCAGAGGACCTGGAGAAACAAAAAAAGCGGACAGCCGAAGCTGCCCGCTAGGGGAAGGAAGTGCCGCGGAGGCGGCAAGGGCTATTCAAACTTTTCGGTCATTACCGGGAACGTGAGCTTGGCTTTGGCCAGGGACTTGACGACGGTGGCCTCGGCATTTTCCGCGGTGGTGTTGCGGGAAGTAGCCATCTCGCTCACCAGCAGGTACTTCGCGCGTTCCAGCATTTTCTTTTCGCGAAAGGAGAGAGGCTTGCTACGGCTGAGGGAAACCAGACTCTTGAGGACGACGGCGACTTCGAGGAGGGACCCGGTGCGCATTCGCTCCGAATTCTCTTTGAAGCGGTGCTTCCAGTCGTGGTGAGAGTTGAGTTTGCCGGTTTCGAGAAAGCCCAGGACTTTGCTGGATTCCGCGGACCGAATGACGGAACGAAGGCCAACGGTCATGGCGTTTGATTGCGGGACCATGACGCGCAAGCCGCTGGAAACAATGCGGATCATGAAGTAACGTTCGGTTCTGCCGTTCAAAACTCCGTAGCTGATCTGTTCAACAATGCCCACACCGTGGTTCGGGTAAACGACCTTGTCGCCGATCTTGTAATCCATAATGTTTTGGATTCCCCCTAGGAGATGCATAAAGAGTGTATAACGGTGTGTTGCAAGAGTCAAGGTATATCCAGTGGAATCAGAAGGTTAGAGAAAATTAGGTACAAAATTAGGTACGAATTTGGCAATGGAATTGCTAGTGGTCGCGAAGTTTTGCTTACCATTCGATGCGCATGGCGGCATTTCGAGGCCGAAAATCGGCTGTTCGCTGCGACGATAGTGCTTTCCTTAGCAAGAAGTGGCCCGTCTCCAAGATGGAATCGGAGGAAAGTGGGCGAGAGCATACCCCGGACGGAAGGACGACTGTCCCGACGGGGGCTTCCCCGAGGCATGGAAGTGTACTGTAGAATGCGGATGTGATTGAACAGGCAGCCGATGTGATTGTACTAGCTCTAGATACGTGCGATGCGAGGGGCAGCGTGTCCGTACTGCGGGATGCGGCCGTGTTGAAGGTCGTGGTGCACGAGTCGCAGGAGGATTATTCGACCTGGCTGCTTCCGGCCGTTCGTGAATGCTTGGCGGGGGCCGGGCTAAGAATGGAGGATGTGGAAGCATACGCGGCGGCGGCAGGGCCGGGATCCTTTACCGGGGTGCGCGTGGGATTGACGGCCGTGAAAGCCTGGGCGGAGGTTTACGGTAAGAAGATCGCGGCGGTCTCACGTTTGGAGGCCTTGGCAGCAGAAGCCTCGGGCGGAACGAGTTGGGTTGCGGCATTTGCGAATGCCCATCGAGGACAGGTATTCGGTGCCGTTTATCAACGGAACGGGAAGGGATTGGCGCGACTGGGCGACGAAATGGTGATTGCGCCGGATAAGTTTTTGGAAGCCGCCGAGGAAGCGGCGAAGGGCGAAAGGATTTCGTGGGTGTCGACGGATGCGGAATGCGTTGTTGGCGAAGAGGCGTGGAAGGTGCGAGAGATGCGCGGCGAACGAATAGAGAGCGTGTCAACCGTGCGGGCGTCGATGATCGGACGGCTCGGATTGGAAGCACTGAAGGAAGGCCGCTTCACGGACGCGCTGACTCTGGATGCAAATTATGTGCGGCGGTCGGACGCGGAGGTTCTCTGGAAAGGGAACGCAGCGCATGGGCGCTGAAACCATGCGTGGTCCCACTGCTTCGACAATTCGGGCATTTCGCAAGACGGACGCAGCGGCAGCGACGGAGATTCTGAAGGGATCTTTGGAAGCCGCGCAATGGACAGAATGGGGCGTTAGCGAGTTGCTAGGCTGGAGCGGCGTTGTGGCACTGGTCAGCGAAGACGGCCGTAAGGTCAGTGGTTTCATCGTCGGACGGCAAGCGGGAGAGGAGGCCGAGATTCTGAATCTTGCTGTCACTCCTGCTAACCGACGAAAAGGACAGGGGTGTGCGCTACTCAATGCGGCTATGAATGAATTCCATGCCCGGCGCGTAAGTCGCTTGTTTTTAGAGGTTCGCGAGTCGAATGAGGGCGGAATCGCGTTCTATCAGAAGCATGGTTTCTTGAAAATGGGGCGGCGCGCTGGCTATTACCACAATCCCGATGAAGCCGCGATTGTGATGGAGAAAAAACTCGCGGGCTAGGACGGAAATACTACAAATACCCTCTTGACGCCGTGAACCAGAGTGCTATCTTGCGTTTATGTAGTGCTCACATCCCATTCACGGAAACGTCAGGAGGAACGCATGGCAAGTGCGCAGCGGACACCTCGGGACATACCCTTCGAGGCAGACGCCGAGTATCAGCGTCTGGCAGAGCAGCACCGGCAATACGAAGCAGAACTTCAGAAAATCTCCAAGTCGCCCTACCTGAATTCGGAAGACCTCCTGGAAGAAATCAAGCTAAAGAAGATGAAGCTCCACTGCAAGGATGAGATGGAGCGGATTGCCGCGCGTATCATGCGCACGCGTGCCAGTTACAGCCAATAACGACTTTATCGCAGGCGATTCTGTCGTAGAATGACCATGCGCGCACGCGGCGCGAAGGCCGCGCGCAGGAATGCTGGGGTCTACTCCGGGAAGCATGGTCAAAGAAGGCTACTATTTCGGAATTCCGCCGCTCCTGCTGGGCGGCGTTGCTTACCTGCTGCAATGGAATGTGGTGGCGGTTGTCCTGGTGTTGCTAGCCCTCTTTGTCTTCTCCTTCTTTCGCGATCCGGAACGCGTGATTCCCGCCGAACCTGGGGCGGTGGTGTCTCCGGGGGACGGCCGAGTGGTGGTCGTTACGGATGAGGAATACGAGCGCCGGCCTGGGAAGCGGGTGAGCATTTTTCTGGCGGTGTGGAACGTGCACGTGAACCGCTCACCAGCGGCAGGAACGATTACGAAAATGCACTACCGCCCTGGAAAATTTCTGGCGGCGATGCTGGAACGGGCTTCGGTGGAAAATGAACAGAATGTTTTCACGCTTTCGACGGAAGCCGGAGAAATAGTGTTCAAGCAGATTGCCGGACTGATCGCTCGAAGGGTTGTCTCTTGGAAAAAAGCCGGCGAAAAGGTGGCTCGCGGAGAGCGCATTGGGCTGGTACGATTCGGGTCGCGCGTGGACCTGTGGGTGCCCAAAGAGGCGGAGATCCTGGTGAAGGTGGGAGAGAACGTGAAGGGCGGTTCGAGTGTGCTGGCGCAGTGGCCGGTGAAACCGGCAGCACGTAAATTGGGCCAATCGAGTTCAGCAGAGACGGACGCAAATCTAACGACGACGGGGAAGCGATCGTAACCATGGGCGAGCCCGAACAGCACGAGATCCCTTTTAAAGAGCGGCGCTTGCGCTTCCGGAATCCGAAATTGCGGCGCGGAATCTTCCTGCTTCCCGCGGCGTTCACATCCGCGAATCTCCTGTGCGGTTACTACGCCATCGTTGCATCGCTGGTGGGTGCGCCAGATGATTTTAACCGCGCGGCGAAGGCCATTGGCCTGGCGATTCTGTTTGATTCACTGGACGGCCGTGTCGCCCGAATGACTGGGACGAACACGGAGTTTGGCGTGCAGTTCGACTCGCTGGCCGACGTCGTCAGCTTTGGCGTGGCGCCGGCGATTCTCGCGTACGCCTGGGGCATTCGAAGCGTGACTGCTATGAACCCGGAGGCGCTGCACCAGCTTGGACTGTTTGGCTGGGTGTGCTGCTTGTTCTTCCTCATTTGTTGCGCGTGGCGGCTGGCGCGCTTCAACGTCAAGGGCATGGCCCCGGGAGGATCAAAGTATTTTGTAGGAATGCCGACGCCGGCTGCTGCCGGAGTGATTGCGGCGGTGGTACACGCTTTGCATCGGATAGGGCCGCTTCAAGATTGGCGCTGGTCGGTGGCGTGGCTTTTGATGGCGGCAGGGCTGGGCGGACTGATGGTCAGCACGATTCGTTATTACAGTTTCAAGGATCTTCCCTGGACGCGGAAGCAGCCGGCCATCCTGATTCTCTTTCTGATCACGCTGGGCGCGGTCATTTGGGCGTTTTCGGAAGTGGTGCTCGTGCTTCTGGCTGGTACGTACGCGGTAATCGGTGTGACGTTACATCTCGTGCGTTTCGTGCGGCATCGTATGGTTTCGCGGACCGCGTGATTCATGCCTCCGTTTGAGCGGGATTCCAACCGGATTGTAATTGCGGGTGCCTCTTCGCTGCTGGGTGCGGAACTGAAGTCGTTGCTCGAAGAGAGCCGTTTCGCGGGATGGGATTTGCGTCTGGTGGACGAGGAAGTGGCAGCGGGAAAGTTGACGGAAGCCGCAGGAGAACCGGCGGTAATTCAGCCGGTGGAGGAAGGAAGTTTTGAGAAGGCGCGATTTGTTTTTTTCACGGGCTCTCCTCAGTTCACACGCGCCAATCTGCTAGCGGCGCACCAAGCAAATGCAACGATCATTGATTTGTCGGGCTGGATGGCCGAATACCCGCCGCAGCATCCGTCGGCCGCGGAGTGGTTTCTTGGACTTAACATGTTGCGCGGCATGGAAACACCGCAGGAAACTGCAATCTATGCAATCCCATCGGCTGCAGCGATCGCAGTATCTGCACTTGCCCTGGCATTGGCGCCCGTCGGCCTGAAACGTCTGGTGGTAACATGCTTTCAATCTGTTTCAGAGGCAGGACGAGCCGGGATCGAAGAACTGGAAAGCCAAACGTCGCAGTTACTCTCATTTCAAAACGTGGGCAAGCCTGTGTTTGATACCCAGGTAGCGTTCTCGTTGCTGGACCGCTTTGGAAGCGGGTCTTCTCACTCGCTTGGGAAAGCGCGCCGACGAATTCGTTCCGAGGTCAAAGCGTGTGTCGCAGCAAAGGTCAACAGGCCAGCCGTGCAGGTTGTGCACGCACCTGTATTTTATGGAACGATGTTTTCAGCTTGGTCGGAGCTCGACAGAGCCGCGGACTGCCAGAGCATCCTGGAGGGGTGCAAAAGTGCTGGGTTTAATATCACCGAAGAAGAAGACCAAAGTCCAAGCAACGTGAGCGCCGCGGGAGAGAGCATCATTCAACTGGCGGTGCCGGAGCCCGATCCTGCCCAAGTCGGGACGTGGTGGTATTGGGGGGCGGTCGATAATATTCGATTTCCGGCATGGAATGCGGTGAAGTTGGCGGAGAAACTCGCAGCATGAAACTGAACTGGCGAACCAGCGCGGATGTGGGAATGTTAGTGGCTCTGGTGCTGGCATTGGCTGGCTGCGGGTATCACCTGGCGGGACGTAGCGACTCGTTGCCGAAGAGCATCCATGTAATCGCGGTGCCGGCGCTGGAAAACAAGACGACCAGCTACCGCATCGAACAACGATTGACGACCGCCACGGTGCATGAATTTTTGGCCAAGACTTCCTACCGCGTAGTGCCCAATCCCGCCAGCGGCGACGCAGTGCTGCGGGGCAATGTACTGAGCCTGGAAGCGGTGCCGCTGCTTTTTGATACTGCGACGGGGCGCGCAACGGCCATGCTGGTGACGCTGAAATGCGAGATCACTTTCGAAGAGCGCGAAACAGGAAAGGTTCTCTATCACACGGACAATTTTATTTTCCGCAACCAATACGAGATTTCCACCGACCCTGGGAACCCCGACAGCGTAAAGAATTTTTTTGAAGAGCAGGACCCCGCACTGGACCGCATGGCGCGCGACTTTGCGGAGCGGTTGGTAGCGGCAATCGTGGAGAACTATTGATGGCGCGGATTTCGCAGCAGGAATTGGTTGGGCGGCTGGAGAAGGGAAAGCCCGTTCCGGCAATTCTATTGCTCGGTGAAGAGCCGTACCTGCGCGACACCTGCCGGGCGCTATTGATCGAGAGATTTGTGCCGGAAGCTTCGCGGACCTGGGCGGTGTCGCGCTATTCCGCTGATCGTGGTGAGACACAAGCGGCGCTGGATCAGGCGCAAACGATGGCCATGCTTTCGCCGCAGCAAGTGGTCTTCCTCGAGGATGTTGAAGCGATCGAAAAGCTCGGCGAGAAAAACCGGGACGAAGCGGTGGAGCAACTGGATGCGTATCTCGAAGATCCGGCGCCGTTCACAGTGCTGGTGATGGAAGCGACGGAATTGGATCAACGAATGAAATTGGGGAAGCTGCTCGGCGAGAAGACGCTGGTAGTGCAATGCGGCCTTGGCGAAAACGCAGGAGAGAGGCTGACGGCTGCGACAAACCTGGCGAAGGCGCTTGGCAAAGAACAGGGAGTGGAGTTTGAAAAAGGCGCTGCGGAAGATTTGGCGGAGTTTGTGGCCGCGGACTTGATGCGGCTGAAAACGGAAATCGAAAAGCTGGCGACATACGTGGGGACGAAAAAGGTGATCCGGCGTGCGGACGTGAGCGCGCTGGTAATCTCTGAGAAAACCACGACGGTTTGGGAACTGGCGGATTTGCTGGCGTCGCGGCAATCGAAGAAGGCGCTGGAGTTTCTGGATCGCTTGTTGCGCGATGGAGAAGAGCCGCTGCAGATGCTGGGTGCGATGGCCTGGATATACCGCAAATTGATCGAAGCGTGCGAAGTGAAAGGCGTGACGAATGGCTGGCAAGCAGCTCGCGCCTTGCGGATGCGGCCGGAGCAGGCGGAATTGGCGCTACAAAATGCGCGCAAGATTTCGAAGCCACGCCTGCTGGCGGGATTGCACGCACTGCGCAATGCAGACGACCGGTTGAAGGGCGGCGGAGCCGAGCCGCGGACAGTTATGGAATTTCTGGTGGCGCAGTTGACTGGCGAGGAGGCTAAGGCCGCGCGCGGGTAAAAAAGACAAGAAAGACGATCTAACGCAGAGGGCACAGAGCACAGAGTTTCGCAGAGAAGAGAATTTTGAGAAGAAACAATGAAACGAAAAAAAGGGGCGGCCTTGAGGCCGCCCTTTTTTGTTGTTGGCGTGATGCGATTGTCAGTTGTTCTGGCCTTGACTGTTGCCGTCTTGGTTGCCGAAGTTGAAGAGGTCGAAGAGATCGCCGAGCGCCGGACTGTTGAGCGGCACGTAGGGATTATCGTCGTCGACGACAGGGTTGGGGAAATTATCGCGGCTGCGATGTGTTAGCGGCTTCAGGTTCCAGTTGCGTTCGATGAACTTCAGGATCGAGACGTGGTCGGTGTAGGTGTGGCTGATGTGGCCGCCGCGCGTGAAGGGCGAAACGATGATCAGCGGAATACGCGGACCGTCGCCGAAGAAGTCCAGCGGCTGAATGTAGCCGGAGTCATAGTAGCCGCCGCCTTCGTCGAACGTAATAATCAGCGCGGTGCTCGCAAACAGTTCGGGGTTGGCTTGGAGGAGGTCGACGATTTTCTTCACCGTGCCCTCGAACAGATCGAGCTTCGAAGAAGCCGGGTGGCCGTCGAGCAATCCGTCCGGTTTCACGAACGAAACTGCAGGGAGGGTGCCTGCCTGAATGGAGGCGTAGAAATCCGTGGCATCCTTGATATGCGCGGCACGTTGCCCCGGGTCGCCCATGATGGCCGTGGCGTACGACTCGAAGTTGCAGATGTTGCAATAGGCGCGCCCGATCTGGACGAGCGGACTTGGGTTACTGGGGTCGTGCTGCAAGGCGACTGCAGCGTTATAGGCTCCGCCGTAGTAAGCCCAGGAAACGCCCTTTTCGTTAAGAGCCTCTCCGATGGTGCGGGTATTGACCGGTGGGATGGAGCCGCCCGTGGAGATTCCCTTGGTGTCCACGGTGCCGTCGGGCAGGAAGCCGGGCGCGTCATTGTTGATCATGTAGAAGTGTCCGAATTCGCACTTTGGATTGGGATGGTACGGAAGGGAAGCAAGGTAATCACGAATTGGCGCAATGCCAGGCTGAGATGGACTGCCGCACTCGGTGAAATTGCCGTCGAAATTGATGTCCACGGTGTACTGGTTGTCTGAGCCTGGCAGCGGATCGGGATTGGCGATGTGCGATGGCGGCATCGTTGGAACGCCATTACCATTGGACCAGAAGATGGCGTCGCCGCTCCCCAGCATCACGTGATTGGCCCCGGTGCCGCCCATGAACGATTGATGAAAATTGTCGCTCATGGAGAAATTATCGGCGAGGCTCTTGAGAACCGGAGCATCTCCGGCCTGGACGTTGTAGAAGGCCATGGAGTTTCCGCCGCCATTGTCATCAACTTGGTTGGCAACGGGAAAGCTGAAGGGATCAATTTCGCTCGTATACGTGGTGATGACGAACGGATACAGGTCGTTCAGGCAGCCCGAGGGATTCCGCCGTGTAGCGTTGTGGATATTGCAATCCGATTGTTGCCACATCTCGAAGAGCCGGTGCGTGGTATCGCCGGTGTAGGAATCGTAGGGCAGAGTTGCTCCCTCGAGCGGGAACGGCCCGTTTTGCAAATGATCGAAATTGTTTATTCGCGAATCGAAATCAAGGAGCTCGGCAGTTTGTGCCGCCCCAGACGCCCCGGTGGTCAGCAGGTTGAGATCGCCGTTCTCCAGCGAAGGCTCGATTAAGGCCAGCAATGGAGTCGGCGTACCCGGCGGAAACGGAGGCGGTTCTCCTGTGGCGGGGCTGGGTGAAAAATTCAACGTCGGCTCCGGCAGCGTCTGGTACGGAGCCTTCTCCGAATCGTCCAGACTAATGAAATACTTTGTTTTGAACGGGGCAACCGCCTGGAATTGCGCAGCCTTGGAGAAATGTGCGCCGGCCTTGCCGTCAGCAGTGATGATTCCTTTTGACAGGAGGTTCGAGACCGAATCATGGCTCTTCGGGACATACGTCGCGAAGACGTGATCGAACGTGCGGTTTTCACCGATGAGCACGATGACGTGCTTGATGGGAGTACGAGTCCGTGTATTCTCTTGAGCTTGTAGTGAGCCACCCAGGCTGAATTGAAACACGGTCACCGCGGCGAAAGCGACACGAAGACCGTGGAAACAGCTTGAAACGAATTGCTGCAATGACATGCAATCACCTCTCCTTGTTTGGACTGCAGGCGTATCCGGGCACAGCGAGAGTGGCGGGAGCGTGTTACACAGAGATTGCCGCGTTGTAAAATGCAGGTAACGCGGGAATCGACGCGTTAACGAAAAAGAAGTTGCTTGGTGCGATGATCTAAGGGCGGTCGGTTAAGGCAATCTCGGAATGGAGGACGCGGCGGTCGAAGCTGGTGAGCAGGGCGGGGGCCTCGTCGGCGACGACGGCGGCTTCGAGATCGGGACCGGCGAAATTGCGAATGGAGTCGAGGGAGTGCCAGTTGGTCTCGACGACGATTTCGACTTCGTCTTGGAGGCGTCGAGTGGAAACGGTGGCTCCAAGATAGCCGGGGACGCGGCGAAGTTCGGGCAACACATTTTTGGAAAAGTGTTCGAGATACTTGGGAAGTTGCGATGCGGTAGCGCGTGCGGTCCAGCGGCGCAGAATGGTTTCGGATTTTGCCACAGATGAGGAAGCTGGCGGCTCGTTGCCTACGACTACGTTCCAGGGGCGGACCTCCCATTTCTTGGCGAGGCCGTTGATGACGTAAGGATCTTTGCGGGCGAAAGATTCGACTCTGCTTTTATCGTCCACGTGGAAAACGAGCAAGGCGCGGTCGACAGGTTCTGTGAGTGCGCCTGCCAGAACGAGGTCGCCGCCTTCGCGGGATTCGCGGGCAAGGCGCAGGTGTTCTTCGCGAAAAGGAACGCGGCGCGTGACCATGTCGTCGACCAATTCGTACAGCAGGGCGTAGTAGTTCATCGCGGGCACCTCTTCGACGTACTTGCGTGAGGGGGGACGCGAAATCGGGAGCCGTGCTGGCGTCGGGCCTCACAGGAAGAAAAAAACGGGCGGGCCAAGGCCCGCCCCTACAGAGACTGAAAAGGTCGAAAAACAGAAGAGCGGTGCTACTTCGCGGCCTTTGCCTTGATGCCGTTAAAGGCCAGCGTGAGGCGCGACTTGTAGCGATTGGCCGTATTTTCGTGCAGCACGTTCTTTGCAATGGCTTGGTCGATCGCCGACATGGTGGGTTGCAGAAGATTGCCCGCGGCGGTGGCGTCGCCGGCAGTGATGGCGGTGCGCAGTTTGCGCATCATCGTACGGACCCGCGTGCGGTTGGCGCGGTTGACCTCGGCGCGCTGAAGAGATTGCGCCGCGCGCTTCAAAACTGACTTTTTCTTCTTCTTAACTTTGGTAGCCTGTCCCTGCGCCATCTATTGCTCCTTTTGCGTATCGCTCAAACTCCTAACGTTAAACGACGCCCACGCCTTTGTCAAACGAGGTGAAAAGGTGGTGCCGTCCAAATTAGGACAGTACCGAAGGTCGGTAGTCGTGCAGTTTGGAAAAATCAGCAGTTGTTCATTTTGGGCGGGTGAGCCAAAAAACTATCCCGACCCCGGTAATCATAATTCCGCCTAATCCGAAAATGAAGCGTGTGCTGGGGCGCATGGGCTTACCTATCGCAAGCTTGTTTTCTGGGTTCCAAATGTTAGGGACAACGCCACGCCAAGCTTGATAGAGCAACCAAATGCCTAGACCCAAAAACAGATACGTTGCGACTTCGTTTCCGTCTCCCATGTCGCAAGCCTACCACTTTCGACAATCTGCCCCACTACTTAAAGGGCCGGTAATGGCTTATTTTCAAACTGAGTCATTACGGAAGATGCCGCTTATTAGGATGCACGCTTCGATCCTGCGAATCAGACAGTAAGAACGATCAATCGACTAGCTTGTCGCTGAGCCAGCGGGCGACGACGTTCAGGCCGGCCCAGACCAGGCCGGACGAGGCGGCATCGCTCCACCATTCAGGACCGCGATTGTGATCGGCCAAGGAGGTTTCCAGTTGTAACTTTGCGGAAGCGAGTTTCATAGGGAGTGCGGGATCAATTGGCCGAGGCTCGGCAGCTTGCTTGAGTTGCTCGAGCATGCGCTGCGGCTGCTTCATATCGAGCATGGAGATGGGCGAGTGGCAGTAGGGACAGGCCGAGTTGGATTCCAGGTTGATGGAGGCCCCGCAGTTGGAGCAGTTCACAAACTGAACGTTCTGCCGCAACTCCTCGATCTGTTCAGGCGACAGTGGATGGATGAAATTCTTTTCTTTCAAGAACTCGAGAAAGCTGATGAAGTGACCGTCATCGCTTGCGCATCGCCAATACGTGAACGGCATATTTCGTTGCACGTCGTGCGCCAACCGCAGGGTCGTTGAGCACCGCGGGCAGCGGAGCGCGTCCGGAAGCGATGGCTTCCCAGGTGTCGAGTGTTCACCGATAAATTTCATGAGCTTCAGTGTGGAGCCGGCAGAGAGCTGCAAGCTCTCGAAGTGATCGAACCAGAACGCTTGGCAACCGGCGCACACATCAATGGCGACCTGTGCGCCTAAGCGCGCGTCCAGCGTCATGGCGGTCATTTCGGTTCCACAGCCGGGGCACTTCATGGACAAGCATTGTAACTGGTCGCCTGGAGCGATGCCATCGATGGGGAAGGAGGTTCCGTCAGAGGAGCGCGCAACGGAATAGGCGCGTGGATACGAGGTCGTGTTAACCCCCAAAATCAATTACTCAGCGGCTAAAGCCGGATTGAAAAACTAAGGTTTTATGTCGGACCTAAAGGTCCGACCCCCTAGTTACGGGCACAGACTCGTGGGTACCCCCCACCCCCACCAATTTGCATGAATATCAAAGGAAAAGCCTTATGAAATTTGCATTTTGTAAGTAATTGATTTTAAAGGGAGCGAGTTTGGTTGTTTTGGATTTGCAAGCCCTGAAATGGCCGCGCTAAAACGAAAAGCGGGAGTCCTTCGGCTCCGCTCAGGGTAAACAAGCTCCCGCACACCAAACGGAGTTCTCTACAGGGTAAAGTATAACAGATTATAAGGGAAAGTCGATAGGAAAAAGAGTTCCCGTGGCAATTTTAGGCTCATCCATGTGCGATAGAAGTTTCCTTGCGCCAGGGGAACTCGGCCCCATGGACGGAAGCGAGAATCCTACGCCGCCAGAACTGCGGCACTTGGCATGGCACGATTTGCTCGATCAAGGAGGGGTGAGCGAAGCGGGGGAGTTTCGTGTCACGAACCGCTAACTTGACCGCGGGGGAGTGCTGCGTTAGGGTGTAAAGAGTTTCTCCCTGAGTGGTTCACGAAGCGGCCACATACAACCAGGAGGAATCCCATCGGCCACCCGGTTCCTGTAACAGGAAGACCTTCCAATTGGATGAGACGTACCGTTCACATTTCCGGACAAATTGAACCCTTCTTTGGCACGCTAGATGAAAATGTGCGCTTGCTTGAGGATTCGCTGCGCGTGCGCACGCATCTGCACGACACGCGGCTGACCATCGAAGGCGAGCAGGACAGCGTCGACCAAGCGGTCAAGATCGTCGAGGAATACAACCACCTGACACGCCATGGGAAAGCGCTTTCGGCGGCGGAAGTGAAATCGCTGCTCCGCGTGGCGACCGAGGAGCCGCACGAATCGCCGCGCGGGATGTTCGAGCACAGCCGCGTGCGCTCCTTTGGTAAGAAACAGGTCACGCCGAAAAACGCCAGCCAAAAACGCTACATGGAAGAGATCGAGAAGCACGACATGATGTTTGGGATTGGCCCCGGCGGCACCGGCAAGACATACATCGCGGTGGCCATGGCGGTCAGCGCACTGCTGACGAAGCAGGTAAACCGCATCATACTGGCGCGGCCGGCCGTGGAAGCGGGTGAGCGGCTGGGATTTTTGCCGGGCACACTGCAGCAGAAAATCGATCCGTACATGCGGCCGCTCTACGACGCGCTGTACGACATGCTGGACGCGGACAAACTCGAGCGCTATTTGGAAAAGGGAATCATTGAAGTAGCTCCGCTGGCGTTCATGCGGGGGCGCACGCTGAACGATTCGTTCGTCATTCTTGACGAAGCGCAAAACACCACCAGCGAGCAAATGAAAATGTTCCTCACCCGCCTGGGGTTCAACTCCAAGGCGGTGATTACCGGCGACATTACGCAGATCGATCTGCCGCAAGGAAAGAAATCCGGGTTGATCGAAGCGCTGGAGGTTTGCGGCAAGATTGACGGGATCGCCGTGGTGCAATTTGGGGAGAAGGACGTTGTGCGGCACAACCTGGTGCAGCAGATTATCCGCGCCTATGAAGAGTATGATGTAGATCACCCGCAGCGCGGCGGAAACGCGGCGAATGGCAAAGCGGCGGCGCCGGCGAGAGATCCCGGCAAAGAACGAGAAAAAGAAATCCAGCAGGGATGAACTTCTTTCAGTGCGACCGCGAAGCGGTCAATTTTCATGGTGACCGCCAAGCGGTCAACAACCGGCAGCGAGCAGTGCGCGCGGCGCAGCGCCCGCTCGAATTGTTCCTGCGCCGCGTGAAGAATGAACTGGGGCTGGAGGGGGCGGGCCTGACGGTTTGCCTGGTGAGCGATGCAGAGATCGCCCGGATGAATGAGAAGTTTCGCAAGAAGAAGGGTCCTACCGACGTGCTTTCGTTTCCCACAGTGGCGCGGCGAAGACTCGTCCGGCGGCCGCGCGGCTCGAAGCCGGTAAAGGCCGGTGAATACCTGGGTGACATTGCCATCTCTCCGGCGACAGCGCGGCGTTACGCAAAAAAAAACGGGCGGAAACTTTCCAACGAACTTCAAGTGTTAATTCTTCATGGTGTCCTGCACCTCTTGGGCTTCGATCACGAAACCGATCGCGGCGAAATGGATCGCGTTGAACGGAAGCTGCGAAAACGGCTCGGACTGGCGTGATGAATCTAAGCTGGCTCTATGCTCTGAGCGTCGTGCTGGTAGGTTTCACCCTGCCGATTTTCTCGTATCTGACTTTGATTTACCGCGAACTCGGCCGCATGACCACGGGCCGCGTCCATGAACATCTGGAGATTTTTGAAGCGGAAATCGAGCCAAAATTAAGGATCAATCGGCGGAGCGGCGGGCGGACCTTCCGAATCCTCGGGCACTTCTTGCTGGCATTCCTGGTACTGGAGACGACGCGAGGTGTGGTGTACTTCGTCCCAGGCACGTGGGAATCTTTCGTGCAGTTCTGCGTTTTCCTGGTGCTGGAAGTCGTCATCGCCATGCACTTTATTCCAGACATGTTGCTGTACCGCACTACGGGGCGCTGGCTGCTTCCGCTATTGCCGCTGATTCGCGGGGCGATGTGGTTCGTCTGGCCAGTGCGCGTATTTCTGGAGGGCGCGGAATCGCTGGCGCGAATTTCCGAATACGAGGCCGAGAAGACCGAAGAGCAGCGCACGGAGGAAGGAATCGAAGCGCTGGTAGAAGCCGCGGAAGAAGAAGGTATCATCGAGCCGGAACAAGCGGACTTGATCGAGCAAGTCGTGGAGTTCAGCGACAAGCGCGTGCGGGAAGTGATGACGCCGCGGCCGGATATTGTGGCGCTGCCCGCGGATGCTACGCTCGAAGACCTGCATGCGCGAGTGGTGGAGACGAAATTAAACAAGATTCCCGTGTACGAGAAATCGCTGGACGATATTTTTGGCGTGGTTTACTCGCAGGACCTTTTGCAAATCGCCGACCAGGATTTGCTGAAGCGCAAAGTGCGCGAACTGGTGAAGCCCGTTCTTTTCATACCGGAAACGAAAGTTGGTTCGGAGCTGCTGCGGGAAATGCGTCAGAAGGGACAGCCGCTGGCGGTAGTGATCGACGAACACGGGACGGTGGCGGGCATTGCGACCGTGGAAGACCTGGTGGAAGAGATCGTCGGCGAAAGCGGAAACGATGGAAAGCCGCCATCGCCGGATGTGGTGCGCGAACCGGACGGTGGGCTGATCATGCGCGGCAGCATGCCTATCGGGGACGTCGAGGAATTGCTGGGCGTGAAGTTCGGCGACAAAACCGATGAAGCGGTAACCACTCTCGCAGGCTTGCTGAGTCATGCATCCGGCAAAGTGCCCGCGCCTGGTGACAAGATCGATCTCGCGGATCATCGCTTCGAGGTGCTGGAAGCGAACCAGAGAAAGGTATTGCGCGTGCGGATTCGCAAACAGATGAAAGCGGTTCTCACAAAGCGGTAGACTTCCAGGTTTCAGCTTCAAGGATCATGAGCAAAGACAATTCATTTGCAGCGCAGGGGGGGAAATGCCCGTTGAGACATTGAAGAGCCTAAGTGCGGCTACAGCCGGATTGGCGCTGATGATCCTGTTGGGGACAGTCACCGCGAGTGCGCAGCAAAAACCTGCCGCGGAAGAGCCGACCATCGACATGCAATGGGCGGTGAAGATTCCGGCGAGGGATGGAGTGAAGCTGAATGCGACGGTGTTCACGCCGCACGGCCAGAAAGACGCGCTGCCGGTGATCTTCACATTTACGCCGTACATCGGAGATTCGTACACGGACCGCG
>WNFR01000214.1_pt1 | contig 58141 bp, 55 predicted proteins | sample 5400221 | NCBI WGS metagenome assembly WNFR01 (sample SAMN13153357, study PRJNA577476) | soil metagenome | isolation source: 40 cm soil under Madrone tree | place: USA:California | collected 2016-06-14
GGGCACACAGTCGCCAATGACGCAACGGCCTTCGCGACCCGCGAGCCCCGGAATATTACCCGGATTCGTCGAGACGCGACACAACAAGTTTCACCCCGGCATCTGCTTTTCCATAGAAGCTAGGTTGCTTTGCGCGAACCCCCTTGTTTGAAAGTCTAGTTTCGCGCAAAGGCGCAAAGATCCGCTAAGACGCCAAGGCGACTGAGTTGGTCAAGAACCAAAGCGCCGACTTCAAATCCGTGATGGATTTTTCGGAAATGCGCTGGTACTGTCCAGCTGACAATTCACTGTGATTCTAGCCTGGGGGTGTTTATGAGGAAGCAACTGAATGGAAAACTCACGAAGCGTCGAAGCAAAATCTCATTCTTTGCAATAATCGTTCTGCTGGCTAGCATGCTGGGTGCTCACCCGGTAACCGCCACTACGTATATCTCAGTGGAGCCGATTCCCAGTCGAGATGTTGTGGGGCAAAACGCTCTCGACATGATTCTGAGTGCAGGCTATCCAAACCTGGAGCTTTGGAGCAATCGACTTCTGAGTGACTGCCACATCGTCCAGAACGTGATCGATGTGCTTGCTTCAAATGGCGCAATCAGCACAGTCAATTCCGGCAATACCAGGTTCCTTGTTGCGGCCGGCGGATTCGAGGCAATAACCGATCCTTCCTATGTGTTTACTGTCCAGGACTCTGGGTCTAATGCCGCGAGCTCGGCGGATATTAACGTACTCGATAATGCTCTTGGTTATGTTTTAAACCAAAGTGGAACCGCTCACTTCAGTCCCGATAACGCGCGGGCCTATGATTTCCCTCTCGATTATGCGGTCGTGACATTCGCCGGCACTCTCTCCGGTGTGCACGCAAAAGAGTTTTTCGATTATTTGGGCACCATAGATCCTGCTCTTTGGAGTGGTACATTTGCTGGTTTTACCCAGATCGACTTTCAGGATTCACCTACGAATAATTCCATGTTGTTCCTCAAACCTGCTGCGACAAAACAGCGGTTCATTACTGGCCTTTCCACTGCTGCCGGCACCACTGCCGAGGCAACATATGTAACACTCAACAACCATGGGCAACCAACGACCGCCAAAGCCGGCATTGCTTTTCCTGGTAATGACTGGATCGCCTTTCCTAATGGTGACCAATATCTAGCGAAGTTAGGTAATCCTTCTCCTCAGTTATTGAGTCAGCTTGCAGGTTTACGTCAGCGGCATCTTCAAGCCGTGGCCAATCTCGTAGATGCCATCGAAAAGGGCAAGGTAACCCTCTACCTCAACAATCAGTTCAGGTGCCCGACGCACTGATCGGATGAGTGGGCAAATCTTGGAATGAAGAAGAAGACCATTGCCGTTCTCTTGCGTCCCGGCGCGCAGTGGAACCCGAACAAGCCGGTTCGAGAGCAAGCCTACTGGGACGCGCACGCGCGCTTCATGGATTCGCTCTTCGAAGCCGGCACGGTCCTGTTGGGAGGCCCCTTCGCGGACGGAAGTGGTTCGATGGTGATCCTGGAGGCCGAGAGCGTTGAGTCAGCGAAAGCGATATTTCAGAATGACCCGTGGGCGCAACAGGATGTGTTGGTTGCAAGCGAGGTCAAGGAATGGACGATCTTCCTTGACTCACGACACAAGGCATTGTGATGAACAACAACCAACAGTCCGACCGATATGCGGCCCGCAAATAAGGCCAAATACTTCCAGCATATGTCAGCTAAACCACAGACCATCGACGAGTACCTTGCACCGTTGAGCAAGGAGAAGCGAGCTGCGCTTGAGAAGCTTCGAAGGGCCATCAAGTCCGCGGCGCCGAAGGCTGAAGAGTGCATCAGCTACCAGCTCCCCTCCTTCCGTCTTGGCGGAAGGTTGCTTGTGTCCTTTGGCGCGTGGGCGAACCACTGCGCCTTCTACCCCGGCGCTCATCCCGTGGAAGCCCACAAGGACGAACTCAAAGCCTGGGACACCAGCAAGGGCTCCATCCGTTTTCAAGCGGACCGTCCCTTACCGGCTACACTGGTGCGGAAGCTGGTAAAGACCCGGATCGCGGAGTACGCCGCCAAACCACCGGTTGCAGTGAGCGGCGCTACTCGCCGCCGCTGAACCAGAGCGTTATACCGATTGATAGTTATTCGAGGTCCAGTCGCCCAGGCTGGCCACAGATGATCGAGGAGGCGAGGAATATATGAGCATAGACGCAGGCACGCGGACTTTCGCGGTTTCGGTCGCGCCGATGCTGTCCGTTCGCAATGGCGCGCGAGCGGTTGAGTTCTACAAGTCGGCATTCCGGGCGATCGAAGTCTACCGCGCGGAGGATCCCGGCGGCTCGGTGGTGTCTCGGCTGTCGGTTGATGGTGCGGAATTTTGGCTGAGTGACGAGTCCCCCGAGCATGGCAACTTCAGTCCGGAGTCGCTGGGCGGTGGTACTGTTCGGATGATCTTGACCGTGCCGGATCCTGATGCGATGTTCGCGCAGGCACTGGCGGCAGGAGCGCAAGAGGTCGTCGCGGTGGAGGAAGCATATGGTTGGCGCCTTGGCCGCGTCGTCGATCCATTCGGGCATCATTGGGAGATCGGCCATCCGCTGGCGTCGTAGATCACTCGCCCTATTTGTAGAGAACTAACAATGCCCATGAGACTCGAAGTTGTGCGCCCGATAGAGCTGGGGGATGTACAGGAAGCGCGTAAGCGAATAGCTGGGACCATCCTGCGCACTCCGTTGGTCCGCCTTGAACTGGGACCGGACTACCCCGACATCCGCCTGAAGCTGGAGAATTTGCAGCCGATCAACGCCTACAAGTTGCGGGGCGCCGCCAACGCGGTAGGACTGCTTTCAGAATCCGAGCGAAAGCGAGGCGTGTGGACGATCAGCGCGGGAAATGCGGGACAAGGCGTCGCTTATGCGGCACGCCAGGCGGGCGTACCATGCACGGTCGTGGTCATCGCGACGGCGCCGGAATCGAAGATCGAACGGATGCGGGCACTTGGCGCAAGCCTGATCCCGGTGCCGTACGACGTTGCGTGGAAGGCTCTCGAGGACCGTTCGTTTCCCGGAGTCGAAGGGACGTTCGTGCACCCGTTCGACGATCATAACTTCATTACCGGTCATGCGACGATGGGTCTTGAGATTCTTGAAGACGCCCCCGACACCGCTGCCGTGATTGCCGCCATAGGAGGCGGCGGGCTCATCACCGGCGTCGGCAGCGCGCTCAAGGCGCTCAACCCGGGGATCAGGGTTTGGGGCGCTGAACCAGAGACGGCCGCGCCCGCCGCACTCTCGTTTGCCATGGGATCTCCGCAAGTGTTCAAGGACTGGAAGCCGTCGTTTGTGGACGGCGCCGGCGGTCAGAGCCTCTTCCCCCGAATGTGGGAGCGGATGAAGCCGGTGGTGGACGGCTACATTGTGGTTAGCCTGGACGAGACGAAGAAGGCGATGCGGCTGATGGCGGAAAAAGCGCGTGTCATTGCCGAAGGGGCTGGCGCTCTGTCCGTCGCCGCGGCATTGACCGGAAAAGCCGGCCAGGGGCCGATCGTCGCTATCGTTTCCGGGGGCAATGTCGATCTGAAGAAATTCTGCGAGATTATCGGTTCGTAAGCCAGGAGATAGCGCCGCTATGGCACTTCACAGACAAGCAATAAAATCTCAAATCGCATCCGCGTGTTTTGCGATGTTCTTCGCGCAAACTGCCGTTAGCGGATTCTTGCCCCAGGCCGCCGCCGACAGAAAAGAGAAAGTCGCAGCCTTCTCATTCGCCGACGTCAAGTACTTTCACCGTTTCACTAAGGACGATCAACACGAATATACCCCGGACGGCCAGGAGGATTTGAATGCGTGGACAGACATGGTGACGATACTGTCCTATCCAAAAGCGAAAGACGGCGAAACCCTTGCCGCCACCGCGAATGCCGTACTCGAGAATTACAAAGCGAACAAGGCATCGGTTGTTAAGACCGATTCGGTCCCCAGAACCAGGGACAAGCCTGCGGAGCATTTGATCGTTGTGATCTTTGGTCGTCCTGAGTTTATAGAGGTAGCGTTCTCCAGGTTCAAAATGCATGGTGGGATTGGCAGCGCCGTGGTCTCTTCGCACCGCATTTATGGAAAAAAAGTTGCAGATGAGATGAGTAAGTGGCTGCAAGACAATGGTCCCACCACGGAGCGGAATCTGATGAAGTGGGACGCGATGCCAAAGCTGCCTTAACACCAGGTAGCTCGATCGACCTTCTAAGGAGGCCCATGAAGCGAAGAATTCTAGTCATCGCAGGCGTCACGCTTTGCCTGTCGCTGCTGGCAGTGTACTCCGGCCGCGCGGCGGCGGCCGACTCGCGGTTCGAGGTTTCGTATCCAGACGGACTCGATAACGGACCGATCACCGGCCGTGTATTCGTAACCATCTCGAAGAACAATCGCGTCGAACCGCGGCTGCAGGCGGGCTCGTACGGTGGCTCTGTTCCGTTTTATGGCCTGGACGTCAGTGCGTTGAAGCCGGGCGCTACAGCGGTCATCGACGCATCCGTCCTCGGATATCCGGTAGACAGCTTGAATCAGCTTCCGGCGGGCGAGTATTACGTCCAGGCGGTTCTGAACGTTTACACGCAGGTTCACCGGAAGGACGGCCATGTGATCTGGGTTCACATGGATCAGTGGGAAGGCCAGAAATGGAATCGGTCACCGGGCAACCTCGTCAGCGAGGTGCAGCGAGTGCGGCTGGATCCCGCTGCCGGGTTCAATGTGCGACTCAATCTTACGAGGAAGCTACCTCCGGTGGAGATTCCGCCGGACACGGTATGGGTCAAGCGAGTGAAGTTTCAAAGCAAGATGCTTTCAGAGTTCTGGGGACATCCGATTTACCTTGGCGCCACTTTACTGGTGCCGAAAGGGTACGATCAGAACGCGAACCAGAAGTATCCGGCGATTTACATTCAAGGTCATTTCGGACTCGGCGCTCCCTTCGGATTCACGACGCAGGCGCCGCTCACTCCAGAAAGCAAAGCACAACGCCTAGCCCGGCTGACCCGGAGCGCGCGGGAGCCGGGATACGAGTTTGCGAGGGCCTGGATGTCCGACGACTTCCCACGCATGGTGGCTGTGACCTTTCAACACCCGACGCCGTACTACGACGACTCTTACGCCGTGAACTCGGCGAACAATGGGCCTTACGGCGACGCACTCACGAAGGAACTGATTCCGTACCTGGAGGAAAGATTCAAGATCATAGCACGGCCGCAGGCGCGGGTTCTGACGGGCGGTTCTACCGGCGGATGGGAAGCCCTGGCGCTGCAGGTCTTCCATCCGAAGTTCTTCAATGGGACCTGGGTTTTGTATCCGGACCCGGTCGATTTCCGGCGCTACCAAATGTCGAATGTCTATGAGGACAACAATGCCTTCGAAGTCCCGAATGGGGATTGGGCCAGGCTCGTTCGGCCTCTATCGAGAAACGCCGATGGCCAGGTCACGCTGACGATGCGGGAAATGAATCGACTCGAAGCCGTCCTGGGAAGTAACATTCGGTCCGCGGAACAAATCGCCGCCTGGGACGCCGCGTATGGGCCCGTCGGCAAGGAGGGGTATCCCCGTCCGATCTGGGATCGGATGACGGGGAAGATCGATCGGGAGGTAGCTTTTTACATGCGCGATAACGGCTTCGACCTCAGATACAACCTCGAGAAAAACTGGCCCGGTATCGGCGTAGATCTCGTAGGAAAGATCCATGTCTACTGCGGTGACATGGACAACTACTATCTGAACCTCGCTGTTTATCACCTCGAAGAGTTCCTGAAATCAGCAGACAATCCGAAGGCCGGGGCCGTCTTCGAATACGGGCGGCCGATGAAGCCGCACGGATGGCAGCCGTTCACCAACGCCGAACTCGTCCGTTTGATGGCCGCTCGAATAAACAACACGTCGCCTGGAGCAGTTGCGACGAAATAACGTTTTCCCTCAAAAGAACTGTTATGACCGTAACCCCCGTCTCATCGGTGAGACACAAAGCGTTTCAAGTAATTCTTTGGGGCGGCTTGATTGCCGGAGCTCTCGATCTGACGGCGGCGTTCGTAAGCAGTTGGCTGCGTGCAGGCGTCGGTCCGGTTCGAGTGATGCAATCGATCGCCAGCGGACTGCTTGGCGCCTCGTCCTATACAGGCGGGGCCCAAACCGCGGTTCTTGGTGTTGCGTTGCATTTCTTGATCGCGACTGTAGCAACTGCCGTCTTTTATGTCGCCGCTCGAAGGCTGAAATTCCTGCTAGAGCACGCAATCATCGCGGGCTTGCTCTATGGCGTCGCTGTTTACTTATTCATGAACTTCGTCGTATTACCACTCTCGGCCGTCCCTCAGAGAGGCGCTCCTCCCCTTTCGGGACGCATTATTGGGCTGTTCATTATCATGTTCTGCGTCGGACTGCCCATTTCGGTTATAGTGCACCGGTTCTCAAGACCGCATCGTCTTACGTGAGGGACGCCAGATGACCGTCAAAGATCTAGAGGTTCTTTACGACTATGGCTACTGGGCAAACGGCAAACTCTTCAATGTGATTTCACAGCTAACGCCGGAACAATTCACAGTGGCGGTGGCAGGAAGCTATGGATCCATAAGGAACACGATGGTCCATCTCCTCAGCGCTGAATGGGGCTGGCTCAGTCGTTGCGGTGGCCCGGAGCGGGGCCCACGTCTCAATCCTGCAGATTACCCAACCGTGGAATCGCTCATAGAAGTCTCGGGCAAAGTCGGAGTGCATGTTCGCGAGTTCTTGTCCGGGTTGAAGGACGAAGATCTGGCTCGCAATGTTGCATACATGAATGATCGGGCGGAGGAACGGTCAATGCCACTGGGAACACTCCTGCAGCACGCGGCCAATCATGGTGTTCACCATCGTGGGCAGGTTGCGCTGCTGTTGAGACTGCTCGGCTACGCGCCCGGCAATCTCGATATCCGTGTTTATTATGCTGAGAAGCTGGGCGTCCCTGCGTGGTAAATCAGAGGCATCGCACCGCCGCCCAGCACCCCGCTGAACGTTCGTGTTCGGCGAACTCATGTAGCGCGGCTCTCATCAGCGTTATGCCGATTTCAACCCTATCGATTTCAACTTGTCACTCGTTCCACGGTTCGCTAGTCTAAAAACAGATGAAGATCGTCGTTATCGGATACGGAAGGGTCGGGTCACGAACAGTAACTGCTCTTCTCGATCGAGGCCACCAAATCACCGTCGTAGACAAAGAGGCCAGCCGTCTTGGCCGGGCTTCGCGGCTTGAAGGCGTCGAGCTTGTTCAAGGCAACGGCATCGATGTGGACGTTCAACGCGAAGCCGGCATCGGCGAAGCTGACATCCTGTTGGCGGTGACCTTCGATGACAACGTGAACCTGATGGCCGCGCAGGTAGCGCGCACACATTTTCACGTCCCCCGTGCAATCGCTCGCGTGTATGAACCAAGCCACGCCGAGGCTACTCAAGAAGACCCTCAGTTGATCGTCGTCTGCCCTACGCTTCTTGCGGTGACGATGATCGTCGAGCAGGTGGACATCGCGGCCAATCAACCCATGGCTGAGCGAATACCCCCCGAGCCGGCTAAGGCCCAACCGCGTACGCGCCACGATGCAACCGATGAGTCGCGGTATATCCTCATTGCCGGCGGCGGCAAAGTGGGAGTCAACCTTGCGCGCGAGCTTTACGAGGGTGGCCACGAGGTTGCGGTCATCGAACGAGACGCATCGCGGGCGGTCGCGTTATCAAGCAAGCTCGATTGCCCCGTATTCGTGGGAGATAGTTCCACGCACGACGTGCTCGAAACCGCGGGAGCCCAGAGGGCGCGAGTGTTCGTCGCAGCCACCGGCAGTGACCAGGATAATCTGATCGCTTGTCAGGTGGCCAAGAAAGTGTTTGGTATCCCGAAGACAATCGCTCGGGCTTCGAATCCAAAGAACGAAGAGGTGATGGCGCGGCTGGGCGTAGATTCCACAGTCAGCTCGACAGCAATAATCCAACAGGTAATCGAACGTGAGCTTCCAACCGTTCGGATAAAGACTCTGCTGAGCCTCCAGGCGGGTGCTTTCCAGATACTGGAATACCCGCTGGACGGTACTTCTCCCGCTACCGGTCGCTCTCTCCGCGAGATCGCTCTGCCCCACGAAAGCAATTTGATCGCTATCTTACGCGGCAACACTATGGTGATCCCTCGAGGGGAAACCAGGCTTGAAGACGGTGACGTGGTTGTCGCGCTGGTGAACACCGAAGAGGAGGCCGGGTTGCGCCTCGCCTTACTCGGAGCATAGCCAGAAGGCGGAGTCTCTTCGAACAAGGGGATAAGGTGAAAAAAGTACTAGTCGTCGAAGATCATCACGACACTTCATTTCTGCTCTGCCGCCTGTTGAAGATGGAGGGATATGAAGTGGAGCACGCGATCGACGGGATGGTCGGCTACAACGCTGCCGAAAGCTCGCGCCCGGACCTGATCGTCACAGACATCCAGATGCCCCGGATGGACGGAATCGAGATGATCAAGCGCATCCGCGAATCCCAGGCTTGCAAGGGGATACCGATCATAGTCATGAGCGCTTACGGACAACGGCGGATCACCGATGCCCTCGCAGCCGGGGCCGACGGCATTGTCGAAAAACCCATCGACCTGGACACCTTTCTTGAAACAGTCAGATCGAAGCTGCGCGCCGCGTGAGCATCACTGCGCATCCGCGGGGCCGTAGATGATCGCCGACGCATCCACCGCCTGATGGAACGAATCCGGCTTGTCTACCTCGCAATCAAACACACAAGTCCGATTGCGCCCGCTGAGCTTGGCTCTGAACAGAGCCTGGTCTGCCTTCTGCACAATCTCCAGCGCCGCCGCGCCGTCGTCGGGGAATGTAGCAACGCCAAGACTGATCGTGATGTGCATCGTCTGAGTCAGGTCGTTGGTTGACGCCGGGAACGGATGGGCTTCGACGGTCTTCCTGATTGATTCAGCTATCTCAAACCCACGCTCACGCGAGTCCACCACGAAAGCCATGTACTCCTCGCCGCCGTAGCGCGCCGCCAAATCCGCGCTGCCTACGACATCGCGAATGATGTGCCCCACGTCACGAATAGTATGACTTCCCACAATATGGCCTCGCCCGTCGTTGACACGTTTGAAGAAGTCGATATCCATCATCAGCGCGCTGATTTGCGGAGGCTCGGAACCTCTCGCAGCCTCAGTAATTCTGCGATCAAGCTCGGCGAACAGGCTGCGGCGCGAGCGGAGTCCTGTCAACTCGTCGCGCTGGGTCATCTGATGAAGCTTCTCCTGAAACTCCGTCTCAGACTCGTCAAGCATAGCGAACTTCATCAGGTGGTTTCCGATCTTTATCTTGTCGCCGTCCTGAAGCAACTGCTGCGATGTTACCTTCGCGCCATTCAGAAAAGTGCCGTTGGTAGAGTCGAGATCATTGACGTAGTATTCGATGCAGTCTGCCTCCAGGCACAGTTGCATTATCTCCGCGTGTTGGCGCGATGCGATTTCATCGCGCAGGACAAGATCGGCTTGCGAGCCGCGACCTACGATAGTGCGCTCCTTTTCCAGCTTAACCGTTTCCCCGATTGATTGGCCTTGCAATATGACCAGGACTGGCCGCTTCGTGATCGATAAAGCCACTTCGCGAAGATCAAGCTTTACTGTGCGCTCGGCATCACTCACAGATTCTCACCATTAATCGGATTGAATATATCAACGACGACGGCAGAGCGCAAAGTGCAAAGGGGCAAGGGCAAGTCCGTAGTCCGTAGTCAGTAGTCCGTAGTCACTGGTCCTTAGTTAGTAGTCCTTAGTCAGTGGTCCGTAGCCAGTGGTCCGTAGTCAGTGGTCAGTAGCCAGTGGTCAGTAGGGGAATTTGCCCTCAGCTCTTGGTTTTCATCACTAACTACAGACTACGGACTACTGACTACGGACTAGCTCTTCGCCCTTTGCTCCTTACTGTCTGCTTGACGCTCACCGGAGCGCTCACTACACTTTTACTTAGTGGGTCAGTATTTGGGTTCGATTATGACGAAAAGCAACGGCAAACAAGACAGACCGTGCGCCGGTGTTGAGCGAATGGCCGAGGCGGATCTGCCTACCGAGTTCGGACTGTTTCGAATCATCGGCTTCAAGAGCCTCGCCACTAACGAAGAGTTTCCAGTGCTCGTCAAAGGAACGCTGGATGCAGAAACGCCTGCGCTCGTTCGAATCCACTCGCAGTGTCTGACCGGGGACGTGTTCCACTCACTAAAGTGCGACTGCGGCAGACAGCTCGATCGCGCGATGGCTCTTATTCAAGAGGAAGGCCGAGGCGTGATCATTTATCAGCAACAAGAAGGCCGGGGCATCGGGATCACAAATAAGATTCGGGCATACGAGCTTCAGGACGCCGGGCAGGACACGGTGGAAGCGAACCTGTCACTCGGCTTCGAGGCAGACCTTCGCCAGTATGAGTGTTGCGTTGATATTCTTAAGCAACTCGGCCTGCGCCGAATCCGGCTCATGTCAAACAACCCCGACAAGATCGCGGCGGTCAAACAAGCGGGGATCGAGATTGTCGAGCGCGTCTCTATTGAAGTTGAACCGCACGAAAAGTCGTTGGGCTACCTGAAGACCAAGAAAGAAAAGCTGGGCCACCTTCTGGACAACGTCGGCGTCGAAGATAAGGCGCTCATCTGAGAAACCACCTACCTACGCGCTAAAACGATCCAACGTATTTGCACAGCCATTCAGTTCTTAGTATTGCATCGCACGCCGCGGCATCGACGTGTCAGGCTCAATCACAGAGATGCCCTGATTCCGAATCAGTCAGCGCTACACAAGCGCCATTCGCGGGACTCAGCAGCAAGAGAAACTCCTCGGATCGTTTAGGTATTGGATGGCTCGTTGCGCCGCTGATGATTGCGCCTGGGTATGAGAGAACACGAGCTAGGGCCGTGCTGGGAACGAAGACTTCGTCGCCCCACTGCAAAATCCATCGCCCATCTTCGATGCTGGCAAAGACCGTGCGAATCCCGCCCCGCAGAACTTGTCTCACGTTCAAGCGGTCGAGTTCGGTGCCGATGATACCTGTCCACTTGCGCGCCTCCCGTGCGGTCAACGCTATGCGCTTGTCTGAGTCTCTCAGCTCTATTCCCTCCGTGGACTCCGAAGCTTTCAATGAGTAAATCGGTGTGACTTCCTCGAAGGGCGTCACTCGGCCGGTGCTCGCGAATTCCTCCAGCGTCCCGGCCAGGTTGAGCGCCGACTGCAGGTGCACCGTTAGGCCTTTCAGTTGAATTGTGGGAGGCGCCGGACCACAAACGGCTCCATCCGTGCTGTGAAGCGAGCCGTGCCTGCGCTCAAGCTCGCACATGTGATCCTGGCCCAGCAGTACCCATCGCCCGGTCCGCTGATCGCTTAACAACAAGCTCCCGCCGCCGGTGGACACTTTCAGCCACTCGGGAAAAGCGGACAGACTCCCCTCTGCCTTTGCGGTCGAGTCACCGGTGAACGCGCGGACCAACGCGGCAACCGTTTCGCTCTTGAACCACACCTCGGATTGCGGATGTGATAACAATAGCTCGTCGCCGACGTTGGCCAGCACAACTTCGGCCTTCATCCTCGAAACATCATAGAACTCGCATCTGAACTGGACGATCGCAGAAAAGTGTCGAGCCTCTTCCGTACCGATTGATGCTTGACGATGCTCGTGCCTCAGCACCAGATTGCCGTCGGATCTGAGTATCAGGCTGCTGCCTCCTTGGCGCACTACTCGAGATCCTGTAAAGCCGTCGCTCAAGAACTCCGCGAGGCTCACCGCGAGATACGGCGCAAAAGCAATGCTGCACTTTATGGAAAGAATGTTAATCATGATCAACCGTGAAGGCTGCGTCCATCAATGTCAGGTTACCACACCTCCATCAGAGCAACGGTGAGCGTTGCGCTGGAGCGGCTCTTTAGGTAGAAATGGTGTTATGTCGAGCAAGGGTCAGAGCCGAACGGAAGCGGTTCAAATCGCGATTGAGGGCTCAATGCTGGGGTTCGAAGGCGAGGAACTCAAGAAGGGCCTATGGGAGAACGGCGTCTACCTCGGCACAGACGGCTTCGTGTATCACATCACCGCGAGACAGGCGCGAGGCGGTCTACAGAAAACTGTCGCGGGTAAACGAGCAGTCGGCGAATACCTGAGGTGGGTCGACGGCCTGTTTCGCCCCGGTGAACTTCCCAGCGAGGCGAACGGTATCCATTATCGCGCCGCACGCAGTCTGCGAGAGCTGATCTAACATAACAAGAATATGACGCGCCCCCGAACTTGGAAGTCGGGCATCCCGAATGCTATATTCACGTTATGCTCTACAGAAAGCCTCGGGTTGGACAAGAACTAAGTGCGTACTGTGGCAAATGCAAAGACGAGCGCACCCACATAGTCGCTGCGATGGATGGTGAGATAGTCCGAAGGGTCACCTGCTCAATGTGCGGCAGCATTCACAACTACAAAGTGAAGCCGACTGCTGTTCCGGACGGGGCAGCAAATAGCGCGGGGACGGCACCTGCAAAGAGAAAAACCAGCACCCGGCGCACCAAGGAAGCAAACGCGTTTAACATCGACCCTAAGCGTCCCGTCAAGTCATACGACATGAACAACATCTTTTCAGCCGGGGATGTCATCAATCATCCGAAGTTCGGGCTGGGCGCTGTCGAGCTGGCGCTTCCGCCAAACAAGATAGAGGTCAGGTTTCAGGAAGGCAAGAAGATGCTGCTCCACAACATGAAGAACTTCCACTACTGACAACCGGAACTTTCCGGTTGAAGAGACAAGATGAGCCGCCGTCGAAGGGCGGCTCATCTAATGTTGGCGCAAGTCTATCTGAAAAACTCAGCGTTCTTCGTGATGAAGCTCTCCCACCTGGGTGGCACGTCCGGTTCGGCAAAAATCGCAGACACAGGACAAGCTGGGACGCACGCGTCACAGTCGATGCAGGTCGCGGGGTCTATGTACATCTGATCATGATCGGGGCCGCCTTGTATGCAGTCAACGGGACAAACATCAACGCACGCCAGATTCTTGGCGTCGAGGCACGGCTCGCATATCACGTAGGCCAAGCTTCTAGCTCCCGAGCCTCATTGCTTGTAGTAATCTGCGTTCATCTGTGTGAAGTGCTTCCACTGCTCTGGGAGATCGTCTTCGGTGAAGATCGCCTGGACGGGGCAAGCCGGCTCACACGCGCCGCAATCGATGCATTCGTCCGGGTGGATATAGAGCAGCTCTGCGGTTTCAAATGCCGCCTCGTCTTTGCGCGGGTGAATGCAGTCTACAGGACAGACGTCCACGCAAGCGGTGTCCTTGGTCCCTATACAGGGTTCAGCGATAACGTACGTCATTGAAACGTAAGCCTCCTTTTAAGGTATTAGACAACTTTAGAATGATTTGACAATGTGTCGCTACAAATTTCGCCGATTTGCCTAAAAGAGTCAAGCAAGGGGTCCGTAGTCCGTGGTCCGTAGTCCGTGGTCCGTAGTCCGTGGTCCGTAGTCCGTGGTCCGTAGTCCGTGGTCCGTAGTCCGTGGTCCGTGGTCCGCAGTCCATAGTCCATAGTCTGTAGTCCGTAAAGTCTGTAGTCGGTAAGCCCTCGTTCACCTTGGTTCCGGAGCTACGGACTACGGACCACGGACTACGGACTATCCTCATCTTCATACTCAGTCATCGCATATGTATTCAGAACTTCCGCCAACTCCTCCGGCGTGAGCAAGCCCTCTTCTTCGATGGTCTCGCGAACTGTCTTGCCTTTGGCGATCGCCCGCTTCGCGATCTCAGCCGCGCGAGCGTACCCGATTCTCGGATTGAGCGCAGTTACAAGGGAGACGCTGTGCTCGACATACCACCGGCACCGCTCTTCATTTGCAGTGATCCCGTCAACACATCGCTCTCGCAAAACCGTCAACGCATTGGTCAAAATAGTCAGCGACATTGAGAGATTGAACGATATCACCGGCATCATCACGTTCAACTCAAGCTGCCCGGCTTGTGCCGCGGTCGCGATAACCAGGTCATTGCCCATCACTTGAAAACAGACCATGTCGGTCATCTCTGCAATCACGGGATTGACTTTGCCGGGCATGATCGAAGAGCCAGGCTGAACAGCAGGCAGGTTCACTTCAGCCAGTCCGGTGTTGGGACCCGAACTCAGCAGACGCAGATCGTTGGTAATTCTGATGACGTCTGTCGCGAGCGTCCTGACCGCGCTCGACAACGCAACGAAGGGTGACATGCTCTGCATCGCCTCGAAATAGTTTTCCGTTGTCCGAAGAGCCTGAGTCGTCACGCGACTCAGTTCTTCAGTCACGCGCTTGCGGTAGCCAGCCGGGGCGTTGAGACCAGTCCCGGCCGCCGTCCCTCCCAGCCCGATCTCCTTCAACTCCTCCGCTGCCCGGGCGATTCGATCCGCATTCTTGCGAATTGCCGTCGCGTAACCGCCAAACTCTTGGCCTAGTCTGAGCGGCACCGCGTCCTGCAGATGAGTGCGCCCGGATTTGACGATTTTATCGAACTCGGTTGACTTGGTTTGGAGTGCCTCTGCAAGCAGTTCGAGTGCGCTGATCAGCTCACTCACCTCGTCCAGTGCTGCGAGCCGCATCGCCGTTGGGAAAACATCGTTGGTCGACTGTGCCATGTTCACATGGTCATTCGGGTGGACGATCGAATAGTCGCCTCTCTCGCCACCGAGCAGTTCGATGGCGCGGTTGGCCAGCACCTCGTTCGCGTTCATGTTGTGCGAAGTGCCCGCGCCGGCTTGAAACGGGTCGACGACGAACTGATCGCGCAGCTTCCCGGCCAGGACTTCATCAGCCGCGGACTCGATGGCGGTTGCTATTCGCGTGTCCAACGAGCCAAGTGCTGCGTTCGCGCGCGCGGCCGCTTTCTTTATCTGGATGGTTGCGGTGACCAGTGAAGGATAAGGCTTCCAGCCCGAAATGGGGAAATTCTCAATCGCGCGCGCGGTCTGAATGCCGTAGTAGACATTCGCCGGCAACTCGCGCTCGCCGATCGAGTCTCGCTCAATCCTTGGTTGGGTCGAAGGTGACATGTGGGATCATCTCGACGTCTTCTTTCAGCGTTACTCGGCCTGCGAGTTTCCTCTTCTCTTTGTGTTTCGGCGTGAATTTGACCGTGCTGTCAACCAAGTTCTCATTCGGCCGGTAGCCGAGCCCGAATTCTGGAAGCTCGGGCCTGCTCATCAGGCGCTTTATATCCCACATCGTCTCTTCGCGTGTGTAGGCGCATATCTCCGTCTCGCGGCTCATGATGATCGCTTCTTCGGGACAGGCGTCGACACAGAAGCCGCAGAACACACAGCGAAGCATATCGATATCGAATCGTGCAGGGTACTTCTCGATCAGCGGGTCGGGGTGTTCGGCGGGCTCGATGTAGATGCAATCGGCCGGACACGCGGTCGCGCACATGTAGCACGCCACGCAGCGCGGCGAACCGTCTTCGCGCGCGGTCAGAATATGAGCGCCACGAAAGCGGTCAGAGTAGGCGCGGCGCTCTTCGGGATAACGGATCGTTGCGTTGACCTTGCCGGTCAGGTTGTCCACCATCCGGTTCATCGTCAGGCGCATCCCAGCGAGTGGAGCGAATATATCTTTAGCAAACGACGACTCGCCCTCCGCCCGTTCCCTTACGTTTATGACCTTTGCTGGTTTCTTCATAGTATCCCTGGGAGCTCGGGCATCCCTTCCTGCCTTTTCTGCAAACGATCTCTCTTCTCTTCCCCGCGGGAACCCGGCAGGCAAGATGCCTGCGCTCCCAGGACGATTTACAGGTTATCCTACAATCACGCCCGGGAGTCGTGTCTTATCCAGAGTGACCTCGCGATAGGCCGGTACGTGCTCTGTCAGAGTCGCAAATACATCTTCGGCCGACATCCAGGGTGACTCCGCTCCGCTTGCGTGAAGCAACATCGCAAACGCCTCCCATACTGCCAGCGCATCGCCACCTGCGTCGATAGCTTTTCCAGCGAACTGAACGCGGCCCTCGAAGTTGGTGTACGTTCCCTCTTCTTCCGACCAGGGCGTCACCGGTAACACGACGCTTGCCGCCGTTTGCCATTCTGACTTGTGAGCCGCAAGCACCACCGAGTATTCCAGCACGTCTATCAACTCGAAAACTCGTCCTTCCACCTCTTCATCGCACGGCCTTCGCACCAGAGGAGGAAAGTAAATCACTACTCCGGCTTTTATCTGTCCGGCACGCGCGGCCTCGATCGCGCCGTCAATCCCCCCAAGCTCCTTACTCATCAGTCCGAGCTTGATCGCGCCAATCGAGTTAGGATGCTTGTCGAAGTGGCGAAGGATCTGGTCCTCTTCCTCCAGCACGTTCTTGTCTTCCGAGTCTACACGGAAATCAAACTGAGTCGCGCCGAGCTGATCGCCCACATATCGCTTAAACAGGAACAACCCTTCGTTGGTTGCGGAGGGCGAAGCGAAACCGAGAATCGATCCTGCGCCGTTCGCCGCGCGAATTTCTTTCAAGCGCGCATCAATCGAACGAACGGCTTCTTCCCACGTAACCGGCGCCTGGACTCCATCGCGGCCTTTCATCAACGGGCGCGAAATGCGCTCGGTCTTATTCAACTCGTGGAAGCTCAGCCGCCCCTCATCACAGAGCCAGCTTCTATTCACTTCAGGGTTTCGCCTGGGTATCATCCGGAAGATCGCTCCGTCTCGATGGTCGATCCTCACCGCGCAACCGGTCGAGCATCCGCCGCATATCGAGTCAGTCGCGTGCAGAAACCACACTCGGCATTTGAATCTGAAGTCGCGCGACGTCAGCGCCCCAACCGGACAGATGTCCACCACGTTGCCCGAATACGGATTATCGAGCGGTCTGTCCTGGAACGTTCCAATCGCGACGTGATCGCCGCGTCCAAAGAATTGCATCTCGCCAGTCTCGGTCACGTGATCGAAGAATCGTATGCATCGCGAGCACAGCACGCATCGCTCTTGATCGAGCACGACCATCGGCCCCAGGTCGATCACTTTTCGCTTGCGCACTTTCATCCCAAGAGAGATTTCGCTGGTGTGAAGGCCGTATACCATGTAGTAGTCTTGCAATCGGCACTCGCCTGCCTGATCGCAGACCGGACAATCGACCGGATGATTGATCAGCAAGAACTCCAGCACTCCGCGTACAGCCTGCTTGACTCGCTCGTTTTCAGAGCGCACGACCATGCCTTCGTTCACTAGCGTCGTGCAAGCCGGCGTGAGCTTGGGCATCTTCTCGACGTCCACCAGACACATTCGGCAATTGCCGTCGATTGGCAGATCGGGATGATAGCAATAGTGCGGGATCTCTACGCCGTGATCTTCGGCAGCTTGAATAATTGTCTGTCCCGCTTTGGCTTCTATCTCTTGTCCGTTTAGTGTGAATTTCGGCATCTTCTCTTCGCGCGTTGCTCTTTACGTTGATCAACTTTTGCACAAAGCTTCAAACTCGCTTCGAAACTTCGTAACGAAACTCCTGATCGGCATCACGTCCGCGTCCGCGAGCGGGCAGATAGTCTTCCCTTCCATCATATCGGCGATCTTCAAGAGCAAATCAACATCCGACGGCTTGCCCTCACCCGCAATGATGTTCTTCAGAATCTTCGCCGCCCATCCGGTCCCTTCCCGGCATGGCGTGCACTGCCCGCAAGACTCGTGCGCATAGAAGTCCGCGATCACCGACAGCGTCTCGGGCATGCTTGTAGTCTCATCCAACACGATCATACCGCCCGAACCGAGCATCGACCCGGCTTTCAGCAACGACTCGTAATCGAGCAACACGCCTTCGCATTCAGCCGCGGTCATCACCGGAACCGAAGAACCGCCCGGTATGACGGCTTTCAACTTTCGACCATTCGCAACGCCGCCGGCTTCGTTGTTGATGAAGTCGAGCAGCGGATAACCCAGGTCGACCTCATACACGCCCGGTTTGGCTACGTGACCGGAAACCGAAAACAGCTTCGTGCCCTTGCTTTTCTCCGTTCCTATCGCCGCATAAGCCGCGGCCCCGTTTTGAACAATCCATGGCAGCGCCGCTAAAGTCTCGACATTGTTAACAACGGTAGGTGAAGCGAGAAATCCGTGAGTCGCCGGGAACGGAGGCTTGATGCGCGGATATCCGCGATTGCCTTCGAGCGACTCGATCAGCGAAGTTTCCTCGCCGCAGATATACGCGCCCTGCCCCAGATGCACAAAGATATCGAGCGCGAAATCCTTTCCCATCACCGACGGCCCGAGTATCTTCGCCTCATAAGCCTCGTCGAGTGCCTTCTGCTGCGTGTTCGCGACGAACTCGTATTCGCCGCGAATATAGATGTACGACAGATGACAATTGAGCGCATAGCAAGCGATCGCCATCCCCTCGATCAGAATGTGCGGGTCGCGCTCCATCAAGATGCGATCCTTAAACGTGCCCGGCTCGCTCTCGTCGGCGTTACACAGCAGATACGTCGGCTTGTTGGTGTTGCGCGGGACGAAGCTCCACTTCATGCCGGTCGGGAAGCCGGCGCCTCCGCGCCCGCGCAACCCGCTGGCCTTCACTTCATCGATCAGCGCGGTTTGCTCCATCGCGAGCGCCTTCTCGAGCGCCTTGTAGCCGCCGCGCTCGCGATACTTCGTAATGCTCGCCTGATCGGGCTTGTCTATGTTTGCCAGCAGTATCTTAGTCATACCTGGGAGCGCGGGCATCCTGCCTGCTATCTCATCATCCTATTCATTCCGAAGGTTCTCAATTATCTCCGCGACGCTTTTCGGGGTCAGGTTCTCATAGTAGCGATCTCCAATCTGCATCGCCGGAGCCGTTCCACAAGAACCCAGACACTCGGTTGTGTCCCAACTGAACTTTCCATCCGCGGTGACGTCCCTTCTCTCAACGCCCAGTTGCCGTTTGATCTCATCGACACACGGATTCACGCCCATCAGCCAGCAGCTAACGTTTTTGCAGATATCGATGTGATACTTCCCGGCCGGCTTCTTGTGAAGCATCGTGTAGAAGGTTGCAACGCTCAACACATCCGATGGCGGGTAGCACATCAACCCGCCGATGTACTCGGCGACTTCCTGCGAGATCCAGCCGAACTCACGCTGCGCAAGCGTCAACACAGGCAGGAGCGCCGCGCGCTTCTCGGGATAGTGGCTCAGGATCGTCTGATACCGCCGCTTCGCCTCTTCGGTGAATTGGATCATCGATCAAGCTCCCCCGCAATGATATTCAAGCTGCTCAACGTCGCAATAGCATCCGCCACAAGGCCACCCTCAATCAGCTTCGGATAGGCAGAGAAGATCGGGAAACACGGCCCGCGCGCGTGACAACGCCAGGGTCGCAAAGAACCGTCGCTGACGATATAGAACCCCAGCTCGCCGTTACCACCCTCGCTGTAGCCGTACACTTCGCCCCGCGGAGCTTGTATCCCATGCATCACCAGCTTGAAGTGGTTCATCAAGTCTTCGATGTTCGTGTACACACCCTGCTTTGGCGGCAGAGTGATGCGACGATCGTCAACCTGGTAAGGTCCCTCGGGCAAATTGTCGAGCACTTGCTCGACGATCCGAATGCTCTGGCGCATCTCCTCCATGCGCACCAGGTATCTATCGTACACATCGCCTCGATTGCCTATCGGCACTTCAAACTCGAAATCGTCATAGCTCGAATAAGGATGATTCTGGCGTATGTCATAAGGCACCCCGGCCGCACGCAGCATCGGGCCCGTCATTCCATTCTCGACCGCGTCTTTTCCGGAAATCGCCGACACGCCAACCGTGCGTTGTTTGAAGATCGGGTTGTTCGTATTGAGCTTGTGCAGATCGTTGATGTAGCCCGGCAACCGCGTGAGCACCTCGCGACAACGCGGCACAAAATCCGTGGGAAGGTCTGCCGAGAGTCCGCCCACTCGCACGTAGCTCACCATCATGCGCTGGCCGGCAGTCATCTCGAGCAGATCGTAAATCTCTTCGCGGGGCTCGAATGAATACCAGAAATTGGTGATCGCGCCGAGGTCAACCAGCGCAGCGCCCAAACAGACCATATGGTCCATTATGCGGGACAGCTCACCAAGCAGCACCCGAATGTACTGAACGCGTTTCGGCACTTCTATTCCGAGCAGCTTTTCCACCGCGCACGCGTAACCGACGTTGTTTAGAAACGACGAGCAGTAATTCAGCCGGTCTGTGTACGGGATCACTCCGTTCCATTGATGAGTCTCGGCCATCTTCTCGAAACAGCGGTGGAGATAACCAATTTCCACATCCGACTCGATGACTCTTTCGCCGTCCAAACGGCAGACGATTCTGATCGCGCCGTGCGTAGCCGGATGGGACGGGCCGATGTTGATGATCGCAGGCTCCGGGCTCAAGCGGTCGGTCTCGTGGCCTTCCCACTGCGTCTTGTACTCGAGCGGCAGCTTGTAGTCGCGTGACAGGGGCGTACGCGCGCCAGGCTCGTGATCCTTGCGAAGCGGGTGGCCGACGAACTCTTCGTGGCAGAGGATGCGGCGCAGATCGGGATGATTGCGGAATCGGATGCCGAACATATCGAACGTCTCGCGCTCATGCCAGTTCGCCGTCTTCCACACTGATGACACGGAATCGACCTCTGGAGCCGATTCCGGGAGAGGCACCTTCAATCGCACCCGGTGCCCGTGATCGATCGAATACATGTGATAGACGACGTTGAATCGCTCGTCTCGCTTCTTGTCCGGATAACCCTGGTAGTCGAGCCCGGTGATCGTGCTCAGCAAATCAAATTTCGTCGAAGGGTCTTCCTTCAGCGCGCGGCAGATATCGGTGACTTTGTCTGGCTTGACGGTGATCGCGAGGTCGCCGCGAAAATCATTCACATCCAGCACCTGATCCGCGAACCGTCCCTGGATTAATGCCGCGATTGGATTCTGAGGGGCAGCCGGCTCGCGGGTGATCTGAACGAGCCGCACCGCCTCGCGCGCTTGTTCTTCGGCGATCAGCATTGGCTTAGGCGAAGTCTCGGTGATCTCTTTCTTCATCCGCTCGCGCAGTTCGAGACGAGCGTCCGCATCGACGATATTCTCTTTTTCGATGAGCTGGCGGATCATCAACACGGCTTGCAGAACCGCTTCGGGCGTTGGTGGACAACCGGGAATGTAAACGTCGACGGGGATGATTTCGTCGATCCCCTGCATCACATGATAGGCACGATAAAATCCTCCAGATGTCGCGCACGCGCCCATGCAAAGCACCCACTTCGGGTCGGGCATCTGTTCGTAGATTCTCTTGAGCACCGGACCCATCTTGTCTGTGATCGTTCCCATCACCATCAACAGATCCGACTGTCGCGGCGAGAAGCGAACAACCTCAGCGCCGAACCTGGCGACGTCGTAGTGCGCGGACACAACCGACATGTACTCGATAGCGCAACAGGCGGTGCCGAAGGGCAGCGGCCAAAGCGAGTTCTTACGCGCCCAATTGGCGATCTCGCTGACCTTGGTGGTAAAAAAATTGTCGCCAACCGCAGAATCGATAGCCATGCTCTACTGTCTCTCCAGTGCCGCGTCTATCGTAGGTCGGAATAGCTTAGCGAAGGTCATCGTGGTTATCCAAGCTCGATTGAGATCTTATCGCCCAGTTACAGGTGAGTCAAATTGATGGCTTTTTGGGTAGTGTCCTAACTTCAATTCTCTGCGCCATCTCTGCGTGCTCTGCGTCTCCGCGGTGGATGATTCTCGGCGCTCGGGTTCACCGCAAGACGCAGAGAACGCAGAGATGGCGCAGAGAAAACAATCGAATTAGGACACTACGAGGCGAAGAAGCCTCGATCCTGAAATTCCGGCTTTGCCTGCCCGATATTCAGGGTGCAGTCTGTGGAATATATAGAACCGATCCAGGATCTCGACAAAGAGCAAGGTTCGGGGCTTCGAATGAGGTCTCTCTGGTCAGCTTCTCGACAGCGAGATTCGGTCGTTAAACTCATCAGATGCTGCTCGCGAGTGTTGGTTGGTTCAGGCGCGGACTCGCTGAAGTGCCAGCACTTTGACCTCATTCTCAATCCGTCCATCGAGCTTATCTTTTTCGATTTCAAGATCGTAAGTCGATTGAAGATTCAGCCAAAAGCGTTCTGAAAGACCAAAGTATCGTGACAACCTAATGGCACTGTCAGCGCTTATTGATCGCTCACCGCTAACAATCTCGCTTATGCGGCGCGCAGGGACACTGATGTCCTTCGCTAGTTGATGCTGGCTGATGTTCATCGGCTTCAGGAACTCTTCGAGCAAAATCTCGCCGGGATGAATCGGCGTGTCTTTTCTCTTACTCATGACCTCTATCCTCAATGATAGTCTACAATCTCGACGTCGTAGGCGTCACCATCGCTCCATCGAAAGCAGATTCGCCACTGGTCGTTAATGCGAATACTGTACTGCCCCTTGCGCTCGCCCGCCAGCTTCTCAAGACGATTCCCCGGAGGCACCCGAAGGTCCTCCAATCTTTCCGCCGCGTCAAGAAGGAGGAGTTTTCGCTGTGCGGCACGGCGCAAATCGGCGGAGAGTCTCGATGTTGGCTGTCGCAGAAAAAGTTTTTCAGTTTCTTTGGAGCGAAAAGACCTGATCATTCGAACCGATGCTAACGCAATGCGGTAACAACATCAATTCTAGCTGAGCCAAGAACTCTTGACGCGATACGCGGCCTCGATCTCGATCGCAGCGCTTTCGCGGCGAGCCGCACCGGATTTGGCATGGTGGAGCAGATGCTATCGGGCGGATGTACAAATATTTGGCGAGTCAAACTAATGGGCTTTCTTCGTTCACAGTTTCCTGATTGCCTCGGTGATGCCCTCAACAATCTTGAGCGCAAGTCCTACCGGATCGCTCTTCAAACCTTCCATCTGGAAGTTTGCCACTCTCTGACCATCCTTAATCAGAAACAGGTTGGCTTTTATGTTCTCTCCCTCAATGGTGTAAGTCCCGCTGGGTCGAATAGCACCGGGTAACTCTTCTGCATCTACGAAGACAACTGTCTGGGAGCCTGCTCCCCCGCGCGTTGACGCGTAGCTTTCCTCCTGAAGTCGCTTTGTCACTAGCGCGATCAACTCCAGGTTGTCGAACCCCTGCTCTGGGTTCAAGAACACGGGCCGCAGGATCATCGGCATAACCATAGCCAGCGGAATTCTTTCTTTGTCCTCCCTTTTCAGTTGTCCGATATCAAAGCTAGTCCCTCGTGGTGCGGCAATCAATGGTTTCTGAATGCCGCCGATGTTGCGGGCGAGTTGCGGCACTTGGTCGGCGGCGTATTGAAACAGTTTGCTCACGTCCACGTATTCGCCGTCCCGCAGAGCTGCTCCTCTCATTCCCTGTAACAGGGAGTATGTAAGCAAACCCTGACCATATTGGCTCGCTTCATAGCTGGATGCATCGGCGGCGCTTCCCATAAGAATGTGAAACCCGGTTCGGTCCTTGAGCCTTTCAATTGCTCGAATCTGGTCTGAAGGAACAGCGCGCTTCTCCATAAGCTTGGTTGCGGCAGTTCCCGCTTGGCATGTATCGAGAACCATTACTTGCTTCAACGCTGGTATCTGCTTGATCCATTCCACTAGTTCATCGCTTGTGATTGTGGTTTGGGATCGTATAACAGGATCGTTAAGATTGGGACTGCGTGCCTCTTGAGTCAGATAGCAATAGATATCTTTGCCACCGGGAAGCGCCGCTGCATGGCCGCCGCAACCGTACGGTCGGCCAGAACCGGTCTTCGCCTCTAGCCAAGACGAAACGATTATCGTGCGAAATAGCTACATCTGTAACCTCACGTGTAAGTTCTCCAAAGCGGTGAATCTCCTCTCCTGTATCTGCATTCCAAAGACGTGCAGTCTTATCTTCGCCACCTGTCAAAACTAAACGGCCATCCGAAGAAAATGAAAGGGCGGAAATCCGACCCGAATGCCCTTTGAATCGCCGAATCTCCTGTCCTGTAAACACGTCCAACATATGCGCAGTATTGTCCGGATTGTCCGGACGGGCTTTAAGGAAGAATAGTCCGTCAGGAGGACTGGCTTTAAGGAAGAATAGTCCGTCAGGAGAGAGCACCGCGGGGCTGGCCTCTCCAAAGCGTAGAACTTCCTTCCCTTGACTCCCGTCCCACAGCCCCGACGCAAATAACAGACGACCGTCTATAGAAAAACCGACCCTACCCAACCACCCCGTTTCTGACTCGCCTCTATACTCCTGAACCTGCTTGCCCGTAGTTACATCTGACAGAATGGTCCTTCGCAACGTCCCTATAGCTACGTACTGGCCACTAGGATCAAACGCGACCGAGTACACGCCCTCCGATTTGAAACGGTGGATCTCCTGACCTGTGGCAATATCACAGAGACGTGCGGTGTTGTCTTTGCTTCCCGTCAAAACAAATCGGCCATTAGGGGAAATTGCGACAGCGTAAATCTCATCTAAGTGTCCTAAAAAGCGGCGAACCTGTTCTCCCGAACCTGCATTCCACAAATAGGCGATTCCATCCTTGCCCCCGGTCAAGACAAAGCGCCCGTCTGATGAGAATGCAACAGAGTTTACGCGGTTTTGCCCACCGGCTGCGAAACGCCGATTTCTCGTCCAGTAGCCGCGTCCCATAGACGCGCAGTCGAGTCAACGCTTCCAGTTAAAACGAACCGCCCGTCGGACGAAAACACAACGTCGGTAAGGTAACCAGTATGTCCCTCAAAGGCCCGCACCTTTTTGCCCGTAGTAACGTCGAGCAAAAGCGCACTGCTTCGATCTGCTATTAAAACGAAGTGGCCATCTGGCGAAAATGCAACCGAGCGTATTCCATCAGATGCACTCTTCTCAAAGCGACGGACTTCTTTTCCAGTGAGCATATCCCATAGAGTTGCGGTCCCGTCTATGCTTGCAGTTAGAACTGAGCGCCCGTCCGGCGAGAATGCAACCGAGGCGATGCCGGCAGAATGCCCGCCAAAACGCCTAATCTCCCTTCCCGTGGTCGTTTCCCACAAGCATGCGGTGTCGCCAAGGCCGACTTCTCTTGTCAATAAAAAGTTGCCATCTGGCGAAAACGCAATGGACTTCACCTGAAAAGTATGGCCTAACCGCACAACCAACCGCGGCTGGCTGTCTGCAGAAGCTACAGGGACTTCGCTTGTGCCTGCTCGCTGCGCATGCGCAACATTGTTATGCCAGAACGGGGAAATCACCAGCAGCAGAGTCAACCACGCAACTCGCGAGAAGCATGACCACTTCATCAAGTCCCCTCCTGTTCCATTCATGATTAACACGATTGATAGCTCAAATATATGTAGAATGGAACAGCCTCTAATTCAGTTTGATTACGACACCGCCTTGGTGCCGGATGCTTCACGACGTCATCTAGGTTTTTGATTTCGCAATTCATTGACTCACACAACTTTATAGTCTGTCATTCTCGCTCCCATCCACTTTTGGCCAGAGGCGTTGAAGCCTCGAGGCATCACTTCGCGAATAGCTCTCGCTGTCTGTAGACACTCAGTTGTCTTTCCTGTGGGAGAGCGCTCAAGATGAAATCGGCAGCCACATTTGCCAGTTCCTTTGGCTCCAGCTTATGAAGCCCGCCACCATAAACTCTTCCTTCCCCTTTGAGGGTCGCAGCCGTAATCGATGACAGCGCTTTCCAGATGGCTCGATGCAGCTGCGGGTCGCGACTCAACAAAGCCGCAAGAACCGGCTTTGGATACAGCATCAGGTAGACGTTCGCGGCTGTCGCTTTCGAGTAATTGAGAATGAAACGAAACGGAGATTCGCTCCGCTTGGTTGGCCTTCCCATGTAAGTGCAAAGGAACGGCGCGGGTGGTCGAATCTCTTGGGAATACCACGGTTCGCGATGACTGCAAAGATAGCCCTCATTCACTTTTCGCGCGATGCCCTTCTCCAGGTATTGCCAGAGCGATGGGTGATTTGATTTCACGTCGTTCTCGGGCAAGTCGCACGAAAGTAAATAGCGGCGGCTTGTTATCTGTGGCTCACCGAGTTCATCGGCAAGGATCTCATCACTGACGAGTTCTCTCGGACTCGGAAGGATCGGCCTCAAGAACTTCTTGGGCAGGTTCAATTGCTCTACTTGATCTGGCGAGAGCACGAAGAATGAATTACAACCAGTGGCTAATCCACGTTTGATGGTAAAGAGATCGGACAGCGTGCTGCCGTTGCTTCGATGAATCAGCCGCGAGGCAGCTTGAGGCAGGCCCGTCCACTTCGAGATGCGGCGAAGGTCGTTCAGTCGTATCGAGTCCGAGAGCGTGGGTTTGTTCACTGTTCGACCGAATGTGAACTCCGCTTTGTGCTCGGTAGGTGGCGGAGCGTTCTTGAAGAACACCACTGCGGATGATACCAGGGCGTCTCCAAACTGAACCTCATTCGGATCGAAGCGATGGATGCGGTGGAGCGTCACCTTTTCCGTTAAGAATTCTTTCACCTTGCGTCCATAGTTGACGTCCATGAATTCGCTCGGAATAAGCCATGCTCCCACACCGTCTTTTGACATCCAGGCTTGCGATAGAACTATGAAATAGGTGTATAAGCCACCCAATCCATTCATCTCAAAATCGAGATATCGAGCGACGGCGGCCTGGAGCTCACGCTTCTGTGTCTGGCTCAGATGATGATGGCGGACATAAGGCGGATTGCACACGATCAGATTGTATTTTGCGGCTTCGGTTTTCGGTGGCTCGGCCTCTGTGAAACTACTGATGTGCAGACGCAGCCCGGTACTCTTCCAGATGCTTTTAGCCGGTTCAGCGTAGTGAGAATCTATCTCGTAGCCGGCGGCTGCTTCGATGCGATGGCGTGACGTGACGCAGCAACGCCGAATAGAACGGGCCGGTTCCGAAGCCGGGTTCGAGGAAGTGTATTTTCGACCGCTGGGGCAAAAGCGAATCGGCGTACGAGATGATCTCGGAAGCCAATTCCGGTGGCGTAGCAAACTGGCCGAGCCTATTCCTTTCGGCTTGGGACTTGACGGCGTCCAGCCGCTCTTGAAGTTCGAGGCGAGAGCTTTCGCGTGCGTCCTGAGTCATCCCGGCCTTATCTCGAGCTTGCCTGAGATGAACGCCAACCTTGAAATTCGAATAGCCCACGTCAAAGCTATCAGCAAATTCAGGGTCCCGACGCTTTCGTTTATTAACGTACTTTTGAAGATCGCTCACTGCATCTCGGTATCGGGGAGAGAGGGCTTATTCTCCTTAGTAATCCTTATCAGGAATCGAAGCGCCTCGTTTACTGACTCCGCATCTGGAAACACCTCTACAATATCCGGCTCCAAACGCACGACCGATCCTCCGAGAGTCTTCCGCTCGGGGCCGAGCCTTCTTACTCGCAAGCTCTTGAGGTCATATTCCGGTCTCAGTTCGTCGTCCATTTCGGTTTCAACCTTCTTCATGTACTTTCTCATCCCATTCAAATTGCACGGGCGGATTATACCATTTATCTTAGCTGGTCCTGCGGTCTTTACTTTTTCGTCTTTCGCTTCCCTTTCTTGCGTTTTCTGGGGTGCCCTTCCGCCGTCTGAGACCCTTGCACGCGGTCTTTGAACAAAAGATAGTGCCTCTTGAGCCGTTCAACATAAGCGTCGTCTGTGAGAACAAAGCGAAACAATTCCAGAAGTGCTGGCGCATACTTCGTTTGAGGGTTTAACGGATCAAGCGAAGGACCCTTCTCTACGGCGGCGTCTTCAAGGTCGCCCAACCGATCTAGATAGAATTGTAGGCTTTCCCATCCGAAGCTTATTGTCGCCCAAGGCGTCCAACCTGGATCAGGTGAAACCACGCTGACAAGGACGCGGCGGCAGTCACAAGTCGGCTCCTCACAGTAGAACTCGATGAACCCATACTCACCCTCCGGGAGATCGGCATCACCTCGAACTTTGACGCTTCGCGTCTCCTCAACGGCCAGGTCTGGAAACCTCGAATAGAAAGGAATCATCAGAATGCTTCAGCTGCTTCGAGTTAGAGACGCCCGCATCGACCTTTATACCTGCGAAATGGGCGCGCGCGCAAAACTCATAACGGCCTGGTCTTCAAACTGATATCAACCGCGGCGGCCAAATGAGTGATTGAGTCAACCGATATCAAGTCCACTCCAATCGCCGCAAACTCGCTTACGTTTTCGAGCGTTACTCCGCCCGAGACTTCGATTATCACCCCCGGCGCTTCGACTCTGATCAACTTCGCGGACTCTCGGACGTCGTCCATGCTCATATTATCGAGCTTTATCACGTCGGCGCCGGCAGCAATCGCCTCGCGAAGGTGCGGCTGATTGGCTACTTCGACTTCGATCTTCATCAGATGCGGCACTCCGCGACGCGCAAGCTCGACCGCGCGGCGCACACCGCCAGCCAGCGCGATGTGGCTGTCCTTGATCAACACGCCGTCATCCAGTCCGAACCGGTTGTTGAACCCGCCGCCCACCATCACCGCGTATTTTTCCAGAAGCCGCAACCCGGGCGTTGTCTTGCGGGTGTCAACTATCCGAGCGGCTGTGCCCTCGATCCGATCGACGAACGCTTTTGTCAGCGTAGCCACACCAGAGAGGCGCTGCATTATGTTGAGCGCCGTCCGTTCGCCCGTCAGCAGCGCCGTAGCCGGTCCTTCGATTCGCGCGAACTCAGCGCCCGACGTGATCTTCTCGCCATCGTAGACCCGCGATTCGAGCACGATGCTGTTATCAAGAGTGGCGAAAACTGCTTCGGCGATTTCAAGTCCGCACAGCACCAAGTCCTGATTTGCCGCGAATCGCCCGCGCGCTTTCGCGCCGCCGCGAACCACGGTTTGGGTAGTAAGATCGCCTCTACCAAGGTCTTCCTTGAGCAAGTCCGCTGCAAAAGCGTAAATGATTCCCGAGTCGAGTTCCATGGTTAGACTAACTCGCGCCGAGAGAGCCGAGGCTCGCTCTCAGCTTTTCAATCTCGGCGACCAGTTCTTCGTGACGGCCACGAGCCTCCTGGACGACTTCGCGGGGCGCGCGTTCCATAAACGACGTGTTGTCGAGCCGCGCCGCGAGGCCTCGCGCTTCGTTTTCCTTACGAGTCATCTCCTTTATTATTCGCTCGCGTTCCTTTTCGAAGTCGATCAAGCCCCCGAGCGGCACCGCGATCTCCATTCCGGCCACGATGTCGCGCGCTACCGATTCCACAGCGGGGAGCGTGTCGGAGATTACTATCTCTTCAACCCGCGCCAGTCGCTTTATTTGGTCCGAGTTCTCACTCACCAGGTCGCGGGTTTGCGGGTCTGTCGTCCCAACGTACAGCTTCAAACGGCTCTGCGGCGGAATATTCATCTCAGACCGGATGTTTCGCACTTTGGTGATCAGCGCGATGAGCGTCTCCATCCGTACTCGCGCAGTACTGTCGTCGCGCGCCGGGTCGCTTTGCGGCCACGACGCCAGCATTATCGATTCGCCTTGGTGTGGGAGTTGCTGCCAAATCTCTTCGGTGATGTGAGGCATCAGCGGATGCAGCAGCCTCAAGCTCGTCTCGAGCACATACACGATTCTGCAGCGAGCCGCCCTCACCTCATCGTTGATTTCTCGCGACGCGACCAACGACTTGGTCAGCTCGATGTACCAGTCGCAGAAGGAGTCCCAGAAAAAGTGATACATCGTTTGGGCCGCTTCGTTGAGCCGGTATTCGTCCAGAGCGCTGGTAATCTCCTCGATCGTTGAGTTCAATTCAGCAAGTATCCACCGATCGGAAAGCGCGTCAGAAGGAGCCCATCGCGCCTCGATGCCTGACGCGTCGCCGACGTTCATCAAAACGAATCGCGACGCGTTCCAGATCTTGTTGGCGAAGTTTCGAGCCTCCTCGACCTGCGGCTGGCGATCCTTCTCGATCTTCGCAAAGCGAATGTCCTGGCCTCGAGCCGCGCGCACAAGCAGCGAGAATCGCAGCGCGTCGGCCCCGTAGAGCTTGATTACCTCCAGCGGATCGACGCCGTTGCCGAGTTGTTTGCTTTGCCGCCGGCCTTGTTCGTCGAGCACTGTCGCGTAGATGTACACATCATCGAAGGGGATCTCGTGCATGAAGCCCAAGCCCGACATTATCATTCGCGAAACCCACAAGTAGATGATTTCGCGCGCGGTCGTCAGCACCGACGTTGGATAATACCTTGCCAGATCCGTGGTCTGTTTCGGCCAACCCAGCACTGCCTGGGGCCACAGCCCCGAAGAGAACCACGTATCCAGCACGTCTTCGTCTTGCTTGATCGCTTTGCCGCCGGCTTTCTCGAGCGCTTCGGTTTCAGAGCGCGCAACGATGTACTCGCCCGTTTCCGTCGTCCACACCGGGATCCGATGACCCCACCACAACTGCCGGGAGATGGTCCAGTCGCGAATGTTCTCCATCCAGTCCAGGTAGATGCGCTCGTACCGGTCGGGGACAAACTTCACGCGGCCCTGCTGGACCACATCGATGGCCGGTTGAGCAAGCTCTTTCATCCGCACGAACCATTGCTCGGAAAGCAGCGGCTCGATGACGGTATGGCATCTTTCGCAACTCGCCTCCGGCAGAACATAGTCCTCAATCTTCTCAATCAAGCCCTGGGCGGTCAGATCTGCAAGCACTAGCTCGCGCGCTTCGTAGCGGTCGAGTCCCGCATAGCGCTCGCCTGCGTCGGCGGTCATTAGCCCGTGCTCTTCGATCACGATTATCTTCGGCAGGTTGTGGCGCATCCCAACTTCGAAGTCGTTCATGTCGTGCGCGGGAGTGACCTTCACCGCGCCGCTTCCAAACTCGGCCCTGGCGTAGTCGTCGGCAAGGAGCGGGATCTCGCGCCCAACAAGCGGCAACTTGATCGTCTTCCCAAACAGCTTTTTGAAACGGTCATCCGAAGGGTTCGCGACAACCGCGGTATCCCCAAGCATTGTCTCCGGACGTGTCGTCGCGACCACCACCAGACCGGAACCGTCCGCGAACGGATAACGGATGTGGTAAAGCTTGCCCGGGCGGTCCTCGTGTTTGACTTCGATGTCCGAGATCGCTGTAAAACAACGCGGACACCAATTGATGACACGCTTGCCGCGGTAGATCAGCCCCTCCTCCCACCAGCGCACGAAGCATTCCATCACCGCGTCGATGTACCCCTCATCCATCGTGAAGCGCGATCGGTCCCAGTCGAACGAACAGCCCAACCGCTGAAGCTGAGACAAAATCACGCCGCCGGTCTCGTGGATCCACTGCCAGGTTCGTTCGACGAATTTTTCGCGGCCCAGATCGTGGCGAGTGAGCCCCTCTTTTCTCAACTGCTTCTCTACGACGTTCTGGGTGGCGATGCCCGCGTGGTCCGTGCCGGGCACACAGAGCGTGTCGTAACCCTGCATGCGCTTCCATCTGATCAGCACATCCTGGATGGAGTAGCAGAGCGCGTGGCCTATGTGAAGCGCGCCGGTAACGTTGGGCGGCGGGATCGTGATGCAGTACTTACGTCCGTCGCCGCGCGGTTTGAAATAGCCTCGCGAATACCAGATGGGATACCACTTCTCCTCGACGCTATGCGCCTCATAAGCTTTGGACAGTTCCGTCATAAGATCAGTTCGCCTTGAGAGTTAATGAACAATTAAAAGGGATAGAGAGGAGATGGTCAACCTCTCTATCCCTGACGGATTCTATTTGATTGAAGGCGAGGCGATATCTACGCTCGTTTTGATAGGGACTCGCGAGTAAGTTGCTCGATCACGCGCTCGACGCAGTCGGGCACCACCTCCCACGCGACCTCCCGCACGACGGACTCGCTCATCGCGGCTACCACACGGCGCACAATCGCCTCAATCGCGGCCGCGGACAGATCCGTTGCCGGCGACTCACTGGCCTGTTCTTGCGCGGCGCTAGCGGCAGGAGTCTCGCTGCTTGCGAGCGGCTCGTCCGGCAACGCCGAGAAGGCGAATCCAGTCTCGACTGCGCTGACCTCTTCTGCTGAAGCAGCTTCAACCTCGGCTGCCTCGATGTCTATTGGGGTAAAGCGGGCTTCTTCTTCGGTCCACGTTGTAGAGGTCGCGAAGCTCGCTTCCTCCGCCTTCTTGGTTTGCCGCGGGTTTTCGTCAGCAGAGTTCTCCGTCAGGTGCTCGGCGACATCGACAGGCGTCACGACTGAATCAAGTTGAGCCGTCGAATAGGCCGCTGCACGCGGAGTGGTCCAATCCAAATCATGGGCGACATCGTCGGAAGCGGGATGCAAGTCAGGAGGCGGTCCCGCCGCAACCGAGTCCGGCGACTCAGCAGGTGTCGCCGGTTCTTCTGCCGTGACATACACCTCGGCCGGAGGGGTCTCGTCGATGGTAAATAACTCTTCTGGTGTTGAATCTGCGCCGATATCAACCAGGTTGAACCGCGTCGACTCAGATCGCCCCGCTTCGGCGCCTTCCGGCTCCGTCAATTCGAGGCCGAGCGAGTCACCCGACAGCATCTCCGAGAGCGCCAACGGGTCGACCGAAACGCCTTCATCAAACAGTACATCCCCGAGCGGTTCGTCGACCGCAAGCAAGGTCGCGCAGGCGGTTTCGGTTGACGCCTCCGACGCCACGATTGTTCCCTCAGTTTGCAGTCTGAAATCTGGCGACTCGTAGCTAAGCGCCGAACGGGTAGCGGGCGGCTGCCATGCGCTGCCGCCTGGTGACCTATCGAGCCTTGTGGTTTGGAAACTGGTACTGTCGAACCAGTCCTTTCCCTCGCCCGCACCCCTGCTGTCCACATCCAGCACAGGGCTCGGTTCGGTCTCTAACGAGATCGGGTCGTGTGAGCCGGGCGTCTCAACCGGCTCAGACATATCGAAGTCTCCGATCATCTCTTCCGCATCCAGATCGAAGGCCGGCGCTACATTGTCGTGCGAATAATCACCGTTTGATGAAAGTTCGAGCGGCTCAAAGCGCTCCTTCGTGTCGGTCAGAGTTGCGCTGGCCGCGTCCAGCGCGGGCGCGTCCACGCTCGCGGGGTCGACTTCCTCCGACTGCGCATCAGGCGCCGGCGATGCTAACTCACCGGTGGTTCTATTGGGCCGAGTCGAAGCCGCGACAGGTTTATCAGCCATCATAGCCGAGGGATCGAGTTTGCCCTCAAGCGGGTAAGCGTGAGGCGCCGGCGCGGTAACAGGAGCCAGGGCGTCGAGAACTTCGTCGCGCTCGTCATCCGCCGCGGACATCGGCGCAATTGGGCCGGTAGTGGTCTGCGAACTCGCGCTGATAAGTCTTCGCACTGTTTCGACAAGTGTGCGGGACTCAAAAGGCTTGGTCAGGTGCGCATCCGCTCGAACACGGCGCGCTTCCGCCTGATCGAACGGTTCAAACGCGCCAACCAGAAGCACGACCGGCACGTTGCGAAACTGAGGGTTTTCTTTGATGGATTCGCAAAGCTCGTAGCCGTTCTTTCCCGGCATAAAGATGTCGGCCAATACCAGGTCGGGTGCGACCTCGGCCAGCCGCCGTTCCGCCAGGTCGCCGTTGCTCACCGCGACAACCTCGATGCCCTCATCGGCAAAGGTGAGATTGACCACCTTCTGAATGGTGATGCTGTCATCGGCCAATAGAATTCTGGTTGCCATCTAATTCTCCCTCAGCATGCTTCGGCACGCGTGCGCGAATGCTGGACGTGGCTTCAACTATCGAACAACCTGCCTAATGAGTTTCGGGGGTCGTTCCAACCAAAACCTTCTTATGGTGTGACACGTACGCGCGCCTGCGACCGCGTCTTTAACTCCTAAGTCTGTTTGGGGGCTTTCAATCGAAGAAGAGAATGGTCTCGGGCCTTTCAGCCGAGACCGTTTCATTATCCCAGGCCCGAATATTAGCACAAAAGCATGCACGTGTCTCTAGTTAAGAATTCAGGGTAGTGGCGTAATACCCCACGCCGAATTCTGTCGGCGTTGGCAGATCTTCCGCACCGCAACGCGGCGCAAACCCTACTCGATGCGCGGAAGACCGCGTCTTTCAGGCCGACTGCTCCGCAGGTTCGCCGCCGCTTCATTCGCGTCATCGGCGGCTTGCGTCTGCCCGCAGGAATACATCACCGCCGTGACCTGAATGTCATCGATGAACCAGCCCGTATATCCCTGTAGAATCCCGGCGGCGTCGTCGAAGCCAGCCAGGAACCTGAGTTTCACCCTCTTCCCGGCAAAGCCGCTTAAGTCGACTACCACCTGGCTGAACACACCGGGCTTTCCACGCGAGGTCCACGCAGTCCGAGTGCCCAGCGGATTATTCGAGACTACGCTCAATGTGCCATCGTACCCGCCAACCAGAACCAATGGTCCGGCGTCTTGCCAGGTACCGCCCTCGTCCGTAGAAAGCTCGAGCACCCCGCCATCAAAACCCGGTTCAAAGTTAAAGATGTGGAAGAATGACAGGCGCACCTGACCAGCGTTATCCGGAATGGTAACGACCTTCTTCATGAAAAGCTGAGAGAGCTGACTGTCGTTCTTTTCCTTACCGGGATCCTGGGCATGGTAGGACATCGTGCCGCTCTTTGCGGGACCCTGGATCGAGTCGAACCCGCCTTTCTGCTTCCATTTCACGCCGCCGTTGTCGACGTCGTCGAAGAGCAATCGCTCCGCGGGCCCGCCCGGTTGGCTGAAACGCCCGACCTGAACGCGAACAGGAAGCGTGAAGCGCCCGGCGCTCGTGTCCACCTGCAGTTGTAGATTGGCAACCGAACCACAGCGCAAGTTTGAAGGCACTTGAATCTGAAAAGGCGAAGCGTTGGCGCCGGTTTGACCCGCTGCTATCTCGTTGAATGTCGACGAGCTCTGAGTGCTGCCCAGCGAGAGCGCCGCGCTCTGAATGGCTGCTGCAGTCGTCTGCGATTGGTTTCTAACCGTCACGGTGATTCTGGCCGACTCGCCCGCGATCAGTGAGGCGTCGCTCTTTCCGTCCGAATGCTGGACGGTCACGCCCGCCGCCACATCGCCTGCCGGGTCCACCGCCAATACCGGTATCGGGGTCTCGCGCGCGTTTGTCACGACTAGCGCGAAGTCTTGATCGAGCGGGCTGAAATTACCAGGCACTCCATCGCCGGCGATAATCGTTGGGCGCACGCGAATGACAATTGGGCCTGCTGTTCCGGCTGGAAGCCGGACGCCTTGCACATTATTGCTGAAGTCTTTCTGACCGCCTACCGTCGAGTACTGACCCGCAAAATGATTACCGTTGTAGACTACGCCCCCAGCGATCACCTCAAGATTAAGCTGGTTCACATAGGGAGCATTCGTCACCGCACTCCCCGGCGGATCTGTCCACACCAGCATCACTCGAACCTCCTTCGTCGAGTCCGCTATGACGCCGGTCGATTCAAAAGGCGCGCCGCCACTTTCCGCGAAGGTCCTCGACGGCGATTCGTCGTAAATGATGCGACTAGTGGATTCAAACGTCCGGCCCAGGTTCAGCAAGCCCCATCCCTGGTGCGCGCCGGGCAGGCTGTCACCACCAAAGCCACCATTGAGATAACTGGTCGAGTTTAGTAGGAACGCTTTGACGAGCGCCGGGCTGGGCTCAGCGCCAAAGTTTGTCCTCAGCCACTGAAATGCGAGCGCGGCGCCGCCGGTCACCAATGGTGTTGAATGACTGGTGCCCGACGACCACGTGTAGAGCGTCTGTCCGACGGGAAAATATTTGTTGCACACGCCGCCACCTGCGTAGAGCTTGTCCTGCGAAGCCGCGCCTTGCATGTGCGAACCAGGCGCCACGAGGTCGGGCTTGGCGCGGCCGTCCTGGACAGGACCGTAGCCCGAAAAGAAAACAACGTCTTGGGCGTTGTCGGCGTCTTGCATTCTCACACCGCAACCATCGGTTTCGGTCCCTCGCACATTCTCGCTGATGCCAACGGTTATGACGTTCTTCGCCGTTCCCGGTATCGATACCGACGGGCTGTTGATATCGCCGTCGTTCCCGGACGCGAACAAGATCGACATACTCTGATTTCCTGGGGTGTTGGGATCTGCGTCACGCACCAGCGCGTCGAACACCTGGGTATCGTCGCTGTAGTAATTGCAGAAATCCGCCGTGCACCCGCCCCAGCTATTGTTCGACAAGCGGGCACCCGCGCGATAGGCCTCTGAGATGAACTGGGTATACGAGAAAGTGCTACTGCTCCTGCTGTCGGGGAAGAGTTTGGAAACACCGATTCGCGCGAACGGGGCTATCCCGAGTCCATACTCGAAGCCCTGCGCATCCGCAAAAGCACTGCCAGCCTTGTTGTTGAAGCCGCCCATTATCGACGCATTGATCGTCCCATGCCCCAACGCATCGTGCGTCGGAAGTATGGTGGGATCGCCCGGATGAGAGTCTTGACTGAAGTCGTGCAAGTAAGCGACCCGTGAGGCCCCCGCGGCATTCAGGAAATCCGGATGTATCCTGGCCGCGTCCGCCGATCCTACGTCGAGGCCCGTATCTCCCACGTCGACCGCGAAGTCAAAGTCCGCATTGAACCCCAGCGAGCTCAAGAACGCCAGGTAGCCGGGCCCGGTCGGATGGCTGACCTGAATGTTGTTCACCGTATCGAACGACAACGCGCCAGCCACTATCTGATCGGCGCGTTCGTCCATAAGTCTCATCGGAGACCAGGGCTCGATAGCCAGCACATCAGGCGCCTGGGCCAGCTCTTTCAACCTGTACGATTCGGCTAAGACCTTGATACGCACAGCTCCCGCCGCGCGAAATTCGGGCATCAGCACCTTGTTTGCGATGGACTTCACCATTGAAATGGTGTTGTCCGATTCGGGACTGTCGAGGATTGCGATCGATATCGATATCTGTTCAACCGAATTGAGCTTGATGTGCGGGTCGAGCTTGTAAGCTGGATGGTACGGCCCGTCCCATTGAACAAGGCTCGAGCCATCCGCACTTTGCCGAAGCGCGTGGAGCTGCCGGCGCTCGGCACGTGTGGTCCACAGCAGATAGGCGTTATTAGGAACATAACCAACAACCTTCGCGCCGGTCGCGGTAAGCGCAGCCAGAGACTCGGGGGTCGGAGGTCCGAACAATTGGACCAAATGAAGCGCGCTCGAAGCGGTATCGTTTTGGCGAAGGTCACTGCCAATTATCGGTTCAGGCCCCGTCGTGTCGATTTGGCCCTGCCTCAGCATCACCAGGTTCAGGTCGTCTCTGAGATGCGCACGCTCGAGCGTGGCCGCGTCCATAGAGCTAAGCTCAGCCTCGGTGACTTCGACTAGCGAGTACGCGCCGTACTTTTTCGACTTGCGCGCGGCGCGAGAAGAGAGCAGCCGCTGTTCAATCTCAGCGTCATCGATGGGAAGCACTAACTTGTGAGTCGCGCCTGGGCTTCGATAAGAGAGCTGCTTGACGCCAGGGCTTGCGGGTCCCTTGGTCGGGCGATCCTCGGACTGTCGATTGAATTGCGCTCGGCCGCTGTCTGATCGAGTCGGCAACGCTCCTACCAACGACAACAGAATTAGTAGTGAAGCTGCGAGCGAAATCCTGAGGGTGAAACTCTTCATTGCGACATCTCCTTACAAAAGCAATGCGAACAACAATCCGAGGACAAGACACTCGGGAGAGTGTATGCGGGGGCACGTCAGAATGAAAGCCCAAACTCTATCAGCGCAGGACGCCGGTGAAGTTGCGCCTGCTGGCCTTCGGTTGTTATCGAACGACGAACGCCGGTACGGGAACAAGGGGAGCTTTAACTTTATAGCATCTTTCTAGTCTGTCAAGATTGAACGCTGAGCCTAATATTGTGTTCTACTTGACGCTGGTCTAACATAGCCGAAGCAGAGATTCGAAAAAGAGGGTTTAGGTTATGGTCACGGCTCTCAAATTAACAATTGATCAACTCGAGGCGCTGCCCGACGACAACAACCATTACGAGCTGATCGATGGAGAATTACTCGTGTCGAAAGCGCCAGGAATACCTCACCAACGTCCACTGGGACGACTTTTTTATTGGCTAACCGAATACCTGGTTCACAATCCAATTGGCGAGGTGATCTTCGGCCCGGGGATTGTTTTCGACGATTACAACGGTGTTATTCCGGATATGGTGCTCGTTAGCGCCGAACGTCAGCACATCATTACTGAACGAGGGCTGATCGACGCCCCGGATCTTATCGTCGAGGTCGTGTCGCCGGGCGAGCAAAACGGAGAGCGCGACCGGCAGTTAAAACGCCAACTCTATAGCCGCCGAGGCGTCCGCGACTATTGGGTCGTAGATCCTCAATTGAAGACGATTGAGGTCTACCGCCTTCACGAGAATGTTTTGATGCTTGAGGCCACGTTGCGAGGATCGGATGTCTTAACCAGTGCTCTTTTTCCTGGCTTCTCCTGCGCCGTGTCGACATCTTTGCTTGATTCTTTTTTGTCGTCAGATCAATAAGGCTGTGGTAAGCGAGCGCTGTGCGCTTACAATGGTGATCTTGTTCACGCAGTCTAGGGCGCGTACAATCACTCGAGTCTGCTGCATAGTGGTCTCGCCTGCTAACGCTCACGTTCAGCGGGGCCGCGAACGGCATTAGGGGAAACCATAAGAAATGTGCTTCGCGGCCTCCGCTGCAACGGGTTGTTCGGCGTCGTTTACGGAATCACACACATTTCTCAGTGAATTCCGCACAACTTTGTCATGCTTATGACAAAGCAGGGCCATAAGCTACTATGAAAATTGTTATTCTCTAATAAACCTTAAGGCGCAATACGCCTTCATCAGTGAAGATTCCCAAACCTTCGTCGTGTGCTTGGGCAAGTAGCTGCCAAAACACCGACCTCCTAGAGATTATGTGGCAAATCTTCAACTTACCTCGCTATAGAGCTGGCGCGTCACTATGCCGAAATCGGCCGGCGAAAGGCAGAGGCCGAGAGGGCGAAGCGAACGCCCATCATCGGAACCACACTTTCACAAATGCATCAGTTATAGCAAGCCGATCCTCTGCAGCCGCCCAACTGTATAGAGAATGCGGGCGGGCACGTTCATTGCGGTCACAACATGACAGAGGGCGAGTTTAATCGCAGCTACAAACACATCTTGTGACAGCCAAATCGAGGGCCGCGCGCCATTAGCGGGCTCTCGATTTGAAATGCGATCTGCACTTGGGCTGACTAAAGGGCTGGCGGAGCCACCAGCCCTACTTGAAAAACCAGTGTGTTGGTCAGGCTGAATTAGTAATTGATGTTTCCAACCATGGTGAACGTGTAGGCACCTGTGACGAAGTTCTGCTCGACTACGATTGCAGCTCTTCCACTTGCTCCTTCGAAACGGCCAGTGCCGCCTTGGAACACCATGTCTCCGGTCGCGACTCCAGTTCGAAGGTCCATCCGACCATTCTCGATAACTGTCGGAAGACGATCACCGTTGGAAGCTACATACGTAACTTCGCCGACCGGATGCGAAATGTTCGGGTCGTTGGCGTCAGGCAGGAATTGGATCGTGCCGGTACCGGTGAACAATCCCAGGTGAGTCCCGTTACCCGATACCATGACGGTCGCACCGACGACATTGCCGGCGCCATCTGTGATGAAGGTTGCGAGGCCATTTCCATTAGATGCATATGGACGCTCAGTTGCGCTTACCGGAATGATTCCCAGCAGCAGAGCGAAAACCAGAATCAAACTTCTGACTGTGACAAAACGTTTCATGATGATCTCCTTTATATCGATTCAAAACTTTGGGCCTCATACCAGCGTTAGCGAACCACCGCGACCCCCTACATTTTGAAGTGGTCAATATTCAAAGAACATCACATCCTATTCTTGAATTAGCTTATCGCCGGTGTGGTTAAGCACTTCAAACTCTTTCATGGCGATGCAAAAAAGCGCGCTACGTCAAATTTCCAGTTGTTTGAGAGGCGGCCTTGCCAAGGTTCAGGCGTGAGAGATCCGGTTAGTATGGCTTCGTACTGAGTATCGCCGAATATGCCGCCACTCAATGATCCCTGCATTGAGCGGGCTCAGTGACCTGGAAACGGTACTCGCGTCTCTTGCCATGTATTGAATCTGCCTGTATCAAAATCTTCACATGCCGCAAGACTTGGCGGGCGCGGTCGTGCTACCCGGTGGCCGAACAATACGCTGCTCAGGAGTTTGGCCGGGCCTGTGTCAAATACTCCCTTCCTGGATAGGCTAACGGACATATCGAGGTAATCCCTTGAGCCCTCGCAAACTCATCGATCACGTTCGAAGCGTCATTCGCGTAAAGACATTTCGCGCTGGGATCTTCCATCTGGCTTTTGGTAAGCGAAGGACGCCATTGTAGAATGTCGATTGCAAACCGCGCCCACTTCGCTGACTAACTAAGCAGCTAGAAACTCAGAACTGAGGTCAAGCGTGCAGCCAAAAATCCCCTTCAATAAGCCTTTCATAACCGGAAAGGAGATTGAATACATCGCGAGCGCGATCTCAAACGGCGGCATCGCCGCCGATGGTTACTTTACACGCAGGTGCGCTGAGCTTCTCGCAGATCGCTTTTCGATACTCAAAGTGTTGATGACCTCTTCGTGCACCGCGGCGTTGGAAATGGCCGCGATCTTGTGTGACTTGAAGCCAGGTGACGAAGTGATCATGCCGTCGTTCACGTTCGTCTCAACAGCTAATGCCGTCCTTCGCGCAGGAGCGAAGCCGGTCTTCGCCGATATTCGCCCTGATACTTTGAACATCGACGAACGGTTGATCGAGGAAAGAATCACCGCCAACACGAAGGCAATTCTCGTTGTGCACTATGCCGGAGTCTCCTGTGAGATGGAGCGAATCATGGCAATCGCCCAGAAGCACCGGCTCGTCGTTGTGGAAGACGCGGCACAAGGCGTTAATGCGACTTACAACGGACGGGCGCTCGGCTCGATCGGTCATCTGGGAGCCTACAGCTTTCACGACACCAAGAACTATGTCAGCGGCGAGGGCGGAGCGCTGTGTGTAAACTCGCCCGAGTTCGTCGAACGCGCGGAGACAATTCGCGACAAGGGCACGAATCGAAGTCAGTTCTTCCGAGGCGAAGTCGATAAGTACACCTGGGTGGACGTCGGTTCTTCGTTCGTTCCAGCCGAGATCGCCTGCGCCTTTTTGTTAGCGCAGTTGGAAGCTATGGACGAGATCACTGCTCGCCGGCGCGAGGTGCATCGGTTCTATCTGGAAAACCTGTCGCCTCTGGAGGAGCGAGAGTTGCTGAGCATTCCGCGCACGCCTGAGGGTTGCGAGACTAATTATCATATGTTCTATGTGTTGCTGGGCGACGGGAAAACGCGAGATGGATTGATGGCCCATCTCAAGCAAAACGGGATCAGCGCCGTCTTTCACTATGTGCCTTTGCATACCTCCGTGATGGGAAGAAAATTCGGTTACCGAGAGGGCGATCTCCCGCTCACCGAGGAGCTCAGCGAACGGCTTTTGCGTTTGCCTTTCTATCCTGACATCACCAGTGACGAACAGATGCGAGTTGTAAGATGTTTGTCGGAGTTTCTCGAACACTCGCACTCGGCTTCACCTGGTCGACAACAACCATGACTGTGGCTATGATCGACTCGATGCACACTGCCGATCACGCGCTTCAACCTGACCTCTCAATAGTCGTTCCGGTCTATCGAAGCGAAGACTGTCTCGAAGCGTTGATCGAAGCCATAGCCGAGGCACTTATTCCGACAAATCGCGAATATGAAGTTGTGCTGGTCAACGACTGTTCGCCCGACAACTCCTGGGCGGTTATCGAAGCGATCTGCCGGAGCAATCCTCAGGTAGTAGGCATAGACTTGCGGCGCAACTTCGGACAGGACAATGCCATAATCACCGGGCTCCGGCTGGCGCGCGGAAAGTATGTCGCGATCATGGATGATGACCTCCAACATCACCCTCGCGATCTCCCCCCGCTTCTGGACAAGATCGAAGAGGGCGCCGACGCCGTCTACGCAGACTTTGGTGTGAAGCGGCAGAAGCTGTGGAAGAACATGGGCAGTTGGTTCAACGGCAAGTTTGCCGAGTGGGTGATCAACAAACCTAAGGACGTCTATCTTTCGCCCTACAAGATCATCCGCAAGGAAGTGGTCGAGATGATCTGCAAGTACGACGGTCCCGACCCGTATATAGACGGTCTGCTGTTTCAAGTCACGTCCAGAATTTCGCAGATTCCCGTTGACCATCATCCGCGCTACGCCGGACGCAGCACTTACACGTTTTGGAAGTCGCTTAGAGTTTGGGCGCGGCTGGCGTTTTCCTTCTCGGCGCGGCCGATGCGGCTGGTGAGCTGGTTTGGGTTCGGGTTCGCGACGCTTGGGCTCTTGCTCGCGGTGTTGGTCGTACTGTACCGCCTATTGTTCCCCGAGGATTTCTCGCCGAACGCCGTGGGTTGGGCCTCGCTGATGGTTGCGCTGCTGGTTCTGAGCGGGATTCAGATGCTGTTCTTCGGAATCCTGGGAGAGTACACGGGCCGGACTTTTGTGAGAGTCAACAACAAACCGCAAGCAGCGATTCGCGAAGTGATCAATCAGGGCGCGCAGGAACAATTAGGCGCAGAAGAGAAATTGATCTCCAGCAAGGGATGAAGGCTCATTCGACCTGGAGGGGCGTCCCTGCGTGGGCGCTTCCTCAATATCCAATAGTTTCGGTGCAAGGAGGGGCGCTCGCGGAGGAACGCCCCTTCAGGTTCATTGCGGGAAAGCTTATGGCGAGGAGTCTCATATACAGGAACGCTTCAGTGTATGAGCTCGCCATGCTCTTGCTTTACGGCCGTCACTACGCTTCACGGTACCGGGCAATCGCCGAGTTGATTCCCGCCGGCTCGAGCGTTCTCGATCTATGTTGTGGTCCGGCGCTTTTGTATCACCGCCATCTGCGGACAAAAGCCGTTCAATACACAGGTCTGGATGTCAACGCGAGCTTCATCACTCGATTAATTCGGCGAGGCGGCAGCGGACAGGTATGGGACCTTCGAAGCGAAGAGGCGCTGCCGCCGGCAGACTATGTGATCATGCAAGCGAGTCTTTACCACTTCCTACCGGACGCTTCGCAGGTCGTTGATCGAATGCTTCAAGCCGCGCGAAAGCGAGTCATCATCGCGGAGCCGATTCGAAATCTGGCGACGAGCAACTCGCGATTGCTCTCGCTGCTCGGCCGATTATTTACCAACCCGGGCACCGGCGAACATAGCCTTCGGTTCACCGAAGCGAGCCTCGCTGACTTCTTTTCCGGTTACGCTTCGCGCGTGGTTGAGTCCTTCACGATTGCGGGAGGCCGGGAGAAGGTGTATGTGCTGAGCAAAAGGATCGCTGCGTTTTGAGTCACCGTGTGTCAGCTCATTGCTGCTTGCGCATATAGACGCCGGTGTAGCCGGGTACTTCTAATTCTAATTCTTCGTATCTATCATCTACCCATTTCTTGAACTCGTCTCGATGGGATACAACTTTCATCCGGGAGAGGGCCACGATCTTCGGGGACTGAGATTCCATCTCGTCTATTAACGCGCTGAACTCTACGTCCTTGCGCAAGGCGGCAAATCCGTCAGCTCCCCAGTCCAGAAAGACATATGGGTTCATGTTTGCCTTATTTAGCAGCACAAGTATTTCAGTGGTGCCGTGAACGTAAATTTTGTCATCCGGGCCCAGCAAATCTGAAATAACCTTGAATGCCTTATCCTGGTCGCGGAGCGCGGGGCCTTGCATCCTGTAGCTTGCGGCGCGAACGAGAACCAAAGAAAGCAACAACCCGATGGCGAGTTGGGGTACGAAGACAGCCCGGGCCATCATCGACGGGGTTGCCTTTCCAAGGTGTGAGATTACTAACCTTCCGGCGTCCAACAAGAACTTGGCGGCGAAGATCCCGATGAAGGGAATAAATGGAATCAAGTCGGGGCCTGCTTGAAAATTGATCAGGCAGAATCCAAAGTAAATTATCGGAGGAATCAGAATCGCGTCTCTGAATAAATCAGGCGAGCGGAACGACTGTTTATCCCTGAGCTTTGCTCGGATGCGTTCGGCAGCGAATAAAAACAATCCGATTACACTCAAGGGTACGATTACCGCATCCCCTTGTAGAATCCGCCTCGTAACCTTCCAGATGTGTTCCAGGGAGGCCATCGCCCCGTGGTTGGCGTCCGGACCAAACACACTGTAATTGTAAGTGATGGTCCACGCCCACAAGTCATCGAAAGCACCTCGCAAAGCAAAATAAAGGACCGTAACCGCAAGCGGGATGATTGCTCCGATCATCGCCTTGATCGCCCGCATGTCTCGCCAACTTGCCAGGTATCTTGAGAACATCAGGACCGTGACACCTGTGAACATCAAGCCGGGCTGCCAGGAGAGGCACGCGAGCATCGAGAAGAGGCCGGCCCAGAATGGCTGGTTCCTGGCCAGCAGCAACAGCGACAGCATTCCGAACACAATAAGCGCTAGCTTTGGTTCGGTGCCCGCAACCATCCAATCAGCAAAACGCGGCAGCATCAATGGAACCAAGAACGCAATGACCGCGGCCTTGCGGCTCCGCAAATATGTCTCCGTCACCAGAAAGACAAGCGCGGATAATGAGCCCACCAGGAAAATGTTTAGCAACCGTACAGCTATCAAATCTCTTATGCCCAGCGGCTTGCCGACCAGCATCGCCAACGCGCTCAGATGAGCAGCGGCCGGCCATTTAATGTCCACTACGTCTCGATAAGGGACTTGGCCGCGCAAAACTGATTGGGCGATATAGTCATAGATCGCCGTATCGCCCACTTCGCCCTGGCTGAAGGGACGATGAAATAACATTACGAGCGCGCCGATAAAAAAGGCGGCTATCGCAACGGATCGCACGCTTCCAATGCGAGCGAGCCGTAGCCGCATCGCGGCAGGTCTACTCTCTGTAGATTGCTGGGCTATACGGTAAGTACATTGGTCCATCATTGCTTGCGGAGATAGGCATAGTAGCCAGTTATTGGGAGCTTTTCATAGTGCTGCTCCAGCCATCGCTCCAGCGCTGCTCCCTCTGGAACCTGTCTCAGGCGTGAAACCGCAACTACCTTTGGACGCTCTGCCTCGATAGCATCAACCATAGCATCGGTTGACCCACCGAACTTCTTCGCCGCAATGTAGCGTGCTTTCCCGTGATCCCACATGATGAAAGGGTTCAGATTCGGCCGATTGAGCAGCACCAGAATCTCAACCGCGCCGTGAACGTAGATCTTATCGTCCGGCCCGATGAGGTCGGATATCACCTTCAACTGCTTGTCCTGATGCCAGAGCGTCCAGTCTGTCAGCCTGAAGGTTACCGCGCGAAACAAAGTCAGCGCGCAAACCAGCGACAAAGCAAGCGCCGGAAGAGCTTCAACGGCACGGAGCAAAGCGGGCCTGTTCGTCATCGCACCGATCGAACGCAGCCAACGCGACATCTCTGTAATCAACCATCCGGCAAAGATGCCGAGGAACGGAAACAAAGGTAGAAGGTCCGGCCCCGATTGAAGGTTGATAAGACAGAACGCGATGTAAACAACCGGCGCGATAACAATGGCGTCTTTGAACAGATCTGGCGATTCGAGCGCTTGCCTCAATTTCACCTTTGCGCGCAATTGCCGGGCGGCGAACATCAGCAAACCAGCCAGACCCAGCGCAAACCAAATGATATCTACCCTGAAAACTCGAACTATGACCGTCCACGAATGCGTCAGCGTTTCTCCGAAACTTCTTATTCCTTCCGGCGCATACACTTCAAAGTTGTAAGCGACCGTCCAAATCCAAAAGTCGGTCAGCGCGCCTACCGAGTAAAAATACAATACTGTGACCGCAAGCGGTATCATAGCCCCGAACATGACCTTGACCGCGCGCAAGTCCCGCCAGCTCGTTAGGTATCGGGAGAAGATCAGGACTGCAACTCCGGCGAACAACAATCCGGGCTGCCAGGACAGACAAGACAGCATTGAACAAAAGCCCGCCCACACCGGTCGGTCTTTTGCGATCAGCAGCAGCGCGAGCATACCAAAGAGAATCATCGTGAGTTTGGGCTCCGTCCCGCCTTCAGTCCAACTCACGAAGTGGTACGACATAAGTGGAAACATACAGGCAATGAGTGCGGCCACTCGCCGGCGCAGATAGGTCTCGACCACCAGGAACGTAACGGCGCACAGCACGCCCGCAAGAAGGATCTGAACGAATCGCACAGCTATCACATCGCGCAAGCCGACCAATCTACCGAGCAACATCGCGACTGCGCTCAGGTAGGCGCTTGCAGGTCCCTTAATCTCTACTACGTCTCGATAAGGGACTTGACCTCGCAAAATCGATTGAGCGATGTAATCCCATATAGCCGAATCGCCTACTTCCAACTGTATGAACAAACGCCATGCCAACATTACCGCGACGCTCACCAGGAACACTTCGAGGGACACAGTGCGAGCATCCGCGGTACGCGTTAGATGAACCCACGCAGCCTCGGCTCGCTGTTTCATTCCTGATAGACGGGCTCTTTCTGAGCGAGGTGCCTGTTCAGACATTCAGTTTGAATCCACAGATTCATCTGTATTTTCCGTCGCTGCTGTCCGCAGCCAACAAGGCGATTTCCCGCAGGTTAACGGAGGAAATGGTAATCGGCACGGCAGCAGACGGTTTGGCTAGTGAGCGCAGCGCGAGCTTGATTTTGCTGGCGCCGCCGGCCTTGAAGATACTTTCCACGTTCGCGGCCGCCTCGCCTTCCGCGATCTTGCATTGGTCAATCCAGGCTCCGGTTCGTTCGTCAACCACTACGAGTTCCCATTGACCCGAAGACCTGACGCGCGCCTGCAACTGGTAGACGGCGTCCGGTTTGAGATCGATATCAGCGAGCGCGATCAGTCCTCGATCGACATTATTGTTGGGCGGCGGTTGAATCATCAGCCCTGCAGGTTGCATCTCTGCCACTGCGCCGAGCGCTCGCGCCAGATCGCCGGGCTGCGGCGACCACACTTCGCGGGCATTGGCCACCTGCTCCTCGCTCACGAAGCCGCGTCGCACGCCGAAGAACCGATAACGCCGCGGCGCAAGCGCCAGATACTCCGGATTTGTTCCAGTGTAGTAAATCTCTATGTCCCCGTAAGGTGTGTTTTCCATCTCGCCGAGCAGGTGATATTTCCCGGCTGAATCACCGAGCCAGGCCTCGGCCTTGTGAGAAGGCACGAGCAGCGCATATTCGTTAACGTCCAGGTCGTTTCTGTATTCCATACGACCCTCAATCGTCGCATAGCAGCGATCCTGTTCTGGAAAGACCAGCCAGATGGCAGGTCGCGTGATCGACAGGGGACATACGCCCTTGGGGATGATGCGGCGGAGCGTCACGGCGAAGTCGTCAAAGGTAGCCAGATCAGGATTGCGCACCTGGCGAATGAAAGTTCGATTCTGCCTGACGAACATAAGCGCATAGCCGACGACGCCAAGCGAGAGCAGCGCCACCCCCGCTTTGTAAAGCAGGTGACTTCGGCGCCGCGAATCATAGCGCAGGCGCCCGAAGCGCTCCACCACGTCGCGCACCAACACGCCAGAGCAGAGCGCGAACCACGAAGACAGATGAACCATGTAAAGCAGGCTCTTGCGCCGTGGCGAGCTGATGAAGGCGAAAAAGAGTATCGCGACCAGGGCAACGACCAGCAAGCGAATGCGTGCATCCTCGAGCGCTTTGCCTTGCTTAGCTCGCCAGACCGCGATGCCAATCAGATAGAGTAACGCGATGACCGTCAGCAACTGAAAAAGATGCAGCAAGGTGACGGGAACATTGGAAATTGGATAAGTCTCGCCGCCGCCGTACCAGCCTTGATAGCGGAGCGGCTCACGTAGAAAGTTCTCCCACAAACCTGCCGGGGAGAGCGCCGTAAAATGCGCCTTGTCGCCGCTGTTCTGCAAGAGAAAGTTCTTGTAGTCAACAAGAGCATAAATGATTTCGTAGGCCATCACCGCGAGAGCGCTGGCGGCGTAAAGATACAGCTTGCTCGTCGTGAAGGCACGCCAGCCGGTTCTGAGCAGAATCAACAAGGCAATAGCCCCGAACATATACATAATATTGGTGTGGCACATCACGCCGGCTCCAGTTGCAAGTCCCGAAGCGATGTAAAGACGCGCCGACTTTTTGTCTTGGGCCAGTTCATAAAGATAGTAAGCCAGCAAGGCAAAGAAGGCTCCGGCAAAGTCGTTGCGCAGCAACCGACTGCGTTCGAGAAAGCTGACGTCGGCGGTCAGCAGCACCACCGCGACCAACCCGACTCGCCAGTCGAAGCGTCGCCTGCCGGCGAGATAAACCATGACGAGTGTGGCCGCGGCGGTGAGGAGATTAAAGATGCGAGCCTGAAGAAGTCCAAAGCCGGCGAGCCTATGGAATCCTATCATCAGCAGAAAGTAGATCGGCGTGCGAGAGTGCCATGCGTTCTCAATGTTTCCGCCGAGATAACGCATCATCGGAACCGCCACCTTGTGTCGATAGAGCATCTCATAAGTGACCTGCATCATGTATGCTTCATCGCCTTCCGGGACCGGCACCGTGGCCAGGCGTTGTGACGCAACGAATAAGAACGATGCGATCACTATTGCGATAACGATAAAGTCTAGATTGAACCGGAGTGCCTTCATATATCTATGGCAAATGCGGTAGGCGTTCGGCGATTTCTGAACCTGGAGTCGCAGATTCTACTCGCGATCTCGTCGAAATGTCGAATGTCATTTTCGACGAGAATCGAATACTTCCCGCGGGTTGCTTTGCCGGTTGACCACGAGGTATACAATCCGCGATGCTCAACGGGGGATTCACCCGAAAAGGATAATAATGTACCGGGACCAAACCGTGGCAGTTGTGATGCCTGTTCACAACGAAGAGGCGCACATCGCGAAAGCAATCCAAAGAGTGCCCGGCTTCGTCGACCTCATAGTAGTGGTCGATGACGGAAGCACGGACCACACCTGGGAAGTACTCTCTCGAGTCGCCGATAAGCGGCTTACAAAGCTGAGACACGATCGCAATCGCGGCGTCGGCGCAGCGACAAAAACAGGTTATCTCTATTGTTTGAATGCTCCGGCCGACTTGATAGCTGTGATGGACGGCGACGGTCAAATGGATGGCCGTGACTTGTCCCGGCTGCTTGAACGTGCGTTGAAAGGGGTCGAGTACGTAAAAGGAAACCGCTTTCTGGATCCGGAGAGCATCGGCTGCATGCCTTGTCTGCGATACATCGGGAACCGATTCTTCAGCGGGTTAGCCAGCCGCGCTGCGTCATTCAATCACAATCTTGACTCACACTGCGGCTACACGGTCATTCAACATCAAGCTTTGAGGCGTCTCCGTCTCGAAGAACTCTACGATCGCTACGGGTTCCCTACTGAAATGTTCTTCGCGGCATGCCGGGCGGGGCTTGCGGTCGAGAGCGTTCCGGTGAGGACCGTGTACGGTGACGAGGTGTCGGGGATTAACCCGTTCATCGTGGTCCCCGCAATATTCTTTCTGATAGCTCGAAACTACTTTCGCGGGAGATTCTCCGCGGCGCTCCGGAAGCGCAGGCAACCCCGCCTGCCTGGCGGTGCGCGAGAAAGAGACGGGCATGGATGCCTGCGCTCCCAGGGCTACCACCTTGAAGCATAACGGCAAGGCGGCTCTTTTGGTGCTGACCAGTTCCTTTCCCTGCTCGCCCGACGACGAAACCTGCGGCTACATTCGCGACTTCGCGCGCAGCCTCGCCGTTCACTTCGATGTCACGATTCTTGCGCCACCTGATCGACTGGCAATTCAATGGCCACGCGATTCGTTCACGCTAACGCGCTCCAGATCGGTTTTACCACTCAGGCATGACCCGTTTGAGGCCGGCGATGATCTGAATCACCTGGCTTCCGGAGGCCTGCTGGCCAAGCTTTCTGCGCTGCTCTCGCTGTTTTGTTTTTTCGCGCACGCTCTGGCGTTAGCCTTGCGAGCTGACGCGGTCTGTTCGCACTGGATGGTTCCTTCCGGGCTCGCGGGCGCTTTGATCTGCCGGTTGCTCGGAAAACCGCACATTGTTGTTGAACATTCAGGGGCTCTTCATCTTCTCACTCGGACTCACGGAGGCGGAACGATCGCACGATTCATTGTTGCCGGCAGCAATCGGATCGTGACCGTCAGCGCGGATTTAGAACGGAAGCTCATGGCGCTGTGCCCGGAAGCAAGGACGAAGGTTGAAGTGATGCCAATGGGGGTCAGCGTGTGTTCGCCCTACAGTGAAACGATCCCCATCGAGCCATCGACTCGTACCATTGTGTTCGTCGGCCGGCTCACCGAAATCAAGGGCCTCGACGTGCTTTTGAAAGCGATGAGCGGTCTGGATGGCTCGCACCTGATTGTCGCTGGTGACGGTGAGTGTCGCGCTGAACTCGAAGGCCTGGCGCGAGCGCTGTCTGTGAACGCAAGTTTCATCGGCCGGATCGGCGCATTGGAAAGGGAGAAGCTTCTCTCGACTTGCGACATTGTGGTGATTCCGTCTCGCGTGCTAGACAATGGCCGGACTGAAGGAACGCCCGTCGTGTGTCTCGAAGCGATGGCGGCCGGTCGTACAGTAATCGCTTCTATGGTCGGAGGACTTGCCGAAGTTATCGCCGATGATGAGAATGGACTGCTCTTTGAACAAGGCGACGACCTGATGCTTAGAGAAAAGCTATCGGTCGTTCTGAGCGACGATAGCCTGCGAAGGAAGATCGCGGAGAATGCGCGCCGTTCGGCGGCAGCTTATGACTGGGCGCGGATTGGCTCGCGGTATAGCGCGATCATCAAAAGTGCCTTAAGGAAGAATGACGCCATTGGCAGAAGAATCGAGGCCCGTAGCATCAACCGATAACATCGCTGCGATCGCCGGGCGAGGCGCGATCTACATCACCGCCGCCAAGATTTGGTTCATCGTCAGCGGTTATGGCATAACCGTCACATTGGCGCATCTGCTCACCATCGAAAACTACGGGATCTACAGAGTCGTCATTAACACGGTGTCGATCATCAATGCCGTCATTGTAACCTGCACATACCAGACCGTGTCGAAATACGTATCGCAGGAGCCGGAGAAAGCCGACTCAATAAAATGGAAGGCGCTGGGATTGCAAGTATATGTAGGCGGGGCGGCGACTCTGGGATTTTTCCTGCTTGCCCCGGTGGTTGCATCGCTGTTGAACGACGCGCGTCTGACCGGCTGGCTACGGCTCGCCTCGCTGATAACACTTTCTTATTCCTTCTACTCAGTCTACACGGGCTACTTCAACGGAAAGAAACGATTCGATATTCAGGCCGGCCTCGACATAAGCTACTCGACCCTCAAACTGGTCTTCATCATTTTGCTCGCATGGCTGGGGTTTGGGGTGACCGGGAGTGTCGGTGGGTTCGCCCTTGCCGCTGCGAGCGTGCTCGTCATCTCGGCGATCATCGCGCGCGGGGGCGATCGCAAAGGCGACGTACGAGCTGGACAGTTGCTCAGGTTTCAGTCTTACCTTCTGCTGTTCACGTTTGTGCTGACGCTGCTTCAGAGAGTGGACTTGATGCTGATCAAGGCGTTGTCATCGCCCGACGCGACAACGGCGAGCGAGAACGCGGCTTTTTACAGTGCTGCCGTTGACATCGCGAATATCACCTATCAGATCATCGTGTCAGTCACATTCGTTATCTTTCCGCTCATCTCGCAGTCGACTTTTGCGGATGACCGCGCACGCACGCAAGGCTACATTTCGAAGACTCTGCGCTACACGCTGATGGTAATGGCGTTGACTGCGACTCTGTTTTCGTCCAATGCCAGCGGAGTTCTGAGAGTGATATACCGCGACTCTTATCAGGCAGGGAGCCAGGCTTTGCGGATCGTCGCGTTCGGTATGTTGTTTTTCGGGCTAATGTACATTGCCACGACGATCATTTCTGCCAGCGGCCAACCAGGAGTATCCCTGCTGCTCGGGGTGATCACTTTGGTTACCAGCACCGCTTTGAATGCCCTGTTAATTCCCTCTCAAGGACTCGTCGGAGCGGCAACCGCGACTACCGTTGCGATGCTGGTAGGAACCGCCCTGGCCTGCGCGTATCTGTGGAGAAGGTTCAGGACCTTGATGTCTTTCGCGTCGATCCTGCGAATTGCAGCGTGCGCCGGAGTCGTCTATGGCGCGTCCCTGCTCTTCGCTCCTGCGTCGAAGGTGCTGGTGATAGCCCAACTCATCGCATTGTCCGTCACCTACGTGATGGTGCTCGTCCTCAGCGGAGAGCTCGGCCGGAGTGACTTGAGGCTGATCGCGCGAGTGGCCCGGCGAAGTTGACCTGGGAGCGCAGGCATCCCTGCCTGCCTGATTTCGCGACTCACAGCCTCATTTGCAAAGAGAGCTTTCGTTTGCGAAGGGAGCTTTGCCTGAGACCAGCAGGCAGGGATGCCTGCGCTCCCACGAATTACTTTGCTTCACGAACCTCTCCGGTCGGGCCAAAGAAATACTGGCTCTCATCCGCATCCGACGGTCTTCTGACCGTAAGAACGTCTATGAAGCGGCCCAAACGGTTCCTCAATTTGGCGGCCGTCTCTAGCGCGCGATCATAGAGGTTTCGAACTTCGGCCGGGTCGCTCTTTAGATCGTAGAGTTCAAAACTGTACCAGTCCCGATTGTAGATCAGCTTGAATCCGTCCTGAGTTATGATCATGTACTTCTTCTGTTCGGGGTCGACGCTTTGGTCGGGCCGCACGAACGGAGAAACTTCCTGAGTCGTCTGTTCTCCGTACACCGGAGGGTGAATGAATGGCTGGCCACGCATCAACGGCACCAGGCTCACTCCCGCACACTCTCTCGGATAATCGAGGCCGACAGCATTCAACATCGTCGGGCCGAGATCGATCGTGCTGACATAGTCTTTAATTGAGCGCGGCGGCACTCCAGGCAAGTAAATGATCATCGGGACGTGGGTTTGTTCATTGTAGAGCAGCGATGAATGCTTATAAACGCCGCGCTCGCCGAGCGATTCGCCGTGGTCCGCCATTATGACGATGATCGTGTCGTCCATTCTCCCCGTTTTCTCCATCCAATCGAACAACCTGCCCAGTTGGAAATCCAGATAAGAAATCTCGCCATCATAGAGATCGGTGATCGAAGACCCGTAGTGAAAATTCTCGTGCGGTTTGTACGGTCTATGAGTGTCGGTGGAATACAGATAGGCGCAAAACGGATGATCCTTCGAAGCGCTCCCCAGCACGTCGATGGCTGAATCAATCGTCCCTTCAAACGTGCCATCTCTGGAAGCGTCGACTATTCTCATTCCTTTTACATGCCGCCGCAGGGTTGAAATACGGCGCGGAAACAGAAGCGCGTCATATCCGTTGCGAGCCATGATCTCGGGCCAGGCCTGAAGATGCGCGTCCCAGTAGGCCCCCTGTGTGAACTTGGGCAGCGCCTCAAAAGTATTCGGCGCCGGCGTGTACGCGTTCTCGAATAGCGAAGATCGAGCGGCAAGACTATCCAGGTTCGGACTCGTTCTTCTGCTGTATCCGTAAGCGCTCAGGTGATCAGCCCTGCACGCATCGATAAACACGTAGATCACGTTCAGCCGCTTAGCCGATGTGTCGGGAGCCTCGTGCAGAGAACTATGCTCGAGGTTCCAGTCGGCGATCCCTTGTTGAGTCAACGCGCCCCCGATGCAATTGTGATCAATGCCGTCACCAATGATCTCGGCGTGACCCGGATTGATATCGGCACGGCGGTCATCACAGTCTCCACCGCCCAGTAAAGAGGAATACCCATCGCGGTCGAAGTCGAGCACCCACTGCGTGAGTTTGAAGTACTGCCTGGCCTGAGTCGTGTGATAGAAAAGCTGAGTCTTGAGGTTTTGGTCTCTATCAAAGTAAACAAATGTAAAAGCTACCGAAGCAATCAGAGCACTCGCGACGATTAGACCCACGGCTTTTTGGCCAGGCGATGTCGGCGCAAATCGACTTTGCGACCGCCGTGAAAAGACCGTTCCGATGAGTGACATGCTTAGAGCCGTGTCCAACAGAAACATCGAGCGGTGTACCGAAGTGCCGTATAGCTGTGTTTCAAAACGCGAATCGATGTAGTAGGCACACGCGATGAGAACCACGAGGGTTAAGAACCACCCGGTTCGTATGATTCGACTTGAATAGCTCAGCCTTCGAGTCACCATCCAGAGCAGGCAACAGCCGACTACGGCAAACACAAGCAAGAGGTATGAGGCTGATCTCTCGTGGTTCAAGAGCGGCGCTGTCAGAGAGTCGAACTTCTCTGCCTCCCTTATGATCTCAATGACGAATCCGTGAATCTGTGGTTGATGATTAAGAAGAAAAGCGGCAATCGCCGAGACACCCGCGCCGGCGACAAGCTTGTGTACCGATCTTACTTTGCCTCTCGCCATCGCTGTCTGAGCGGTCCTCTTCAAAAGCGAGGTCGCATGGGCAAAGAGGCCCACGAAGAACCCGATAACCAGGCCGCCTACTAGGTTCAAGCTGAAGTATGTGCAGAAAGCTACTCGCTCGGTGAACGACTGAAACACCGGCGTGAGCCTGACATTCAAGTCGACGAGTTCAACTCCGCTGAGTAACAACGCCGCCGTAGCAGCAACAAGCGAATAGTTCCACAGCGATACTAACAGCGGCGCCCGCTCTTCCGCGTCTCCGTCTGTTTGGTCTCTGTGATTTTCCTGACTTGGGTTTCTGTCTGATGGAAGCGGATCCGTTGGAGTGGACAATCTGCAAGACCTCGAGGACTGAAAGTTGGTTGTTCATCGTAATGAGTCAGTTCCGGGAGTGTCAAACCTGTACACGACTTCGACTGAATATCCGTTCGAACTAAACATACCCTCTAACAACTCGCGGGCGCTCTGGCGGGCGGTTTCGGTTATCTTCAAGTCGCGGCTTGTTTGCTCAAGCTGTTCCCTCGCGCGTTGGAACAATGCATCACGATCGGCTGCATTGAAAGGATTCCAGAGCCCGCGCTGTTCATCGTAAGTTTTCATCTCCGTGATCTCAATTCCGAGAATGCCCGGTTGAGGTAACGTGATCGTTATCCTCCTGGCTTTTTCATCGATCTGTACTGAATTTCCGGTGTCAAGGTTTATTCCTGCGAGCACCTTCCCGGTTACGACTACCAGGGATCGTTTGGTCGATCCATACCAGGTATCCTCGTATATGATTACATCACGTAGAGTGGTTTCACTCGAGACCAGCTTTGCTACTTTCTGCACTCTTTCGACGACGACGGAATGACTTACTGTTGTGCTGTTGGGCGGAAGTGAAAAGCGGCTCGTCAACCACGTGAGCCCGAGGATACCGACACACGCCACAACAACAGTCCCAACTATTATCCACAAGAGTGGGCGTCGACAGCCTTTCTCAACTTTGGTATCCGGCATTTATTCCCACCTTCCCGACGCTGCAGATGTGTCGGTTTAGAGCATGACGCAAGTCGCATCGAAGTGCCGTGGCTTCACATCAGGTGTTGGTTTTGCCTTCGTCGTCCACAATACTGAAGTCGACGCCGTCGTCATAATCGCCGTCGTACACCGCTACAGCATCGGAAGAACCCGTAACAGGCGACGGCTTGATTGATATTGCCACATCATCCTCGTCGGAGCTATTTAGAACGGGGACCTCCTCCGGGTCCACTAATATCCCGGCGCCGTCTAAAGAGTTCAATTTTTGGTAGTCAGTCAAATCATCGACTTCCGGCTTCGTGGAATGCTCGCGCTTAGGGTAGTCTTCATTCATAGGTCACCTTCCTCTCTGTGTAACTCTTGTAATTCTAGCGTAGCACGTCAGGTGCGAGAAAGTTCCGCGGAATGCTCTTGATCTATAGATCCAAATTACTTCCTTTACGATCAACTTTAATTTCCTATATAATTCGGCACTCACAAGCCCAGGTTCAGTGAATCAGCAGGAGAATGGATCCAAAGCCCAATTCATTTGGCTGAATGCGTGTGTGCGCCAAGACAAATCTTTGGGCGATAACCTTGGACGGAGTGATGCTATTCATGAAGGCGAATTTATACCTCACGCGCCAATCAAACCGGCTTCGATTGCCGCTTGGTTTGTCACTAGTATTGCTGGGCATCCTTGCAGCGACCGGCCTTATGAGGCCCGGACATGCCTCGTCGGCGGCGCCGCTCGTCGCTCCGCTATCGGGAGATACCTGTGCGACGGCAACAGTTATCCCTTCGGGGGCCCTGTCGTTCGTCGAGAATTCGACTCTTGCCGGCGCGGCCAACGACATCGACCCGGGGCCCGCCGGTTGTGCGCCGGGCGCCGGTAACGACGTGGTCTATTCCTTTACTCCGTCCGTGACTGATACCTACACAATCGGCGCGACTCCAACGTCGCCCTTTGATCTGAGCCTGTACATCGTGACCGACTGCTCCAATCCGGTCGGCGCCTGCGTCGCGGGCAAGAACGCCAGAGGATTTGATAGCGGTGAGTTCCTTACGCCGACGTTGAACGCCGGGACGCAGTACTTCATCGTGGTGGATTCGGTGATTGCCGATCCGAACGCTGCCGGTTTCCGTTTTTCGCTGCGCAGAGGACTGCCCTCCAACGATACTTGCGCAACCGCCGCGGTGATCGATCCCAGCAGACTTCCCTTCTCGGCGTCCAGCACCACCTTCGGCGCGGCCAACGATCTGGATCCGGGGCAATCCTGCTTTACGTCAACGCAGTCAACTCACGGACCGGATGTGGTCTACCAATTCACGCCCGCCGATACTCAGGTTTACAACATCACCGTGACTCCGGCCGCCCACTACGATGTGTCGCTATACATCACGACAAACTGCTCGACCATTGCCGGCTGTATCGGCTCAGACCTCGGGGGAATCGGCGATCCCGAGACTATTATTCACAACCTGATTGCCGGAACGACCTACTTCATAGTTGTTGACGGATTCGCAAGCGATGCTGGCGACTTTAGTCTTTCGCTCACCCCATCGATCCCACGGACCCCGATTGCGCCGAGCGATCTTACGGCGACCGCCGTTTCATCGACTCAGATCGACCTCGCGTGGCACGACAACTCGTCTGATGAACAGGGATTCCGCGTAGAGCGCAGCCTGGACGGCTTCACCTTCAACGAGATCGCCACTGTAGGCCCCAACGTCACGACGTTCAGCGACGCCAACGCCTTCGCCAACACGTTTTTCTTCTATCGCGTGTTCGCCTTCAATGGCTTTGGAAACTCCGATCCGTCGAACATTGCCTTTGCGCAAACGCCACCGAATCCAATTCCGCCGAACCCTGTTATTGTAGTCGATCCTACTGCGATAGCCTTCGGCTCAGTGCGGGTAACACAGTCGGACACCAAACCAATTACGATCACCAATGCCGGCGCCGCGAACCTGATCATTTCGTCAATAAGCGATCCGGGAGGTCAGTTCACGATTGTCAATAAACCGGCGCTTCCTTTGACTATTGCGTCCACTCAAAGCGTTACTCTAAATGTGCGTTTCGCGCCGATATTCACAGGGCCCGCAAATGCCTCGTTCGCAATTGGGAGCAACGATCCGGTTACGCCCACTGTTACTATCAGCCTGACTGGCACCGGCACGGGAGCTCCTGTGCCAAACCTGGCGACAAACCCCCTGTTCGTCGATTTCGGGACGAGCACCACCCCGGTTATGTTCGAGATCACAAACACGGGAGAAGCCGACCTTGTGATTTCGTCCATTATCCAACCGCCCGCGCCGTTTGCTGTAAGCGGTGGTGCAACAGGAACACTGAAGACCGGCGAGAAGAAGACCGTGACTGTCACGTTCTCACCAACCACGATTGGCGTGTTTCAAAGCGGGTTCACGATAGTCAGCAACGATCCCGACTCGCTGTTGACCTTCATCAGGCTCAAAGGCACCAGTATCTCGCAGATAGTCGTTCCTAAAGTCGTTGGGCTCGAGTTCCGGAAGAGAGGGCTGCGATTCCAGGCTGCCGGCTCGAATGTCGTGTCAGGAGCGACCTTGATCGTTGACGGCACTGAGACATTCACTCTGGAACTGAGCGGCGATTTCTGGGTCGTAAGCAAGAACGCCAGAAGCACCCCCGGCAACAAGAGGGTGCGCGATATCTTCATTTCGCCCTCGACACACTCGGTGGTCGTGAAAAACCCGAATGGCGGGACTTCGACTCCTGTCAGTCTAACGGTATAGAGTTGGAGCGCCGGCGAACCGCATAGGACATTGAAACCCGCAGAGGAATATAGACCTCCGCGGGTTTTCTGCGTCCTATGCGGTTTGTTTACTACGCTGGAGTTTTAGAGACGTGGCGGGCGTGGATTATTCTCAATCCTT
>WNFR01000215.1_pt1 | contig 58139 bp, 49 predicted proteins | sample 5400221 | NCBI WGS metagenome assembly WNFR01 (sample SAMN13153357, study PRJNA577476) | soil metagenome | isolation source: 40 cm soil under Madrone tree | place: USA:California | collected 2016-06-14
CGAGCGCACGTTCGCCTGGCTGGGCAACTTCCGGCGGCTGACTGTGCGCTACGACCGTTCGCTGACGGTCTATCGCGGTTTCTTTCATATCGCTTGCTTCATGATCACCTTACGGAGGGTTTTGAAATAGCTTCTAGTACAGTTGCGATCCATCGGATCCCGGCTAGGATCTCCATCATGAGCTAAGAAACCGCCTCACAGCGCTAGGATAAGAAAAAACTTAAGATAGTGTTGCCAACCTAAACGTGGGATGAACAAATCATCTCTTTGGTCGGCCTTTCTGCCGGTTGCGGCGTTCTTCTACCCCCAGGCGTCCTTTTTTCAGCGCTGCGCTATTGGCTCGGGCCGCGGCGACTCATGGAAAGGCCCGCGCAGGCGCCAAGTCGCAAACGCTAGGCCCTCGTCACTAGCTACTCGTCTGGCGTTTTGTTATTCTTCTTTTAGGTACAGGGCTGTATCCCGCACACAGGGAACGGCACCGGAGGCCGCCATGAGCGTTTCCCGCGAACAGGGCAGCGGAAAAGTCACCGTGCCCGCACTTCTGCAAAGAAAAACCGCAGCGGATTTTTCCACCCAGAAAATCACGTGCCTTACGGCGTATGACTACCCGACTGCGCGTTTGCTCGATGAAGCCGGCGTGGATGTGATTCTTGTCGGCGATTCTCTTGGCATGGTCGTGCTCGGCTACGACAGCACGATTCCCGTCACGCTTGACGAAATGTTACATCACACGCGCGCCGCGCGCCGCGGCACGCGCAACGCGCTTGTTGTCGCGGACATGCCTTACGGCACATATCACGCGGACATCGCAGAGTCCGTGCGCAATGCCGTGCGACTTGTAAAGGAAGCCGGGGCGGAAGCGGTGAAAATCGAAGGCGGCGAGCGACGGTTGGAACTGATTTCGCGATTGACGGAAGCGGAAATTCCCGTGATGGGACATGTCGGATTGACTCCACAGTCCGTGAATGCGCTCGGCGGTTTCAAGGTTCAGGGCAAAACGCCCGCAGGAGCTGAACAACTCATCCGCGATGCCCGCGCCGTGGAAGCCGCAGGCGCGTTTGCGATCGTGCTCGAAGGCATTCCGCGCGAACTCGCGGCACAAATCACACAGGACTTGCACATCCCCACCATAGGAATCGGCGCCGGACCAGATTGCGACGGACAAATTCTCGTGCTCAACGATCTGCTCGGCCTGACGTTTCATCCTGTTCCGAAGTTCGCGCGCCAGTACGCACGCATCGGAGAGCTCATCTCCAGCGCCGTACGCGAATATTGTTCGGACGTGCGCCGCGGTTCATTTCCATCGGAAAACGAGTCGTATCACATGCCGCAAGCAGGCGCCGGCCAAAAGCCGGTAAACATTGACGTGGAACTCGCGGACTGACGGCCCGTGTTCACAAGGAACTGACGATGACCCCAGAAGAAGCTCGCGTTCTGTTCGATTACAACACCTGGGCGAACCATCGCGCGCTAGATGCCGCCGCGCAATTAACGGATGAGCAGTTCACGAAACCATTGGGATCGAGCTTCTCGTCGTTGCGCGACACCTTGGTGCATATCTGCGGTGGAGAATGGATTTGGAATGAACGGTTCCACGGCCGTTCGCCTTCCGCGATTCCAGACCTGGCGCAAATACAGACTGTGGCTGCTTTGCGTAAGCACTGGGCGCCACAGGAAAGAGACTTGGTCACTTTCGTCGCCGGATTGACTCAGGCGGATCTCGATCGGGTTCTCGAATACAAAACCATAAACTTTGGCACGTACAAAAACCCGCTCTGGCAATCGCTCCAGCATCTCGCCAATCATGGCACCTATCATCGCGGGCAAGTAGCGACGATAATTCGCCAACACGGCGCAAAACCCATCGCCACCGACCTGATGCATTTTTACCGCGAACGCGCCGTGGCGGCCTCGGCATGAACTCGTAAGCACCTGCGCTCCGTGGAAATCATTCGCACCATTACCTGGATGAAGGAAGCCGCGCGTCAAGCTCGCGCGGACAATCATCTTGTCGGTCTTGTTCCCACCATGGGGGCGCTGCACGAGGGCCACCTCTCGCTCGTTCGCCGCGCAAAGCACGAATGCTCTCGCGTGTATGCTTCGATCTTCGTCAACCCCAAGCAATTTGGCCCCAACGAGGATTTCACAAAATATCCGCGCGCGTTCGAATCGGATTCGGCGCAATTCGCGGAACTTGGCGTTGATGCCCTCTTCGCGCCCGCGCCAGAAGAAATCTATCCTGCGGGGTTTTCGACCTATGCGAATGTGGATGGAATTAGCGATCGGCTCGAGGGCCGTTCTCGCCCCGGTCACTTTCGTGGCGTCGCTACCGTTGTTCTAAAGCTTTTCGAAATCGTTCAGCCGGACTTTGCCTATTTCGGCCGCAAGGATGCACAGCAAGTCAGTGTGATCCAGCGAATGGTCCGCGACCTCAATCTCAATACGCAAATCGTCGTTTGCCCCATTGTCCGCGAGTCGGATGGTCTCGCCCTCTCTTCGCGTAACGCGTATCTCAATCCCGATGAGCGTCGTGCTGCGGTAGTTCTCCATCGCGCCCTCGAAGCCGCCCGCGCCGAACTTGTTCGCGGAACGCGCGATTCTCTGCAATTGCAGAACGCAATGGGCGCGGTTTTTGAAAAGGAACCGCTGGCTCGCCTCGATTACGCCGAAGTCGTCTCTGCCGACAACTTCGAACCGGCCGTCCACGTTTCGCGCGCCAGCTTTGTTCTAGTTGCGGCCCACCTCGGCAAAACGCGCCTCATTGACAACATGCTCGTCGAGCCGGCTAGCCCCGACTCAAACGAACTCCTTTTCCACCTCTGAGTTTCCCCCCCGACCTTTCTGCTAGACTTGTCTAACAGGTCTTTTTCTCGAGAGGTGACGGAGATGAATTTGCATTTCAAGAAATTTGCAGTGATTCTTTCCCTGGTCCTGGTTCTTCCCATTCTGCTTTCGGCGGCAACGACCATTCCCGCCGGTACTTCCATTAGCGTGACCACAAGTCAGTCGGTTAGCTCCAAGTCCGCAAAAGTGGGCGAGAGTGTTCCCGGCAGCATTTCCAGGGACGTTATCGTCGGCGGCAAAGTCGTCATTCCCAAAGGTTCCGAAGCGAGACTTGTCGTTGCGAGCGTCCAGCCCTCCGGTCGCCTTTCTACTCCGGCGAAGCTATGGCTTCGCCTTCGGTCGGTCACGGTGAACGGCAAGACCTACGCTATTACGACTTCACTCGCCGGTCGAACCGCGGGCAGCAAGGCGAAACGCGACACCGTCTTCATTGGAGGCGGCGCGGGGGCCGGCGCGTTGATTGGCGGATTGGCAGGCGGCGGTAAAGGAGCGGCGATTGGCGCGTTGGCTGGCGCGGGCGCCGGCACCGCTGGCGCGGCCGCCACGGGCAAGAAAGACATCGAGTTTCCGGCGGAAGTGCGCCTTGCGTTCACGACGAGGGCGGCAGCAAGCATCAACTGAGCCTTCAAAAAGAAAAAGGCGCGGCTCTCGCGGGCCGCGCCTTTCTTCCCGATTTTCAGTCCTCACTTCGGGGCTTCCAGTTCCTGCAGCACTTCCTTTGCGTGCCCTTTCGCCTTGACGCTGTCCCAGACCTTTTCCACCTTTCCATCGGGCCCGAGCAGCACGCTGCTCCTCACGATCCCCTTGTACGAGCGCCCCATGAATTTCTTCATCCGCCAGAATCCGTATGCTTCGATCATTTTGTGGTCTGGATCGCTTAACAACGGGAAGTTCAATTTGAATTTTTCCTTGAAACGCGCGAGCGCCTTCACGGAATCGGCGCTGACTCCAAATATGCCCACTTTTGCTTTCTCGAAGTGCTTCTTCGCGTCACGAAACTCGGACGCTTCCACTGTTCAACCCGGTGTGTCCGCCTTGGGATAGAAATAGAGCAGAGCTCGCTTTCCTTTCAAGTCTCCCAACGACACTTCCCCGGCGGCATCCGTCTGCAGACGAAAATCCGGAGCCTTCTCTCCAGTCTTCAACATATTTTCACCTGGTTTCACAAAATGGCTGCTTTTATCTTAAGCGAGCCGAGGGATGAAAGCGACCCTCTTTGCTTACTACGAAAGTAGGCGTCTCAAAATATCATTGATCGCTTGCGGATTTGCCTGTCCCTTGGTCGCCCGCATCACTTGTCCCACAAAGAACTTGAAGACACCATCGTTGCCCGCCTTGAACTTCGCTACGTTGTCCGGATTTTTCTCGATGACCTCTCTTGCCGCTTGCTCAATCGCGTCGTCGCTCACTTGCGCGCCAAGCCCTTCGGCCGTAACGATTGCTCCGGCGGTTTGTCCGGTGTCGAACATTTTTCCGAAGACTTTCTTGCCAACGGCGCCGGTGATCTTTCCACCGTCAACGAGCGTGATTAATTCCGCGAGTGCCGCAGGCGCAACCGGACTTATACCAATTTCCTTTCCACTGTCGTTTAATCGCCGCAGCAGTTCCGTCTGCATCCAGTTCGCGGCGGATTTCCCCGCGGCTCCCGCCTTCACGACCGCTTCAAAATAGTTTGCGAGTTCTTGCGTGGCCGTGAGCACGCCGGCGTCATACGGCGTTATGCCAGACGCGCTCACAAATCTTTCGCGTTTCGCCGACGGCAATTCGGGCAGAGAACGGCTTATCTCTTCGCGCCACGCCGCGCTTACGTGAATCGGCAGCAAGTCCGGTTCCGGAAAATAGCGATAGTCATGAGCCTTTTCTTTCGAGCGCATGGACACCGTGTAATTTTCGTTTTGATTCCAGAGGCGGGTCTCCTGTGAAATCTTCCCGCCGCTCTCAATCACGCCGATGTGACGCTCGATTTCGTATTCGAGCGCTTTTTGCAAGAACCGGAACGAATTCAGATTCTTCACTTCGACTTTTGTGCCGAGTTCTTTCGCGCCGCGAAGCCTCACGCTCACGTTTGCGTCGCAGCGCAGCGAGCCCTCTTCCATGTTGACGTCGCTCACGCCCGTGTAAAGCAAGATTTGCCGTAACGTCGTCAGGTAAGCGTACGCCTCATCCGAAGTGCGCATGTCCGGCTCGCTTACAATTTCCGCAAGAGGCGTCCCGCCGCGGTTGTAGTCTATGTAGCCCTTCATGGCCGACTGCGAAAATCCCTCATGCAGGTTTTTTGCGGCGTCGTCTTCTAAATGAAGGCGCGTGATTCCGACGCGTTTGCGCTCTCCCGCAACGTCTATATCCACCCAGCCGTGCTCGGCAAGCGGCAGCTCGTATTGGGAAATTTGGTAGCCCTTCGGCAAGTCCGGATAAAAATAGTTTTTCCGCGCGAATCGCGAGTGCTCGTTCACCGTGCAATTCAGCGCCAGTGCCGCGCGGATTCCCATCTCCACAGCACGCTTGTTCAGAACGGGTAGCGTACCCGGCAAGCCCAGGCATACGGGACAAGTATTTGTGTTCGGCGGATCGCCGAATTGCGTCGAACAGCTGCAAAAGATTTTCGTCTTGGTCAGAAGCTGGACGTGCACTTCTAGACCGATGACGGCCTCGTACTTCGCCAGGATTTCCGGCGTAATGGCCATCTCTGTCGCATTCTTCGCCATAGTGAGCCAGTAATTATAGCACCAGCCCGCAACCGGCCGCCCTTAGCTCGAAACCTCCCGCACCTCCCGATTTTGCGCAAGTAACCGATCCGCCAGCGCGTATCCCCCGAAAAGCAACGCCGCGTATAGCACGTCGCCCGCAAGCGTGTTCCAGAAAAATGGCACCGCCGCAATGTAGCAAGCGAGCAGGCCCGCGAGCGATTTCGGATACGTGGTAAATGCTGCCCACACTGCGAAATTCGTTATTACGAAAAACTGCAGGGCCCCAAGTAGCGTTCCGCCCGCGATTCGAAACGCTCCTCGCTTTTCGCCAATCCACATTCCGATCGCAACGCTCACCAAAAAGCTCAGATAAACCACGAGCATCAGTTTGTGAAATCCGATGACGGCGTCACCAGCAAACAGAGCCAACACTGGAAACGAGAATCTCAGCCATCGTTCCTTGAATACCGACCCTGAAAAAAGCGCCATCGCTCCAATCGGCGTCAGATTCCAGGGGTGCGGCAGAATACGAAGTGCCGCCGCGAGCAGAACCAGAACCGCCGCGATCCCTGTTTTCATCCACAATAACTGCTTTTCATTCATTTCGGTTTTCATGCCAAAACTTCCTCCTCCGCAAGTAAGTCGCAAAACACAAACGAATCCCGCTCCACAACTTCTCCCGTCTTACACTTTACAGGGCTCCGGAATATCGGTCCGTCATACACAAACGTGTGAAATTCTCCATTTTCTCCGCAGGGATCGGCGCCCACCGGCAAATCGCGGAAAAACGTTCCGTCCAATTCCCGTCCGGCAAAACTCCGATCCAAGATTCGAGGATCCACACAAACCGTACGCGCCTTGAATCTTAAGCGGACAAAAGAGCGCGCCAATTCGCGCGTATCTCGCTTCCAAAGTGGAAAGACGGCCTCCATTCCAATCTTCGCAAGATTTTTTTCGCGGTACGCTCGCAAATCCTCGAGGAAAATATCGCCGAACGCAACGCGGCGGATTCCCTGTTCGCACGCGGCCTGCATCGCAGCGCCCATGCGCGCTTCGTAAATCGGATTGACGCACTGTGGCGGAATCCGCACCTCTTGCAGTGGCAAGCCGATAGACTCCGCCTGCCGCCGCAAAAGCTCTCGCCGCACGCCGTGCATGCTCACGCGCTCGAATCCCTCCGTAACTGTCGTGAGCAGCTCGGCAACACGAACATCCTTTTGCTGGAGCAGCGTGTGTAGCGCCATCGCGCTGTCCTTGCCCCCGCTCCAGCAAAAGAGAATTGGCTCCGGTTCAGACATCAACGCTTTCCGCCAAATCGGTAGTTCATTCCGACGCGCACCTCGCGTCCGAGCGCCGGGTACCCCAGCGCATCCTGATATTGCTTGTCGAAAAGATTCTGCGCCCGCACATACGTACTTACGCCGCGACCAAAGATATAGCTCGTGGAAAGATCGAACCGCGCGTAGCCCGGCGTTCGTGGCGGGAGCCCCAGAAACAGAAAGTCGCTGTCCGTACGCTCTCCGCTGAAATATCCCGCAAAACTTCCTGTGATGTTTTTCCAGGCCGCCAGAAGCGACACGGAACCAGAATCCACCGGCCGCCGTAGCAAATGATTGCCAGGTAGCAGCGCAGGGTCGAAAGCGTTCGGCGACGTCACCACGCGGCTGTCGTCATGCGTGTAGTTTCCGATGATGCGCAGCCAGCGGGCGGGCATTACTTGTCCCGTGAAATTCACGCCTCGGGCTCGCGCCAGATCGGTGTTGAAAAAAGTCCCGGTCCCGCTGGGACAGGCCATCGTTGGCGGCAAAAACTCAAAACTCACGATGTCGTAGTAGCGGTTCGCAAAATAATCCACGCTGATCTTGGCGTGGTCTTCCCAAAGCCTCTGTTCAATGCCCACGCTCCACGTTTTGCTCGATTCGGGTTTCAGCGCAGGATTTCCCGGGAAGCATTCGAAGGTGCTATTCGTCTGATCGAATCGCGCTTCCTTGATTCCTTCACCGTAAAAAACACGCAGCCGCGTCTCTCCCCAAAAGTCTCTTCCTTGCAGAAGGGCAAGCGAAGCTCCGACACGCGGCACCACACGGGTCCCAAACACCGCGTTCGATTCCGCGCGGCCGCCAAAACTGATCGTCGCGCGCGGATGCGGCGAATAACGGAAGTCCAGAAAGCCGCCCTGATTGTTTCTCCGCAGATGCGGCCCAAGAAAGAGACTACTCGTCGCGTCGAGCGACTGCAGCGTTGCATTCTCTTCTTCATATTGGTACCCGCCAGTCGCGGCGAAATTCGGCAGAAGAAAACTGGATTGCGCGTTCACACTCGCGCGGTTGTAGCGGTTTTTAGACGTAAACGTAAAGTCGCAGAATTCTGCGGTCGGTACGGCATTCGGAGCATGCGGATCCTGCGGGCAGAATGCCCCTGGATCCGTCGCAAAAAAACTTTGCACAGGATTCGCGATGAGCTCGCGATTGTAGGATTCTGCACCGCTCAACTGATGGTGCCAGTGTTTGCCTGTTGCAAAGTCCCAGCGCAGGTTCGAACTGAAGAATCCGTAATCCGTATGCGCGTCAAGATTTGGCGGCTGGAGCAGTGTTTGACCGGGCGTTTGCGCGTTGCTCGTGTTGTTGCGCAAAGTTAGGCGGATTTGATTGTCTTCGCTGATGCGATAACCAAAATTCCCCGACAGCGTTCTGTTATAAAAGTAATTTTCATTTTCCGGGCCGTCTGTTCCGAAATAAGAACCCGCCGCCGAATAATCGAGATTTCCAAGCAAGCCGCTGAGTTGCGCCCCGCCCCAGCCTGTGCCAAAAGTGCCGCCCTCTCCGAACATGCTGACCTCGGGTACCCGCGTCGTGCCGCGGTGCGTGAAGACCTGCACCACGCCGGAGACAGCGTCCGTCCCGTAAATCGCACTCTCCGCTCCCCGCACGATTTCGACTTTGTCCACGTTGTCGAGCGTAAAGTTCGAAAAATCCACGGCGTTACCAGGCTCGTTCACCGGCGTGCCGTCCACCAGCACTTTTGTATAACTGGAATTCCCTCCGCCCAAGAAAATAGACGCCGTTCCGCCTTCTGAGCCCGTGCGGCCAATCGCAATCCCAGGCGAATAAAGCAGCGCATCCGGCAGTGTCCGCAACAGCCTCTCGTCGATCTCCTCTTTCGTTATTACGTCGACCGGCGCAGACGACTGCTGCACCTGCAGCGGCTCGGCTTGCGCCGTCACCACTACGCTCGCCGACAGCCGCTCCAGCTCCATCCGCACGTCGAGCGTCTTCGCTTCGCCTCCGGCAAATTCCAGCTCGTACTCGCGCGTTGCAAACGGCACTCGCGACAAAATGACATGATATTTCCCGGCTGGCAGCGTAAGCGTGAATTCGCCGTCGGTCGTCGAAGTCGCTTTGTAGATATTCCCTTGCGGCTCATTTTCGTTTTGCGCGCTAACGTGCACGCCGCCGACGCCGGCACCGCTACTGTCGGCGATTGTTCCGGTCAAATGCGCATCCGGCAAATTGTTCTGGGCAAACGAAAAACAAGGAGAGAATGCTGCGAAAAGAAGTAAAAAAAGTGCAGGAGCAAGGTATTTCATGTTTTCCTCCGCTCCCTCTCGCGCGGGAGCTCTGAAGGTTGGCCACAACTCTGATAAGCAAGATGTAGCTTGCGGGCTTCGCCGGTCTCCTGGCTTGGCGGTTTTACCAGCGCGTCCTTCCCGCAGCGTCGTCTAGCGAACGTTTCGCTGCAGTGTCCTGCGCTGTGCTGCTTCCGCCTTACAGTCGCGCGGCGGCGACGGCTTGCTTTGCAGCCGCTTGCAATTTCAGCGGCCCACCGTCTTCCCGTGCACGAAGCCTGCGGTTATTGTCGGGGGCGTTTCCGCCCGCTGTGGGTTACGTGAATCCGCGCATGGCTGCCGCGGCGTGGAACCGGCGACAAACGCTGCGCCAGTTTCTTTACCTCTACTCGTTCTTTTCCAGCACGCTGACCTTAGGCCGTCCATTCACTTTCTGTTCGACCGTCAGTTGCGTCTGAAAAACCTGTTCCAGCAAATCCCGCTGATAAACGCTCGCCGGAGTGCCCACGCGCAAGCATTTCCCCTTTTGCATGAGCACGACCTGATCCGCATACTCTCCGGCCAGATTTAGCTCGTGCGTCACGATCACGACGGCGTATTTGTTCGCCACCGTCAACCTCTTTAGCGTATGCAGAAAATCGACTTGCGCGCCAATATCGAGATGCAGCGTCGGCTCATCAAGAAGCAGCATCGCCGGCTGCTGTGCCAGCGCCCGCGCCAAGATCACACGCTGCTTTTCACCACCGGAAATCTGGTCCATCGAACGGTCCATCAAATGATGCGCCGCCACTTCTCCAAGAGCGCTTTTGGCAATCGCAACATCGTTCTCCGTTTCGAAGCGCAACGATTTTCCGTGCGGATGTCTGCCTTGCAGAACAAACTCCCAAACCTTCGCCGGAAACAGCAGCTGGCTCTCCTGCTGCACCATCGCAATCCGCTGCGCCCGCAAGCGCGGCTCCATCAAGTGCGTTTCAGCGCCGTTTAGCAGCACCCTGCCGGAAAGCGGCTCCAGCGCGCCCGCGATCAATTTCAATACTGTGGATTTCCCGCTCGCATTCGGCCCCAGTACCGCGACAATTTCACCCGGCTTCGCCTGAAAACTCGTCGCTTCGAGCGTGAAAATCGGCGCTTGCGAAGGATTCGGCGAGTACGCGTAGCTCACTTGCTCCACGCTCAATCGCGTTTCATTCATTCGCGATCCGTCCTGCGCGCTTCTCTCCATCACCGAACCTCTCGATGCGTTCACGCGAGTCTCCGCCGCAACAAATAGATAAACAGCGGCGCTCCTGCAATCGCGGTGATTGCGCCAACTGGCAACTCGCTCGGCGCAGCCACAGTTCGCGCGGCGGTATCCGCGATCACGACGGCGATCGCGCCCCCAAATGCTGCGGCCGGCAACAGGATTCGGTAATCCGTCCCAAAGATCATCCGCATCACGTGCGGCACAAGCAGCCCTACATAGCCGATGGATCCGCTAACCGAAACCGCCAGTCCAGTAAGCGCGGACGCCGTCAGGTAAACGACAATCTGTACTTTTCGCACGTCGACGCCGAGATGCATCGCCTCTTTTTCGCCGGCTAGCAATAAATTCAGGTCGGAAGCAGTCAAGTAAATCATTGCAAAGCCGATGAAAAATCCCGTTCGCAGTACCCAACCGAGAATCGGCGGCATCGGCGTTGATAGATCGCCCATCAGCCACACGGCCATGCCTCGCGTATTGCTGCTCGGGAGCATGGTCATCAACAACATGATAATCGCCGAAAGGAACGATCCGGCGATTACACCACTAAGCAACAGCGTCTTGCTGTCCACTTCTCCATGATACCGGCCGAGCAAATAAACAACGGCGATCGTTAGCGTCGCACCAACGAAACCGCCGAGTGGCGTGAAAACGGCCGCAATTTCCGGTCGCAACGAAAGATGCGGTTCGGCTATCAAGGCCAGAATCGAGCCAACAGAGGCGCCATAGGAAACGCCGAGCACATACGGATCGGCCAGCGGATTTCGTAACAGCGCTTGAAAACTCGTCCCCGCCACGGATAGACAGGCTCCCACAAAAATTGCCAATCCAATGCGCGGCAGGCGAATCTCGCGAATGATCATTCCGTATTGGCTGGAGATTTCGCTGCTGCGTCCGATCAGAACTCCAATCAAATCTTTCGACAATCCGTACAACGAAACGGGAACCGCGCCAAATTTCAGAGCAATTACCACCACCACGAATAAAATTACTGCAAGAATCCCGCACCGCACTGCCACTTTGCCGAGCGTCAGCGGCTGCATCAATTTTTCTCCGTAAATAGTTCGGGATGAAGTTGCCGCGCCAATTCTTCCACGGCGTCCACAATCCGTGGCCCGGGCCGGTTGATCGCGTCGCTGACGATTGCAATTTTTCTTTTCTTCACCGCGTCCATCGCAGACCACGCCGGCTTCGCCGCTAGCGCTTCCACATCATTTTTCACAGTCTCTGAGTGACTCGACGCGAACACAAGATACTCCGGCTGCAGTCGCACCGCCTCTTCCAGACTGAATTGTGGCCAATCCTGCTTCGATTCCACGACGGAAGTTGCTCCCGCGTGCTCCAGCACGTCCGCAATGAAAGTTTTTCTCCCGACTGAAATCAATGGCTCCGTCCAAACTGCAAACAACACGCGTTTCACCGGAACTCCATTCAGTTTTTCGTGGACCGCCGCGAGCCTGCCTTCCAGCTTTTCATCGAGCCGAGCGCCCGCATCGTCCGCTCCCAGCACTCCGGAGAGTTTCTTCATCGAGGTAATCACGTCGTTCACGGTATGCGGATCCGTGGCGTACACAGGAATCCCAAGCTGTTCCAACGCACGCACCGTCTCCAAACGGTTCAAGCTCTTCACCACCAGCACTACATCTGGCTTCAGCGAGGCCACTTCTTCCATGTTCGGATTAATCGCGCCGCCCACTTTGTGTTTCTTTGCCGCGTCCGCGGGGTAATCGCAATAATCCGTGTCGCCCACAAGCCGTTCCTGCAATCCCAGTGCGTAAACCGTTTCCGTCAAACTCGGCGCGAGCGAAACAATCCTCCTCACCGGCTGCGGAATTTTCACCACGCGTCCGGTTTCGTCCGTTACTTCGCGCAACGCCGGCGCGGCGCCATTTTGCGCGCGCGCGCTTACCGGCAATGCAAAGGCCGACGCAAAAAGCAGCGTCAACAACGCCGCGCGCCACAGTTCTTTCCTGGCTTCCATCATGCCCCGATTCATCCCGCTCATGGCCAAACTTTTCGCAGCTTCTGTACCCTTTCGCAAAACAAAAAAGCCCTACGAGATCCGTAGGGCTTGCCGCGATTCTCTTTCTCGCGAAGAGTTTCGCTTCCGCAGCAGGGAGGGTAGCCTGGCTTACGGCCTTTCAGCCGATTACAGTGGCGGGACCGCGGCCGAATCTCACGGCCTTCCCCGCTTCCCTTGCTTGCTTCCGATCGCTGCGCAATCGGTCTTGAATGTGAAACTTGAGTCTAAGCTGCGCCCCAACTTCCGTCAATCCGCAATTCGCGCGCTAGCGATTCTTCCAGTTCGGCTTCCGCTTTTCCACAAGCGCGTGCAAACCTTCCTGCGAATCTTCCAGCCGGTAGAGCTCGTTCAAAAAAATATTCATGGATTGCTTCAACCCGTCCTTCAACGAAAGCCCCATGCCGCTCAGAATCGCCTTCTTTGCCATCGTCAGAACCGGCCCGGAATGTCCCGTGATTCGCGCAATCAAATCATTCACGCTTTTTTCCAGATCCGCTTCCGGCACCAGTCGGTTTATCAATCCCATCTCCAGCGCGCGCTCTGCGCTCACCGGCTCGCCCGTCAGCACCAACTCCAATGCCGTCTTCGGCCCCACCAGGTACGGCAAGATCGTGGACGCAAGCGGCGGAAACACTCCAATGGAGATTTCCGGCTGGGCAAATCTCGCCTTCGGCGTTGCAATCACCAAGTCTCCAAACGCGGCAAGCTCCGCGCCGCCGCCAATCGCCGGCCCATTCACGACGCACACCACTGGCTTTGCGGTTTCCAAAATTCCCGCAAATGCCGAATGAAACGCATCCAGCATCTGAAACACGCGCTGCGACGTATATTCGCCAACCTCAATTCCGCCGCAAAACACTTTGCACGCCGAATCGAGCACGATCAATTTGATCTCTTCTTTTTGGCCGATCAGGTCAATCGCGTCCGCCATCTCCCGCAGCATCGGCTCGTTCAGCAAATTGTGCTCTGGCCGGTTCAGCGTCATCCGCGCCACGCTGCCTTCCAGCCGCACTTTCACAAACTCAAATTCTTCGAAGCGTCTCTTTTTCTGTTGTGTCGAAAACTCTTCCGGATTTACCGTTTCCACCATGGAGACCTCTCCTCGCGAGCTTCACCGCGCAAATTCCTCGCGTAGCTCCGATGCTAGCACGCGCCGCTTCCTTGTCATTTTTCCGCTGCTTTGCGCGTGCGCAAAGAGTCTTTGTCCTTTGTGCCAGTCCGCGGCTCGCTCATCGGTTTTCCTTCGATTTCTTATCCAATTTCCAGTTATTCTGGCCTCTCTTTTATTTTTCTGGAGAATAGGCATGCCTGCCGAAGACTTCGCAAATGCCTCTCGTCTTTCACAAGTCCTCGCCCCGGACGGCTTTCCTGCCTCTGGCGCCTGGGATTCCGCTGCGCCCGTCATCTTCAACGCAGACTGGCAGGGCAAAAACGCCGACCTGGAACGCGAAACGCAAGTTCGCCTCCTTTGGACACCGGAAACGCTCTTTCTCCATTACCGCTCGCGCTTTCGTACAATCAGTGTTTTCCCGGACGCCGAGCCATCCGGCCGCCGCGACCATCTTTGGGACCGCGACGTCGTTGAAGTTTTCCTTCAGCCCGATCCCACGTATCCCGGCCACTATTTCGAATTTGAAGTTAGTCCGAACGGTTACTGGATTGATCTCAACATCGAGCACGGCGAACGTTCCGATCCGCAAAGCGGAATGAAATGCCGCACTCACATTGATGAAGGATCAAGAGTCTGGACCGCCGAACTCGCGGTTCCACTGCGCAGCCTGGCGCTCCACTTCGATCCTTCTTCCGTCTGGCGCGTCAACTTTTTCCGCGTCGAAGGCGCGTCTGAACCCCGCTTCTATTCCTCTTGGCGTCCCACCAACACTCCGCAACCAAATTTCCACGTCCCGACGGCTTTCGGTAAATTGAAATTTCTTCCGCCGGCAGATTCAAGATGAATTTTCCAGATCTTTGGCGAATTCCCATTCTTTTTTTCCTGGTCTTCTCCATCCCTTTCCCTGCCTTCGCGCAACAAACTTCCGATCACGCGCCCACCGTCACAAAAGTCGAGCCGCCTAATTGGTGGATCAATCTCACGCCGGACGTACTGCTTCTTCTCTACGGTCACGATCTGGAAGCCACGCAAGTCACATGCAACATTCCAGAGGTCATCGTCTCGCGCACGCAATCCTCACATCAAGGCGACTATCTCTTTGTCTGGTTGAAATTCACTGCAAACGCCCGCACCGGTACGCTCGTCTGCCGCATCGTCACACCAACAGGCAAGGCCAATTTTGAGCTCCCGTTGGCGGCGCGCGCCCCCACTGCCACCCGCTTTCACGGCCTGGCGCAAGACGACGTTCTCTACCTCATCATGCCCGACCGTTTCGCCAACGGTGACCCCACCAACGATGAGCCCGCCGAATTTCCGGGCTCGCACGACCGTTCGAAACCTCGCGCCTGGCACGGCGGCGATCTCCGCGGCATCCGCGATCATCTTCCCTATTTGCAAGATCTCGGCGTCACCACTCTCTGGCTCACGCCTGTCGTCAAAAATGGCGCCACCGAGGATTACCACGGCTACGGCGCCGTTGATCTCTATGCAGTCGATCCACACCTAGGCACGCTCGACGATTACAAGGACCTCGTCTCCGCTGCCCATCAGCGCAGAATGAAAATCTTCTTTGACTCCGTTCCTAATCACGTCGGCCCGCGTCATCCCTGGGTCGCAAAACCTCCCCTCTCCGATTGGTTCCATGGCACACAGCAAAAACATCTCGATTCTTTTTCTCCCGTAAGAAAATCCTTTTACGGTATCCCCGAGAAAACTCCCATCACAAACGATCCATTTGAAGCGCTCGCCGATCCGCACGCTCCCGAAAGTCTCCGCCGCAATCTTACCGACGGCTGGTTCTTCGGCATTCTTCCTGACCTCAACACGGAAAATCCTGCCGTCGCTCAATATCTTCTGCAAAACGCAATCTGGTGGACCGAATCCACCGGCCTCGACGGGCTTCGCGAAGACACTTTCCCTTACGTCTCACGCAAATTCTGGTCGGATTGGCACGCCTCCCTCCATCGCCTCTATCCGCAACTTACGACCATCGGCGAAGTCTTTCATCCCGATTCCACCGTCACTTCCTTTTTCGTCGGCGGCAAAAAAGGCTGGGACAACATTGATACCGCCCTCACCACTGTCTTCGATTTCCCTCTGTTCTTCACAATCCGCGACGTTCTCCTGCGCGGCGCGCCGGCGGGCCGCATCGCAAACGTCCTCCGCCAAGATTCGCTTTATCCTCACGCGGAACTTCTCGTCCCGTTTTTCGCAAACCACGATATTCCGCGCTTCGCAAGTGCCGAAGGCGCCACGCCGGAAAAACTCAAACTCGCATTTGGTCTGGTTCTAACGTTGCGGGGAATCCCGGAGCTTTACTACGGCGACGAACTCGGCATGACCGGCCTCGCCGACCCCGACAATCGTCACGATTTTCCCGGCGGATGGGTGGAAGATCCAAAAAACGCTTTCACTCAGGAAGGGAGAACTCCCGAACAACGGGAAACGTTTCTAACCGTCCAAAAACTGCTCCGCTTGCGTCGTGAACATCCCGCGCTCGCGGGCGGCAAGCTTTGGCATCTTTTCTCCGACGACTCAACCTACGTTTTCTTGCGGCAAGCCGATGAAGAACGCATTCTCGTGGTTTTCAACAACGCAAAAGAATCCCGCACACTTCCCGTGCCGATTCTCGATACTCCTGCCGCAGGCACTTCCTCTGCTTCTCCGCTCTACGGCTCTGCGCAAGCCAAGGTTTCACCGCGTGCGCTGTCACTCACAATTCCCGGACAGTCGCTATCTATTTTCTCCCTCGAGTAAAACGGCGCTTGGCAGACGGTGAACCAGCTTTCGCTTTTTTCTACTCTGCGCTCCTCTGTGTACTCTGCGTCTCTGCGTTATCTTTCCTTCTTTCTAATACGTAATCTCCACGGTCCAATCCTTCAACGCATCCTCCACCGTCAGCGTCACCGCATGCATCTTCTCATCAAAACTCCACCCGTGAACTTCGCTGCCCCCGACCTTAACTACCTTCGGCAACGACGCTGCGCCAAACACTTTCACTTCCGTGCCGCTCCACCACGGCTTGTATCCGCTCTTTTCCACTTTGGCGGAGACCATCACCCGGCCCGCGCCCGCGTCGCATGAATACTTCACGCGCAACACTTCGCCCTTTTGATACGCGTACGTGTGCCCATCGTCCTCATACAAGTTCCCGCTGCACTCCGGCCCTGGATATACGGCCAACTTCAGCTGTCCGTTCGGAGTTTGTCCCGTGTACTGTACCAACTCCTGCATCGGCACGATCGCGCCCGCGCGCACATAGACCGGCATCTGATCCAGTGTCGGACTCAAGATTATCGGCTCGCTGCCGCTATGCTTCTCCGCAGTCCAGTAATCAAACCAATCTCCCGGCGGCAAATGCACCTCTTTTGCATCCAGCATTTCTGTCGTCACCGGTGCCACAAAAAAATCCCGGCCAAAAAGAAAATCGTGATCGTCTCCCGCAACTCCTTCCGCTTTCGGATATTCCAGATAGATCGCCCGCATCAGCGGAATTCCTGTCCGGCTCATCTCCTCAATTCCCGTGTAGATATACGGCAACAAGCGATATCGCTCCTCAATATATCTCCTTCGAATCGCTTCATGCTTCGGCCCGTGCACCCATGGCTCCTGATCTCCTGTTCCTTTCGCCGTGTGATCGCGGTAAATGGGATTGAACGCGCCCGCTTCAAACCACCGTGTCAACAAATCCGCCGTAGGCGTTCCCGCAAATCCGCCAATGTCATCCCCCACCATTCCATAGCCGGAAATCCCCATGCTCAAAAGTTGCGGCGTGCTCATCCCCAGATGATTCCACGTGCTGCTGTTGTCTCCGGTCCACGTCGCCGCGTAGCGTTGCGCGCCCGCGTATGCCGCCCGCGTCAATACAAAGGGCCGCTCGTCTCCTTGGAGTTTTCGCAGCCCATCGTAGGTCGCGCGCACATTCTGCATTCCGAAGACATTGTGAATATCCGTGTGCGGATGCTTCGCGCCGTCGTCCGTCCGGTGCAGGTTATCGAGCGGCATGGTTTTCGTTGGAGTCATGAAAACGGCCGGTTCATCCATGTCATTCCAGAATCCTGCTGCTCCCATTCCCACGAAATCCTTGTAGAGTCCGCCCCACCAGTCACGCACCCGCGTCAGCGTAAAATCCGGAAACACGCTCGGACCAGGCCACACCGGGGCCACATAGAGCGATCCATCCGCTCGCTTCACGAATACATCCTCTCTCATTCCGGAATCGAAAGGTGCATAGCCGTGATTCGGATCGTGTTTGATGTGCAGGTCAGTAATCAGAATCGTATGAATCCCGACGCCCTTGAAATCCGAAATCATTTTTTCAAAGTGGGGAAAATACTCTCGGTTTATCGTGAACGGGGCATAGCCCTGCTGGTAATCAATGTCGAAGTAAATCGTGTCCGCGGGAATTTTGTCTTCGCGAAGCCGTTCGACAATTTCGTACGCGCGCTTTTCCGGATAGTACGAATAGCGGCACTGCTGATACCCCAGCGTCCAGAGCGGCGGTAACGGCGTCCGTCCTGTCAGTGCCGTATAGTTCTCAATGATTTTTTTCGGATCCGGTCCCGCGAAATAGTAGTAGTTAATCTCTCCCCCGTCCGCGCCGAACGAATAGTAGTCGCGCGATTCTTTTCCAAAATCAAAAAAACTGCGCCAGGTGTTATCGAAGAAAATTCCATACGCTGTTCCGTTTCGGAATCCCTGGAAGAACGGGATCGTCTTGTAAAGCGGATCGCTCGATTCTTGCCATCCGAACTCATCCGTATTCCACATCGTGAACGAGCGGTTCCGCCGGTTCATTGGCCCGGCTTTGTCGCCCAATCCGAAATAACTCTCGTCCGCGGGCATCTTCTTCCACACCTGAATCCGCGCGCCGTCCCACGCCATCGGCAATGACGGCTCATCCGTGACAATCTCTTTTCCTGTCGCGTTCAAGAAATCGATCAGCAAAGGCGTCTTCTTCACACGCACAATCGTGTTTCCCGCGCTTAACTTCACCGCATCCGACGCATCTTCGATTTTCACTGCCGGCGGCGCCGATTCTTCAATCACCGCCCACGAAAAGTCCTTGGGAAAATTCCCGTCGGGAGCCACGCGTACGCGAAAAACATCCTCGCGCACGGCCGTGACCCGCACTTTCGCCTTCCCCGCCGTCAGTTCGACTCCATCGGCCAGCTTTGTCACGCGCTGCACGCTTCCGATATGCTGCCAGCCCTGCGCAACGCAGCTCGCCGCGGCAAAAAGGCAAACAGCGCACAGCACAAAAAAACGGCGAGTGGTTCCGAACATGACGACCTCCATGAGATTGTCCGCCCGATGGGAAGGATTCAGGCGGCGAGCCACTGTTCAAAAAATGCGGAAGCTTTTGCCCCTTCGAGCCGCCTTCGTACTGCATCCATCACGCGGCATCGCAGCGCGTCGCTCGCGCCATAAAAACCCAGCCAATAAGGCAAATGAATCTCTCCCGGTAGCGCTTCAATTTCGAGCGACGCTTCGCGTAACTTGAAAAATCCCTGCTGGAAAACAATTCTCAACACCTTGTCCCGCAACACTTCCTGCGCCCGTTCTTCACTCAGTGAGCCGCATAGACAGTTTCGCGTCTGAACGGCGACAAGCTCCTCTTCTTGCGGTACCGCCCGAAACTCAAACAAATCCAGCGACCCATCCACTCCATCCATCGCAAAGGTCCGTTGTACCTTCTCTTTGTTCATCGCATAGCGCATCCGATAGAGCCGGAACGGCACATACGCTTCCGCGATCCGTTGTAGCGGCCCCGTTCGCAATCGCCAATACAAAAAAGAAGGCCCGGGCGCGCGAAACGTGCGAAGCGCCTCGTCCTTGCTCACATTAGGTTTCAAACTTCGAATCAAACCATTCTCTCTTTCGATCCGCCGGCTCTTGGCACCCTAACGAAACCGGATCCACAATCCAACCACTGTCGCGATCAGCGCCAGCGTAAACACGACGTTCATAACCGTTTCCGTCGCGGTTTCCCTTTCCAGGTGCGGCGCGCTCGCATCCATGTTGTCCAGCTTTTCGTCCACCGTCGCAAATGTCAGCCCTGCAAGTTTTTTTCTATCCAGCGCGGGATACATCATGCTCACCCCAATCAGCACGATCGAGCACACCACAAACATAAAAATGGCATAGTGGAGAAAGTTCATTTTCACAAGCCATTTGATAGAGCCCCACTCATGTTTTCCGCTCTTGTCTACGACTTCCAGCACGAACCTCGCTGCACCCAAGACAAAACCCACCAGCAACGACGAAATTGCACCCTGCCCATTCAAGCGCGGCCACAAGATTCCAAAGATGAAGCAAACAGCAATCGGCGGGCTGATGTACGCTTGCACGCTCTGCAAATAAATATAAAGTTGCGCGCTCAGCAGATGGATGAACGGCACCCACAACAATCCCAGCAGCACCATTCCGCCCGTCGCGATTCTTCCAAACGTTACCAACTGTTTTTCTGAAGCCTGCGGGTTAATCTTTTTGTAAAAATCCAGCGTGACCAGCGTCGAAGCCGAATTAAACACCGAACTCATCGCACCCATCACTGCGGCGAGCAATGCCGCCATCACCAATCCGACCAATCCCACCGGCAGCAGATTCAGCACGAGCGTCGGATACGCAAAGTCAGGCTTTTCTTTCACCTGATCCTGAAACAATGCGTACGCAATAATTCCCGGCAGCACCAGCATGAACACCGGCAAAATCTTCAGGAACCCCGCAAAAATCGTGCCCGCCTTCGCGTGGCCTTCATCCCGCGCCGAAAGCACGCGCTGTACGATCACCTGGTCCGTGCACCAATACCAAATCCCCAGAATCGGCGCACCGAAAAATATTCCTGTCCACGGAAACTGCGAGTCTGTCGCAGGTTTTATCATGTGAAAGTAACTGGGCGGCACCATAGTTTGGAGGTGCTCGAAGCCGCCGACACGGTGCAACCCAATTAGCGTGAGCGCCACCGCGCCAGTAATCAAAATCAGCGTCTGCACCGTGTCCGTGTAAATCACCGCCGCCAGCCCGCCGGCAACCGTATAAATTCCCGTCGCGATCACCAGCACCACCGCGGTCTTCCACAGCGACCATCCCGCCACGCGCTCCAGCACCACGCTCGCCGCGTACAGTTGTACGGAAATTTTCGTAAAGATGTACGCAATGATCGAAATTCCCGCCAAATACACCGCGCATTGCCGGTTGAATCGCCGCTCCAGGAATTGCGGCATCGTAAAAACATTGCTTCGCAAATAAAACGGCACGAACACCCAGCCCAAAATCAGCAAAATCAGGCACGCCAGCCATTCGAAATGTCCGACCGCCAACCCCGAAGACGCGCCCGTCCCCGACAGCCCAATAAAATGTTCCGTGGAAATATTCGAAACGAACAGCGATGCCCCGACAAAAAACCAGCTGATGTTGCGGCCTGCAAGAAAATACTCTTCGCTGGTGCGCCCGCGCCGCGAAAAATAAAATCCGATTCCAAAAACAATCAGGAAATAAACGCCGATGATTGCAAGATCGATATTCGCAAGAGCTTTGTGCGTGCTGGCAACCTGCGCTGCAAAGAGCATTCGTTTCTCCCTGAAGCCCTGAGGCCCCGTGGCGTGTGCTGCTTTGACGGCTTTTTCGTTACAGATTGTGCGGCTAAACTGGTCCTGCGGAGTCTACAACAGCCCCTTTCCCTGCTCAATCCCGGACTGCATCGCGGACTTTGCTCTCTTCCACAAAATTCCGCTCGCATGCCTCCGACTCTTGCGTAATACTGTCCCGCGTCAAAGGGGGCGTAACTATGTCCAACAACGATTCACTCACTCGCCGCAAATTCATTAAGAACGCCGCTATCGGTGGCGCTGGCCTCATGATCGTCCCGCGTTACGTTCTTGGCCGCGGTATGACTCCGCCTAGCGACTTGCTCAACATCGCGGGCGTCGGCATTGGCGGCATGGGCCGCGCGAACCTCATCGCGCTGGCCAGCCAGAACATCACCGCGCTTTGCGATGTGGACTGGGACTTTGCCGGCAAAGCCTTCGAACGTCTCAGCGCCGACATCGAACATCTTCAAGCGCGCATCAATCAGCCGCCTGCCAGCGGTCAAGCGCAGTCGCAAACGCGCACCGGTCTGAACTCTTCCACGCCGGAGCAGCAGCTTGCCAATATGAAGCGCCTCTACACCGAACACTGGCAAAAGGCCAAACGCTACAAAGACTATCGGGAGATGCTCGAAAAGCAGAAGGACATTGACGCCGTTGTCGTCGCCACGTCCGATCACATGCACACGCCCATCGCCCTCGCCGCAATGGAGCTCGGCAAGCACGTCTACGTGCAAAAGCCGCTCACCTGGTCCGTAGCCGAAGCCCGCCAACTCGCAAGAAAAGCCAAGGAGACCAAGGTCGCCACGCAAATGGGCAACCAGGGCCACTCTTCCGACGAAGCCCGCCTCTCTGTCGAATACATTCAGTCTGGCGCCATCGGTGAAGTCCGCGAGATTCACGTTTGGACCAACCGTCCCCTCGGTTTCTGGCCGCAAGGCATTCCTCGGCCGGCAGCTCTCACCGTTCCTGCGGAAAGTCTCAAGTGGAACGGCCAGGGCGTCGATGCGCGCCTTGCTGCATCGTTCGCTGGGAACTACCCGGTTCCGGATACGCTCTCGTGGAATCTCTTCCTCGGCGTCGGTCCGGACGTTCCGTACCACCCGATCTATCATCCGTTCAATTGGCGCGGCTGGGTGGATTGGGGTTGCGGCCCAATCGGCGACATGGGCGCGCACTTGCTCGACGTCTCGCTCTGGGCGCTCAAGCTTGGGCTGCCCACAAGCATTGAAACCGTTTGCACACCGTTCAACAAAGTCTCTTTCCCCAACGCCACGCAAACCTTCTTCAAATTCCCGGCGCGAGGAAAGATGCCCGCCGTCAGCCTGACGTGGTATGACGGTGGCCTCTTGCCCCCCAAGCCGGAAGAACTCGGCGAAAACGAAGAAGTGAACAAAGACGGCGGGGTCATGATTGTCGGCAGTAAGGGCAAGCTGATGCATGACACCTACGGCCTCAATCCGCGCCTCCTGCCGAAATCGCTGGCCGATTCCACACCCAAGCCGGCGCAAACGCTGCCACGCATCAAAAGTCAGAATCACGAATTGAATTGGGTGGACGCCGCAAAAGGTAAAACCGCGGCATCCTGCCCGTTCGATTACGCAGCTCAACTCACCGAAATCATGCTCCTCGGCGTCGTTGCTCTGCGCGCCGGAAAGAAGATTCACTACGACCCGGCCAATATGCGCGTCACCGACGTGCCCGAGGCCAATCAATATCTCCAGCGCGAATACCGCACCGGCTGGTAACTAAAGTACGTTTGAATTTCCGGAGAGACTCAAATGAAGAAGTTATTTCTGTCTTTACTCATCTTCGCGGGGGTTGCCATGGCGGGGGAAAAATCGATCTACGACTTCACCATGAACTCGATCGACGGCAAGGCAACCCCTCTTTCCGGCCTTAAAGGCAAGGTCGTCCTTCTCGTCAACGTCGCCAGCCGCTGCGGCTTCACGCCACAATACTCCGCCCTCGAGAGCGTCTATGAGAAGTACAAGGGCCGCGGCTTCGTCATCGTCGGCATTCCTGCCAACAATTTCGGCTCGCAGGAGCCCGGCACCAACGCCGAAATAAAAACGTTCTGCTCCACCAAGTACAACGTCACCTTTCCTGTGATGTCCAAAGTCAGCGTCAAGGGCGGCGACATCACTCCGCTCTATCAATATCTGACCGACAAAACGGCCAATCCCCAGACTGGCGGCGAAATTCAATGGAACTTCACCAAATTCCTCGTTGGCGCCGACGGCAAACCCGTCGCCCGCTTCGAACCCAACGTAACGCCGGACGATCCCCAAGTCGTCGCCGCCATCGAAAAGGCATTAGCCGCTGCCAAACTCTGATCCGACGTTCCTGCTCGTCTTGAGCAACGAAGAGCCCATCCTCATAGGGCCGGTTAACGACAAACGTTCCTAAAACACCGCCGGCCAATCAGAGACCTCGAGTCCGAGGCTCTCTAGGTCTCCTTGTGTGCCTAGGCCAGCTGCACCAAATCCGTAACTTCGCTCAAATTGTTTCGAATCGGCGATTGTTCTAAAGTGGCGTATGAATTCTGCCTCGACCCCGCGCCACGCTCGGACGCTTCCTCGTCGGAAGCTTTGCGAATCCAACCTGAATCTCAAGCGGAATCTCCCGCCAACACTAAGTCCTTTTTTTCCATACCCATGCAAACGCCTTCGCGTGCAAGCCCTTTCTTTTGTTACTCATACAAATGCCCCGGGGGTGGCATACCCCTCCTCCGTCCACCTCACCCTTCATTTGCTCCATTGCCAAGGGCGAAATCCAGCTCCCCTCTTTTCATCAGTTTGCGCACTCTTCAGAAAACACCCGGGTGTACCCTCCTTCGTTTGCCTTCCCTCACTCTTCGCGCTACAAGAACCTATCCAAGGAACTCGCCCATGGTGACGCTTCGTAACGTCGTCAAGGACTATCCCGCCGACGGCCTCCTCGTGCGAGCGCTCGATGGCGTCTCCCTTGAAGTCTCCCCGGGCGAATTTGTTGCACTCGTCGGCCGTAGCGGCTGCGGCAAATCCACTCTGCTCAATCTCGCCGGAGCGATGGACTTTCCCACCACCGGTGAGGTTTTCCTTGACGCCGTGAGCACCAATTCACGCGACGATGCAATCCTCACGAAACTCCGTCGCGAAAAAGTCGGCTTCGTTTTCCAATCTTTCCAACTGATCAACACGCTCAGCGTCGTTGAGAATGTCGAACTACCGTTGCTCCTCGCGGCAACTCCCGACGCGCGTCAGATTGCAATCGCTCGTCTCGCTTCCGTCGAGCTCGCCGGCCTCGAGCATCGCATGCCGCACCAACTCTCCGGCGGTCAGATGCAGCGAGTCGCCATAGCCCGCGCCCTCGTCAACAAGCCAAAAATTCTTCTCGCCGACGAACCTACGGGGAACTTGGATACGACGACAGGCGCAGTCATTCTCGACCTGCTTAAACGCCTCACGCGCGAACAACAAACGGCAACGCTCATGGCCACGCACAGCGCCGAAGCCGCCGCTATTGCCGATACCGTCATCGAACTCCGCGACGGCAAGATCGCCGGAGTTAAACGCAAATGATTGCCAGTGCAAGGCTATTCTGGCGGCTGATGATGCGGCCTCTCGCGCGCGAACCCGTGCGCATGGGTTTGACCGTGTTGGCCGTTGCCCTGGGCGTTGCCGTGGTACTCGCTATCGATCTCGCAGGGACTGCGGCCACCGGTTCGTTCCGGTCTTCGCTCGAAACGCTGACTGGCAAGTACAGTCTCGAAGTCACTGCGACTGGCGGTGTGCCGGAGCAAATTGTCGGCCAGCTCGCAACGCTGCCACACAATCTCTCTATCTCGCCGCGGCTCGAGGATTTCGCGGTCGTCGCAGACACGAAAAAATCGGTCGTTCTCCTTGGCCTCGACCTCGTCGGCGAAGTCAACCTGCTACGAGAAAACAATAGCGAGGCGCCGGCTCGGAATTTCCGCGATGAAGAAAATCTGCCGGCGAATTTCTCTGTAGACGACAGCATTTGGGCCGGCAGCAGTCTCGGTTGGAAAAAGGATCAGCGGGTTTCTCTCATTATTGGCGACCATGAACGCATCTTCACCGTGCGCGGAGTTTACGACGATCAGAATCAATCGGCAATTGTCATGGATATCTCATCCGCGCAACGCGTGCTCGCCCGCACCGAAAAAGTCGACCGCATCCTGATTCGCACACCGGAAACCGAAGACGTGGATTCGTTGGCCAAGCAAATTTCCGCCCTTGTTCCACCAGGCGTTGAAATTCGGGCTGCCGGAACGGCCACGGAAGAAAATCGCAAAATGCTTTCAGCATTTCGCTGGAATTTGAAATTGCTCAGCTACATCGCGCTCATCGTCGGCGCCTTCCTGATTTACAACACAATCTCCGTATCCGTTGTCCGTCGCCGCGCGGAGATCGGCATCGCTCGGGCACTGGGCGCGAGGCGCGCAAGCATCTTGCTCGCTTTTTCGGGCGAAGCGGCTGTCTTTGGCTTTATCGGCGCCGCTCTCGGTGTTCCCCTGGGTCGCATTATGGCAAGCGGCGCCGTGAAACTGATGGGCGCGACGGTGAACGCTCTCTACGTGAGCAGCCGACCCGGCCCAATCGAGCTGGGAATTCCGTCGCTGCTCACGGCGCTCGTGGTCGGAATTGGCGTCGCTGTCGTCGCGGCCTATGCTCCTGCGCGCGAAGCTTCCCGGATTGCACCTGTCGAAGCCATGGCGCGGAGCCGCAGGGAATTCCTCGTTCGCGTGCACAAAACGCGAGATTTCACGATCGCTCTCGTTCTTGCTGCCGCATCAATCGTCGCAGCCAAAGCGCCCGTCGTCGCCGGCAAGCCGATCTTTGGCTATCTCGCCACTCTTTTGGCCATCGCTGCCGGTACGCTCGCCATCCCGGCCGCAGTCAGCGCCGTGCTGACAATTGCAGGCGCGCTCCTAAAAAAATCCGGCGTTGCAGCGCTTCTCGCCTCGCGCAGTCTCCTCGGCTCGCTTCGCAGAACTTCCGTGCTTGTCGGCGCGCTCGCCACCGCAGTTGCCATGATGACTTCCGTCGGAATCATGGTCGGAAGCTTTCGCACCACGGTCATTCAATGGATGGAAGGCGAAGTTCCAGCAGATTTTTATTTGCGCCCCGCGGGAGGCCCAACTGTAGATCGCCATCCCACAATCTCTCCGGAGCTTGCAGACAAACTCGCCGCCTTGCCTGGCGTCGAAACTGTGAGCCACCTTCGCGCATATCAAGTGGACTACGACGGAATTCCCACTACAGTCGCCGCGGCCGATCTGGGTGGCTCGCAAAAACGCGGCCGTACCGATTTTTTCTCTGGGCGCCCCGCCCAAGAAGTCCTTCAGGAATTGCGCGCAGGGAATTCTGTGATCGTCAGCGAGCCGTTTACGTACAAGCATCGCGTCAAGCGCGGCGATACGATTTCTCTGCGTCTGGGCACTTCGCTCGCCAGTTTTCGTATCGCGGACGTTTATTACGACTACGGAAGCGAGCGTGGATTCATCCTCATGGATCGCAACGCCATGAAAACATATTTGCCCGACGATGCGCCTTCCAATCTCGCCGTCTACATCGCAAGCGGCGCGGACCCAAAACAAGTGCGAAGTGAAATCGAACAAGCTGCCTCAAATTATCGCGTCTTGATTTTCTCGAACTCAGACTTGCGCCGTGAAGCCGTCAAGATTTTTGATAAGACTTTTGCCATTACTTACGCGCTCGAAGCGGTCGCCATCCTCGTCGCCGTCGTGGGCGTCGCCGGAGCGCTTCTCGCTCTCGTCTTTGACCGCAAACGCGAAATCGGTGTCTTGCGTTTCCTCGGCGCCACAAGCGCGCAAATTCACCGCATGATTCTTGCGGAAGCGGCGCTGCTCGGACTGCTCGCCAATGCGGCGGGGCTGCTTCTTGGCTTTGCGCTCTCGCTCATCCTTGTTTTTGTCATCAACAAACAGTCCTTCGGATGGACGATTCGCTTTCACTGGCCCGTCGCCGTCTTGACCGGAGCGATCTCGCTTGTCTTTGCCGCCACCGTCATGGCCGGCTTCTATCCGGCGCGCATCGCCGTTTGGCTCAATCCGGTTGAGGTTGTCCATGAAGAGTAGAGCTGTTTGCGCCGCATTCTTGCTCGCGCTTCTTCCAGCGCTGGACGCACCATACCGCGTTGCGATTCCGGGCTATCGCTACGAATTCCCGCGCGACTTTTTCGCGCATCCCGATTTTCAAACCGAGTGGTGGTATACCACCGGCAACGTTAAAACTCCTGAGGGCCGTGCCTTCGGTTTTGAACTTACGTTTTTTCGCCAGGCCGTAAGCCGTGACGAATCCGCGCGCGGCGCGTGGGATGTTGGCGATCTCTACCTCGCTCACCTGGCCTTAAGCGATCTCGACGGCGGCCATTTCTATCACTCCGAGCGAATCAATCGCGCCGGCCCGGGAATTGCTGGCGTAAGCGCAAACGAAGACAAAGTCTGGAACGGAAATTGGTCCGCATTGTGGAACAAAGACGGCACACAACGGCTCGTAGCGTTGAGCGATGAATTTCAGTTTTCGTTCACCTTGAAAAGTGAAAAGCCGCCCGTAATCCATGGAGAAGATGGCGTAAGCCAAAAAGCGGAAGGACCGGGCCACGCCAGCCACTATTTTTCGCAGACGCGCTTCGCCACAAATGGAACGATTTTGCTGCGCGGAAAACAATTTGCGGTTTCCGGCCTCTCTTGGATGGATCACGAATTTTTCACGCATCAGCTCTCCACCGAACAATCCGGCTGGAATTGGTTCAGCATTCAACTCGAAGACAAAACCGAGCTGATGCTTTTCATTCTTCGCCGCAAGGACGGAACCACCGATCCGTTTTCTGCAGGAACCTACGTGGATGCCGCCGGGAAATCCACGCATCTGCGCGCCGCGGATTTTTCGCTTCAGCCGCAAGGCGCCGTTTGGAAGAGCCGCGCCACGGACGCAACGTATCCGATTCAATGGAATATCTCCGTGCCGAAGCTGAATCTCTTTCTCGGCGCAAAAACAAAACTCGCTCAGCAAGAAATAACAGGCGGAACAAAATATGTTCCCAGTTACTGGGAGGGCGCGATGGAATTTTCTGGAACCCGCGCGGGCGCAGCAATTCACGGAACCGGATATCTCGAAATGACTGGCTACGATCATCCAGTGCGATTAAACAAATAATGGAAGGAAAAACTACACAGTCCTAGTACGCAAAGACTGCATGGAGATTTTACACTGACCATGTGCAAACCTCAGACGGCTCAAATTGCCCTTCCTTCGCGCACATATCGCAATGCGATACATGGTATAGAAACATAACGACATACGCGATTTTTTGCGGAACGGAACAGGGATTGCACTTGTAACTGCTTGAGCCGCGGCCCAAATGCCCAGTGAATCTCTGCCCAGAGAAAAATGGCAGCACCGTTTTGAGGAGGCGAGATGTTGAAGTGGGCATTGGGATTTTTTGTCGTTGCGTTCATCGCGGCCATTTTCGGTTTCGCGGGCATCGCGGTTGCTGCAGCGGGAATTGCGAAGATCCTTTTCTTCGTATTCTTGATTCTGTTTCTCGCGTCGCTGCTCGGTCATTTGCACCGCCCGCATGTGAAATGAGTTTCGGCAAAAGCAAAGCAGAACAAACAGGCCAGAATTTTCACTCAAAGTGTCCCAACCCCAAAAGGAGAACGTTGAAATGAATCGCTGGAAAGCAGTCATGATGGGGGCACTCCTCGCCGTACCGTGCGTGTTTGCGCGTGGGGGTGACGAAAATGCCAAGGATGAAACCAAACGTCTCGAAAACGCCGGAACGGTGATGGAGGAAATCCTCAACGTCCCGGATGACATTCCACAGGATCTTTTGGACAAGGCGCGCTGCGTCGTCGTGATGCCGTCTGTATTGAAAGCGGCATTTATCGTCGGCGGCAGCTACGGACGCGGCACGATGGTCTGCCGCACGGGCGAGCATTTTCGCGGCCCGTGGGGCGCTCCCGCGATGTACGCACTGGAAGGCGGCAGCGTCGGATTACAAATCGGCGGAGAAGCCACCGACTTTGTCATTCTAGTGATGAATGATCGCGGTATGGATAGTTTGCTGCACAGCAAGGTAAAGCTCGGCGCGGATGCGACCGTAGCCGCGGGGCCGAAGGGCCGCACGGCCTCGGCGGACACCGATGCGTACATGCGCTCGGAGATGCTGAGCTATTCGCGGGCGCGCGGCGTGTTTGCCGGAATTTCGCTGGAAGGATCGACGCTGCGTCCTGACGAAGATGCCAACCGCCGCTTGTATGGGAAAGATTCTTCGGCGGCAAAAATCATTCGTGAATCGAAAAGCGATACGCCGCCGTCGGGGCAAAAACTCGTGCACCGGCTGCAGAAGGCTTCCCCTGAGCTAAAATCATAGAATAGAGTGCAACCGAGGAAAAAGCGGAGGCGCGGACACGCCTCCGCTTTTTATTCTTCAACGAACATTTCCGGGAACTTTTGCCGATATTTTTATTTCGTTTTGTCGCGGATTTCGATTTGCGTTCCGGTTCCTGACGCGGAATCCGTGCTGATCCATATGGTGGCGCGCGAAGGCTCGACTGTAAAAACATTCTGATCGTTCCAGAACGCAAATGCTTCCGCGGGAACTGAAAAAACAACGCGCTTCGTTTCGCCCGCGGCGATAGTCACTTGCTGAAAACTCTTCAGGGCGCGCACAGGTTCGGAGACGCTGGTACCTTGCAAGCGAACGTAGAGTTGCACCGTTTCCGTTGTAGCGCGCGAGCCGGTGTTCGTAATGTTTGCGCTAGCCTGCAAAGGAGCGGGGGCGCTGGAGGAAGTGTTCGTCAGACTTTCGCACAACCAATCCAGACGCAAGTCGGATTTGTTTAACTCGACGGGACCGTACCGAAGTGTGGTGTACGTAAGGCCGTGGCCGAAGGGAAATTGCGGAAGATTGGATTCATCAATATAGCGGGAAACAAATTTTTCATCGTGGCCGTTGGGAAATAAAGTTGCGTCGTTTTGAATAATCGGGCGGCCGGTGTTGAGCGCGTTGTAATAAATGGGAATCTGGCCCAAGCTGCGCGGCCAGGTCATCGTTAGTTTTCCCGTCGGAATATTTTCTCCGAACAGCGTGCGCACAAGCGCCGGACCCGCCTGAATTCCAGGAAACCATGCGGCGAGAATTGACGGCACGTGTTCGACAGCCCAGGGAAGAATGAGCGGGCGGCCGCTGAAAACAATCATCGCGACGGGTTTCCCCGTAGCGCAAACAGCTTCGAGCAATTGTTCCTGCCGGCCGGGAAGATCCAGATGCGTGCGCGAGGCAGCTTCTCCCGTCATCTCCGGACCGTTTTCACCAAGGGCGATGATTACGACGTCGGAGTTTTTTGCAGCTTCGACCGCGGCCTTTATTTGCGCGTCAGTTCCGGTGGAGATTTCCGAACCTTTCGCGTAGTGGACGTGCGCTTCGCCAAGTTTTTCAACGAGCGCGGTACGAAGCGTAGTGACATCGCGGCCGCTGCCCAGACCACCCCAGGAGCCGAGCATCATGTTTGCGTCGTCGGCGAGCGGGCCGACTAGCGCGACGGATTTCACGTCGTTCGAAAGAGGAAGGAGCGGCGAGGCATTCGGCAACAAATCATTTTTGAGAAGAACGAACGAGCGTTCGGCGACTTCTCTAGAGAGAGAAACCGCTTCCGGGTGCAGGAACGCTGAGGATTCTTTTTTCTCATCGGCGTATGGATTTTCGAAAAGGCCGAGCGCGAATTTCACGCGCAGAACGTGGCGGACATCTTCATCGAGATCGGCTTCAGGAATTTCTCCGCCGCGAACGAGATGCGCGAGATGGTCGTGGTACAAGCTGCTTACCATGTCCATGTCCACGCCGCCTTGAAATGCTCTCCGGGCTGCGGTCGCGCCGTCATTGGCGATGCCGTGATTCAAAAGCTCACCGACGGAAGTCCAATCGCTGTCCACGATGCCGCGAAAGCCCCATTCCTGGCGCAGGATTTTTTTAAGCGTAAAAGGATTGGCGGATGTAGGAATGCCATTCAAGGAATTGAAGGCGCTCATGATCGAGCCTGCGCCGGCGTCAAGCGCGGCGCGAAACGGCGGAAGATAGTATTCGCGAAGAGTGTGTTCGGAAATTTCGGTTGAGTTGTAATCACGGCCCGCTTCGGCAGCTCCGTAACCGACGAAGTGCTTCGGGCAAGCAAGAATGCTTTCCGCGTTGTTCAGACTGCGGCCCTGATATCCGCGGACATAGGCGCGAGCAAATGCGGAGCCGAGAAAAGGATCTTCTCCTGCGCCTTCCGCGACGCGGCCCCAGCGGGGATCACGAGAGAGGTCCACCATGGGCGAAAAGGTCCAGCGAATTCCGGTCGCGGAGGCTTCGCGGGCGGCGACGCGAGCGGCGCGTTCAGCAACCTGGGGATCCCAGGTGGCAGAGATGCCGAGAGGGATCGGAAATTCCGTGCGAAAACCGTGAATGACATCGAGTCCGAAAATCAGCGGAATATGAAGGCGGGATTTTTCGACGGCGATGCGCTGAAACGCATTGGTTTCTTTAGCGGTGACGATATTGAAAAGCGCGCCGACTTCGCCCTTGGCGAGCATGTCGGGATAGTCGGTGCGGCCGGTGCCGGGTCCTGTTGGCTGGCCGGCGGAATATTGAACCAGCTGCCCGACTTTTTCCTCCAGAGTCATTTTCTTGAGGAGTTCTTCGACGCGAGCTTCGATGGCCGGATCATTCGGCTGGGAATTGACATGGGCGGGCTGCGCAGGAGCGATGGATTGAGCAAGGACTGAATGTGAGAGGGAGAGAGTCAGAGAGATTTGCGCGAGCAACGCAATGAATAGAGCGCGAAGGAGTTTTGGGGAAAAACGATAACGACAATGTGGACGCATGGCCTCAACTCAGTAGCGATGGATTCTCCGACAGAGAGAGCAACGAAGCAAACCGGGAGAATGGTACCGCAGAGGAAGAATTTAATAAACCGATTTATTTAAGGAGTTTTCTGCATTCGAAAAGGCGAGGATGACGGAGGTGGCCGGCTTCCGCAGAAGGCGATTTGCCCATCTGCGGGTTGCCACTATCAGTGCATCATTCGGGTTCGTGGGTGACGATGTGCACGTCCACTTCCGGCGATTCGCGCAAAAAGCGGTGGGCGGCGGAGAGATAGAGATATTTCCGCCAGCCTTTTTCGATCGAGCGGCCGAAAATAACTTGCGTAACGTGCTTCTCGCGAACGGCTGTGGCTATGGTATCCGCAACGCTGATTCCGCGAAGCTGGAGAACTGTAGCGCCCAAATTTCCCGCGAAGCGAAGATTAGCGACAACGGATCGGCGATCTTCCTCGCTATTGTTGCGTCCGGTGTCCACGTGAATGACGTAGAGCTCGGAATCGAGGCGGCGGGCCATGCGGGCGGCGCGAGCGATGAGATATTGCGCGGCGGGATTGGAGCTGACGCAGACGGCGATACGTTCACGGACGGCCCAATTTTTCTGGATGTCTTTCGCGGCCATGTAGTTTTCGAGGCTGCGATCCACTTGCTCGGCGACCTGACGAAGGGCTAGTTCGCGAAGGGCAATAAGATTGCCGCGGCGAAAGAAGTTGTCGAGGGCCTGTTCGACTTTGGTTTGGGAGTAAACGTCACCGCGGCGCATGCGGTTTTGCAAAGCTTCGGGAGTGAGGTCGACCATGACAGTTTCACTGGCGGTCATGGGAACCCAATCGGGAACGGTTTCGCGGACGGTGATGCCGGTGATGTTGCGAACGGTCGGAGAGAGGCTCTCGATGTGCTGGATGTTCAGAGTCGAGAGGACATCGATTTTTGCAGCGAGGAGTTCCTGAATGTCTTCGTAGCGTTTGCGATGCTTGCTGCCGGGGATGTTAGTATGTGCGAGCTCATCCACGAGAGCGACCGTAGGCCTGCGCGCCAGAATCGCGTCCACGTCCATTTCTTCAAAGGCCGTGCCCTTGTATTCGATAAGTTTGCGGGGAATGGATTCGAGCTGTGTGACAAGCTCCTCAATTCCCTTGCGGCCATGAGATTCGACAATGCCAATGACGACGTCCTCGCCGCGGGTATGGCGCCGAATGGCTTCGCTGAGCATGTTGTACGTTTTTCCGACGCCGGGGGCGTAGCCAAGAAACAACTTGAAGCTTCCCTTCGCTTTTTCAGATGGGGAAGCGACTTCGAGCCAATCTTCGGGCTTCTTCGGCACTTTTCACTCCCAGGATACGGGCTTGAGTTTGAAGAACTCGCGCCGCGACTGAGATAAACTCAAAGCGTGAACCGAAACGCTCAAGGGCGCATCCTGAAGTCAATCGCGGCTTTCCTGATTGTCGCGGCGATCACGGCGCTTTATCGAAAGGCGTTCTCGACGGTCAATCAGACGACGGTAGCGCTATCGTTCCTGATGGCGATTCTAGCAGTTTCCGCGGCGTGGGGAATGGCGGTGTCAGCGCTGATGTCAGTAGCGGCGATGCTGGCGTTCAATTACTTTTTTCTGCCTCCGGTTGGGCGGTTCACGGTCGCGGACCCGCAGAATTGGGTGGCGCTGCTGGCATTTTTGGCGACTGCGATCGTGGGGAGCCAGCTTTCAAGCCGAATCCGGAAAGAAGCAGATGTAGCGCACCGGAGAAGAAGAGAGATTGAACAACTCTATGCGTTCAGCCAGAAATTGCTGGGCGAGGGAAACGTGATTCAACTGCTGAACGCGATTCCGAACCATATTGTGGAAGCGTTTGAAGCAGGAGCGGCGAGTGTGTTTCTGGCGGAGAAGCAAAAGTTTTACCGATCGGGATTCGGGACGCTGCAACTGGAAGAGGCACAACTGCGCGCAACGTTCGAGCGCGAAGAGCCATTGATCGATTTGGGAAGAGGCTTTTGTTACGCGCCCATCCGGCTGGGAATGAGATCCATTGGAAGCTTTGGACTTTCCGGGGCGCGGGTGACGCGGCAAACGCTGGAGGCGGTGGGAACGCTGCTGGGAATCGCGATTGAGCGCGCGCGCGCAGTGGAGCAACTGAGCAAAACAGAGGCGGACCGGCAGAGCGAACGCCTGAAATCGGCGTTGCTGGATTCCATCACGCACAATTTCCGGACACCGCTGACTTCGATCAAGGCTTCCGTGACTTCCCTGCTTTCAGAAAGGCCACCGAGCGCGGAACAAAGGCATGAGCTGCTGCAGATTATGGACGAAGAGTGCGACCGGCTGAACCGGCTGGTTGAAGATGCGGCCGAAATGTCCCGGCTGGAGGCAGGGGAAGTGGAGCTGGAATTTGTGCCGCTGGAAGTGAAGGCGTTGATTAATGCGGCATTGGAGAATTGCAAGTTCACGCTGGCAGGACGCGAGGTGAAACAGCAAATTCAAAGTGAATTGCCGCCGGTGCGAGCGGATCTGGCCCGCGCGAAAGAGGTTTTGGTGCAACTGCTGGACAATGCGAACTTGTATTCGGAAAAAGGCAAACACATCGTGGTGAGCGCGGAATCAAATGGAAATAGTGTGATGATCAGCGTGGCGGATCAAGGGCCGGGAATTGACGCACTGGAGCAAGGGATGATTTTCGACAAGTTCTACAGAGGGAAGGATCAGAGGGCGGTGGTGCAAGGAACGGGGATGGGATTGCCAATCGCACGGGCAATTGTAGAGGCGCACGGCGGCTCGATTAGCGTGACGAGCCAGCAGAACCACGGCTCGGTTTTCTCGTTTACGCTGCCAATTGCACGAGGAGTGGGTGAAGTGCGATGAACAGCGCGAAGATTTTGATTGTGGATGACGCGCAGCAAGTGCGGCGCGTGTTGCGCACGGCGCTGTCTGCGGAAGGCTACACGATTTTTGAAGCGGGAACGGGCGAAGAGGCGCTCAACACATTCCGCACTTCGCCACCGGACGCGATTCTGCTGGACGTGAACATGCCGGGGATGAATGGCCTCGAAACATGTCAGGAGATCCGGCGACATTCGGATGTACCGATTCTGATGTTGACGGTGCGGAATGCGGAGCGCGACAAAGTGCTGGCTCTGGACGCGGGGGCGGACGACTACGTCGTGAAACCGTTTGGAATGCCGGAGCTTCTGGCGCGGCTGCGGGCGGCGTTGCGGCGGCGCGGTGCACATGCAAAGCTGACGAATTTCGAATCGAAGCCGCTGACTGTGGACTTTGAGACGAGGCAAGTGACGGCGCAGGGGAAAGAGGTACATTTGACGCCGAAGGAATTTGAGCTTTTGCGGCAATTGATTGCGAGCGCGGGAAAACCGTTGACGCACAGGAGATTGTTGCAGGCGGTGTGGGGGCCGGATTACGGAGATGAACCGGAGTATTTGCGCGTGATGGTCAATCAACTGCGAAAGAAAATTGAGAGCGACCCAGCAAAACCGAAATTGATTTTGACGGAGCCGTGGGTGGGATACCGGTTTCAGCCGCCGAAGGAAAAGAAGGAAGACAGTGCTGAGTAATCGTTGGCAGTGGATTTTAACGCAGAGGACACAGAGAGCGCAGAGAAGAATAGGAAAACACCCCACCTCTTAGGTCAGTGCAGGGCGCGAATCGCGACGTCAATCGACCCGCGAACGGGACGACGATGTCGTCCAATCCATACGCAAAAGATTTCGTCGAACAAGTGTAGGGCGCCGAGCGGGCGATAGTTGCAGAGAGATAGAAGCGGGGTAAACTCTGTCTCTACATTCCCGGGAGCGGCCCGTTCTAATGGAAATTGCGCGGCTCGAAGCAGAATTGAAGAGGCAAGTGAAAGGATCGGTGAGTTTTGACGCGGGTGCGCGCGCGCTGTACGCGATGGATGGCTCGAATTACCGGCAGGTGCCGATCGGAGTTGTGGTTCCGCGAGCGATTGAAGATGTAGTTGCGGCGATGGCCGCCTGCAAGAGTTTTGGAGCGCCCGTTTTTTCACGCGGTGGTGGTACGAGCTTAGCGGGACAATGCTGCAACGCAGCGATTGTGGTCGATTGGACGCCGCATCTTAATCAAATTCTAGAGATAAATGCGGAAGAGCGATTTGCGCGCGTGCAACCGGGCGTCGTGTGCGATCAACTGCGCGACGCGGCTGCGCCATTTGGTTTGACGTGGGGACCGGACCCGTCCACGCATACGCACTGCACATTCGGCGGAATGATTGGAAATAATTCTTGCGGCGTTCATTCGCAGATGGCAGGAAAGACCGTCGACAACGTGCATGAGATGGAGATTTTGCTCTACGACGGCACGCGAATGGCCGTTGGGCCGACGACGCAGGCGGAGATGGAAGCAAAGATTGCGGCGGGCGGAAGAATCGGCGGGATCTACGCAAGGCTTTCCGCGCTGCGGACGAAATACGAACGATTAATCCGCGAACGCTACGCGAAAATTCCGCGACGGGTCTCCGGATACAACCTGGACGAGCTGCTGCCGGACGCCAACGGGAGTTTCAATTTGGCGCGGGCGCTGGTCGGGACGGAATCCACTTGCGTGACTGTTCTCGAAGCAAAAGTGAGATTGGTTGAAGGTCAACTATCGCGTGTTCTGATAGCGCTCGGATATGCCGATATTTTTGAGGCGGCGGATCAGGCGGCGGGAATTGTCGAGCATGAGCCGATTGGGCTCGAGGGATTCGACAATGTAACGACGCGAAACATTTTGAAGAAGGGTTTGCTGCAGGGCGAGTATTTGCCGCTGCTGCCGGAAGGCGGCGCGTGGCTGTTGGTCGAATTTGGCGCGTCGCAAATGGAAGAGGCTGAAGAGAAAGCGCGGAGATTTCTGCGAAGAGTGGAAGGGTGGGAAGCTGCGAGTGCGCGCATGATTTTGTCGCCGCAAGAACAGAGAAAAGTCTGGCTGATCCGCGAATCGGGACTAGGCGCAAATTCGTATGTGCCAGGCGACGATCCGAGCTGGGAAGGATGGGAAGATTCGGCGGTCGCGCCGGAAAAACTGGGGCCATATCTTAGGGATTTGCAGGCGCTTTACGACAAATACGAATACAAGGCAGCCCTCTACGGACATTTTGGACACGGATGCGTTCACAACCGTGTGAATTTTGACTTGGCCACGCCGGCGGGAGTGAAAAAATGGCGCGCGTTTATGGAAGACGCGACAGACCTCTGCGTACGCTACGGCGGATCGCTTTCCGGAGAGCACGGGGACGGGCAGGCACGTGCGGAGTTTCTGCCGAAAATGTTCGGGCAGGAACTGGTGCAGGCGTTTCGTGAATTCAAGGCGATCTGGGATCCCGACGGGAAGATGAATCCGGGAAAAGTGGTCGAGCCATATCGCATTGAGGAAAATTTGCGGCTGTCTGTGCAGCCCAAACTGACATCAATTGAAACGCACTTTGCATTTGCAGAGGATGGCGGCGATTTTTCGCAAGCGGTGGAACGATGCGTGGGCGTGGGAAAGTGCCGGCGCGCAGAGGGTCAGGGCGAGCAGGACACGATGTGCCCAAGCTTCATGGTGACGCGCGAAGAGAAACATTCGACGCGCGGGCGGGCGCATCTGCTGTGGGAAATGACGCGCGGGGAAGTCTTGCCAGACGTATGGAAAAGCGAAGAGGTAAAAGAAGCGCTGGACCTTTGTCTGGCGTGCAAGGGATGCAAAGGGGACTGCCCCGTGAATGTGGACATGGCGACGTACAAAGCAGAGTTTCTTTCGCACTATTGGGATGGCCGCATGCGACCGCTGCATGCGTTCGCGTTTGGCTGGATTGATAAGTGGGCGGCAATGGCGGCGATGGCGCCGTGGGCGGCGAATGGACTTGTACGAATGCCACTGGTGGGCGGGCTGGTCAAGAAAATCTTCGGAATCGCGAAGGAGCGCACACTTCCCAAATTCGCGGGCGGGACATTTCGCGCAGCTTTTCAGAAGCGGAAAAATGACGGAGCTGATCGAGCAAACGTGATGGTTTGGCCGGATACATTCAACAATCATTTTCGGCCGGACACGTTGAACGCAGCGGTAGAAGTGCTCGAAGCCGCGGGATTTCGCGTGACGATTCCGCAAGTTCGGTTGTGCTGCGGACGGCCGCTTTACGATCATGGATTTCTGGACATGGCGAAGGCGTATCTGGAAGGGATTCTAGATGCGCTGAAAGAGCAAATTTCACAAGGGGTTCCGCTTGTTGTGCTGGAGCCGGGTTGTTGCAGCGTATTTCGCGACGAGATGCTGAACCTGTTTCCGAAACGCGAGGACGCGCGGAAATTAGCATCGCTTACGCTGACGTTCGCCGAATTTCTGGAAAAACATGCGCCGGCGTTTGCCGCGCCGAAGCTGGAGAAGAAAGCTCTGGTACAGGGGCATTGCCACCACAAGGCAATCATGCGGTTGAAGCATGAGAAAGCGCAGATCGAAAAACTTGGTCTTCGGTACGAAGTGCTGGAATCGGGATGTTGCGGAATGGCGGGCGCGTTCGGGTACGAAGCGGACAAATACGGAATTTCTATGGCCTGCGGAGAGCGAGTGCTATTGCCGCGCGTGCGGGAAGCGAGCGCGGAAACATTGATTCTTGCGGATGGATTCAGCTGCCGCGAACAAATTGAACAAGCAACGGGATGCAAAACACTTCATCTTGCGGAAGTGATACGGATGGCGCTGAGGCTTCGCTGACGAGAAATTTGCTTATCTGACATAAGCTAGCCGCCCGCAATGGCGCCGATGACAAGAAATGGCTCCGCGCCCGTGACGACGGCTTCCGGAAGAGGCGCATCCGGAGACTCGTGCGACAAATCCTCGCCGCAAGCAAAAAACCTGAGGAAAGGGCGGCGCTGCTGCGTGACGTGGTCGCGGATTGTGCCGCACAGCATCGGATACCGGGCTTCCAGAGCGTTCAGTATGGAACGCTGCGTGACTGCTCCGGTAACTTCCAGCTCCACTTCATACCCGACATGCGCCAAATTGCGCAGGTGCGAGGGCAGCATCACCCGGATCATGACAACGTTTGCACCTCGACGGAAAGCACCGCCGGAAGATCGTGCACAATCGGCGCCCAGTTATCTCCTGCGTCGGCGGAGCAGTACACCTGCCCTCCCGTAGTGCCAAAATACACGCCACACTTGTCCAGCGAATCCACGGCCATCGCGTCGCGCAGGACGTTGACGTAGCAGTCCTTCTGCGGCAGGCCTTTCGTGAGCGCTTCCCATTCGTTGCCGCCTTTGCGGCTGCGGTAGACGCGCAGTTTTCCATCCGGAGGATAGTGTTCTCCGTCGCTCTTAATCGGCACGACGTAGATCGTTTCCGGCTCGTGCGCGTGGACATCAATCACGAAACCGAAGTCGGTCGGCAGATTTCCGCTGACTTCATGCCACGAATCACCTGCGTTGTCGCTGCGCATGACATCCCAATGCTTCTGCATGAACAAAGTGTCCGGCTTCGAGCGGTGAAACGCGACGTGATGAACACAATGCCCAACTTCCGCGCCCGGGTCGGGAAGAAAGGGAGAGTTCAGTCCTTTGTTGATGGGCTTCCAGGTAACGCCGCCGTCGTCGGTGCGAAACGCGCCCGCAGCGGAGATCGCGATGTATATGCGCTTGGGATTGGCCGGATCGACCAGAACCGTATGCAGGCACATGCCTCCTGCTCCAGGTTGCCATTTGGGCCCGGTGCCGTGGCCGCGCAGTCCGGAAAGTTCATGCCAGGACGTCCCTCCGTCGGTGGAACGAAACAACGCCGCGTCTTCCACTCCCGCATAAACGGTATCCGGGTCGGCGGGCGAAGGCTCGAGATGCCAAACGCGCTTGAACTCCCACGGGTGCTGCGAGCCGTCATACCACTGGTGCGTGGTGAGCGGCTTGCCGGTACCCGCCGATGCATCGTACACAAACTTGTTGCTCTCACCTTTGGGCGTCCCGCCCGGGCCGGTCGTGGATTCTCCCGGAGGCGTGCCGGGCTGCGTCCAGGTCTTCCCGCCATCGTCGGAACGCTGAATGACTTGTCCGAACCAACCGCTCGTCTGCGAAGCGAATATGCGATTGGGATCCACGGGAGAGCCTTTCAAGTGATAAATCTCCCAGCCGGCGAAATGCGGCCCGCTTACATCCCATTTTTGGCGCTTTCCGTCCGACGTCAGAATGAACGCACCCTTGCGCGTTCCGACTAGCACTCTCACTCCGCTCATTGCTGAATCCTCCCCCGAATTTCGCTTGGTTCGCCACGGGCGACGCTAGCAGTCTGCATAACTTACTTGCAGTATGCAAGTGAAATTATGCTAACCTTATTCCTGTGCCCGGCAATAAAAACAGGATAAATCGCCGTTCCGGGTGCCCACTGAACGCCTCCGTCGAGGTGCTAGGAGACCGCTGGTCACTGCTCATCATCCGGGACATGATGCTGCGCGGATTCCGTACGTTCAAGGAATTCCTGCAAAGCGACGAGGGAATCGCCACAAACATATTGGCGGACCGCCTGCGCAATCTGGAAGCCCACGGAATCATCCGCGCAAAGCAAGATCCTTCGGATCGCCGGAAAATAATCTACTTCCTTACGCCGAAAGGCAAGGATCTAGCTCCCGTTCTCACCGAAATGGTTTTGTGGGCCGCGGCGCACGAAAAAACGCAAAACCGGGCGCTTGTCGAATGGATTCGGTCGGACAAGGAGAAATTTCTGGCGGAAGTCCGCAAGCATTTTGCGGATGACACGCCCATTCAGCCACGCGGGAAGCCTGCGCGCAAGAATTCTTAGTTCTCACCTGCCTGGACCGATTCTGGGAAAAGCGTCGAAAATTAGCGTGACCGACCGAAGCGAAAACGGGCAGTAACAGATATACTGTCGCCACTTTTTCCGCTAAGGAACCAGCCTTTGGCGACGACCTCAATCGCAGCAGGCGATTCAAACGAACGGATTCTCCCGGCGACGATCCATTTGCCGCGCGAACGGCGGCTGACACTGATTGCGCTGACGAGCCTGGTTTTCTTCACAACGTGCGGCGGCGCGTACGGCGTTGAACCGCTCGTTGGAGCGGTCGGGCCCAGCCCGGCAGTGCTGTTCCTCGTGATCACACCTTTCGTCTGGAGCCTGCCGATGTCGCTGATGGTGGCGGAGCTCACGACGCTCCTGCCGGAAGAAGGCGGCTACTACATTTGGGTGCGCGAAACGCTGGGGCCTTTTTGGGGAGTGCAAGAAGCCGTGTGGACCATGAGCGCGGGTGTTGCATTGCTCGCAATGTATCCGGTACTTTTCGTCAGTTACCTGACTTATTTTTTTCCGGTGCTGGCGGCGGATTCGGCTCATCCGGGAATGCTTGCTCTTCTACGCTGGTTTGTTGCTTTCCTTGTGACAATCACGGCGATGATCGTCAATCTGCGCGGCTCCCGCGAAGTTGGAGATTCCGCGAAGCTCGGCGCGAGCGTAGTTTTGGGCGCGTTCGCAATTCTCATCGCTTGCTGGGTTTTCCGCGGGCCAGGAGCCGGCCATACGCTAGGAATTATCCGGCAGGACTGGACATCTCATCGGCAAGGTGCGCTACTGCTTGGATTGTCTTAGGTCGTGTTCAATTACTCGGGTTGGGACAACATCTCGACATACGCGGAGGAAGTCGATCGCCCACGAAGAAACTATCCACTAGCTATCGGAATCGCTCTAGTCGTGGTTACTCTGACTTATCTGCTGCCAGTACTTGCCGGAATCAGTGCGACTACTGACGCAAAAGTCTGGAGTGCCGAAGCGGGTTGGCCTGCAGTGGCGCAGGCTGTGGGCGGGCGCTGGCTCGGGGCGCTCCTAGCTGCGGCCGGGCTTGTTTCCACCTGGGGATTGTTTAACGCGCAATTGCTGTACGTTTCGCGATTACCGTTTGTAATGGCACGCGACGGCTGGTTTCCCAGAGCGCTCGCAATGATCTCGCCGCAAACTGCGGTGCCAAAATTGGCAGTCATCGGCTTCTGCGCACTGACTGCAATCTTTGTCGCGCTCTCTTTCGGAAGCTTGGCGGTAATTCAGTGCCTGACTTACTCAGGAGCACTAACTTTGGAGTTTTTGGCGCTGATCGTGTTGCGAGTTCGGCGGCCTGACGCTCCACGCGGATTTCGCGTGCCTGGCGGATGGTGGGGTATGGCCTACGTTTGCATTACGCCATTCGCGTTTGCGGCGCTCGTGGTTTACGCCACGTTGCGCGATTGGCGTTCCTTTCCCGGACAAATGGCCGTTGTCGCTGCAAGCGTGATCGGCGGCGTTGCGCTTTATTTTGCCCGGCGAAAAGCCGCCATTTCCCTAATGCCTGAATCAGGAAACAGCTGACTCCGCTCTTAGAAAGACATGCGCGCGCTCAGTTGAACTTCGCGGCCAGGTGTCATTGCCATCGTGATGGAGCCAAACTGCGGAGTATTCACGAAGCGATTCGGCGTGCCGAGATTGACTTGATTCAGTGCGTTGAAGGCCTCCGCGCGAAACTGGAACGCCATGCGCTCGGTGAAATTGAAGGAACGAGCGATAGCGAGATCGAGAGTGCGCATCGAAGGGCCGTACAGCGTGTTGCGCCCGACATTCCCGTAAGTGAACGCGGGAGGCGCTGCGAAAGCCGCGGGATTTAACCATTCATCGGCGGTGTGCGTGCCGGGTCCGAAAATCGGTTTCCCCGTAACATTGGCGCGAATGGGATTTTCACCGAGAACAGTGCCGGAATTGGCCGTATCGCCAAAGACTGAAATCGTGAACGGCATTCCCGTCTGATATTGATAGACGCTTGAAAAGTGCCAATTCTGAGTGATGAGTCTCGCCCATCGCGTGCGTCGGTATGCGGGGATGTCGTACACCATGCTCACAGCAAAACGATGGCGCGTGTCGCAGCTGAGCCCTTTTTCCGCGGCGAGATCCAAGTTATTTTGCGGGATCGCGGACTCATCCATGGGTGAGCGAAAGTCCGGCGCGTTCGTGAGACTTTTGGAGAACGTGTAGTTTGCAAGAAAACTTAGGCCATGCGAGTAGCGGCGGCGCAGGTTGACGTATCCGGCGTCGTACCAGCTCTGCGCGCTGTTTTCGAGCAGGTTGATCGTGCTCACGGGAAAAGTTTGGCCTTGAATGACGGCGTCGGCGCTGCTGGGAGTCAATTGAGTGCCATTCAAGAAAGTGAGCGTCTTGAACGGACGGCGAGGCCCGAGTGGCCCCGGCCCGGGCAACGTATTGTTGATTAAATGTGCGCGCTGAAGATGGAAACCGCGCGATCCGAGATAGCCAACTTCAACTGAAGTATCGCGGCCAAGGCTTTTTTGTAACGAAAGATTCCACTGTTGCACGTATTGCGATGGCGAGTGTGGATCAAAGGCCGTGAAGCTGACGGTTGTCGCCGGCAAAGCGCCCGTTCCGAGCACGGGCGTCCCAAAATTGAATCCCGTGTTGTAGAGCGCGGCGGGAGGCGTGAAGTTGTCGGCCTGTTGCGTCTCTGGAAAAACATACGGCACGTTGTGGCGCTGATTGCACCACGTATTCAGATCCACAGGCGTGAAGAAAACTCCATACGACGTGTGTAAGACCAGTCCATAACGTGGAAAATTCCGGGCGAGACCAAACCGTGGCGCGAAATTGTGCTTGTTCGAAAAGAGCAGGCCCTTCGGGTAGCCCAATTGGCCGCCGATGAAAACCGATGGGGTTCCGTTCGTAAAGACGAGATTCGAATTTGTATTTTGTGTGTCGTATAGCGGGCTTGCGTATTCATAGCGCACGCCGTAGTTCACGGTCGTGTTGGGCGTCAACCGCCAACTATCCTCTGCGAATGCAGATGTGCCCCAGGCGCGAAGATCCATTTGAGGAATGCCTGCTTGCCTTTGTTTGACTGCCGGCAAGCTCAAAAGAAGGCTCGCAAGCCCAGAGCCGCCGCCGTCATTGAAGCCGAATTCCGTGGTGTATCCGTTTGTGAATTGGTAGTAACCGCGATTCTGAAAAAAGCCCCACATTGGCCAAATGTAACGGTGAAAATCGCCGCCGAATTTCATGGCGTGCCGCCCGTGTTGCCAGGCAAACATATCGCGCAATTCAAACATCGTGTCCCACGCGTGCATCGGCGTGGCGGCAAATGTATCGCCGAACCCCGTATACCCCTGCACCGCGAACCACGGCGCGCCCCAGGCATCTTTGCCGCCAAAACCAACTCCGGAAATTCCGAGCGCGCTGACGATGTCGTTCATGCCGTTATTTTGCGAAGTGTGATCCATGGACAAGCGCGAAGCGGCGGCGGAAAGCGTGTTCACTTTCGCCGTCGTGAAAATGTGATTCCAGGAGATGACGGCCTGCTGCGAGAGATTGTCAAAATCCGCGCCGAAGCCGGGGAGATTTTCCGTTGTGGCGGTCATGCCGTTGCTCGGCGAAAAACCGTATTCGGAGCCGATGGAATAGCGGCCAAATAGCGAGTCGCCATTCGAAAAGTTATGGTCTACACGCACGGTTCCCTGATTCTGGAAGTGCGTTTCATTTCGAATGTCGAGGTAATTGTTCGAATCCGGTCCGCTACCCATCATCATGTTGGGCATCGGAAGGTAGGTCATCAGGAAGGATCGAAGCAGCGGATTGATTCGATCGCTTGGGATTTGATTGTTTGGGAATTGGGAACGCGTGTAGGGAAAGTTTGAAGCATTCGTGGGCAGGCTTGGGTTGTAGTTGGGGTTCGGTACGGCGCTCTTCGGGTCGTAAATCTTCACGCCGCTCATGCTGAAATCGCCCTGAATTTCTTCCGGCGTCGGCACAGTCAGGATTTGCGCGTCTGCCTTCGAAAGACGCAGCCCTTCGTAGTTCAAGAAAATGAATGTGTTCTTGCCCCAAAGCGGTCCGCCGAACGATCCGCCAAAATTGTTTTGCACGAGATGATTGTTGCCCATGGACGCAAACGTGGTCGCGTCCAGGGCGCCGTTCCGCAAAAATTCATACACGGTTCCGTGATATTGGCTGGACCCAGCGTGCGTGACGATGTTGATTTGCCCACCGCCCGCGCCGCCCATGTCCGCGGTATAGCTGCTGGTCTCGACTTGAAATTCGCGCACGGCATCCGGCGAAGGACTCAGATTCTGCGTGTTAAACGTCGGGTCTGTATTAGTGGCGCCATCCAACAAAAAGAAATTGGCGTTGGGGCGCGCGCCACCGATCACAACCGCGGAGCGCTGTCCCGGCCGCCAGTAGAGCGGGTTCGTGCCGCCCGTCTGCGCCCCGAATCCAACATGTGCACCGGGCACCGTCAGCACAAGGTCAATCAACATGCGCCCGTTCAACGGCAATTCGCGTATCGACTGCGGCTCAATCACTTCGCCGACGCTAGCGTCGGTGGTGCGCATCGTTTCGCCGGTCGCCGAGACCGTTACATCTTCTTTGACCGCGCCAAGACTCAATTTGATATCCAGATCCATTTTCTGACCGACTTCGAGGCGCACTTTTTCCGTGGAGGTTGCAAAACCGGACGCTTCCGTCTTCACTTCATATTCGTCGGGCAAAAGTGCGGAAGCTTCAAAGTGCCCGTCCGCGCTGGTTACAAGACGGCGAATCGCGTGCGTGCTGGATGCCGTCAGCTGGACGGTTGCTCCCACAATCGGAAGGTGCTGCGCGTCCCGGATGCTGCCACTAATCTCGCCGTAGTTGCTCTGGCCCGCCGCAGGCCACGCTATAGTGACTACGAACAACGAGTAAAGGATAGCTTTTCGCATTGCAGAAGACCCCCGGTGGATACAAGTCAAGCGCAGCCGCCAAACTCAGGCGGAACGACGAACTTCAATTCTCTCGACTGTTGTGGGCAATAGTTGGGAGACTGTACCCGCGTACGCGATCGGGGAACAATAGTAGAAAAAGATTAGGCGCTCTTGCCGATCAGTTCCACTGTGCTGGAAATGGGCTCTTAACCGGGGGGCGGTATTTTCTAGCGAAACGCGGCGGCGTTCTCCCGTGCCCAATCACCGAAAGTGAATGGCTGTCTGCCGGTTACTTCTTCCACTGTCCTAAACACGTGTGCAGCCTTGCCGCTTCGAATGAAATCTGCAAAAGGCAACAGAGCGTCAATTAGGAACGTGGGCATGCCCGCATGCTCCATTCCTTTTCGAGCCGCTTCGTCTGTGACTGCAACATATTCGAGCGGCCTGCCGATTGCGCCGGAAAGAATTTTCACCTGTTCGCTTATGCTGAGCGCCTCTGGCCCAGTCACGGAATATTCTTTTCCTTCATGTCCTTCGCCGGTCAGCGCCCGAGCCGCAACCGCCGCGATATCGCGAGGATGCGCCGGCGGCAATTTGCCCTCACCGTAATTGGAAAAAACCTTTCCCTGCGTGCGAATGGACTCGCGCCAATGCAGCGCGTTGGACATGAAGGCGCCAGGCCGCACGACGGTCAACGCAATTCCTGTTTCTCGTATCGCTTGTTCCCCTTCGTCATGCCACTTGCGAATGTCGTTCCGGATCTTTTCATCGCCACCGAGCGCCGAAAGCTTCACGATGTGGTGCACTCCAGCTTTCTTCGCCGTCAACGCGAGATTTCTTTCGTGGACTCCCGTCCGCGGCCCGAAAGTCAGCGAAAACGCCTTCTCTACTCCGTCAACCGCTCGCTCCAGTGTGTCAGGCACCTCAAAATCCGCCTTGACCACTTCCACTCGTGCATCCAGCTTTGCCTTCAATGGATTCCGCGTCATCGCGCGCACCTTTTGTCCTGTAGCCAAGAGCTGTGCCACGACTTCGCGTCCAACCGTCCCTGTTGCTCCTGTCACCAAAATCATCTCATTCCTCCCTGAATCTCGTTTTCCCCTCTGATTTCAACTACGCAGCCGGCGAGTAAGGAACAGCTTTGCGTCCCTCTCGCAGTGTTTTCGCCCACCACAGCAGTCTCTTCAGCATCGTTTCCATCTGTCTCTGTGCGCGGTCGGGATTTTTCAGCGTGCCATCGGAGTTGAATTGCTCCCACGCGCCGGCAAAGCTCACTGAGTCTCGAATCGTGGCCGCGTGCAGCTCCGCAAAAACCTGCCGCAACTGCTCAACAGCACGCAAACCGCCGGAAATTCCTCCATAAGAGACAAATGCCACTGGCTTCGCCTGCCATTCCTCTCCGACGGAATCAATCAGCGACTTTAATGCCGCCGGGTAGCCGTGGTTGTACTCCGGCGTGACCACCACGAACGCATCGGAGTTGCCAATTTGCTGCTTTAGCCAGCGCAAATCGTATGTTCCTGCGCCTTCCGCTCCGGTGTGGGCGGGCGGAACAGCCGGGTCAATGGTGGTCAACTCAATTCCGTTAGTAGCCGTGATTCGTTTCGCGGTCCATGACGCGACCGTGTCGCAAAAGCGCCCCGTACGTGTGCTGCCGTAAATCAACGCAACCTTAATTTTGTTCTCCACTGTACTCCTCTTCCATTTGCAAATCTCTACCAACTACGCTACAACCTCAAGTTAACTTGAGGTCAAGCACAAAATGAAACCCAAAAACACCCGCCAGGAATTCCACCGGGAATTGGCCGTCGGCGAAGTCGCCGCGCGCAGCGGCGTCGCTGTCTCCACGCTTCATTTCTATGAATCGAAAGGACTTATCAAAAGCTGGCGCAATCGAGGCAATCAGCGCCGCTATGCCCGTGAGGTCTTGCGCCGCGTCGCCCTCATCAAAGTCGCGCAGCGGACCGGCATCCCGCTGGCAGCGATTCGCAAAGCGCTGAAGACATTGCCCGGCGAACGCACGCCCACATCCGATGATTGGAAAAAACTGTCTGCCGCGTGGAGAGCGGATTTGAATGATCGCATTGACAGGCTGACTCGCTTGCGCGATCAACTGGACGGCTGCATCGGTTGCGGCTGCCTCTCGCTCGGAGTCTGTCCTCTTCGAAATCCTTGGGACAGACTCGCAAAGCAAGGGCCGGGGCCTCGCCTGCTCGATCCAGAATAGTGATGCCAGCTGAATTATTTCAGGTGAGATTTCGGCGGGACGAGTTCGGCGGATCGGATAGGTGCGGCGCCGCACCCATCGAGATCCGTTACAACGAAAAATTACACGTGCATCAGAGGTGTAGCAGCTTGCCTTTACTTCGGGATGCCCGCTGCAAACCAGGGGCGAGCTCCAGCTGTCGTCCGGATAAGAAGGACCGGCGATTCGCATGGTACTGCTGGCGCGGGCGTCAGAACGTCATCAATGGTGAAGTCGCCGTCTGCATCAAGAGCGACACCGGCCAGGTCTGAGCTCGAAGCAGTCGCGCTCGCCTGTGATCCGCAAAAGAGAGTCGCGAATACGCTCTGATTGGCGTTCGTGCCGATACTGTTGCCGCCGCCCAAAAGCAATCCGCGGCCGTGAACTCGGATACGTCCCTCGGTGCTCACGTTCGCGTCGAGGTCGGCGATTCTCCAAATCTGGCCGGAAGGAGCAATGCCCCGCACCGTATTTGGACTCACCGTTGTGGTTGTTCCATTGACGACGACGTTGGAAACGGGAATCACGCCAATTCCACCGTCAAATCGAACGAGCGAGTTGCTGAATCCGCCGTTGCCGAAAGCCGAGAGCGCGACGATCGTAAGTAGCGCGGCTCCAAGCCCAAAAATTTTCTTCATAACACTTCTCCTTGTGGGGGACTTTGCGATGTAGCGCCCCATTCCAGCGAGCGCTCAGTGAAGTCGTCCCCTCAGGCCAAGCTCAGATGCTACCGTCGCGGATTGGTTGCCATTTTTAGCTTTAGTAACACTGCCGCCAAGCCCAAAGCCACGCGCGGCGCTGTAACCACCCCCGAATTTCAAGGGAAAAAGTCATCATGCAGCCATATTGGTCGCAAACAACACCTTCTATTGGAGGTATCGGGCGTCGCGGCCTGCGTTTCCTCAGCTATCATTTCCGCCCAAGCGTCGTCTAAAAGGGGGCCATTCATAGGCTGTCGCCTAGGGTGTGTAAGCTGAAATAGGCAAGTAATATGCTGAGTGTTGAACAGAATGCGGAAGTCCTGGCTAGCGCAGAGCGTTATCGTACCCTCCTTGAACTCAACAACGCCATAATCACCCACCTGACTCGTGAGACTCTGTGGCACGCCGTCTCGGAGATTCTGCGCCGCGCTGTGCCCGTGGATGGCGCCGCCATCACCATCTACAACGCGAAGAATGACAGCTTTCGTTACCTTGCTATGGAGAGCCCGGTTTCTTCCGATCATTTCCGCGCCGGAATGGAGTTTGGCCGCGAGGCGAGCATGTCGGCCTGGGTGTTTGACAACCAGCGTCCTGTCATGAGGCAGGACCTCGAACGCGAGCAGCAATATGCAAACGATCATCTTCTGTTTGCTGCGGGGATTCGTTCCGATTGCATTGTGCCGTTGATCGTCGAAGGCAAATGCATCGGGACTCTCAACGTGGGTAGCGCAAAGAAAAACCAGTATTCACAGGCAGACCTGGAACTCCTGCAGGAAATGGCAAATCAAGTGGCACTCGCCGTCGTAAACATGCTTTCTTACGAGGAAATCGCCGCGCTCAACAGCAAGGTGGAACGGGCTGCCGAGCGATACCGCACGCTCCTGGAGATCAACAACGCCATTATCACTAACCTGACGCATGAGGATCTCCTGCACTCCATCTCACAGATCCTGCGCCGCATCGTACCTTTAGATGGGGCGGTGATTACACTCTACAATCCAAAAACCGAAACCTTCCGCTACTACGCCATGGAGACTAGCCTTTCCACCAACTATTTCCGGACCGGGCTGGAAGTCCATCGCAAGGAATCCATGGTGGCGGAGATTTTCGATCATCAGCGCGGCCGAATACGCCGTGACCTTGTGCAGGAACAGCGATTCCCAAACGACCTGCGCCTGGTTGAAATAGGCATCTCCTCTGACTGCATCGTTCCACTGATCGTCGGCGGCAAGAGTATAGGCACCTTAGGCGTTGGAAGTACGAAGAAGGACCAATACTGCGAGGACGATTTGGAACTCCTGCAGGAGGTGGCGAATCAGGTTGCATTGGCCATCGCCAACATGAAGTCCTATGAAGAAGTAACGGAATTGAAAGCCAGGCTGGAAAAAGAGAATGTGTATCTCCAGGAAGAAATCCGCACCGAGCACAATTTTGAGGAGATCACGGGAAGCAGCCCGGCCTTGATGGCCGTGTTGCACAAGGTCGAGCAGGTCGCTCCGACCGACTCCACAGTTCTGATCTTAGGCGAAACCGGTACCGGCAAAGAGCTGATCGCCCGTGCAATTCACGACCGCAGTGCCCGCAAGAGCCGCCCCTTGGTCAAGGTCAATTGCAGCGCCATCTCTGCCGGCCTTGTCGAAAGCGAACTTTTCGGCCACGTGAAAGGCGCCTTTACTGGTGCCCTCGATCGCCACATCGGGCGTTTCGAACTCGCCGACGGCGGCACTATTTTCTTGGACGAAATCGGCGAGCTTCCCCTCGCTACGCAAGTCAAGCTTTTGCGAGTCCTTCAAGAACGCGAATTTGAACCCGTTGGCTCCAGTCGCCCCATTCGCGTTGACGTGCGCGTGATTGCGGCCACCAACCGAAACCTCGAGGAATCTGTCCAGGCTGGCGAGTTCCGCTCCGATTTTTTCTACCGGCTGAATGTTTTCCCGATCGAAGTTCCTTCCTTGCGCGAGCGCACTTCGGACATTCCCGAGCTGGCCATGTTTTTCCTGGCCAATTTCACCAAGAAATTGGGGAAAGACATCCGGGGCATTCCTCACGCGACGCTCGACCTCCTTCTCAAGTATCCCTGGCCCGGCAACGTCAGAGAATTGCAAAATGTGATCGAACGGGCAGTCATACTTTCGCGTAGTGCCGTCCTCGAACTCGATCCCGATCTTGTTGCTGCGCTGTGTCCTCCCGGATCGTGCAGCAGCAAGAACAAAGCCTCAGAACCGGTTCACCCGTCAATTGCACCGTCGTCCACACCCCTTACGCTTGAAGAGCTCGAGCGTTCTCACGTTGCCGCGGTGCTCAATCAAACCGGAGGCGTCGTCGAAGGCCCGCGCGGCGCCGCAAAAATTCTCGGCTTGCATCCCAACACGCTCCGCCACCGGATCCAAAAACTCGGACTCAAGCGTTCCACCCACCACCCATCGTAGTTCTCACGGGTTTTCGCTTCCTCAAACCACCAAATATCGTAGCCGGCTCTTGTTCACAAACATCGTTCCCGCAATCCGCTTGAATTTCAATCGTTTGGCGAAGATTCAATCTGTCTCTCGATTGGCACCTCACTTGCACTTCTCTGCCTTGGGAAACAAAGTGCTAAGAATCTTAATCACTGAGTCGGCTGGTGAATTGGCTTTGTTGCGGCTCGATGGACAAGTAAGCGGCAGATGGGTAGAACTGCTGCAACTTACGTGTGAGTCTTATCTGCAAAAAGGTGCGCGCGTCACTCTTGATCTGAGCAATGTTTCTTTCTCGGATCGTGGTGGGATCGCATTATTGAAGAACCTGGCGGATCGCCGGGTCGCAATTCTGAACTCCTTGCCATTTATCGCCGAACAAATCAGGACAGCGGAGCTGTGAAGTTTACACTTCGTTAGCTCCACGGTCGTCCGCCTGAATTCCATGAAGCCGTTTTTGGTCTGAAGTTCGCACTTTACTTCCCGCTTGGGTTGCTCGCGCAGCCACAGCAACGCTTAACATGGGAGGACAGGCAGTTGAATCAAGAAAATCATCCAATTTCGGCTTCGTTGCGCGATGCCGAATTGATTGCGCGCGCGCAAAATGGAGAAGAAAGCGCTTTCGAAGCCCTTTTTCACGCATACAAACGGCGTATCTATCTTCTGTGTCTCCGCATGATCGGCAATGCGGCGGAAGCGGAAGAATTGATGCAGGAAGCGTTCCTGCAGCTGTTTCGCAAAATCAAAACCTTTCGTGGCGAAGCCGCTTTTTCAACATGGCTGCACCGCGTAGCCATGAACATCTCGCTCATGCGCCTTCGCAAACGAAAATTGAAAAACATTTCCATGGAAGATGGCGATGAGCACGATAAGGAAGACCGTCCCGAGCGCCAATATGGATCTGCCGATTTATCCCTCACGGGCTTGGTCGACCGCGTTTCTCTGGAAGTAGCAATCGCAAAGCTCCCGCAGGGCTACAAGCGTGTGTTTGAACTCCACGATGTTCTCGGCTACGAACACAACGAAATCGCGGAGATGCTCGGTTTTTCCGTCGGCAATTCGAAGTCGCAATTGCACAAAGCCCGTTTGCGCCTGCGCAAACTTCTCGGAGCAGGCTTCCGCAGAAACGCGCGTGACGGCCAGCAGCAAGACACAGCGGAGGTTGCGGCATCTTTCGATGACGTGCCTCCTCCGCGCACAGAAATCTCTTTGTCTCTGGCGGCTTCCGCCGTTTGTTTCGAAGGCGAGCTGTAGCCTCAAAATCTTCGCCGGCGTCGCGATGATTTTTCTTCGGAAGAAATGCCACTGAAGGTGGCTCACGCAAACTTGAAAATGGGCGATGCGTGCCTCAGAATAGAAATATTCCCCGGTAGCTCAACGGTAGAGCATTCGGCTGTTAACTTTTCAGCTTACCGTTGATTGCGCACCGTTTAACCCCGAAATTGACCTCCAAAGAGCGGGCAAGTTGGACCTCAGTTTGGACCCCAATTGTCGCCCTCTTAAGCTCACGCCAATCCGACGGCGGCGATTGCTCAAAGCGAATTCATGCTGAACCGTCGAGAATCTGCTAATCGATGTTGATCTTTGCCAACGCGCCGTTCGACCTTCAGAACGAAACGCTTCTCCCATCGGCGGGTGCATGCGCCCGCTGCACAAAACGGACGGGCAACAATCCGCTGTTTTTGCCCGAAGAGCGACAGAAGTCGATTTATATGTTAAGTGGAATGGGCTTTGGAGATGATTCGCTCGCCGACGTCTGCGCCATTAGAGCATGGAACGAAGGCCTGCGACGCCGTAGGCCTAGCGTTTAGGCCGGAGTGGAGGGAGCGGCCAGCAAGCTCAGGATGTAACATGAACGGGAACAACAGTGGGCGCAGAGGTGTCCAACCTTACGATGGCGCGCCAAAGGACCGTCCGAACGATTGCCACTTACTTCGTTGCCGTCTTGCTCTCAATAACTGTCGGCCAGAGTCGGACAGACGGGCAGGACAAGCCCACTCGTTCCATTGACCTCAGCAATTTGGCGGATGATTATTTCGGCCCTTTGACCATCAGCAATCGAGTGAATGCGGCGGCTGTCATTGTCACAGACAAAGAGAGGCCAGTCTTCTCAAAGGTTTATGGTCCTGTCGATTTGGATCGATCGATTTGGAGGGTAGCGTCGGTTTCAAAGGCCCTCACCGCCATTGCGGTTATGCGTCTCGTCGAGGAGAGGAAAGTTGATCTTGATACGGACGTGAATCGATACTTGAAAACCTTCCAGATTCCCCCGACCTTCCGACCGCCTATCACGCTCCGTCAGTTGCTTGAGCATCGCTCGGGTCTCGATGATCGCTTTGTAGGGGACGGCTTCACCAATGGAGACCAACCCCCGATGCGCTTGCTCATGAAGAAAGCCTTGCCTCGGCGCGTTTATGCCCCCAACGAAGTCGAATTCTATTCAAACTACGGCTATGGCTTGATCGGAGCAGTGATTGAGGACGTGTCTGGAAAGCGTTTTGAGGATTACTTATCCGCGAACGTCCTTCGACCGTTACGGATGAATCGAAGCACATTTGTGCAACCCCTTACCGAAGACATCGCCTCTGCTACAGTTCCAGGTAAATGGTGGTACCAGCATGCGTCACCTGCGGGTGGTCTCGCGTCAACTGCAGCCGACATGGCTACATTTCTCATGGCCACGTTACGAGAAGATTCTGGCGTGATTTCCGAATCGTCCTTTCAAGCAATGACGCCACCGCAGGACGCGCCGTCAGGACTCATCCATCGCCTTGGATACTGGACTGGGAGAGACCACGGTCAGCAACTGATTGGAGCGAGCGGCGACACCGGCAGCTTCCACACCGTCATGGCTACTGTTCCCGATCACGATATCGGGCTGGTGGTTCTCGTTAGCGGAAGCGGAAATGGATTGGCATGGGGATTCTACTCCCGTTTTCTAGATACAGAGTTCGGGACAACGTCATCACAGACTTTGCAGAGTAATCGAACGTTCCAACCGAAGGCTGGGGACTACGAACGCTGCATTCGATTCGCCGGCCTTTATCGGACCGTGCGCTACCCTCATCATGAACTTTCCAAGGCTTTTATCATTCTCGACTTGACGCACGTTACGGTGGAACGCGATGGAGCGCTGCGCTTCCGAGGCGCTCGCTGGATCCGGACTGGGCCACTTCAGTTCGAAAAGGAAGATGCCTCCGAAACGGTCTCGTTCAAAGAGGGCGACAGCGGGAGGATTGAGTTTTTGGGCGACACGGAGGAGAGGATTGCGTGGTACGAATCTGGGTATATAAATATCGCGTTCTATTTTCTATTTACTACTTTTTTCGGAATCGCATCGTGGCGAGGTAAGAGCGCTTTACGATGGCTTTGCGTCTTGGGACTTCTGCATTCACTTGGCTGGCTTGCTATCGTATTGATCACAGGGCCCGAGAATCTGATATTGGGTCTCCCATTGCCTCTCAAGGGGCTCCTATGGATAGGGACCGCGGTGCCGCTGATGGCTGTCTCTGGCATCTATGTTGCCTGGCGCAATAGAACAAATTTGGCCGTAGCGGCCGCACTGGTATTAGCCTGCTATGTGCCATTCGTTTTCTATTGGAATCTGCGCGCGTAAACTTGTGCTCGCGGGTGCTGCAGGGGGCCGCCGCGAGATGGATGCGCAGCCCACAGCCAACACGATCACGCAGTCGAAATGGCGAAAGTGAAGCCGTTGCTGGGTCGGAGCTAGCAGCTCGAAACATCAAGGATGGCGGCTGGTCCAGTTCTGGAGCTTGAGGCCGGGAACACGCTTGAACTCGCGCTCATTGTTGGTGACGAGAATGAGCCCAGCGGATTTGGCGTGAGCAGCAATCCAGAGATCATTACCGCCGATCCTCTCACCGCGGGCCTCGAGCGCCGCGCGGATCTCGCCGTAGGCAGCCGCCGCTTCCTCCGGCAAAGGAACCACGGACAAGAGAGACACTAGCCGCCCGAGAGATTCCAACGCGCGGCTGCGTTGCTGGCTTCGCTCCGCGCCGTAACGCAACTCGCCATACGTAATCACCGATAAAACGGCATCGCCGTGCTGCATTTGGCGGAATCGTGCGGTCACTTCTGGGGGCCGGTTCTGTCGCAAATAGATGCAGATATTGGTGTCGAGCATATAGCGCGCGCTCATCATAGGCCTTTGCGGCGCTGTGGCTGCGGATCCTTGCGCTTCTTTGGGAACATGTCCGCTGGCAACTCGGCCAGCAAATCCAGCACGCGGACCATTCCGCCGGCTTTCTCTCGTAGTACGATTTCGTCGCCACGCCGGAAAATCTCAACTTCCGAGCTTTTGACCCGAAACTTTTTCGGTAGCCTCACAGCTTGGCTGTTCCCGGACTTAAATACGCGAGCGATGGCCATGGTTCGCCTCCTAGATATATATACACCAATGTATATACGTTAGCAAACGGCAGTTGCTTTTTCGGAACCCTCAAGGAAAAGGAGCATTCGGTCTCCGGACCGAATGCTCCTTGCGATCAGCGAAGAACTCAACGCCTAAGTCCTTGAGAATCAGTCAGCATAAACGGATTTATTCACCGTATAGCTCAGAAAATCACGTGCTGGATCCCAGTTGGACCCCACCGGTAGAAGGGAGAGTGGCACGCTAGTGCATCGTGTTGTAAAATAAGGATCTAATTTGCCCGTTCCCCGATAGCTCAACGGTAGAGCATTCGGCTGTTAACTTTCACACGAACCGTTGATTCTGCACCGTTTACCCCCGAAATTGACTCCCAAAGAACGGAAAAGTTGGACCCCAGTTTGGACCCAATTGATGAGGTGACCCCCTAAAGTGTCACAAGAACTTTGGGCAGTGCGGAGTACAGGCCCGGTTGGAAAACTCCACCGATTCAACAGTTGGCACGCTCGTTGGCTAGCGCTACCATCTTTTTCCCATGACGATGCAGATTAGAGGCGTACAGATGGCGGGTTTGCCCGCTAAAACTGTGCGCGATATGTTGCGGCGGCTCAACATTTATTCCCTGATGGACGCTCTCTTTGTAGCGGCGCGATGTAAGGTTTCAACTCGCAAGGCGGAAGAAGTGATAAAAACACTTGCTGACGGCGGATACATTGAGTTTGATCACCGAGGCCGAGAACTGCTTAACAGCTACAGGCCGGGCGTGGAAAAACCGCGATATCGGGAAGTGGACTATTACAAGCTGACCGACAAAGGAATCGAACTCAGAAACGCCTCAGCCGCCACTAAAATGCCCCGTACTAAAGCGAATCAAATCATCGTGTCCCTGCTGAAGCGGGTAGAGGAAGCCAACGCAATGGATTTTGCGTATCGAATTCCCACGGTTATCGTTTACGGAAGCTACGTTCGAGGTGAAACATTCCTGAGTGACGTGGACATCGCCGTGGAACTTGAAGGGAAATGGGACTCGGATGAGGAGCGCGACCGCCACGAGAAGGAGCGGATCAAATTTGCATTCGCCAGCGGACGTACATTTTCCAACTTTACAGACGAACTGAGTTGGCCGAAATATGAGGTGCTGCGTTACCTAAAAGCTCGCACGCGGGGGTTGAGTGTTCATCCGCAGGATGATTTCATCCGCATGCAGAAAGACAAGAATTTTGCGCATAGAGTTTTGCGCGGCGATGCGGATCGAGTTGCGGCCCAGCTTGGGGAGGCCGTTCGGTAGCGCTACGGTTGGAGAGTTTGTGCTACACATTGATCCCTGGTAGTTCTACGGTAGAGCATTCGGCTGCTAACCATACTGCCGAACACCATAGACCCTTGTTTTGGCGTCGATTAGCTGCCTAGCTGTCTCCTCTATCTGTGTCCCGGTTGTGCCCCAGGTCGGCGTGAACCATTTGGTTACCATTCGCATTATGCGAACGCCCCTTCTCATCCGCCTTGCGAAATCGTCGATGCGACTCTCTACCCTATATGATTGCTTACAGTAGAAATGAAATGTCCAGGATTCATTTTTGTGCGCACTTAGTCGCGTCTACAAAGATGATCATTCACCCGATCGAGAAACATCTGGTCATCGCTCCTCCGTTGATCTATACTATCGGTATATACCGCTATTGGAGGTTGCGATGGGTAAAAACGGGATCGCCAAACTGTTCCGCAATGGGCGCAGTCAAGCCGTTCGGCTGCCGCAAGAGTTTCGCTTCGAAGGAGATCGAGTCCGCATTCGGAGAATCGATCATGGCGTCATATTAGAACCACTGATTCCCGATGCTGCTAAGTGGTTCGATGAGATGGACCGGTTCAATCAGGAACAGTTCATGGGCAAGAGACGCAATCAACCCATCACTCCGCGTCGCGACATCTTCAAGTGAATTATCTGCTGGATACTAATGCTTGCATTGCGCTGATCAATGGGAATCCGCCCTCGGTCCGTGCCAAATTTCGGAAGGCGACAGACCTCGGGGGCCAGGTATTTGTGTCTTCCATCGCTCTGTTCGAACTTTGGTACGGTGTCGCGAAAAGTTCGCGACGAGATTTTAACAAGAAGCGACTCGAGACTTTTTTTGCGGGCCCTATTCATCCGCTGTCTTTTGAGGATCAGGATGCTGAAATCGCCGGCGTGATCCGAGCTGATCTGGAGTCCATCGGAAAGCCGATTGGCGCTTATGACCTTCTGATTGCCGGGCAGGCGATCCGAAACAAGCTGACATTGATTACTGCAAATCTCTCAGAATTTGCTCGAATCAAAGAGCTGGCCTGGGCAGACTGGGGACGGCCATAATCTTGCTTGTCGCTCGGCAGCTTCCATAGCGTGCGTCCAGTTGAATCTAATCAACCCAACCCCTTTTTTGAGACAGTTCTTGAGTTGAATTCGGGAGGGTCACTTAGCCGGAAATGCGACTATTCGGCCAAGCGACGAGAAGCCTGTTCTAACTAAGCCTCCGCCGCAGGCCGTAGCTGGATCTCGTGCGGGACGATCGTCAAAACTCCAACTTCTTATTTCGCCTTCGCTAACCCCGCAATAACTGCGGCAACTTTTTCGAGGATCTGATTCCAGCCCTCGAGTTGCCCGCTGTTCTTTGCGTCTTCCATGGTTTCATTGCCAATCATGGTGAGTTTCGTCTGGCCGTTCCCAAAATCCTCAAAAATAACC
>WNFR01000217.1_pt1 | contig 58001 bp, 51 predicted proteins | sample 5400221 | NCBI WGS metagenome assembly WNFR01 (sample SAMN13153357, study PRJNA577476) | soil metagenome | isolation source: 40 cm soil under Madrone tree | place: USA:California | collected 2016-06-14
TCGGGCCAGCGTTTTGCCTGCGCCTTCCTTCAGATTCCACCTCGCGATGGACACCCTTGCCGTCCGGCTAACTATTCCCCCTGTCGGGCTAGTAGCGGACTTCCACCCCCAAGTGAGTGCGCCCTGCCGGGCGCACAAATCAAAAAGCGCGAGGACTTATGATCCTCGCGCTCTTAAATTGACTCGAGAGAGCGGTACCCCGCAAATGCTAAGACCCGCTCTTGCTGCTTTCGGCGCGGACTTCCGCGCCGCTGGTTGCCTGTTCGGCCCCAGGCGGCACGATGTTCGTAGGGAGTGAATCACCGGCGGGCGTGAGCACATGCGGCAAAAGCTCTTCGATCCGCTCGACGAAGTTTACTTCGAGATCGCGCAGCGCTTCTTCCGGAATGTCCTTCAAGTCAGGCTCATTCTTCTTCGGCAGGATGACTCGCTTCATACCTGAGCGGCGCGCCGCAAGCACCTTCCCTTTAATGCCGCCGACCGGAAGCACAAGTCCGCTGAGCGTGATCTCTCCGGTCATCGCGGTGTCGTTGCGAACCGGTCGTCCCGAACACAGCGAGGCAAGAGCGGTAACGATTGCGACACCTGCCGAAGGCCCATCCTTGGGAGTTGCGCCCGCCGGTACATGTACGTGAACTCCGCTGTTCCCGAATTTATCGGCGCAGTCCAATCCCAATTCGCCCGAGTGTGACCATAGATAACTCAGCGCGGCCTTCGCCGATTCCTGCATCACTTCTCCGAGCTGGCCGGTGAGCGTCAGCCCCTTCGAACCGGGCAGCAGTGTTGCCTCGATAAACAAGACCTCGCCGCCCATCTCGGTAACCGCCAATCCGGTAGCGACGCCCGGTGGAAGCTTCTGCCGAGCCATCTCGTGAAAGAACATCTCGTGACCGAGATAGTCTTCGAGGTCCGCCGGCGTGAAGGTGAAGACATCGCCTTTGCCTTGCGCGACCTTGAGCGCAACCTTCCGCGCCACGCTTCCGATGGTGCGTTCGAGCTGCCGCACTCCGGCCTCGCGCGTGTACCGGCTGATGATTCCCTGAAGCGCCTCGTCAGTGAAATGAAGCTGCTCTTCGCTCAGCCCGGCTTCTTTGACCTGCCTGGGAATCAAATACTGCTTGGCGATGTGAAGCTTTTCCTCTTCGGTATAGCCCGAGAGCGCAATCACTTCCATGCGGTCACGCAGCGCCGGTGGGATCGGCCCAAGCGTGTTCGCGGTCGCGATAAAAAAGACTTTCGACAGATCGAACGGAAGATCCAGATAATGATCTCTAAACGAAAAGTTCTGGGCCGGGTCAAGGATCTCGAGCAGCGCCGAAGCCGGATCGCCTCGGAAATCCATGCCGAGCTTGTCGACTTCGTCCATCATCATCACCGGGTTGTTTACGTCTGCGCGTCGGAGCGCCTGAATGATCCGGCCGGGCATCGAGCCGATGTAGGTTCGCCGATGACCGCGGAGCTCGGCTTCGTCTCGCATGCCGCCAAGTGACATTCGTTCAAACTTGCGCCCCATCGATCTTGCGATCGATTGGCCGAGGCTGGTCTTGCCGACGCCGGGCGGGCCGACGAAGCACAGAATCGGCGCTTTGGTTTTCGGATTCAGCTTTATCACCGCAAGGTGTTCGAGTATTCGTTGCTTTATGTCTTTCAAATCGTAGTGGTCTTCGTCGAGCACTGCCTGAGCGTTATTAAGATCCAAACTCTCCTCGGTGGATTTTGTCCACGGCAGATCGAGAATCCATTCGAGATAAGTTCGGATGACGTGATAATCGGGCGCTGCTGCAGGCAATCGCTCGAGTCGTTTGAGCTCACGATCAGCTTCCGTTCGCACCTCCTCGGGCAGATCGGCCTTCTCGATTCTCTCGCGCAAGAGCTGTGCTTCGGCTTGCTCGGGTTCGGTTTCGCCAAGCTCCTTCTGAATCTGCTTCATCTGTTCGCGCAGAATGTAATCACGCTGAGCCTTTCCGAGTTCTTCCTGGGCCTGGTTCGAGATCTTGCTTCTGATCTCCAGAACCTCGACCTCGCGCGCGAGATAGGTGTGCATCAGGTGAAGCAGCTCGCTTTCGGTGTTTGCTTCGAGCAGCGCTTGTTCCTGCGCGATATCGAGGTCGAGCACCGAGCCGAGAAAGTAAGCGAGCCGGATTGCGTCGTCCGCTTGAACGATGATGTTCCTGATTTCCGGCGGAACATTTGGCAGGAGACTTAGCGCCTTTTGAACCAGCACCTGAATATTTCTCTGAAGCGCTTCCACTTCCGGAGTTTTCTCGCGAATCGGTTCCGGGAGGATTTCGACGCGGGCCTTCAGGTAAGGCGTCTGCTCTGTGAAGCCAATTATGCGAAAGCGCTCCTGGCCCTGCACGATCAGGTGCAGGGCTTCATCGGCGCCCGGAGAGCGCATCATCCGGTTTATGACAACCATCGTTCCGACGGTATGCAGCTTGTCGGGCGTCGGTTCGTTCTCGCCGTCTTCACGCTGGGCAACAACGCCCAGCAGTTTTTCCTCAGTTGACAGCGCGGCTTCTGCCGCGGCGAGCGACATCGGTCGTCCCACCGTCAGCGGCGTGATGCCGGATGGAAAGATCACGATGTTTCTAAGCGGTAATATTGGTAACTCAAGAGTTTTGTTCTCACTCATCTTTTTCCCCTAAGATCCCTTTACTAGCGGCCACCAATGGCCCCTTCATTGGTCCCATGGACGCGAATACGACCAGGTGACTTCTCAACCACAATTCAAATGCAATATGAACCAGCCGTCTCTGCTCTCGCATTGAATCTCCGCGGTGGACAACTCGCACGGGATTTTCAATACGCGCTCGAAGCGGCTGTAGGTTATCTCGAGCTGGTGATAGGTCCAGCCTTCGGTGATGACGGTGTCGCGCCGGACGCCCCGCACGATCAGCCGGTCGTCGGCGATCAGTACTTCCACGTCTTCCGGTTTGACCCCGGCCAGATCGAACTTGATCTTCCATCCCGTTGGGCAGCGGTAAATATCGACTGCCGGTTGCCACAACGGACCGCTTGAACGGCGATACTCAGTGGACAGCCGTTCGATGAATACCCTCTTGCTTCTTGACATCGTAGCCTTCTCCGCTGGTAGTTGAAGTTACTATCTAGTTGCCCCCGGCAAGCCGGCAGTTTCGACCTTCGACGCTAATTCGCGGGAGGTCAATACGCTGTCGACGATTCCATATTCGACGGCCTGGTTTGGGCTCAGAATGAAATCCCGCTCGACGTCGCGATCCGTTTTTTCGAAGGATTGCCCTGTCAGGTCCGAAAGGAGTTTGGACAACAGGTTGCGCGTTCGGAGCAATTCTTCGGCGTAGATCTTTACATCCGTCGCCTGACCCGCGATGCCCTCCACTGAGGGCTGGTGTATCAGGATTCTGGAATTTGGAAGCGAGAAGCGTTTCCCTTTGGTGCCCGCTGCGAGCAGCAGCGCTGCCATTGATGCTGCCTGCCCCATACAGATCGTGATTATGTCAGGCCTGATGAATTGCATCGTGTCGTAGATCGCCAGTCCGGCGGTAATCGACCCGCCGGGGCTGTTGATATAAATCGAAATCTCGCGATCGGGATCCTCGGATTCCAGATACAACAATTCCGCCACCACGACGTTCGCCACGGAATCGTAGATCTCGGTTCCGAGAAAAATGATGTGCTCTTTCAGCAGCCGGGAGTAAATGTCGTAGTGACGTTCTCCTCTGCCAGTTGTCTCTACTACTGTCGGAATCAGATAGTTGGTCATTGTGTGATTAGTCATTAGTCAATTAGTCATTGGTCATTAGTCATTAGTCATTGGTCATTAGTCATTAATCGCTGAGGAAGGACTAATGACCAATGACCAAGGACCAATGACCAATGACTATTCAAAATCGCAGCACCGCACCGAGGCCTGCGTCTCCGAGTTTTGCCGCCGCGTCGCCGTTAACCAGTTGCACTTTGCCGCCCTTATCAAGCACGCAACGCGAAGCGCGGTTGATCAAATCGGGTGCGGCCTCGAGTCTCCCGCCGCAAAAGGCGCACTTCTCGTCCCCTTCAGAGACTAGCACGTGGCACGAGCTGCATTCTTTTCCGGCAACTCTGAAATCCGTGGCGATCACCATTTTGTAGACCCGGCCTTCTTGAATTGCGCTTAAGGTCTTTGGTACGCCGAGTACTGCTCGATCGCCCTTCATTGCCGCGGTGATCATCGCGTCAACAAGCTTCGCCTCGTCCTCATGCTCCGCCCTCTCCTGGACTACTCGCAATTCAGCCGCGATCCGATCGTGACCGGCGTCTACGGGCGTAGTAATTGCGCCGATGATCATTTGCTGGAAGCGCTTCGGGAGCGCGGCTGTAAACACCGACGTTGCTTCGACGGGCCCGCCAATTACGATTCTGCTCAGTTTTAGACGATCAACGACCAGCGCGAGTTCGTCAGTGACGCGCTTCGCATGCCATTGAACGTGCTTCGTATGATCCCGGTCCATTTGTCCTTGCGACCAGATGTGATCAGTGCCGGTGGTTGCGTGTTTGTTAGGAACATCGGAAACGATTTCGGCTTGTTGTTCAATCCCGGAGGCGTCGGCGGCCAGTATCCTCGCACGCTGCTTATCAATCAGCACCACACCGAAGCGATCGGTCTCTTCGATCACTTCGAGCAAGGGTCTGACCCACGGCTGTGACGACCATCGCGCGCCGGTTGGCAGTTCGACTTGAAGATCGCGCTGCCACCAGAAATGCTGTTTCGAATCGCTGAAAACAACCAGCGCTTTTCCCTTGGGCACGTACCCTGACAGAAATTCTCGAACTCGCCGGCATTCCGCATCGAACCGCTCCCTGTTACCGTCGTTCGCGTCGTGGTTTTCGCCGGCGTTCACGCCGGCCTGACGAAACAGGCCCTCGATGTTTGTCTCGAATCCGCGATTCAGGTTTGCGGCATTCGATTGATCTACATTTACGTAGAGGCTCAGAATCAATGAGTCTGAACCCGACGAGTAGTGCTGCAACTGGCGTATGTCATCGTGCGAAATCATTCCCCTACCTCCTTGTTCGTCGCCAGATTTTCTTATTGCGCCCGCTGATTAGCTCCTCAGTGCCCTTCATGATAACACGGAAACCGACCCGCCCGAACATCGAGCCGAGTCCGACAAGCTGTCCGACAAACTGTCCGACGAACTGTCCGACGAACTTTAGTTTGTCGAAATAACAGCCCTCGGCCCTCGACAAACTGAAGCGACAAACTGAAGTTTGTCGGACATGTCTCAATGCGTCGCGTCCGCTTCGGCTGCCAGTTGAACCGGCGAAAACAGGAGCTTGCCATCCGCGACTTCAACGCGAAGGACCGAGTTGTCCCTGATGTCGCCTTTGAGGATCAGTCTCGACAGCGGTGTTTCGATTTCGCGCTGTATCGCTCGCTTCAATGGTCGCGCGCCGTACACCGGATCGTAGCCCGTCAGTGCAAGATGCGTCTTTGCCTCATCAGTCAACTCGAGCGTGATCCTGCGTTCCGCCAGCCGCGTACGCAGCCGGTCGAGTTGTATGTCGACGATCTGCTTCAGGTCTTCTTCTGTCAGCGAGTGGAACACGACGATCTCGTCTACTCGATTCAGAAACTCAGGTCTGAAGTGATGCCGCAGCGCGTCAAGCACCTGTCCCTTCATTCGTTCGTACTGATCGCCCTCGACCTTTCCGCGGTATTCCAGAATCAGATGGCTGCCAATGTTGCTTGTCATAATGACAATAGTGTTCTTGAAGTTCACGACTCGGCCCTGACCGTCAGTCAGCCGGCCGTCGTCGAGTATCTGGAGCAGCACGTTGAACACATCGTGATGGGCCTTCTCGATCTCGTCGAACAACACCACTGAGTAAGGCCGCCGCCGAACGGCTTCCGTCAACTGGCCGCCTTCCTCGTAGCCTACGTACCCCGGGGGCGCGCCGATCAATCTCGCCACCGTATGCTTTTCCTGATACTCGGACATGTCGATTCGAATCATCGCGTGTTCGTCGTCGAATAGGAACACCGCCAGGGCCCGGGCGAGTTCAGTCTTGCCGACTCCGGTCGGGCCGAGGAATATGAATGAACCGATCGGCCGATTGGGATCCTTGAGTCCCGACCGCGCGCGAAGGACGGCGTCCGCAACATAGCTGACCGCTTCGTCTTGTCCGACGACGCGTTTGTGCAAGTGCTCTTCAAGCGCAAGCAGTTTTTGAAGCTCGCCTTCGAGCAGCTTCGAAACCGGAACCCCGGTCCAGCGACTGACAACCTCTGCAATGTCTTCCTCGTCGACCTCTTCCTTGAGGAGCCTTGTTTTATTTGGTTGCCGGTCAAGCTCGGCTTCGTATTCGCGCAGTTGCTTTTCCAGCTGAATCAGCTTGCCATATTGAAGCTCAGCCGCGCGATTGAGGTCATACTCGCGCTGCGCCTGTTCGATCGCCACCTTCGTTTGCTCGATCTCTTCGCGAATGGATCGAATCTTCTGAACGGCTTCCTTCTCGGCGGTCCACTGAGCCTTCAGCTGATCCGCGTTTGCCCGGTGATCCGCAAGCTCCTTCTCGAGTTTCTCGAGCCGTCTGCGCGACGCTGCATCGGTTTCTTTCTTGAGGGCTTCACGCTCGATCTCGAGCTGCATGACTCGACGAAGATTCTCATCCAGCTCAGCGGGCATCGAGTCGATTTCGGTGCGTAGTTTGGCCGCCGCTTCGTCGACAAGATCGATCGCCTTGTCGGGCAGAAACCTATCCGAAATATATCTATGCGACAGCACCGCGGCCGACACCAGCGCCGAGTCTTTGATCCTCACGCCGTGATGAACCTCGTAGCGCTCTTTCAGCCCTCGCAGGATCGAGATCGTGTCTTCGACCGTCGGCTGATCGACCAGCACCGGCTGAAAACGCCGCTCGAGAGCGGCATCCTTCTCGACGTGTTTGCGGTATTCATCCAGCGTGGTTGCGCCAATGCAATGAAGCTCACCCCGGGCGAGCATCGGCTTAAGGAGGTTCGAGGCATCGACCGCGCCCTCGGCCGCGCCTGCGCCGACGATCGTGTGCATCTCGTCGATGAACAGGATGACCTCGCCTTCGGAAGCTTGAATTTCTTTCAGCACCGCCTTGAGCCGCTCTTCAAACTCGCCGCGGTATTTCGCTCCCGCGACGAGCGCTCCCATATCGAGCGCGACGATTCGCTTTTTCTTCAAAGTCTCGGGAACATCTCCGCGAACGATTCGCTGGGCGAGCCCTTCGACGATGGCTGTTTTGCCGACGCCCGGCTCGCCGATCAGAACCGGGTTGTTCTTGGTCCGGCGCGACAGCACCTGGATCACGCGCCTTATCTCGTCGTCGCGTCCGATCACCGGGTCGAGCTTTCCAGCGGCGGCCATCTTTGTCAGGTCTCGTCCATAACGCTCGAGCGCCTCGTAGGTGGCTTCCGGGTTTTGCGAAGTGACTCGCTGATTGCCGCGCACTTCCATCAGCGCTTTTTCGATCCGGTCGCGAGTGCCGCCTGCTGTCTTGAGCGCGCGCGAGGCAGGGCCGCCTTCGTCGATGATCGCCAGCAACAGGTGCTCGACACTCACGTATTCATCTTTGAGTTTCTTTGCCTCGTCTTCGGCTGCGACGAACACCTTGTTAAGCCGCGCGGTTATGTATACCTGGTCGACAGGACCTGAAGGCCCGCTTACTTTGGGCATCCTGTTGAGCTCGTTCTCGATGGCCGTTCGAAACGGATCAACGGCGACGCCGGCTCTTGTCAGTATCGAAGGCACCAGCCCGCCCTGCTGATCAAGCAGCGCGTAGAGCAGATGCTCGACTTCGATCTGTTGATTGCCGTATCGTGTCGCAAGGGTTTGCGCTCCACGGACGGCTTCTTGCGCTTTTTCAGTGAATCGATTTATGTCCATCGTTAATCCTCTAGGGTGATTCGTGCTCCGTGATTCGTGATCCATCATTAGCGCCAATCACGCATCACGGCTCACGCATCACGCGTCACGCTTCATTTCTCCTTTACCCAGCCTGCTCTCGGGTTGAAATGGCTGGCTTCACCCAGTTCTCTATAGAGCTGTTGCTCTCGGTCAGTCGGGTGAGACGGAACAACGACTTTTAACTTCACATACTGATCGCCTCGCCCGCCGGCCCGTTTGTTAAGCCCCAGACCTCTCAGTCTCAGCCGCTGGCCGCTTTGAGCGCCTGCCGGTATTTTCACTTCTACCTTTCCTTCGAGCGTCGGCACCTCGATATTCGCTCCGAGTACGGCTTCGGAAGGGGAGACTGGAGCTTCGGCAGTTATGTCATCGCCTGATACATCGAAGATCGAATGCGGCTTGACCTTGAGCTTGATAAACAAGTCGCCGGTTTCGCTGTCTTTCGGACCAGGCTGCCCCTGATGCTTCAGTTTTATGACTGAGCCCTCGCGAGCCGCCGCGGGTATGTTTACATCGATTGTCTTCGGACTGGACGTGTAACCCGCCCCCCTGCAAGTCGAGCAAACGCCGTCCGGCGTCGCTCCGTTACCGCCGCAAGCCGGGCAAGCGCGCGTGCCCTGAAGCGTGATCCTGTGCCGTCCACCTTTGTGAGCGTCTTCGAGAGTAATTTCCATCTCGGCTTCGGCATCCTGTCCGCGTTCCGGTTTGTTGCGCACGCCTCGGCGTCGATGTTCTGCCTGAGCCGCGGACCGTGCGCCGCCGAAAAGCGTCTCGAAGAAATCGCTAAACCCGCCGCCGCTGAAGATACTGCCAAGGTCATCAAACTGAACATTGACGCGACCCCAACCGGGGGGCGGCGTAAACTCGGCACCGTCCTTCCAGTTCGCTCCCAGTTGGTCATACCGCTTTCGCTTCTCGGGATCGGATAACACTTCATTGGCTTCATTTATTTCTTTGAATCTATCTTCGGCGATTTTATCGCCAGGGTTGACGTCCGGGTGGTGTTTCCGCGCGAGCTTGCGATAAGCCTGACGAATCTGCTGCTCCGTCGCGCCTCGCTTCACTCCGAGCAATTCGTAATAGTCCTTGAATTTCACCGCCATCCGTGTCTTTTCACCACCAGCAGTACCCAAAGAACAACTCAAGTTGTATGCAGAGGAAGCATAAAATATGAGCCTGACATTGTCAAGTTTAACCCAGGAAACCCTTCGAAATAGATTCGTTGTGGGGCACGGAAGCGTCCGGGTTCAGGGGATTTGGATCAACGTGAAACTCCCCGCTCGCTCTCTTTTTGAGTCACAAGCGGGGAGGTTGATGATCTTACAAACGTCGGGGAGGGGCGATTGTCCGACCGGCTGCCAGCTTCTCGGACTATCGCAGTGCAATCGCTCGAATGACGAAGTTCTCGTAGTCTGCCACGTAGAGAATGCCTCGTTGGCGGTCTATGGCGAGACCTCGAGGTTGATTGAAGCGAGCGAATATGCCCGAGCCATCCCTCAGTTTCGCGCCTCCTCCTCCGGCAAGCGATGTGACATTGCGTTCCGTATCGATGCGACGAATATCGCTCGTCGCTAACTCCGAGACATAGAGTGTGCCATCGGAATCCAGCGCCAGGCCAATCGGTTGAAAGAGAGCCGCTTCGCCTCCGGGGCCGTCGATTGTTGGACCGGCCGCGCCTCCCGCAACAGTGCTCACGCGACGGTTCACCAGATCGATTCGTCTCACTCGATTGTTAATCGTGTCTGCCACGAACAGGAAGTTACCGTCCGCGGACAGAGCCAAGGCAGTCGGTGTGTTGAACCGCGCATTGGCTGCAGTTCCGTCGGCAAATCCCGGGACTCCGTTGCCTGCGATGGTCTCAACGCTGTTTTGAGTTATCCGGCGTATCGCATGGTTTTGGGCGTCGGCTACATAAATCGACCCATCCGGCGCAATGAGGAGGTCGTCGGGAAGTCTAAAAGCCGAGTCGAGCAAGCCGGCGTCCCTGTAGCTTGCCAGCCCCTGGCGGGTGCTATTGAAACGATCTTGCTCGCCCTTGCTGGTGATGAGGCTGAACGATCCCGCGAAGGTACTGACCGTAATATTCGTGCCTGATCTTTCAATCCGGCGAATGACGCAGTTGCCGTTTTCGCTGACATATATCGTGCCGGCGCTGTCGACAGCCACTCCATTAGGAAAGGAGAAGGTCGGCGGCTTACCCGCGGCGTTACCTGAGTCGTTGTACCCTTCGCTACCGCCGCCCGCTACTGTGCAAGTTTCACGCGTGGTGACATTGACTGTTCGGATCGCGTTGTTTTGTTGATCGGTTATATACAGCAAGCCGTCCGGGCCAAAGGCCATGCGTCTTGGCCTGAGGAATGTCGCCTGGTCACCGCTTACACATCCAGGGTCAAACCCGCCCTTCCCGGTTCCGACAAGTGTCGTTACGGTCACGTCTTTGACAACCTGGAATGAAACCGTGCTGGTGCTGTTGCCGCTCGTATCCATGACCTGAACGGTGTGCTGACCCAGCGGCAGATCTACAGGTATGGCCAGGGTGAGCTGCCTTTTGGTAAAGCCCCGGACCTCGGCCGGCTGCCCATCGAGTTGCGCCGTAACACCCTTCGTGAAGTTTGCTCCGATGAGCTGGATCCTCGGTTTGTTCTCTCCCTCGCGCAGAATGACGGGAGCTACGGTGAAAATAAAAGGAGCATCGGTAGGCGAGACCGGGATGATCTGGTCTCGAGACTGTATGCCGTCCTGCTCGACCCGAACCACCAGTTGAGTAGGCTGGCTTACAAGCGCGGCGGGTAAAACCGTTTCGAGCCGGTCGTTCTTTCCGACGGTCGTAGGCAAAGGCATGTCGTTTACGAAAATGACCGCTTCGGGCTTAAAGGTGCCCGCCACGTTGAGGGGAACATCCTCTGTTCCGACCTGGAGCGTATCGGGATCCGTGCCCGCGATCTCTGCAGGTTGCGGCACGACGAAGAAGAGTTCTGTGTTCGAAATATTCCCGTCTTTGTCGCGCAGCGTTATCGGTATTTCCGCTGGATCGTTCACCAGATCAGTGGGGATTTCTATGTCGGCGCCGCCGCCAGTCTCGGTAGCGGTTACTCCTCTGCCCCAGAACAGGATGTCCGTTTTTGCGGTGAATGAGTCCGTTAAGATCGTCGGAAGAAATGTAAGCCCGGAATCCTCCTGGGCGGCATTGCCGTCGAGCCTGATCTGAAGCTCCGGGTCCTGAGCTTGAACCGTCAGCGTTACTGGCGCGCTGGTGGTCGCGTCGGGGTTCATTGCCTGCACCGTATGAGTGCCCGGCGACGCTATCAAAGAAGCGTTAACTTCCGCGAGAAGCACTCGGTGCTTCGTGCTGATTCGAGGCGACGCAAGAGCGACTCCGTCGAACAAGATATTTGCGCCGTCGGCGAAGCCGTTGCCGTCCAGTCTTATCGTAAATGTTCGCGTGCCGGACGTGATAATGTCGGGACGCAGACGCCGAATCGAAGGCGCACTGTCCTGCGCCTGGACCGCGAGCCGTCTCGATAAGCTGGGCACGAAAACCCAGGAAGCCAGAATTGCTGCCAAAGAATACGCTACTACCTTACGCATTACTCTATTACTCCTCGCTACAACTACTTTGATTTTGGGCCCGGCCCGTCTCTAAGAGGTTGAGTCCCCTTCAACAATATTTCTTCCAACGCTGCCTGACATGAATAGAAGCAGGATCGAACGAAACCTTGCACCTTAAGGCTCGCCCCAGTCCCCGGGTACGCCGGTAAATACAGTGACACTTCGAGGCAAGGAAAAAGTATACCTAGCGTCTTCAACGTTTCACAAGGCAGCAACTTCGCTGCCGACAACTCGGGCCACTCTCACGAAACGATGGCCATTTCGCTCAAAGCTACTAAGCTCGCCCTCGCATGGGATGCTCGGCCGATGTTAACCTCGTCTGGAAGTGACTTTGGCGTCCGACAAGCTGCCAGCTTGCCGCCGCCCTCATGGACAGGTCGCATCCGAAGACGACGACAAGCTGGCAGCTTGTCGGACTTTCAAAGGAGAACACAAAGTGAAGGTCAAGCGATTGGGCCGCACAGGATTGAAAGTCACGGAAGTCTGCCTCGGCACGATGACCTTTGGGTATCAATGTGACGAGAAAACGTCCTTCGCCATCATGGACGCGGCCGCTGAAGGTGGTATCAACTTCATCGACACCGCTGATGTTTATCCAATACCAGTGTCTCTTGAAACCGCAGGCAGGACCGAAGAGATTGTCGGTCGTTGGTTGCAAGGCAGACGCGATGAGTTTGTGCTCGCCACCAAGTGCCGAATGCAGATGGGACCGGGTCCCAACGATGTCGGTCTCTCGCGCAAGCACATCCTGGCGGCGATCGACGCCAGCCTCAAAAGGTTGGGCACGGATTACGTTGACCTTTATCAGATCCACTCACCCGACGCGGAAACCCCGATTGAAGAGACCCTCGCCGCGCTCGACTCAATCGTACAAAGCGGAAAGGCTCGCTACATCGGCTGCTCGAACTTTCAGGCGTGGCTTCTCGCAAGGGCTCTCTGGACAAGCGATCGTCTGCGATTGGCGAGGTTCGATTCCGTTCAACCCAGGTACAACCTTCTGTTTCGAGAGATCGAGCACGAGTTGTTTCCATTGTGCGAAGCCGAGGGCGTGGGCGTGATAGTTTACAATCCGCTGGCGGGCGGTTTTCTGACCGCCAAGCATCGAGCGAACGCAGCCCCCGCCGACAACACTCGATTCGCGGTTGCCGGCAAACTCTACCTCGACCGTTACTGGAACGATGCGAGCTTCGATGGGGTGGAGCGACTGCGATCGTTTTTCGAAGCCCGAGGGAAATCGCTTACGCATGCGTCGATAGCGTGGGTGCTGCAGCAAAGGACCATCACTTCGGCGATCGTAGGCGCGACGAGCGCGGAGCAATTGCGCGATTCCCTCGGCGGCGCCCGGCTGGAACTGGACGACGAAGAGTTGGAGAAGTGCGACGAGATTTGGTACGAACTGCCTCGCGCTCGCGACCCGAGCATAGCATTGAGGTGAGCATGATTGGGCTGCTGACCGTTGACCACGAAAGGAAACCGGATTGTTCAAAGTCGCTCTTGTTGGAACGCACGGCGTAAACAAAACCACACTCGCGTATGAGCTTGCCGGGGCGTTGAAGCGCAAAGGCCGAACAGTTGAATTGCTCACCGAAATCGCCCGTGAATGTCCTTTCCCTCTGAACGAACAGGCAACGCGCGAAGCCTATTTGTGGATTATCGCCCGACAGGTTCAGCTTGAAATCGAGAAGGCTCCACGAGCGAATGTTCTGGTGTCCGACCGGTCGGTGCTCGATAACTTTGCTTACTATGTCAGGCGTTACGGAGACAAGAGCGAGCAGGCCGAGGCTCTCGGCTCGTATTGCCGTTCGTGGATGAAGACTTACGATTTATTGGTGCGCTTTCCGATAGCCCAGGCGCTAGCGCCTGATGGGTTCCGCTCAACAGACGAAGAGTTCCAGCGCGAGATTGATCTGCTGTGCGATGAACTGTTCGAGAGCGCATATGGAGAGAAGACCAAGCCCGCTTACATTCGAGGCTTGCTCTCCGCGAGTGACATCGCAGAGCTTGTCATCCGTTCTTGAGTGTCGGGTTGCCCCGTACTCAGTCACGCTCAAGGTGACTAACTAAGCTTAAACAAGCATGACGATCATCGAAGCCATCAAAAAAGTTGTCGATCGCGTTGACCTCGACTCCGGCGAATCGGAGTCGCTGCTCGAACAGATAATGAGCGGCCAGTGCACCGATGCGCAGATCGCGTCGCTGCTGACTGGACTCAGAATGAAGGGCGAGACTGTAGCCGAGTTGGCGGGCTTTGCGAGAGTGATGCGGCGCAAGGCCGCGCGAGTTCGGCCCTTATCTATCGTCAGCGCCGAAATTGGAGGGACCGAGCGGGAAGCGCTAATCGACACTTGTGGCACAGGAGGCGACGTCAGCGGGAGCTTCAACGTCTCAACGGCGACGGCGTTTGTTGTGGCCGGCGCCGGAGTACGAGTCGCGAAGCACGGAAACCGCTCCGTGTCCTCTCAGTGTGGGAGCGCGGACGTCGTCGAAGCGCTCGGGGTCAACATCGACCTTCCGCCGGATAGAATCGCTACCTGCATTGATGAAGTTGGAATCGGGTTTCTTCACGCGCCGCTTCTTCACGAGGCGATGAAGTACGTCGCGCCGGCGCGCCGGCAGATGGGCATCCGGACGATTTTCAACATGCTGGGGCCGCTGACGAATCCGGCCGGCGCGAACACCCAGGTCGTCGGAGTTTATGCCGCTCACCTGACCGAACTACTCGCCGGTGTGCTTGCCCAGCTTGGAAGCACCAGAGCCCTAATCGTACACGGGAGCGACGGGCTCGATGAGTTGACGATAACCGCTGAGAGTAAGATTACCGAATTGAGGGACGGCCAGCTCAATACTTATTTTGTTGCGCCCGAGGACTTCGGTCTTGCGCGAGCGGCGCTCGCGGAAATTCAGGGCGGCGACGCCAAACAAAATAGCGGAATCATTCTCGAAGTGCTGCAGGGTGGTCGCGGTCCAAGACGCGATGTCGTGTTGCTGAATGCTGCGGCGGCTTTTCTCGCAAGCAGCAGAGTGTCGGATCTCCAGGAAGGAGTAAAACTCGCTGGCGAGTCAATCGATAGCAGGGCGGCACTGAAAAAGCTAAAACTACTAATCGAGTTCACGAATCAATAAGTGTGCGTTGACTTACCTCGGTGCGCTCGTTTCAAAATCTCAAATCTCAAGTCTCAAATATCTCAAATCTCACCTTTCAGATTATTTCAGATTTGAAATTTGACAATCGCCGTCTTACGGTCATCCAAACAGAAACCATTTCCTCTTCTTCGGAAGCACTGGGCTCGGGTACGAGGGAATCGGCCGTCCTTCTACTACGGCATTCGGATTGTCGTAGGCCATCGCTCGAGCATATTCTTCGCCGACAAACTGAGCCGTCACAGCAACGGCAGCCGACATACCCGGCAGGCGGTTGCGAGTGTTGTGGCAGTCACTCGCGATAAAGTGTATAAGCCCGTTCACGAGCATCACCCTTGCCGCCTTTTGAGCCTGCTTTCCGAACTGGCCCGTTATTGAACCGGTGTCCATCTGACCGAGCACTCCGTTCGAGACCAGCTCGTAGAATCGATGCGGCTCGTTCATCAGCATCGCGTTGCGTTCCGGATGCGCGATGATCGGCGTGATTCCGTTGCTCATCAGCTCAAACAGCGGGCGTTCGCTTCCCGGCGGAACCATCGAGTGCGGGAACTCAATCAACGCGTACGGTCCTCCCGCGATTGTTGGCGCGGTATGTGTCTCGCAGAGTTGTTTGACGATCTCATGTGTGAAACGAAGCTCGCATCCTAATACGATTCTTGGATTCCCGTGCAATCGACTGTTTAGCTCCGCAACTCTCTGGGCGAGAACCTCGGGGTCGTGCGTCGTATGTTTGCCGTCGTGGGCATGTGGGGTAGCGACCATCACGCGAACTCCGTCGTCGGCTGAGGCTCGGCACATCTCTATAGACTCATTAAGACTGTGCGAGCCGTCGTCTGTCTGAGGAAGTATGTGGCTGTGAATATCAACCATGAATGCAGCTCGCGAGCATAGTACGCCAGAAGCAGCGTCGTAACAATCCTGACGCTAAGAGAATGATGACGGAGGATGGGCAATTACGAATGGAGTTCAAATGCCTGGGCGATGAGAGCTTTGCGCGCAATCTTCAGACCGCGGACATCGAGGCTAAATGGCAGCTCAAATTGCAGGAGAATAGTTGGTCCCAACTGATTAGGAACCGCGCTACCGCTAACAACTGATTTCCCAAATTACCCCACGACAGATTCCTGAACCCTTCATTGTGACACCTCGCTTTCGATTACCACCGCGGCGCGTGATCTGCGATGAAGCTTGCTTCACTCGGCGCTACTCAAGTGGATTATTTCTCATCGGTGAAGATACAAGCTCGATGCCATCACTTGCCGAAAAGAGAGGCGAGCTTAATTGATGACCTGGCAGGCAGTTATTCGAAGGCGGCAAATTGTGGTTGGTCGTAGCGGGCAATCGGTCAGTCAAATTGAACCGCTCGATTCGGTCAAATTGATCGAGGGCTAAGACCTAAGAAGATTGCTATACAACGGTAGGTTCAATCTGAGTCATCGGCGTCATCTGCGGATAGCGCTTCTATTCCGCAAAAAGCAGAGGCGGCTGCACGCCACTGAGAGATGAAGGCTCAGATGGCGATATCCACTACGATCGGATCGTGATCCGAAAGCGGCTTGGCGCCCTCTTTCAGGTCTGGATACGTTTGAGGGTTGACGCTTGAGACGCCGGTTTGTTCATCGATGACTTCGCCTGCCTTCAGCGCTCTCAAGCCGCGCGCAGCCAGCCAGTCGAGTCGAAACTCCAGCAACAGACCTTCAGGTCCTATACGCCGGCTTACCCACCATTTCATTGGGCGTGGGAGGCGGGACGTATCATCCAGGTTTGAAACAATTGTCCGGCTGGTCGCACTTCGATCGTTGAAGCCTTCGATCTCGTAGCCGAATCTTGCGAACTCGCGGATTGCAGGTTCCCTCGTCTCAGGATGACTCAGTCTACGATTCAGACTATTCCGGTTGCCTGCAAGAATAGCCGCGGTGTTCTTCATCACCCGCAGCCTGGTGCCGCGCGCGAAGGTGTGCGTGTTCAAATCGCCGCCGACGATCGCTGGGTGACTTGCGGCGTGCTTGCGCGTCCGCGCGTCCATCGCTTGTAGCATCGCGTGCATTTGTTTAGCGCGGCAGCGTGGCGTGTTGATCACATCGAGATGGGTATTGCCGGCGATGAAGCGCGTGTCGTCGATTTCAAGATCGAGAATGATGCCGATTCGCGCGCCGATCCGCCGTTCTTTGCTCTCGAAGTTGTTCTCGCATCGCGGCAAGCGAATTACCTCGGGATTCGAGAACGGGTGCCGGGTAAGAATCGCGTTTCCATGAAGCGCCGCTGTATTCTCGCCTTCCAAGGCAAGCTCATCGCCCACCCCTTTTGTCAGCTCGATGTATTCGACGCCGAAGACCGCGTGGGCCGACAGCGCCTTGCTCAGCTCGAGAGCAATGTTCAGGTTTCGCGAACGGATCATTCCCTCGTCAAGCTCGTTGACCAGCAGCAGGTCGGCAAACCTGAGTACGGGATGAGCGGTCAAGACCCTGACTATGCCGTCGAGATGCGATCCGCGTTCGATGTTCCACTCGACGACTCGCAGAAACGAACGCAGCTTCGGTTGAGCGCCTTCGCATCGATAGACGCGCGGCTCATCGAGCAATCGCCTGATCTCCGCTTCGTGTAGCTTGAAGAAATGCGAGTGCCTAAGCTGTCCAAACGTGGCGAAGCTACGAAGCTCGGCCACGAGATGTTGGTTGCCCGGAGATGTCGATTGAGGAAATGTCGATTGAGAAGTTCGCTCGTCTCTCACTGAGGTCCGTCCGCACTGAAGATAGACTGCTGAGTTACGGCGAAGCAACCGGAACCGCATGCGCGCACTCTAAGCCCTGCGCGTTTCGGATCGCTTTGGTATGCTCTCACGACACGAAACCATTTCTCCGCGGAGGACTAACGGCATGGCCGGCGTTGCAGTCGCTCGAGCGAATAACGAGTTATTCAGAGCAATTGAATTTTATGCATTCTGTGTAATCAGCTTTACCGCAAAGTCTATTCTGTTGATCGGGCTGCCCTATCGCGAATGGCCGATCAACACGGTTTATACCTGCTCTCTGCTACTGTTCTTCTACTGCTTCTTCAGGTTCCGGCAAGGCTTGCGGGCGCCGGTTCTGGTTATCGTATCACTGGCCATCGCAGTAGCCGTAGACGTCCTGGGCAACAGGTTCGGGTTCTACGGACACCCTTTCGGCCCGCTGCGCGACTACGACGAGTTTGCACACTTCTTCGGTTCCGGGTTTTCATCAGTCGCCGCGTTCTGGCTGCTGCGAGCAGGCACCCGACGGCTCGGCTACAAACTCTCGAGCAGCCTGCTTGGAGTACTGGCGACTTCGGTCGCCTTCGCGTACTGCGGCTGGTACGAGATCCTCGAGCTATGGGATGAGTACTTCTGGAGCCACTTCGAGCGCATACACACGTGGGACGATACCGCTAACGACCTGTTCTATGATTTCCTTGGAGTCATCGTGTTCGTAGCCTTGCTTGCCTGGTTGTTCAAACTGATGGAGCGACGGCAGCGAGATAATCTTATTCCTGTAAGCTGGATAAATCTGTACTCTACATTGCCGAAAGATCTGCTGGGATTCCTGATAGCGGCGGTTGCGTTCGGATTGTGCGCCTGGTTCGAGATCTTCAGGTATCTGGATCAGCTCTGGTTCGGAAGAATTCATCTGGTGGGAAACCGCGATACAGCAATCTATCTTCAGTGGGAGCTCGCCGCGTGCGTAGTGCTCGCGATTTCGGTCACGTTGATTTCCAAGTCAAAACTGGCAGTCGAACAGCCATCTGGCTGATAGAAAGAGGTGGGGAAATATTGCTCTCAAGAGCACCCTCGTAGTAACGATGAGAGCGCCTTGTCCGATAGTCTCAGTACCACAGTAGCCGCTCTTCCTCGAAATGTGAGGAGCGTCACTATTGACATCGTCGCTTCATGTGTAATAGGTTTCGACGGGGTTTTCGGGAACACGCGCTACCGAACAAACACCAGAACGGGACGATGTTCAGCGCGACGATTCCCAACCAACAAAAGGAATCAGACTATAGAACCATGGCTGACTCTCCTCGCCTCTTCAAGCACTTTCCGTCAGGCTCGCCGGAACGCTCTCGCGTTACTTTCGTGCTTTGGGTGTTCGGTCTGACTTTGTTTATTGCTGGCTTTCTCTTAATCGTGTTCCACTTTAGACACAAAGAGCAGTATGACGTGAGACTGTCAAACCTGGCCGACGGGTTTCCCCTGCAAATACGCCAGATCCGAGAAACAAAATATCCAAGCGAGGAACTCACGGATGAAGCCCTTGTAAAAACAGGAACATTAGTTTTCAAGAATATCCTTGACAAGAGGTACAACTCAGGTGATCCGAACGACAAGAAGATTCTGGATGAACTTGTTAATAAGTTTCTAAGACCTATAACAATTTCACAACCAACTGATGATGAAAGATGGAGAGAGGCCCTTACTGATTTTTCGAGGTCGCTGGTTGCCAAGAATTATCCGTTGGTTTTTTACCGCGATGTTTTGATCGTTTGGTTTGTCGCGGGCGCAATCTACTGGTTAGTTATCTTCTTGCTCTACAATCTAGGTCTCTCTCCAGGAGTCGGTGAGCCAGCATTCAATATTATCGACGTCGGCCTTCTAGCATTTCTAATCCAATACACTGGTGGGATTTTCAGCCTATTCATTGCTCTCTATTCATTCTCACTGCTTCTCGCGAGTCTTGATTTCGGTGCCAGGAGAAATGATGGTACTCTAAAAGACAGAAAGCCTCTCGCACAATTAGTCTTAGTTCTAGGACCATATGTTTTCGCAATAGTGTTCACACTTTTCTGGGCAACCAGTGAACGGCTTTTCTCTGGTGAGATGAGGTTGGGCGACTACGTCTTGCAGTGGGCGGTTGTCTCTCTTGTTGCGGCCTTGCTTTTTCTGCTCTTCTACATCGTTGGGTTGCACTACTTTCCCGGAAGTCTTATAAAACCCTATGCTCAAAGTTCGATCGCAATCAAGGAGTAAGAACTGAACACCCGGAGGTTAAACGATGGTACGAGGCCGAAGACAACTTATCCAGGCAGTAGTCCTTCTGACGATCATAATTGCGGTGCTCGGAGTCTATTTCCTAGCTAAGCACAAGCCCCAGCCGGCCTTTCGTGTGGGGTTCAATACGTGGGTCGGTTATGGACCGTTTTACGTTGCAAAGGAGAAAGGCTTTTTCAAAGAAGAGGGGTTGGACGTTGATCTCCAGCGAATAGAAGGAACTGGCGACCGAAGGGCGGCACTAATCGCTCGGCGGATTGAAGCGCTCGGTTCAACCATCGATGATCTTGTCGTGGGCGCATCTCAAGGGGTTCCTGCGAAGATGGTCTTGGGTATCGATCAATCGAATGGCGCAGACGGTATCGTAGCGGTGAAGGGCATCAATGACATCAAGGATCTTAAGGGAAAGACCATCGCTGTACAGCCGGGCTTCGTCAACCACTTCTTTCTTTTGTACTTGCTTGATAAGAACGGACTATCGCCGAATGATGTGCACATTGAAGCAATGGAGCCGGACGCTGCAGGCTTAGCTTTCGTCGCGGGGAAGATTGATGTCGCGGTTACATTCGAGCCTCACCTGTCCAAGGCTAAAGAGAGGACTGATGGGCATGTCCTCATTACAAGTGCGGATCCAATCGCAAAGGGTGTCATTGTAGACAACCTCATCGTCCGGAACGACGTTATCGAAGGGCGGAGAGACGACGTGGAGAAGTTCATTCGAGCGTGGTATAAAGCTGTGCAGTACTGTAAGACCAATCCTGATGACGCAAACACAATAATAGGTAAAGAATTCGGGCTACAGCCTTCTGAGGTCTCTGAAATGCTTTCCGTCCGAGAGCCCTCAGTCATACTCTTTAATCAAGAGATGAATCGGAAGTTTCTGTCTTTGTCGGCGGAGCCTCATACCGTCCTTGAAATAGCAGGCAAAGCCGCTCAGTTATACTCTCGGGCAGGACTCATAAGCAGCAGCCCCGATCCTAAGAGCCTAGTGGATACAACCTTCTTGGGGAAGTAACCCTAAAAGATGTGACCAAACGAAAACCGCCGAGCGTCCTGGTTAGATTTTTCAACCCGAAAGGGGACATCCCGGTTCGGGTGAGTCTCGTGGCGTCATCTATTCCTTTCGGGATCGTCTTCTTGACTTGGTGTCTTCTGTCGTACAGCGGATATGTACCGTACTTCTTCCTGCCTTCGCCGACTGCCGTGTTAGGAGCAACAATCAAATTGGTTACCTCAGAAGGGTTGATCAATCACGCTTGGGTGAGCTTTTATCGTATTAGTTTTGGGTTTGTTGCCGCTGCGGTGTTAGCAGTGCCACTAGGCATTTTGATGGGATCATTTCGCATCGTTCAGGCTTTGATCGAGCCAATTAATGATTTCATCCGGTACCTACCAGTCGCAGCCTTTATTCCGCTAGCGATTCTCTGGACCGGTATAGGAGATTTCGAGAAGGTGGTAATCATCTTCATCGGCACCTTTTTTCAATTGATCTTATTAGTAGCAGAGAACGCAAGGATTGTCCCAGCAGAGTACCTTGAAGTTGCCTATACACTAGGAGGCTCGCGCTGGGCGGCAATTACGAAAGTGCTAACCCCGGCTGCCTCGCCGGCAATTCTCGACAGTCTGCGAATCGCTGTTGGGTGGGCATGGTCTTATCTGGTGGTCGCGGAAATAGTTGCCGCGAATCGCGGGCTTGGTTACCTGATCATTCAAGGTCAGCGTTTCCTCAAAACGCCTCAAATTGTCGCCGTAATCTTCATCATTGGTTTGATCGGACTTTCGACTGATCAGCTCTTTAGATTGGCGTCCCATCGGCTCTTTCCGTGGAGGAGAGAAACCCACCATTGACGAGCTCACCATCAAAAATAAAGTTAGAGTCGATCACAAAGGCTTTCGGACGCGGTTCGAGTCTGTCTACTGTAGTTGCGGTTCAGGACTTGTGTATTGAGATTCCCGACGGTGAGTTGGCAGTAATCTTGGGTCCTTCGGGTTGCGGCAAGACAACAATACTGCGCTTCATTGCTGGTCTGGACTTTCCAGATTCTGGAAGAGTACTTGTCGATGGCAATGAAATCGATGGCCCCTCTCGTGATAGGGGAATGGTTTTTCAGACCTATACGTCCTACCCGTGGCTCACCGTTAGACAGAACATCAAGTTCGGGTTGGCTTTCGTAGAGTCAGACACGACCGTAACTTTGGAGAATCAGATTCAGGACTACATCGACTTGGTCGGGTTGAAAGGCTTTGAAGATGCCTACCCCAGTATGCTGTCTGGAGGAATGCGCCAACGAGTGGCCATAGCGCGGACTCTCATCGCAAACCCGTCGATGTTGCTTATGGACGAACCCTTCGGAGCCTTGGATTCGCAGACTCGCGGGATTATGCAAGAGCAGTTGGTTGAGATTTGGGAGCAGCTGGACAAGACCATAGTTTTCGTGACTCACGACCTCGAAGAGGCCATCTTTCTTGCCGACCGGATCTATGTGTTGACTCCTCGCCCGGCAAGCCTCAAGGCCATAGTGCCCGTTGAGCTGGCAAGGCCTAGAGATCCGGAGACCAAAATGAGTGACGAATTTCTCCGACTGAGACGCGAGTTGATCAAGCTAACGCATGACGATGCCATGCATGTCGTAGGTCAGGTTATTGGGCCCTTGGTTCTTAAGAGAAGAACCAAGCAACATCGCCCTGCTTAAGTCAATCGCTGCGACGGCCTGCCTGGCCGGTCGGGTGAACATCTGGATGTGGCAAAACAGGAGCTTCAATATGAACATACAGGAAGTTGCCAGCATTGCCGCCCTACTGAGTGTTTTTGTTACGCTTGTGATCTTTATCATTCAGTCGCGTGTTCAAATTAGAATTCAGCGCAGCGAGTACATCTATCGATTAGAAGACAAGTATGATCAGATTTGCTTGCTACGACTCCACAATCCGAGACTCATTGAATGTGCAGCGAAGTGGCAAGAGAAAGAGTACAAGGACATGGATGAGGCCGAACGTGCTTATTACCATTACGGTGAAATGATTCTCGGATTCGTTGAAATCGCAACGTACATGAACAAGGTTGACCGAAGCATACCCGACAGAATCTTCAGGACTTTCGTGACTCCGATGATTCGAATGGAATTAGGCTACAACGCGAAGCTAATTGAAACTTTGGTAAACAGGGTAGGTCTCTCGACGCTTACGCAGGATTTGATTCACAGTCATATTCGAGAGATGAACGACGCTGAGGTATCAGGACCTACTGCGTTACCAACCTAGCTTGTTCCTTCCATCGCTGAAACCTCCGCGCTGGTTTGACGCTGCCCGCGCGGTCGACGAGAAATGCTTAGCTTAGGAGGAAGATCGTACGAGGCAACCGATCAGGCCTTATCTACATTCTATCTAAAGGTCGGACGATAACATTGTGCGAACATTGTAGGGGTATGAGGGATAGTGTATCTACGATTTGATAATCTTAGGCCGCTATTATATGTTCAAATTAGTCAAGATTGGTTATCGACCTCTGTTTGCATCACGTGAAAAGCCAAGGACCAGATACGTATGATCCAAGTAAAAGGACTGCACATTGCTCTTCCGGTTAAGGACATTCAACGGACGGTCGACTTCTATTCGACCCTCTTCGGAATGCAAGTTCTTTACACGACCCAATACTACGGTCATGCGTTCGTGATGATGAAACACGGGGAGCACCGCATTTCCTTTCTTGAGCGTCCCGATAATATTCCCGGTCCGCCTTGGGTATCTCAATCTGGCGAAAACCCGCTCCACATAGGTTTTGTGGTTGCCGGGCCCGATCAAATCGAAAGCACCCTTTCGGAGTGTAGTCGTCTCGGAGTGAAGGTTGTCATCGGACCCCGTGATCGGAAGGATGTGAACGAGCGAGCTATCTATTGTTTGGATCCCAATGGATACCAAATAGAGGTGTACTGTGAAAATAATCACCGCTACTTCGAGCTAAGCGAAACCTAAGACCTTCCTTAAGAATCTCCATACGAACAAGGAGAAGGGCGAGGGTCGGCTGGTAAGGGCAGACTATTATGTGCCCTTCTTTCAATAGCCGCCCAGCGGACAACGGTTCACGTGTGAACTAGAAAGGCGGAGTCTTCACTCCGCCCTCGGCTCTGCAAGAGTAGCCCAACTCTCAATTAAGCGTCGAAGTACATCGAGAACTCGATCGGGTGCGGGCGCATGCGAACCGGATTGACCTCGTGGCCGCGTTTGTATTCGATCCAACGTTCTACGAGCGGTTCGCTGAACACATCGTTCGCCAGCAGGAAGTCGTAGTCGCTCTCCAGTGCCTGCAAGCTCTCATCCAGCGAACCCGGCATCGAAGGAACGTTCTTCAACTCCTCGGGCGACATATCGTAGATGTCTTTGTCCAGCGGCAGACCCGGATCGATCTGATTCTGAATCCCATCAAGCCCGGCCATCAGCATCGCCGAGAACGCCAGATAAGCATTGCAGGAAGGGTCGGGTGGACGGAACTCGAGGCGCTTTGCCTTCGGGCTCTGGGAGTACATCGGGATGCGTACCGCGGCTGATCGGTTGCGGCTCGAGTAGGCCAGGTTGACCGGCGCTTCGAATCCGGGCACCAGCCGTTTGTAGCTGTTCGTAGTCGGCGCGGCGAACGCCGCAATCGCTCGAGCGTGCTTAAGCAATCCTCCGATGTAGTGAAGCGCGATCTCGGACAGACCCGCGTAGCCGTCGCCCGCGAACAGCGGCTGGCCGTCTTTCCAAATCGATTGATGGCAGTGCATGCCGTTGCCGTTGTCGCCGTAGATCGGTTTTGGCATGAAGGTCGCCGCTTTACCGGCTCGCAACGCTGCGTTCTTGACCGTGTACTTGAAGACCATGAGATTGTCCGCGGTTGTCAGCAGCGTGTTATACCGGAAATCGATCTCGCACTGACCGCCGGTTGCGACTTCGTGATGGTGGCATTCGACCGGTATACCTGCGCCTCTGAGCAACGTTGCTATCTCGGACCTGAGATCCGAGATCGAATCGAGCGGCGGCAGCGGCACGTAGCCTTCCTTCGGACGAATGTGATAGCCGTGCCCGTTCGAGCCTCCGCGTTCAGATGCCGTGTTCCACGGGCCTTCCATCGAGTCCACTGAGTATCCCGACGTGTGCCCTTCATTGTGGAAAGAGACTTTGTCGAATATGAAGAACTCTGCTTCGGGGCCGAAGTAAACCGTGTCGCCGGCGCCGGTAAATCTCAAATAATTCTGCGCCCGCTGAGCGACCGCGCGCGGGTCCAACCAGTAGCCGTCTTTTGTTATCGGATCGATGACGCTCGATATCAAGCAGAGCGTTGCCGGCTTCATAAACGGATCAACCCAATATCGAGACGTGTCCGGGATCAGGAGCATGTCCGATTCGTTGATTGCCGCCCAGCCGCGGAGGCTCGACGCGTCAAACCCGATGCCGTTTTCAAATGCCTCCGGACCAAACTCCTCGATCGGGATTGTGAGGTGGTGCCACTGGCCGAGCAGGTCTGTGAACCGAACGTCCACGAATTCGACTCCGTGCTCGGCCGCAAACTTCAGTGCAGCTTCTGCGCTCATAGTTCCTCCATGAAAAAGTCCGACAAACTTCAGTTTGTCGTAGGGTTCGTTACGTTTAGCGAGTGAGTCGCGACAAACTGAAGTTTGTCGGACGTTGTCTCTGAAAAAAACATGCGGCGGCCGGCTTACCAACTTCCGGATGAGGTTTTGGGTTTGATTGCGGGGGCTTCAAACCAAAGACCTTAACTCAAAATTGGTAAGCTGACCGCCGTGACACGTACTCTTTTACTCCAACAATTCGGATTTGTAAAATCTATTCTTTTTATGCTAGCTATAAAGTTTGTTTATCGCTGTCCGACAAGCTGTCAGCTTGTCGAGTGACTATCGCGAAACGAAAGCGCTGGCCGGTAGCAAGGGCGGTTGCTTATGGAGTTATGGCAGCTCGAGGTGTTTACGGCGGTCGCGGAAGAGAGGAGTTTTTCGCGCGCCGGTCACAGGCTCGGCCGAACCCAACCGGCAATAAGCTCGGCGATCAAGCTTCTTGAAGTCGAGATGGGCGAACCTCTGTTCGATCGAAAGGGCAAAACCGTAAGACTCACCGGCGCGGGTGAAGTATTGACCGACTACGCAAGGCGGCTGCTCAGGCTCAGAGAGGAAGCGACGATAGCAGTCGGCGAGCTGCGAGGCCTCAGTCGAGGCACGCTGCGCCTTGGCGCGAATGAAACCACGTGCCTGTACGTTCTCCCTGAAGTGCTTGCGTCGTTCAAGAAGGCTTATCCCCAGGTTCAGGTTGATATTCACCGCGCTATCACTCGTTCGATCACCGAGCGGATCATCGACGGAACGTTGGATTTCGGAATCGTTACCTTGCCCATCAAGCACTCGCGGCTTGAAGTCTCAACGATCCACAGCGATGAAATGTGTTTGATCGTCAGCCCAACACACTCACTTGCATCTCGGCGTTCGGTTAAGATGAGCGACCTTGAAAACGAACCCTTCATTCTTCACAAGATCGGCACCACTACTCGCGAGCGACTGGTCAAGCACTTCAACGATGGCGGCGTAAAGATGAAAGTCACGATGGAGCTTGCGTCCATTGAAACGATCAAACGATTCGTTGCAATTGGAATGGGCATCTCAATCGTGCCGCGGCTGTGTATCGCGAAAGAAGTCAAGGAAGGAAGCCTGATGGCGCTAACGATTCGCGACGCTCGTTTCAAGCGTCATTTAGGATTGATCTACAACAAAGACCGGCATCAGTCGCAGGCAGCGCGAGCCTTCCTCGAGCTTATTTCCGAACAGCAATCGGCTACCAAGGTCAAAGGGAAGTTTGCGAAAGCCTAACGTGACGCTCGCTTTCCAAGAGCTGGGTTCATGGATTAAGAATGTGCCGACCCTAAAGGTAAGTTCGGGCCGGCACTATCGATGCCTCAGCAGCGGACTGCTGCACATTCAAACTAACGCGCGAGGAATCCGGTGAACGGCCCGGAGAAATCGGGAAACATCCAGCCAACAATCTCGCCTCTCGAGTTGATTCCCCAGGCGTATGTGTTCGGACCAGGCGAATCTATCGAGGTGAAAAGATCATTGCGCAACAGGAACCCGTGCTGGACTCCGTGAATATCCTCGTACCTTCCGACAATGTCTCCCGCTGCGTTGATGCCGAAGGCCTCTGTTTGGACGGAGCCGGGATAATCAATCTGTTTGAACTTGCCCTGAGCGCTGCGCACAAAGCCATGCTCCTCGCCCTCGGTGGTGGTCTTGAAGGAACCCACAATCGTCCCGGGCTCGTTCCATCCGAGGACGAAGGTGCTGGTCACGTTTGCGCCAGGATATGAGAAAATCAAGATGAAGTTCTTGCCGCGCATCACATATCCTGTGAAGCCCTCCGCGGCGTTTGGATCCAGCGTGAAGGAGCCGGTTATATCACCGGCATTGTTGATGTCGATTGCGTAAGTGACCGAGGCGCCCGGCATGCCTCTTCTTAAACTCAAGCTGCCATCAGCATTGCGCACAAAGGGACGATCAATGCCGTCGCCGTCAACGTAATCGCCGGCAATTTGACCTGGAGCATTGCTCCTGCCGGCCTCCTGAAACAAGGCGCCGGGAACATCGAAGGTAAGGTAGTTGCCGTTCCTTAGCAGGAAGCAATGGCTATTGCCGCCGGCATCAAGGTATCCGCCGCTGATCAGGCCCTTGTCGTTGATGCCAATCGGCTGTGTGGAGCAGGAAGGACAAACACTGATAGGGGTGAATGTAGATGAGCTTGCCGCCATCGAGTACAGCGAATCGTCACTGACCTTCGCGGTGGCAGCCTGGTTCGTTGCAGATTCGACCTTTCGGCCATAGCCACTCCAGCGGGTCTGCGCGTTTAGCGTGGTTGCCATCACTCCGGCGATGAGCAGGGCCAATAAGAATCTTTTCGCGTTCATATTTTTTCTCCTTTAAACGAGTAATTGTTGGGCTCAGTAGTTGATCACACCGTCGGCCGTGTAGCGGAGGCTACCATCTACGTTCGGTTGGGCCGTAAAACCACCTGTCCCTGAAGCATTCGCAAACCGGCCGGTGCCCCCGACTATGTGGTAGGTTGCCGTGGCCACACCAGACAAATCGATTTGGCCAGCGAGGATTATGTCCAGTTTGTCGCCGTTGGCGGCCGTGAAGTGAACGATCGCCGTTGCGGAAAAAGGTGGACCGCTACTGGCGTCGAAAAATATGGCGCCCTCGTTGACCCAGTTGCCGAGGTGAGTAGCCTGTCCAGCGCCCTTCATCTGGGCACCCTCCGGGGCGAAAGGATTGCCGAGGACAAGTGTTGTTCCTTCCAGCCTAAATGGGCGCTCCACTGCCGCGCACGGAATGGCAAGCGCCGCAAGAACGACAGCAATGACGCTCAACTTGATAAACAATTTATAGCTTCGTCGTTTCATATCCGTAGTCTCCTATCGTTGAAAGATTTTCAAACCTTGCGCTTGCTGGAACGCTGTGGTCCAAACGAGCGCCGAACTCTCTAGAGTCAATCACCAATGGGCATCAATGAGTTGAGACAGATGAATAACCTGCCGTCTGAGGTTTCAGTGAAGTGAAGCGTGTTCGCTTCTACACGCTTGCAGATCGTTCTAAGGCTAACTTCGGTTAGGACCGCCGCTTCATCTGCTGTCACCAACTTGACCCGTTGACAGCACTCTACACACCAGTCTTCGCCGAAGTGTCTGCCACTACGCACCACTAATACCTGGTGCGTCTCAACCGTGACCCTGGTCTTCCTCGTCCGCATCAGGCGCCCTTTTCTAAGCTTCGTCGAACCGCAGTTTCGCGAAGCCGCAGATTGCCGCTCTCGGCCCGCTGCTATACAATGGCCGCCGCACTGGGCTTCTCAGCGGTACATCCTGAACTCAACTCGCGGGCGACAATACTCGAAGCCGGTCTCGAAGTCTTTAATCGCCTCTGAATTGATTCTGAATTGTTTCTGAACGCTCTTATGGGTAAGCAAGCCAATCAACTTTATGAGTTCGGCCCTTTCCGATTGGACACGGTCGAGCGCGTTTTGTTCAGGGAGGGAGAGGTTGTTCCACTCAAGCCAAAGGTTTTTGATACTCTGCTCGTGCTTATCGAACGCAGCGGGCACGTGGTCGAGAAAGATGAGTTGATGAAGACGCTTTGGCCGGACACGGTCGTCGAGGAGAACAACCTCAATCAGAACATCTCAGCGTTGAGACGCGTGCTTGGCGCCGGCGAGAACGCGGGAGAGTTTATCGAGACTGTGCCTCGTCGAGGTTATCGCTTTGTGGCGTTTGTGAAAGAATCTAGCCATGAATTAACCGGCCTGGTGCTGGAAAAGCACACCCTGTCGAGCCTGGTGATCGAAGAGGAAGAACATGAAGCGGGATCGAAAAGCAGATTCTTCGCAGCTGTTCGCGTTTTCAGTTCGAATCGAAAGACCATGTCCGCCCTGGTGTTATTTGTCGCACTGATATCGGTTGCATATTTTTTCAGGTTCAACAAACCACGGCAGGCCCAAACCATCTCGACTGTCAAAACGATAGCGGTGCTTCCGTTCAAGCTGTTGAGCTCCGGCAACGGCGACGATGAGTATCTCGGGCTGGGAATGACTGACGCCTTGATAACCCGGCTGAGCGGGATAAATCAGATCATTGTTCGGCCTACCAGCGCAGTCCGCGGATACACCGCCGCGCAACAGGATCCGCTGGCGGCTGGGCGAGAACAACAGGTGGAGGACGTTCTTGAGGGAAGCCTTCAGCGATCCGGCGAGAGAATTCGCTTGACCGTGCGACTACTCGACGTTCGAGACGGAGTGTCGTTGTGGACCTACCAGTGTGATGAGCAATGCAGCGACCTGTTCAGCGTCGAGGACTTGATTTCGGAGCGGGTGGCAACCGCGCTCGTAGACAACCTTAGTCGTCAGCAGCGGGAGCAACTGGCCAAGCGCTACACCGAGAACACCCAGGCCTACCAGCTTTATTTGAAAGGCAGGTACTACTGGAACAAGCGCTCACCTGAAGGGTTCAAAAAAGCCATCGAGTACTTCAATCAAGCCACCGACCTCGATCCCACCTACGCGCTGGCCTATGCCGGATTGGCGGACTGCTACAACATGTTAGGCGACTATGCGCTGCTTCTGCCCCGCCAATCTTTCCTCAAGGGCGAGGCGGCGGCCATCAAGGCGCTGGAGATTGATGAGACGCTGGCCGAAGCTCATACGTCACTGGCCCTGGCAAAGCTCGACTATGAATGGGATTTCCCCGGCGCCGAAAAGGAATTCCAACGCGCGCTTGAGCTCAAGCCGAACTATCCGACGGCTCACCAGTGGTATGGCGAGTACTTCATGTTTATGGGGCGAGTTGAGGAGAGCCTCGCCGAGATGAATCGCGCTCAGGAACTTGACCCGCTCTCACCGATCATCAGCACTGCGATTGGCTACAGTTTGTGGAACGCTCGGCGGTATGACGAAGCCATCGACCAACTCAAACGCACGCTTGAGCTGGATCCGAACTTCCTCCCGGCTATCGCTTTTCTCGAAATGGCGTATGAGCGGAAGGGAATGTATCCGGAATTTATCGCTAGCTACCAGCAGGAAATGATACTGTCGGGATACAGTCAGGAAGAGGCGGCGGCTTTCACGGAGGCCTATGCCAGATCCGGCATGCGAGGGTTTTGGCTGAAGGGCCTCGAATGGTTGAATGAGAAGCAAGCGAAGCGCACATACATCGCGCCGATTCACATCGCAGTGTCCTATGCTCTCCTCGGAGAGAAGGATAAGGCTTTTGAATGGCTGGCCAAAGTGTATTCGGAGCGCTCGGGCTGGATAGTGCACCTAAGGGTGGATCCGCGATTTGATAACCTTCGCTCAGACGTGCGGTACTCAGATTTGCTCCGGCGTGTCGGACTCGCACCGTAAGTTCGGCGATGCGATTTGGGCATTCGCCAGTAGCGGTATTGTTCTGGATTCATCGAGCCGCAAGCTTAGCGGCCCATTCGTAAAGGATTAGGAAAAACTGGCACGAGCTTATGGGTCTCAATCACAAAGTCATATTCGGCATGAAGCTGCGAAAGTTTCGCGAACAGGCCGGGATCTCGCTGACCGATCTGGGTGTTCGCACGAAGCTCTCGACCTCTTATCTCGCCGAGATCGAACACGGCAAGAAATATCCCAAAGCTGAGAAGATCGCACGCATGGCCGAAGCGCTCGGCCGAAGCTACGATGATCTGGTTTCCATCAGGCTGGATGAACAACTCAGCCCGCTGTCTGATTTTCTAGGCTCGGCCGCATTGCATAACTTCCCGTTTCATCTTTTTGGTATTTCTCCCGCCCAGGTAGTCGAGCTGATGACCCGCCAGCCTTTGGAAGCGAGCGCTCTCGTCAACGCGCTCATCGGCATAGCGGAGCAGTACAACATTGGTGTCGAGCACTTGTACCGTTCGGCGCTCAGGTCCTACCAGGAGCTTCACGATAATTATTTTCCTGAGATCGAAGCCGCGGTGGATGAATTTGTCCGAACCGCGAAGATTGATTCCGACCCCACACCAAGCTTCCCGGATCTGCAGGCTCTGATTGAAAAGCGCTTCAATTATCAACTCGACGACACGCAGCTAAGCAAGCATCCTCAGCTTCTGCAGTTTCGTTCCGTGCTGGTCACGAAGAACAAACGGCCTCCGCTGTTGTTGATCAACCACGCGTTATCAGAGCGCCAGAGGAAGTTCATCCTCGCGCGTGAGATTGGCTACCAGATCCTCGGCCTCAAAGAACGCGCGATGACTTCAGCGCCGGAGCGGGTTCATTCATTCGAGCAGGTGCTCAACGATTTCAAGGCTTCGTATTTCGCCGGCGCGTTGTTGATAAATCGACAGACCGTGCTTGCCGGTATGAAAGAATTCTTCGCGCTCGAGCGCTGGCAGCCCCGCCGCTTCCGCGACTATCTGGATAAGTACGAAGTGACGCCGGAGATCTACATGTACCGGCTCACGGAAGTATTGCCCGAGTACTTCGGGATAAAGCTTCACTTCCTTCGCTTTAATCACGAGGGAGGCGAGTATCGGCTGGTCAAGCACCTCAACATGTCGCAAGTCCTTATGCCTGGCGGCACGAGCGTCCAGGAGCACTATTGCCGTAGATGGCTTGCGATCAGAATTCTGCAGAACCTGGAGCGCGAGGGGGGAAGTCGAAAAAAGCTTGTGGAGCCGATTGTCGATGCGCAGGTTTCACGATTCGTGGATTCGGATGCCAGGTATTTGTGTGTGGCAATGGCGCGGCATCTGGCGTTGAATCCTTCGGCTACTTCATCCGTATCACTGGGGTTTCGCTGTGATGACGAGTTCGAACGCGCGGTTCGGTTCAGCCGCGACCCATCGATCACGCGGCTGGACATAGACGGCACGTGTGAGCGGTGCCGGCTTACGAAGGCGGAATGCCAGGACAGGGTGGCGCCGCCGTACCTGCTCGAGCTCAAACGAACTCGAGGCAGGGTTGAGCAGGAACTATTGAGCTTGGAGAGTTGAGCTGGCAGGCCGCGCAAGGATCTCGCCACAAAGACACAAAGACTCGAAGCCGCACCAAGGCGGTCTATACATTATTATGTTCTCGGCTTCGCGCCGCTTAGGTCCTCGTGCCTTACTGGCGATAGATTTGTTTTTCACGAGCCTCTAAGAAGATGAGCGCCCTGGTCTGCGTCGATGACCAGACTGGATGACCCGATTTGGATTGAAAAAACGCCCCCTTTAGGTTATAAGCAAGAACTCCCAGCTTTCTCCAAGCAAGGCAAGTCTGAGCACTATGCGTAAAGCCCGGTTCCTCATTATCGCTCTGGTTCTACCGCTCGTTCTGGTCTGTTCCGGCATTCGCGGTTCAAGGACGGCTTCGGCTTCGAAGACCGGCAAGCAGGCCTCGAATTACGCGCCTGGCGAGGTCATCGTCAAGCTAAAACCAGGAGCGCGAGAGTTGCAGAATGCCGATCAGGATGAACGACTAATGAGCATCGCTCGATTGGCAGGGGACAAGGACGGCGCCGCATCCAGTCGCTCAGCCCAGACGCTTGTGAGAGCCACCGCGATGCAGCGCGTCAGCGAGATAATTACCGGCCGAGGGCTGGATCGCGTTTTCGTTCTGAAATTCGATTCGAGCGCGGACGTCAGATCGATAGTCAGCGAACTTAGAACTCTGGATGAGGTCGAATATGCGGAGCCGAACTACCTGATACAGTTCGGCGGCGTGATACCCGACGATCCGGCATTCTACGACCAATGGTCCCTGTTCAACCTCGGCGCCGGCATTCCATGGGACCCCAACAACGACGGTAATGTCGACTTTTTCCCGTCAACGCCCCACGTCGACATCAAGGCTTCCGAGGCCTGGGAGATAACTAAAGGTAGTCCCGACGTAGTAGTTGCGTTGACCGATACTGGTGTGGATATCACGCACCCCGATCTGGCGGCGAACATTTACACTAACCCAGGAGAGATTGCCGGTAATGGGGTAGACGACGACCACAACGGATTCGTGGACGATGTCCACGGCTTCAATGTGGCCGACTCAAACGGCGACGTCGGCGACGCGTTCGGCCACGGCACTCAGATGGCCGGGGTTCTTGCGGCGGTGATGAATAACAACATCGGCATCACCGGCATTTGCCAATCTAAAGTGATGCCGGTGCGGTTCTACAAGCGCCTTGGTCCTGATCCCACTCAATACAGCGCAACGGTCGCCGATGCCGCACGCTCGCTTCTATATTCGATTGCGGCCGGAGCTTCGATCATCAATGCGAGCTGGACAACAAAGCTGATTTCTGACGACACCCACGCAGACGAGGCGAAGGCGTTGGAAGATGCGGTAAATGCCACAAATGACGCCGGTGCTTTGCTGGTCTGCATAGCTGGTAACGAAGGTTATGATCTGGAGTTCAGTCAGATCTACCCGGCGTCTTATGGACTGCCGAACCAGATTGTAGTTGCCGCGTCTGACTTCAACGATGAGATATGGCACGACGCATTCAACTTCTATCCCATACGAAGCGGGTACTCATCAAAGAAGGTTGACCTGGCAGCGCCGGGCGTTTCGGTGCTCACGACGCGGGCGCGCGGAACTTGTTTCCTGTGCACACAGTCAACCGATCCTCGAGACTGGTATACGCGCGGCGATGGCACTTCAATATCCGCGGCGCTCGTTTCCGGAGTAGCAGCTCTCCTGAAATCCAGGTACCCAACGGATAACGGCATCGTACTAAAGCGGCGAATACTGGAGGGGGCGGACGTCAGGGCGACCCTCGCTAACTATGTTGTTGGAGGCCGGCGATTGAGCGCGATCGGAGCGCTCAATGCGAACGTGACCATTAGCACACCGTCGCTTTCGGAATTCAGCTACAAGGCAAAGAACGGGAAGCTGATTGTGTACGGCTCGGGAATGCAAACGGGGGTAGCGGTCATTGTCGGCAAGACCGTCTATCACGGCAAGCCGCGAAGCGACGACGGCACGGCGTTCCTCTCGATAGTGCCCAAGGAAGCCTTTCCATCGGGCACACCGGTTCCAATAAAAGTGCGCAACCCGGATGGCGGCGAGAGCCAGGCTCTATCACTCACACGGTAATCAAATGAGGGACACGCTTTCGCTCGAGCGCAAGCTCAAGATGCACGAGGCGCGCGAGGCAATTCTCAACCGCATCGGCTCCGAGACCTTTTCGGTCATAAACCTCGACCACTTTCTTCAGGCGACTGTCACCGAGGTCGGCAAAATGATGGGCGTCGACCGCTGCGACGTGATAACGCTGACTCCTGAAAATCATCTGCGAATAACCCACGAGTATCGGTCTGAAGGAAACGAAGAACTGCCTTCGCTGCTCGGCGTGGAGCTGCGCGTGGACTTTGAACGCCTGCAGGAGAGCTTTGATCTCTACAATCCGCAAGCAATCGAAGACACATCGTCGCCCGACGTGGCTCCGGTTCTTCAGAAGCTGACCGAAGGCTTTGGCAGCAAGTCGATTCTGGTAGTTCCTATTACGTTTAATCTTCAGCTGCTCGGCATGATGGGGCTGCATCATTGTCGCGAACCGTATCACTGGAACGACGAAGAAATAATTTTCCTTCGCAATCTAGCGCAGCATATCGCCATCGGGTACCGGTATACGCATATCTACACCGAGAAGGAACGCGAGGCGAGAATAAACAAAGCGTTGCTGGAGATCGCCAACGACATCAACACCGGGTCCGATTTTACCGAGGTCATTGAACGCATACTCGATCGCTCGCTTGACCTGCTTCGAATTCAGGCGGCTTGTCTGGCGATCATCGACGCGAACAACAGTGAAATTCATTTCACCAACCTGCGCACCACCAACGGCAATGCGGATGATATTCTCAAGCGTCCGTCACTAAAGTTTCCAATTCTCGATCTCATGCCAAAGACGGTCGGGCGCGGGCAGATGCTCAAGATTCTCAGCCCGGCTCAGCACGAGTACGCGCGTTCGTTCCTGACCGAGGTGTTCAATGCGGGCGCGGCGATCATCGCGCCTATTCTGATCGAAGACAAGATATTCGGTGCACTGGTGTTGCTGTGGCCTGAGCCGCAGCAGTCGTTCGCGAACGAAGTGACCGCCCTGGCATTGGGCATCGCCGATCAGTTGGCCATCGCATTGTCGAAGGCGCGGCTCTCGGCGGAAGTGCTCAGGCTGCGACGCGAACTCGAGCATGCGAACAGCCAGCACTCGGGCAGCGGGCTCGTCGGTAAGAGCGACAACTTCATGCGCTCGATGCAGATGGCGCTTTACGTAGCCGATAACTACACCACCGTGCTGATCCAGGGTGAGTCGGGCACCGGCAAAGAGTTGATGGCAGACTTGATCCAGACACGTTCATCACGCGCCGAGAAGCCCTACATCAAAATAAACTGCGGCGCGATTCCCGAGACGCTGCTCGAGTCCGAACTGTTCGGGCACGAGAAGGGCGCGTTCACCGATGCGCGCGCGCGCCGGATCGGTAAGTTCGAAGAGGCAAACAACGGCACGTTGTTCCTGGATGAAATTGCCGAGATGTCGTTATCGGCACAGGTGAGACTGCTTCGAGTGCTCCAGAACGGGGAGTTCACCCGCGTTGGGGGAAACGAGGTAGTCAAGACCGACGTGCGCGTCATCGCGGCATCGAATGTCGACCTCGAGGAAGCCGTTCGCGACGGCCGCTTCCGGCGCGATCTCTTCTATCGCCTCAACGTCTATCCGATAAAACTGCCGCCGCTCAGAGAACGCGTCGAAGATATACCGCTTCTTGCGACCCATTTCCTCGAGATCTATAAAAAGCGGGCGAACAAAAACATTACCGGCTTAACCAAGAAGGCACTCGAGTGGCTCAGGCGCTTTGACTGGCCGGGCAATGTGCGTGAGCTCGAGAATGCAATGGAGCGCGCGGTTATCATCGCTCAAGGCAGAATGATAGCGGTGGATGACCTGCCGCACGCCGTTCGCGGGGCCGAGCCCAGCAAGATGATCGAGGTCGAGGTCGGCACGACCATCGATGAAGCTGAAAAGCGAATGATCATGCAGACGCTCGCCTACACTCGCGGCGATCGAACGCGCGCGGCCCAGATACTGGGCATCGGTCGCAAGACTCTTTATAGGAAGATGCAGAAGTATTACTCCGAAGATCAGGCCCGCTAGAAAACAAAAGTTGAGAGCGCCGTGTGCCGATTTGCGCGCAGGCCTTGCGATCTTTCTTGATCTTGGCGGCATTGCGTGAAAAATTGTGCGAGCCGCTCTTTGTTTACTTCACCAGAGAAGGAGAGAATCAATGAAAAGAATACTTGGTACAACTCTAGTCCTGCTGATGGGAGTCTTGTCTGCTGCCGCTCAGAGCGCGAGCGTCGTCGGCAGTTGGGACATTACCATCGAATCTCCGCAAGGCAAGCGCGAGTCTCAGCTCGTTATCAAACAGGATGGCGGCAAGTTGACCGGGGCAATGAAGTCGCCGCGCGGCGAGCGCCCGCTCGACAGCGTCAAGGTCGAAGGAAGCGACATTACTTTTGTCATGACCGCGAATGTTCAGGGTCAGGATATGGTCTTCACGTACAAGGGCAAAGTCGATAAGGATTCGATGAAGGGCGAGGCCGACTTTGGCGGTTTCGCTACCGGTTCGTGGTCAGCCGTGACGCATAAGGAAGGCGCCGCGCCCGCACCGGCAGCCGCTCCGCAAGCCGCCAGCGGCGGCGCTGCCAACATCAGCGGCGTTTGGAACTTCGCGGTTGAAACTCAAGCGGGGAGCGGCAGCCCGACCTTCACTTTCAAACAGGACGGCGAGAATTTGAGCGGAACATACAAGGGACAGTTCGGAGAAGCGCCGCTGACCGGAGCCGTCAAGGGCGCCGACGTCAAGTTCACCGTTAAGGTCAATGCGCAAGGCCAGGACTTGACCATCAACTATACCGGCAAGATTGATGGCAAGGACAGCATGAAGGGCAGCGCTAGCTTTGGTGAAATGGGAGAAGGAACCTGGACCGCAAAGCGAAAGCAATAGCCGGATCGCACTTACGCTGTCAGTTTGCTTCCTCACCTATCTTGGGGGCGCCTGTTGACTGTTCTGAAGAGGCATTCAACAGGCTCTCCTTCCGAGCCTGATTGATCCTCCACCGCAAATCGCATCCTTCCGAGCTACTTCTAGCGCGAAAGCGATTCGCGCATTTGTTTAGCCAATGTTTGACACTCCTTTTTGGGGCGTGCTAGTTTGACCGCGTGCCTGCCGGAAAGAGAAGTACCCTTCGCAATGCGTTAGAATTCATTCCCGCGTGGATCTTGCTTAAGTTCCTGGGACTGCTTCCGCGCGCGGCAGCCATCTGGTCAGGCAAGCTGATCGCAGGGACCGCTTACTATTTGCATGGAAGGCTGCGACGTGTTGGCCACAGAAATCTCGACCTCGCCATGCCCGAACTCACAGTCGACCAGCGACGTGCAATACTCAAAGGGGTCTTCATCAATCTGGGCAGGCTTCTGGGGGAGTTCTCACAGTTCCCCAGGATAACTTCCAACAACATAAGAGAACTGGTGGAATACGACGGCTTCGAAAACTACCAGCGCGCGTCCGAACGCGGCCGCGGTGTCCTGATGCTTACCGGGCACGTCGGCGCCTGGGAGTTGTGCGCGTTTGCGCAAGGAGTTTACGGTCACCCGCTGAGTTTTTTGGTTCGGCCTCTCGACAATCCCTTGCTCGATCGCATGATCAGCGGTTATCGCGAGTTGTCTGGCAATCGCACCATAAACAAGAACAAGGCAGTCAAACCCGTGCTCGAAGTTCTGAAACGGGGAGACGACGTCGGCTTGTTGATAGATGTCAACACGTTGGCGGATCAAGGAGTGTTCTGTGACTTTTTCGGAGTGCCTGCTTGCTCGACCACCGGGCTCGCGGTTTTTGCGCTGCGTGCGGACGCGCCGGTTGTCCCGGGCTTTTTGATATGGGACGAACGGGCGAGAAAACACAGACTTCGGTTCGAGCCCGAGATACCTCTAATACGAACCGGTGACTTCAAAGAAGAAGTGAAGTTGAACACTGCTCGCTTCACGAGAGTGATTGAAGAGTACGCCCGCCGGTACCCTGATCAGTGGCTGTGGGTGCACAAGCGATGGCAGACGCGCCCGGAGGGAGAGTCGGATCTGTACACGATCGAACCGCAGAAGCCCGAACGGAGCTCGTCGGTGAATCTGGAAGTGCAGGTCTAAGCCGCACTCGCAATCCACGGCTCATCCATTATCAGAAGTACTCCCGCCGGAGGAGTTCCTGTCGTAATCATCTTCAAATCGCGTGATGTCGTCCTCACCGAGATAATAGCCGCACTGAACCTCGATAAACACCAGGGGCGTTGAGGCGGGGTTTGCCACTCTGTGTTTGGTCTGCCGGGGAATGATTGTTTCTTCATTTGTGCGCAAGCGGATCTCGCGTTCGCCAACTGTAACGAGAGCTTCTCCGGCGACGATGACCCAATGCTCGGTGCGGCTTTGGTGCATCTGCAGACTGAGTCGATGACCTGGCCGCACTTCGATGCGTTTTACCTTGTACCCTTCGCCCTCGGCGAGGACTTCGTACATTCCCCAGGGGCGTTCATCTCTTTCGGTGCTCATATTGCGAATCAGTTTACAACAACGACGGAGATTCCTTCACGCGGTGAGCGAGCCATTGACGCGAGGGTAGAAAGAAAAAGGGGATGGTCACCCATCCCCGCGTTCTCACACAGAGAACCCCCGTTTTGCGTAGCGGCGTTTTGCTATCGCTTCTTGGCGCCCTTCTTGGCACCACCCTTCTTCGCGCCGCCCTTCGCGGCCTTCTTTGCGCCGCCTTTCTTTGCAGTTGCCATATTGTGTGTTCTCCTTTCTTAAAGTTTTACCTCGCATACAAGATACTGTAGCATTGCTACTCTTGTATACTAGAGTAAATGTTATACAACATATTGTTGTATATAATTTGCATCGTGCGTTGTTGTCAACTTTTTTTTTCGTATTGAAAGGAAATAGAACAGACGTTGATCTCGCCATCGCTGAAAACGGCTACCAGAGCCAGTTTCAAGGCACCGACCCGGAACGCTTATTTACGCGAAAGTAGTTTCAGGATCGTTCGCCGCGAGCGCAGCATTACTCTTCATTGAAAAATATTGCAACGACGTAACCGGCTCCCAGAGCCGCTTGTGTGGCAGGTGCCGTGGAACTGGCTCTGGGAGCCAGTTCGGTGACAGTGGCACGAAACCGGCTCCAGTCGCATCTTTCGCGTCCTCGAGCGTCGGGGTTTCATTCAATTGACTGCGCTCGCGAGCGCCGATAATATCGTTGCCGATGTCAGACGGCGCTATTGACTTACACGCTCACACGACTCATTCAGACGGCAGCGCGAGTCCGAAAGAATTAATTGAGAGGGCGAACGCGAAGGGCGCTCGATCGATTGCGGTCACCGATCACGATACGGTCGATGCTTTCGCTGAAGCGCGTGCGGCGGCTGATCGCCTCGGTGTTGAGTTTATTCCCGGAATCGAAATCAGCGCCGACTTTTCTCCCGGCACTATGCACATCTTAGGTTACTTGATCGACGGTGAAGCGCCGGCGCTCAAGGAACAGCTCGCGATGTTGAAGAATGCCCGCGAGAAAAGAAACCCGGAGATTGCCCGCCGATTGGAAGGGTTGGGTTTCGACATCAGCTATGAGGAAGTAGCTCAGTTGGCAGCAAACAATGTTGTCGGCCGGCCGCACTTTGCCAGCGTGCTGGTAAAGAAGGGATATGTGCGGAGCATTCAAGAGGCGTTCGACAGGCTCTTGAAGAAAGGCGCACCCGCGTACGTCGAAAAAGCCCGGCTGTCGCCACGCGACGCAATAGAGGTCATCCATGGAGCCGGCGGAGTCGCGGTGCTGGCGCATCCTTATCAACTGAAGCTCTCTTCCTATCAAGCCGCAGACGAGTTGGTAGCCGATTTGGCGGCGCTTGGATTGGATGGGATAGAAGCAATCTATAGCCGGCATTCTCCCGACCAGCGCTCAAGGTATTCTGAGATTGCTTTGCGACATGATTTGTTAATAACCGGAGGAAGCGATTATCACGGGAGCTACAAGCCGGACATTGATCTCGTCACCGGTCTTGGCGATTTGGAGGTGCCTTATGCCCTCCTTGAAGCGCTGAAGGCCCGCGCGATAGACAGCGACGCGAAACCGCAGGAGAAAGGAATCGAATCTGCCAGGGCGTGATTCATATGCGCGCGTCAACAGCGCTCGATTCATACGTTGCGGATGCTTATGCAGGATGAATCAAACATCGAAGCTTTAGTTTCGCAAATCACCGACGTGATTCTGACGCGGCTCGGTTCGTCCGCCAGTGAATGCCACTTGCATCACGATGAGTGTTTTGTGAAATGTCCGGATCGCATGCATTCGTTAATGGCCGATGGCGGTGTACGGTTCGGCCTCACGGGCGCAGAGAGCGAGGCAGCGCGCGAAGTTGCCCGCCACATCGATCACACCTTGCTGAAGCCGGATGCCACACGCGATGAGATATTGAAAGTCTGCGAGGAAGGCGTGCGATACGGTTTTGCGTCGGTTTGCATAAATCCGATTTGGGTGCGCGAGGCTGCGTGTGCGTTGCGAGGCAGCGGCGTGAAGGTATGCACTGTAATCGGGTTTCCGCTTGGAGCGAACTCACCGGACACCAAGGCCTATGAAGCGAGGCGCTCAATTTTCGACGGAGCAAGCGAGCTTGACATGGTAATCAACGTCGGCGCGCTCAAGTCCGGCGATAACGATCTGGTCTCTCGCGACATTCGAGGTGTGGTGGATGTCGCTCACGAAAGCGGTTACATCTGCAAAGTGATAATTGAAACGGCCCTGCTGACAGATGATGAAAAAGTCAGCGCGTGTCTGATTGCGAAAGAGGCCGGGGCTGATTTCGTGAAGACCTCGACCGGCTTTGCAAAGGGGGGAGCGACTATAGCAGATGTTGCTTTGATGCGCCGTGTCGTCGGCATTCAGATGGGAGTGAAAGCGTCAGGAGGAGTCAAGGACCTGAAACAAGCTCAGGAGATGATCCACGCGGGCGCTACGCGGATCGGCGCTAGTGTAGGCGTCAAGATAATCCAGGAAGCCGGTGGTATTTCTATTTCTGCGGATGGTGCGTCAACGCACAGCTATTGATCGCATCTCTCGACCGGAAACTTCCTGAAAGGATGAGGCGGCTTTCGATCAATATCGAAAGCCGCCTCGCTTTGGTATCAGCAGACTATTGGGCGCTCAGTAGGCCCAGCGCACAAGCACAGAACCTGCGGTATAACCCGCTCCCACCGCCGCGAACACTACGAGCTTACCCTTCTTGAGCCGCCCGTCATCAAGCGCATCTCCAATCGCGAGCGGGATGGTAGCAGCCGTCGTGTTCCCGAACTTATGAATGTTCTTGACTACCTTGGTCTCTTCGAGTCCCAGCCTGTCGGCCGCCGCGTTCACGATACGCAAATTTGCCTGATGCGCAATAAACAAATCGAGATCCTTTCCTTCGTAGCCATTCTTCTCGAGGATGCCGCGGCTGATCTCGCCCATTTTGCGCACAGCGTACTTGAACACCGGCTGGCCCTCTTGATGCACGTAGTGCATTTTCTTATCCACTGTTTCATGCGATGCAGGATTCAGGCTGCCCCCGGCGGGCATATATAGGAATTCGCCTCCCGAACCATCCACCTCGTGCGTGTAGTCCAGTATGCCGAATTCTTCTTCGTCGCTCGGCTCCAGAAGAACCGCGCCGGCTGCATCGCCGAACAGCACACACGTCGAGCGGTCTTCGATGTTCGTAATTGAGGTCATCACGTCCGAGCCCACTACGACAACCTTGTCGTGCGCCCCGGACTCTATGAACTTAGCGCCGACAGTCAGCGCATAAAGGAAGCCCGAGCAGGCTGCCGAGAGGTCAAAGCCCCAGGCGTGAGTGGCTCTAACTTTGTTTTGAACTATGCAGGCGGTCGCCGGGAAAAACATGTCCGGCGTGACGGTTGCGACAATGATCAGCTCAACTTCACTCGCTTCGATTCCACGGTTTTTGAGGAGGTCACCCACCGCCTGCGCGGCGAGCTCTGAAGTCGGCGTTCCCGGCTCGACCCAATGCCGCTCGACAATACCCGTGCGCTCAACTACCCAATCGTGATTTGTGTCGATGCGGCTTGCGAGATCGTAGTTGGTGACGACCTTCGGCGGGACGTAGCGTCCGAGCGCGGTTATCTTAGCCCTGCGCGTAGGTTTCATGTTCGTCGAGTCCTCCACTCAATTCTGCCGGTAACGCTGAAGCACGAACCGAGTCTTGTTCATTGAAGTCCCGATAGTAGCACCCGCAACTTTTTGCATGCAAGGATTGCTGCCGGAACACGTGGTGCGTCGAAGAACGAACTCAATTGTCCGGCGCTGACACTTGTGATATACGGTATTCCGCAACTTGACCAGGCGTCTGAGTCTCCCACGCGATGCTTCAGAAAGAGCGCCAATCAGGTCGTTTCGGATCGACGGGAGCGACCCGAGTGGATCGAACAAGCAGGAGGCTCGATGGCTGAATCTGCTTCTTCTCAGGGATCCGTGAGCACCGCGCGTCTGATCCTTCTTCCGGCATTGATATCGATGGCAGTTACCACACTGCGGCTCGTCGGCGAACTCCAGCACTGGTCGAGTCGTTGGTTCAGCACGGACACGGGCGGGATCGTGCCGGACGGAGTAAGCTGGGTCATCGGCATTAGCTGGATGGCTCCGCTGTTTGGAATCTACTTCGCTTTGCGGCTCGCGCCGGAACACGGTCCGGCTAACCCTGCGAAAGCCGTGGGCTGGTCTCTCGCCGGTGTATTTGTTCTGCTCTCTTTTCGGTACTTTCTTCTCCCGAAGATTAACACTGGCTTCCCGCGCATCTTGATATTCATTTGGCTTGCGATGGCGGGGCCGGCGCTTCTTCAGGCAATCGGATGGCCCGCCTTGTTCAAGACTTTATTGACATATGCTCTTGCGGCGCGAGTTCCGGTCGTTATGGTAATGTTCTTCGCTCTGCGTGGAGAATGGGGCACTCATTATGACTACGTCGGAATGCCGGCGGAATTCCAAATGCCGTTTTGGCCACGCTTCTTTTGGCTGGCCTTTTTCCCTCAGCTGATATTTTGGGTAGGCTTCACGATCTTGACCGGCGCTCTCACGGGAACATTGGCATACGCAATATTCGGCAAGCGGTTGTCGCGCAGACTAACGGCTCAAAGCGCAGTCATTCTAGGGGAGGGTGTATGACTCAGCCCGTTTCAGATTCGCAGGTCAACATCACCAGGTTGATTCTCATTCCGAGCGTAATAACTCTTGCGGTCACTTTGTTGAGATTGATAGGTGAGCTGCAGCATTGGTCTCCCGTTTTCTTCAACCGAGAGCCTGGAGGCCCCGGATCGCTGATTGGCATAACCTGGCTGGCACCGGTCTTTGGTATCTACTTTGCGCTCAAGCTGTCAGACGCAGGGACCGGTCCGATGCGCGCAGGTCGCGCGATTATTCATGGGCTCCTGGGCATCGTCGTTATCGTATTGGTGAGCGTACTCGCATATATTCTGCGAGTCGGCTACTACATGCAGATGATCACATTCTGTTTGGTGTTCGCGACAGCAGCCGTAATCCAATATCCCGTTTGGCCAGGTCTTTTCAAAACCCTGCTTGCTTACGGTTACGCTGCTCGAATTCCGGTAGTAATCCTGATGTTCTTGGCGATGAGAGGGAACTGGGGCACGCACTACGATGCAGTTCAACCCGAGTCACCCGCGGCGATGTTCTTACTTTGGCCGAAATTCTTCTGGCTGGCGTTCCTGCCTCAGCTGATCGCGTGGGTAGGGTTCACGATATGGGCAGGTTCACTCTTCGGAAGCATAGCAACAGCGATCGTTCATCGGCGCAAGTTGGTTGGGCAAGCGGCCCAGGCATAGCGCGTCTGCAAAGTCCCTGACACAAAACAAAGGAGAGCGAAAAAATGTCGGACAGTACAAACTCCAGAATAAGCATTACGCAGCTTATTCTCGTTCCGAGCGTGATAACTCTTGCGATCACGCTGTTGCGTTTAATCGGCGAGCTACAACATTGGCCAACAGTTCTTTTCAGCAGGTCAGCGGGGGGAGGCGGCGCGATCATTGGGATCACGTGGCTGGCTTTCGTGTTTGGCGCATACTTCGCACTGAAGCTCGCGTCCTCGGGCGACGCTCCGGCGAGTGCGGGCCGCGCCATCGGGTTTGCGATACTCGGGTTTCTGCTTATGTTCGGAGGCGCGTTTCTGATCGCGCCGGCGGACGCTACGCACATCAGATTTCCGGGTAAGGAGATCGCCGGTTTCGTTTTGATGTTGGCGGGCGCGGCTCTCCCGTTTTTCTCCTGGTCGGCTCTTGCAAAAACTCTGCTCGCCTACGGCTACGCAGCTCGCATCCCCGTGCTGATCATTATGTACTTCGCGATCAAGGGAAACTGGGACACGCACTACAGCCTGGGACCTCCGGGAGTCGAGTTCCCAAGTTTCTGGTCGAAGTTCTTTCAGATCGCGGTCCTGCCACAGATGATCTTCTGGATTGCGTTCACGATTGTCGGCGGCTCGCTCGCTGGAGCAATCGCGATCTTGGCTACACGACGTCGCAGAGAGGCTGCCTCGCAAGCGGCCTAGTGCTGATCGATCAACGAAAAGTGGCCGCCGAATCGCACTGCTCGGCGGCCACTTTGGTTCTCTTCGCCTTGAAGATCAGTCGTAGTACTCAAGCCCAAGATGTGTGATCAGTTCCTCGCCTTTCATATGGCGCAGCGTGTTCTTGAGCTTCATCAACTGAATGAACAGGTCGTGCTCGGGGTACAGGCCCGGCGCGGTCATCGGGCTCTTGAAATAAAATGACAGCCACTCCTGGACTCCGCGCATGCCCGCGCGCTTGGCTAAATCCATGAACAGCGCCAGGTCCAGTACGATCGGCGCAGCCAGTATCGAATCACGGCAAAGAAAATCAATCTTGATCTGCATCGGGTAGCCGAGCCACCCGAAGATATCAATGTTGTCCCATCCTTCTTTATTGTCCCCGCGCGGCGGATAGTAGTTAATCCGCACGATGTGACTGAAGTCTTTGTAGAGCGTCGGATAAACATCAGGCTGCAAGATGTATTCGAGCACCGAAAGCTTCGACTCTTCCTTGGTCTTGAACGATTCCGGATCGTCGAGCACTTCGCCGTCGCGGTTGCCGAGAATGTTTGTGGAGAACCACCCGTGCAATCCCAGTAACCGCGACTTCAAACCGGGCGCAATCATCGTCTTCATAAGCGTCTGCCCCGTCTTAAAGTCCTTGCCACAAACCGGAAGTCCCTGATCGACCGCGAGCTTCGTCAGCACTGGAACGTCGGCTGTGAGATTCGGCGCACCGTTCGCGAAGGGCACTCCCGACTTCAGAGCGGCATAGGCGTAGACCATCGACGGCGCGATTGCTTCGTCGTTGTTGAGCATCGCCGTCTCGAATGACTTCAAATCATTATGTGCTTCGCTTGGCTGCTTGAATATTTCAGTGGAAGCGCACCAGACCATCACGAGCCGATCACATTCATTTGTCCGTTTGAAGTTCTCTATGTCTTCCATCAACTGTTTCGCGAGCTCCATCTTGTTCGCACCCTGTTTGACGTGCGTGCCGTTAAGCCGTTTGACGTACCGCTGATCAAAGACGGCCTTCATCGGCTTGATTCTCTGAAGCTCCGCCTTGAGCTGGTTGACCAGATCGCGCTCGAGTACGCCCGCGTGAAGCGACGACTCATAGGCATCTTCTTCGAATATGTCCCACGCGCCGAAGACAAGATCGTTGATGGAAGCAAGCGGAACAAAATCACGGATCATCGGCGTGCGGTTATCAGTTCGCTTGCCTAATCGAACCGTTCCCATCTGCGTCAGCGAGCCGATCGGCTCGGCTATCCCTTGTTTGATGGCTTCGACTCCAGCGATGAACGTAGTGCTCACCGCGCCGAGTCCGACCAGCAGCACTCCTAGTCTGCCTTTCGCGTCTTCGATTGTAATTGGTGTCTTCTGGTTATTGATCGGCATTGAAAATATCCTCTCTCTGAACGGTTCTTTGAATGCTCCCGTCCGAAACTGGTAATGAGATCCCAGATTGAATCAAAACGAGCCGTTAAAGTCTTGCGCTTTGTTGCTGAGTTCTAGCGGCGGGTTGCCGAAGTACCGCAGACTTCGGTCTGTAAGATCGGCTGGCCACCGTTTGATAGGGCACAGACTGAAGTCTGCGGTACGGCCGGGCATCTTCGCTCCTCGATGGAAGCACTAAGAATGAGGCGGCGCTCTGTCGAAGTAAACCTGCAAGTCGGCGCTGCTGGAACCATTCTACGAATGTAGTCTTTGAAGTGCTCAGCACCGAATCAGCGTCGTTTAAGCTGAAAAATGTTTGTTCTTGACATCGGTTAGAGCACCAAGGGACAATATAGCAGCCGTCTCAACCAACCGCTGAATGAAGATGGCGCGCAGGAACAGGATGTGTAGAGGGGTTTCCCCTCTTGTAACCTCAGAGCTAGTTGCAGCGCCAATCGGATGCAGCACGGGGCTTTCGGAGAAAGGGAAATGCAAGAAAAAGCATTATTCGCAGACACCTTCCTTCATCAACCATCTATCGCTACTCGGCTGGGCAGAGAATTCCTGGAGGCCAGTAGTGAATTTCGCCAGAACCCAAAATCATATGTCGTTAGCGCCTTCAAGAGTGACGGCGTCGGCGGTCATCGACGCAAGATGCTTTTGAGGTTCGGTTTGGCGATCGGCATCGTGGTCTATGCCTGCTTCTTTGGCGCGATATTGATCCTTTGGTCAATTCACGCGAAGGCCAAGAGTGATCCGCAGGGGGAACTGGCGATTCACTGGGTGAATCCAGAGGACTTCAAACCTGTTGAGATTGAGAAACCGAAAGCTAAGGAAAAGGCCGGCGGTGGCGGCGGCGGCGGTCGAAATACCCCGACTCCGGCTTCAAAAGGCCAGTTGCCAAAGTTCTCTCTCACTCCTCCAATTATAGCTCCGCGACCGGAGCCAACTCCGCGGCCTCCGGCATTGGTGGTGCCTGAAACCTCGATGGTTGACCCTAAGCTTGAGCCGCCTCGGAAGGACGACATCCCAACTGGCTTGCCCAACGGCGTACCTGGTCCGCCCTCAGCGGGCCCTGGTTCCGGCGGAGGAATGGGCACGGGTGAAGGTGGCGGCATGGGGCCGGGCAACGGGCGCGGCGTAGGGCCCGGCAACGGCTACAACATGGGCGGTGGCGACCCGAGGCTCGGCGGCGGAAACGGAAACGGCCCCGCGACAAGCGTCGACACCAAGCCGGTTCCATTGAACAACCCGCAGCCTCGCTACACTGAAGAGGCTCGTAAGAACAAGATTCAGGGCACTGTGGGAGCCAAGGTGCTAATCGGCGCCGATGGACAAGTGAAGCAGGTCAAGATAACGCGTGGACTTCCCGACGGATTGGATGAACAAGCGATACAGGCCGCTTATCAGTTGAGATTCAAACCGGCGATGAAGAGTGGGCAACCTGTAGCGTTCTGGATGCCTGTTGTGATCGAGTTCAATCTAAGATAACACTTTGGTCGAAGGCCACGGTCGATCAACGGTCGTGGCCTTCGCTCGTGTAAGCCTATGTCCTTCCGTTCGAGTGGCTCACCCCGAGATGGCTTCAGTAATGACAACTCAGTTTGTTGGAAGTTCGAGCCACGCTGACTCCCTGCCGTTCTCATTAATCGAACAGAAAAGTTTAATCTCGCGTCTCGCTGAGGAAGGCCAGGCTGCTGTACGAGATCTCGCCGGCGACCCTCGCGGTTTTCTCAAAGAGCTGTTTTCTCCTGGAACGAAAGACGCGAAGCGCCAACAGCGAATCTACACCGGGCTCGCTATCGCTGTGATAGTGCATGTGGCATTGCTGATCGTGATAGCTGTCGTTGGCTGGCGTACGATGTTTGTTAAGCAGGCAGACGGCGCCCCAGCCTCGAAAGTGTATTGGCTTCCGCTGAATGAGCCCGAGCGAGTAACTACAGAAGCAAACGCGCCCCGCGGAAAAAGGGATGACGGCGGCGGGGGAGGAGGAGATCTCAATCCGCTTCCGGCTACAAAGGGCCCGCTGCCGAAAATGTCTCCCGATCCACAGGTCGTCAAGCCAAACACTCCCAGTGTGAAGCTGCCGACGATTCAACTTCCACCTACGTTAGTAGGTCCCGATGGTTCACCTCCACCACCGGGAATTGCCCTTGGGATACCCACGGGCGCAATTGCTGAAGCTCCATCGCCTGGACCGGGAGACGAAGGTGGGTTAGGAGGAAAGAACGGCACTGGCGCAGGTCCCGGGAGTAGTAGTGGTTCGGGAAAGGGTGACCGCGGCGGCACCGGCGATAAGGGACGCATAGGAACTCCCAACGGCCGCGACGACGTGAACGGTCCGATTCATTACAACCTGATTCGTAATTTTCCTAACAGCACCGGAATTGTGTGGATCCACCGACCTACACCGCTCATCTCACCGGAAGCTCAAGCCAACAAAGTGCAGGGCGAGGTACAACTGCGGGCCACGTTTAATAAGGATGGTACGATCACTGAAATCGACGTAATTCGAGACGTTTTGTTCATGGCTGACGCAGCGGTTGCATCGTTGCAGCGATCAACTTTCCATCCAGCCACCGTCAACGGCAAGCCGATAACGGTTCTCAACGTAATCGTAGTGATCAAGGTCTTTGCTAAATAGTTCGCGCATGGGGCAAATCGAGCGAGCCATATCAGTAGTCTATGGCGCGAGTTCAGATCGTAGAGCCGTTGCAGCGGGCCCAAGCCGAAACATTGCCTTACCAATGTTGGCATCGGCCGCTAGTTCTATTGCAACGAAGCAATCGTTGTCTATCTCATGTGCGACAAAGCTTGACCCGTCGTATTCGAGCACCAGCGCCCTCATCACCCCCAATTCCTTGCGAGCGGCAGAATCACGATAAGTCTGCACAGCTACTGCGATGTAGGCGCCGCGCAGCCGAAGTTGCTCCCCGTCTGCGGTGGTGTGCCATTGCACTGCTTCCCCATCCGCTGCGAGGATGATCGCACCGGTGGCTCCTTCGACATCCGAGACAAGGTCCGAAAGCACAGACTCTATTGACACGCGCCGGGTTCCCCTTTTTCCTTTGAACGTTCCCGCGATTATAGGCGAAGCCGTCCATCCGTTCGAGCGCGGTTTTAGAGTTCAAGCTATAGCTCGCCGTCTTTCGACATACAAAGCTCAAGAGCGAGATAAAGATTGAACTCTGAACATCAAACTGACCGGCTACCTGATTTTCCAACTTTTTGCGGCGAAACTCAGTCTATACTATTGAAGCGGATGGGGGTTTTTGATCGGATAGTAGCGCGAGAGCGACTTGGAACTGAGTGATAGCCAAATAATCGAACGCACGCTTGCCGGCGAACCCGACGCTTTTGGCGTTCTTGTGCGCCGTTGGGAACGACAGATCTATGGCCTCACCCTCAGAATGCTCGGCCGCGATGAGGAGGCCAAAGATGCCACGCAGGAAACCTTCCTGTCGGCCTATCGCAACCTGTCGAAATTCCGCGGCGAAGCGAAGTTCTCATCCTGGATTTACAGAATCGCGCTCAACATCTGTAACACCAAGCTGAGAAGCCGGGCAAAGTTCACGATCTCGCTTGATGAGCAGCGTGAACTAAGCGGTTTTGAACTTGCAGCGGATACGGATGACCTCGGCAGCGGTATCCAACAGGAACAGGTTACTCGGCACGTGCGACGTGCGCTGCAGGGGCTTCCTTCCGAGATGAGGCAGGTCATCATAATGAAGGAGTACGAAGGACTAAAATTCGCGGAGATCGCCGACGTGCTCGGCATACCACTTTCAACCGTCAAGACGAGGATGTACACGGGTCTGACTGAATTGAGAAAAAGGCTCGAGCATCTGCGCGAAGCGATATGAGCCGGCGGAAGTAAAGAAATGAGTGGTGAATAAATGAACGAAAGACAAAATAAAAATAACTGTGATATGCACGAGGCCCTGATTGCATATCTCTATGATGAAGCAACGCCGGACGAGAGCGCCCTGGTTAACTCACATATCGCCGGGTGCGTTTCGTGCGAACAGGAACTGCGAGCGTTTGAGCGGGTGCGAACCACGCTCCAACAGTGGCAGATAGACGATCTGCCTGTCCTGCGTTTAGTTGCTGATCGGCCGGCGAATCAACGCAGCATGCTTGCAACGCTTAAGGAACTGTTCTCCATCACGCCGGTATGGGCGAAGTTGGTCGGCGTGGCTGCGATGGCCATGCTGCTGCTTGCGATCATCGCCGCCGATGTAAGCGTTGGTAGCGGCGGTGTTTCATTTCACGCGGATCTGTTCCGCCGCGGCAGGACCGTCGAGACTGGCAATGCGACCGAGGGCAGGAAAACCGCTCTCAATGAAGGCAGCATCGAGCAGGTTCGAACTGAACTTCGCAGCCTGGTCAATCAGATGATCGCCGACGGCGAACGCCAGCAAAAGGAAGAAATCAAACTTCAACTGGTCGGTCTCGAGTCGCAGCTTCAGAACATGCGCGCGTCTGATCTGGCAAAACTCGCGACGCGAATTCAGGAACATCAACAACGGCTCAAGACGCTCGAGCAGGACATCGATCGCCGCGAGGGGCTTGATCTAACCGACATATTATTCAGCGAAGTAAGCAAGCCCGCCGGGCGATCGACAGGCGGCAGCGACTGAGTCAGCACCAGGTTGAGTAACTGCGAGATACCACGGCGCCTCTGTGTGAGTGTAGTAGGGCGAGTCTCGCGCGAGTCGGGAGAGTTCACGCGGGGCTGCGCGGGAAAAGGGGAGAGTTCACGCGCGCCATTAGCTCCGATCAATCACCGGGGCGCTGTGGTTGTTACAAGGCTGGGGATCGAGTCAAGCTCATCCTCAGCCTTCTGCTTTTTCTGTAGCTTTCGGGGCGCTCGGTTGACGCTGATAATTACGCTCTGCTAATTTGAATCGTTGATTTTAGGCGCGTAGCTCAGGGGTAGAGCACTACCTTGACACGGTAGGGGTCTGGGGTTCAAATCCCCACGCGCCTATTCTGTTTGTCGTCCTTTATGCAGAAATACGCGGCTAATCAAGGAAACCGTCTTTGAAAGTATTTGCCAGCCACTTCGCAGTAGGAAAAGACAATGTCGTTCGCTAGAGTGGCCCTGCTGCTGTGTCTAGTGGCCCACGCCAGTCTCGTAACCGCTACACATCATCATCCAGCAGCAGGACAAGCTCCAGGGTCTGCAGCGTGCAGCATTGAAGCGAGCCCAAGCGGCGGCTCAAGCGGACCACTTGGAACAAACCGTGATACTTGTTGTCTCTCGTGCTGCTTGCAACGCAACTTCGTCAACAGCATCAATCCCGTTTCCATACCTCCGGATTTTTGCCCCGAGCCCGTAACCGCAGACGCGTTCGTCCTGGAATCAAGCTCCAACAGCGTAATCCTCGTTCTATCCAGCCGCGCACCGCCTCTCGCCTAAAGCTTATCTGACGGCGTGGCGCACATGATTGCCGCGCCTCAATACTGGACCTTGCGGCATTCTTTGCGCACGGCGGCGCCGTTCGCAAAAAGACGCCCGCAGGACGGTTGATTGTCGAGCCGGTCAGTTCAGTAATTGACCTTACTGCTTGACTCAACATCAATAAGCCGAAGGTGATCGGATGTCTTCAAATATTGAAAGCAATCGGCTCCGTTCAGAGCGACGGCGCGAACAAATTGTCCGGCTGGAAAGATGCCTGCCCCGTCGCAAGGCCCTCGCCGCAAGCTTGCTCGCAGGCATGCTGTTGGCCGCGCTGATTACGCCCGCGATTCATGCACAGGAGAAGTCGGCACCGCGGCCGTTGAAGGGAATCAGCGCCGCTGTCGCCGACATGATTCGCGAGCGGCAGCAAACGCCGGGGGCGAGGAGACCGATTACGATTTCCGACGCGGTGTCGATTTTCCTCCAGCAGAATTTGCAACTCGTCGCGGCTCGCTACGACGTCGACACGGCTGATGCCGAAAAGCTCACTGCGAAGCTACGCCCGAATCCTGAGCTCAGCATCGATCTTCAAACGCTTTCCCTTAATCTCACCGGGCCGTTCTTTTCTGCGCAGCAATATACCTACAGCCTGTCTCAGACCTTCGAACTCGCCGGAAAGCGGCGCAAGCGGATCGATGTTGCAAACGCGAACGCCGACGTGGCGCGCGCGGAGTTTCAAACCACTGTGTGGCAGATGACCAACGATCTGAAGAAGAAGTTCTACGCCGTCGTTCTTGCCGATTCGTTGAACAGGCTGGCAAAGGAAAACCAGAAGACCTTCGGCGAGACCCTCAATCACACGAACGAACTCTTTCAGGCGGGCGAAATCTCAGGTCTCGATCTACGCCGTCTCGAAGTCGAAAAACTAAAGTTCGACACCGACGTCGCCAATTCCGAGAGAGACTATGAGGTCGCGCTGAGAGACTTGCGAGTGACGCTTGGCGGAGATTATCGAGCGATGGATATCGAGGTTGTTGGTGCGCTCGACTATCAGCCCTACCAGTTTTCGCTTGCCGAGCTTCGCGATAAATCACTCGCCGCGCGACCCGATCTCAAAGCCGCGCAGCTAAGCGAACTAGCCGCCGACCAATCCATTCGCTTGCAGGACGCCCAGCGAATTCCTGATCTCACATTCGGCGCCGGCGTCAATCAGGTGCCCTCCGACATCAGCACCTACACATTCGGCATCGGCATCGTGCTGCCCGTCTTTGATCGAAATCAGGGCGAGCGAGTCAAGGCGCTGATTCAGAAGAAGAAGGCGCAGAACGATCAAAAGTTCCTGACCAATCAGGTGCTGAGCGACGTGGACAAGGCGCTCACCGCGTTCGAGATTCAGAAGAAGCGCGTCGAGCTTTACCGCACCGGCGTGCTGACAAAAGTCGATGACATTCTGAACCTTACCGAGTTTTCGCTGAAGGCCGGCGAAAGCTCGACGCTCGATTTGCTGGATGCGATTCGAACTCGGCGTGAAACGCTCGCCTCCTATTACCAGACGCTATTTGATTACCAGTCATCGCTGCTCGATCTCGAGCTTGCGACCGCAACGCCCCTTCAAAAGTAGACGCGTTGGCGAAAGGATGCCGATATGATTGTTCGAAGAAAAAAGACAGCGTTGCTGCTGGCGCCGATTATCTCAATGACGATTTGCGCCGCGTGCAATAAGGCGCCGGACACTCGCTCAACCGCCGCCGCGAGTCAGGCAAATGCGAATTCGCAGGCCTCGCAGACACGCGCGATAGAAACCGAAGTCGTCACACCGCAGCTCATAGCCGGAGCCGTGCGGGCCACGGGAAAGATTCTCGTTTCGGAAGACCGGGTGGCTGCTATCGGTCCAGTTCACGAAGGCCGGCTCGTGCGACTTTACGCCGGGCAGGGCAGCGTGGTCAGGAAAGGTCAAAAGCTCGCTGACCTTCAATCGGCGGATCTCGACGAAGCCGAAGCCGACTATCTGAAGGCCGTCGCCGACTCTGAAAACGCGCGCCGCACTTCGGAGGCAGAGCTGAGACTCGCGCAGCAAACTTACGATCGCACGAAGATGCTGTACGAGAAGACCATCGCCGCGGGCAAAGCGCTTCAGTCTGCCGAACACGATCTGCAGGTCGCCAAAGCGACGGCCGACAATTCCATCGCCTCGACTAAGGCCGCGCTCACTTCGGCTCGTCACCGGCTGCTGATACTCGGCCTTACTGAAGGCGACATAAAAGCCCTGTCAACGAAGCCGGATTTCGCGGCCGTGTTTTCGCTCACATCTCCCATTTCGGGGATTGTGGTCGAGCGCAACGCGACGGTCGGCGCCACCGTGGGCTCGGACGCAAATGTATTCAAGATCGTCGATATCTCGAGCGTCTGGATCGATGCGAACGTGTTTGAGAAAGATATCGCGCGCGTGAAGCTCGGTCAGCCGGTCAACGTTTCCGTCACGGCGTTTCCCGGGACGATTTTCACCGGGAAAGTAATCCTGGTTTCGACGGTGATGGACCCCGAGACACGCAGCCTCAAAGTGCGAACCGAAGTTCCAAATCGCGACGCCAGACTCAAGCCCGACATGTTCGCCAATGTAGAGATCATTACCGATGTGAACCGGACTTCCATATCGATTCCGGTAACGGCGTTGTTGAACGACGGCGGGCAATCGGTCGTGTTCGTAGCTACGGGCAGCGCCTTCGAGAAGCGCACGGTTACTATCGGGATCCAAAGCGACGATCGCATAGAAATTACCGCCGGGCTGAAGGCCGGCGACAAGGTCGTGACAAAGGGAAACTATCTTCTGCTTCAACAAGGCAAGCCGGAGCAATAAGGAGTAGTGGGACAGGTTCAGAGTTCAAGCTTTAGCTTGCCGGTTTTCAGCGCACGAAGCTTGATCGCAAGCTGAAGCTTGAACTCTGAACATCGATAAGGCCGGGTACGAAACGGTGATGGTCCGATTATGACCGACAATTTCATTGCGTTTTTCTACCGCGAGCGATTGCTTGTTGCGGTCGTTTCGATGCTCATCGTGGCCGGCGGTATCCTTGCCCTCGCCAGATTGAACGTCGATGCGTTTCCCGACGTGACTCCGGTGCAGGTCGAAATCGACACCGATGCCGAAGGCCTCGCGCCACAGGAAGTCGAACAGCTCATAACCTTTCCGATCGAAAACGTGATGAACGGACTTCCGGGCGTGGTGCGGGTGCTGTCGATCTCCAAGTTCGGTCTGTCGGTTGTAACGGTCTATTTCCGCGATGACATCGACATATACTTCGCGCGCCAACAGGTCTTCGAACAGCTCTCGCTGGCCAAGGATCGAATTCCGGCGGGCTTTGAACCGACGATGGGACCGATCACTACCGGAACCGGTCAGATTTATCTCTACGAAGTCGTCGGGCCAGGCAAGAGCAATCAGGAATTGCGCACTATTCAGGACTGGATAGTAAAGCTGCAACTTCGCACGGTGCCCGGCGTCGCCGATGTGCTGAGCTTTGGCGGCGATGTGAAACAGTATCAGGTCATCGTCGATCAGCAAGCGCTCGTCAACTACAACATCCCTCTCAAAACTCTCTTCGATACCATACAGGCGAACAATCAAAACACCGGAGCGAACTTCATCGAACACGGCGATGACCAGTACATAATTCGCGGCTTGGGATTGGTCAAAGACGTTGAGGACATCAAGAACATCGTGCTCGATTCTCGCAGCGGAACTCCCATTCGCATCAGCGACGTGGCAAGGGTCGAGATTGGAAATGAGATTCGCCAGGGCGCGGTGACCAAGGACGGCAACGGTGAGGTAGTCACCGGCATCGTCCTGAAGCGAATCAACGAAAACACCAAACAGGTGATCCAGCGGATAAAAGAAAAAGTAGTCCAGATCAACAAGGCGCTGCCCGAAGGCGTAAGCATCGTCGATTACTACGATCAATCGGAGCTTGTCGACAACAGCGTTCACACCGTAGTCGAATCCTTGATCGAAGGCGAGGCGCTGGTGCTGTTGATTCTGGTGCTGCTCCTGGGCGACTTTCGCAGTTCGTTCATCACTGCCGCCGCGATTCCCTTTTGCATGCTCGTCGCTTTCATTCTGATGTGGTACTCGGGCTTGTCGGCGAACTTGATGTCGCTAGGGGGGCTTGCGATAAGCATCGGGATGATGGTCGATGCGACGGTGGTGATGGTCGAGAACATCTATCGCCATCTTGAAGAACACAGCGAACACTCCACTCGAGAAGCGATACTCGTAGCCGCCCAGGAAATCGGGCGGCCGATGTTCTTTGCGATACTGATCATCATCGCGGTCTTCCTGCCGGTCTTCACTCTCCAGGGCATCGAAGGAAAGCTCTTCAAGCCTCTCGCTTACGCCGTCACCTTCTCGATGATCGGATCGATGGCCATGGCGCTGTGCATAGCGCCGATGCTGTGCGCATTGTGGCTGCGGCTCAAGAAAGGCAAGGTCCGCACGAATCCGATCATCGGGTTCTTCAAAGGCATCTACGTCCCGGTGCTCGAGTGGACCATCGAACATCGGTTGATAACCATTCTCATCGCCGTATTGCTGATCGGCTGGAGCGTCGCCGAAGGCTTCATCCTCGGTAGCGAATTCCTGCCCACGATCGATGAAGGAAACATGCTTGTGCGCGCGACGATGCCCGCAAGCATTTCTCTTACTCGAGCCATTGAAGTCTCCTCTCAGATCGAGAAGTCGATTCGCGAGTTTCCCGAGGTCGAGACCGTCGTCGCAAAGATCGGACGCGCCGAGCTCGGCGGCGATCCGGAGAGCGTCAGCAACGATGAGCTGTACGTTCGCTTGAAAAGAAAGGAGCAATGGACGACCGCCAAAACCAAAGACGAACTGATCGATGCGATGCGCCAGAGAGTGGAAGGCTTCCCCGGCGTCAGGTTCAACTTTTCTCAAGTCATTCAAACACGCAACGACGAGCTCATATCCGGAATCAATGCCCAGATCGCCGTCAAGATTTTTGGAGAAGACGAAGATGCGCTGCGGAAGGTAGCCGAACAGATTCGCGACGCGATGTCGAAGGTTCGCGGAGTCGAGGATCTCGCGGTCGAGCAAAGTGAGGGAGAAGAGCATCTGGAGATCGCGCTCGATCGCGACAAGCTAGCTCGCTACGGACTGAATATTCAGGACGTGCTCGACGTAGCCAAGATCGCAATCGGTGGAGACTCGCCGACTGACGTTCTCCAGGGTCAGCGCCGGTTTGCGATATTCGTGCGGCTGAGCCAGAACTTTCGCGACCAGGTTGAAAAGCTCAACGACATTCTTGTAGCGGCGCCCGTAGGCGGTCGGATCCCGCTTGGACAGCTGGCGACGTTCAAACTCTCGACCGGCGACTCGGTCGTCAGCCGCGAAGACTCTCTCCGCCGAATAGTGGTGATGTGCAACGTCAAAGGACGCGACATCGGCGGGTTCGTACACGACGCGCAAGCCATAGTCGCCAGCGACGTCGAGACCCCGCCGGGATACTTCATAACCTGGGGCGGGCAGTTTGAGAATGAACAGCAAGCCGTACGCCGCCTGCTGATCGCCATACCCATCTCTCTGCTGCTGGTGTTTGTGCTGATATACGCGTGCTTCAATTCGCTGCGTAACACCTTGACGATCATCTTCAACATCCCGCTCGCGCTGGTGGGAAGCACGACGTTCCTGCTGATCTCGGGCTTCCCGCTGAGCGTTCCCGCGATAGTCGGATTCATCGCGGTGTTTGGCATAGCGGTGCAAAACGGGATGGTGATGGTGTCCTACATCAACAAGCTCCGGGGTATGGGCATGGACCTGCACGATGCGGTGGTCACCGGCGCAAGCGTTCGCCTGCGGGCCGAGTTGCTGAGCGCTTTGATAGGGAGCATAAGCCTGATCCCGTTCATTATTTCTTCGGGGACCGGGGCCGAAATCGAAAAGCCGCTGGCGATCGTAGTGGTCGGCGGATTGGTGACGCGCCCGTTGAAGATCGTGGTGCTGCCAATGGTCTACGAGTGGGTCGAACGCCGCGCCGAACGTCGCGCCGCAAGAGAAGCCGAGGAGGTTAGTTAGTAAGATGGTATCAAGGGATCAGTGCTTGGACGGGCAGGCAGGCGGGCAGGCAGAAGGCAGAAGGCAGAAGTCGGAAGGCAGAAGGCAGAAGGCGAAAGGCAGAAGGCAGTTAGCAGAAGCCCACGTAGCGGGCGATGTATAGACCGGGGAGATCGTAAACAGGTGTTCGGAGACATGGTAAACACATAAGCGGTATACCTAACGGCCTAAAAGGAGGTCGAAAGGATGCCCTGGAGAATTAGTTCCGCCATGTCTCAACGTC
>WNFR01000700.1_pt1 | contig 57973 bp, 54 predicted proteins | sample 5400221 | NCBI WGS metagenome assembly WNFR01 (sample SAMN13153357, study PRJNA577476) | soil metagenome | isolation source: 40 cm soil under Madrone tree | place: USA:California | collected 2016-06-14
TGGTCTTGTGGATGTCCGCCGGCCCTGCCTCCGCACAGGACACCCCCTACGTTCCGGAGGAGTGGAAATACGGCCGGCGCCAGGCCGGCTCGACGCTGCAATATTGCCTCGACATTCGCGATCCCGATCTGCCGATTGCTCGCAAGATCGGGCAGGCGATTGCCCAGGCCCTGCTGCTGGAACCCAAGCCGCGCGAGCTTGGTCAGAATTCAGTCGGTGAGGACCTCGATAGTCTCTACCGGGTATTTCTCGAAAGCTGCGACATCTATCTCGGTTTCAAGCTCATTCCCGATGCCTATCCGCAATGGCTCACGGTGACGCGGCCCTACTACCGCACGTCCTACATCCTCGTAACCGCCAACACGCAATGGAATTCGCTGGCCGACATGCCGCACACGCAGGCCATCGGCGCCACCATCGGGACCAGCGCTGACATTCGGCTCATCCAGTACCTGCAATCGCTGCCGGCGGGCAGCCAGTGGAGCCGGTTTCCGATGGGATCGGACGAACTCGCGCTGCGTGCGCTGCTGCGCGAGCAGATCGGGGTCGCGCTCGTGTGGGGTCCATCGTTCTGGGCCATGCGGCAAAGCGATCCCGCGTTGGCGAAGCTGCGCATCATCTCGTCGCGGCCGGTGCCGGACTCAGCCGTCAACGTTGGAGCGACGTTGCTGGCGCGGGAATCCTTTCTGCGCAGTAATATCGATCAGGCGATCGCGTCTCTAACCGCCGACGGCACCATCCAGTCCATCCTCGACAGCGAAAAATTTCCCGCGGCGCCGGTGAAATGACACTGCCGTCATGAAACCCCGGCCCGGCAGCGCACTCATTTTGGGAGCATCGGGCCAGGATGGAACCTATCTGGCCGAGCTCCTGGTTCGCCGCGGCCTCGACGTTCATGGAACATCGCGCGACAAGGAGGTCTCGGGCTACGCCGGATTGCGCCGACTGGGCATCTACGATCGCGTGACGCTCCATTCGGTGGTGTTGAGCGATTTCCGCAGCGTGGTCACGGTGCTCAACGACGTGCGGCCGGCCTTGATTTTCAATCTTGCGGCTCAATCCTCGGTCGGATTGTCGTTCGAGCAACCGGTCGAGACCATCGACAGCATCATGCATGGCACGATCAACGTCATGGAAGCGATGCGCTTCCTCGCGCTCGATGCCAAATTCTACAATGCCGCATCCAGCGAGTGCTTCGGCAATACCACCAAGGAGCAACCGGCCGACGAGACCACCATGTTCTCCCCGCGCAGCCCCTATGCGGTCGGCAAGGCAGCCTCATTTTGGGCGGTGGCAAATTATCGGGAGGCCTATGGGCTGTTCGTTTGCAACGGGCTGCTGTTCAATCACGAGTCGCCGCTGCGACCGGCTCGGTACGTCACTCAGAAGATCGTTCGCGGGGCTGTCGACATTGTCGCGGGCCGCACCGGCACCCTCGAGCTCGGCATGTTGCATATCGCGCGCGATTGGGGTTGGGCGCCGGAATATGTCGATGCCATGGCCCGCATGCTTGACCGGGAGACACCGGAGGATTTCGTCATCGCAACCGGGAAGACTCACGCGCTTGAAGATTTCGTTGCGGCAGCGTTTGCCTGCGTCGGACGCAACTGGCGCGACCACGTCATTGATAACCCCGCTCTCCACCGACCGACCGATATCCTCTATTCGGGCGGCAATCCGTCGAAAGCCGCACGTCTCCTCGGTTGGAAGGCGGAAAAGAAGATGGTCGACGTCGTCGGCCTCCTGATCGATGCCGAGATGCGGCGTTGTGCGATGAAGGACGGGTGAAAGGGCGGGCAATTGGAGCATGATCCGCGAGGAGGACGGGGCGGCTCACCTTGCAATCCCCGGCGCGAACAATTCATCCACGCCCATCCGCCGCTGCGTGAACCCCTGTTCGTGCAGATAGCGGCACAAAGTCTCGATGGCCTTGCGGTTCGCCGCCACGCCATAAGGCCAGATGTCCTCGCCCAGTACGGCTTGCGTGGCCCGGTATTCAGCCTCGATCCACGGTAACGTCACCGCGAAGGCCGACAGCTTCCCGAAATCCGCGACTGCGATTTCCTTGGCTTTGGCGAAGGCATGGAAAAGGCTTCCGGCCATCCAGGGATGCTGCTCCACCAGGCTGTTGCGAATGCCGACGGCGTGCATCAGCGGGTAGACGCCGGCTTTGCGGTAATAGGCCTGCTCGGCCGCGCGGTAGTCGGGGAACAGCCGCGCCACCGCCTCCCTGCCGTTCGCCGCCCCCACGGGAGCGGTGGGCGGAGGCGGGAGGAACCACGACGGCGGGCGCGCCGAGAACACGGCGTCGAGTTCGCCCTCGGATAACATGCCGGCGAGCGTCTTGCCGGCCGGGATCGTTTCGATATCGACGTTAGCCGCGTCTTTCTTCTCCCCTTCCCCTTGTGGGGAGGGGTTGGGGGTGGGGGTCGGGGTGTGGGGCACCGTCGTGCCATGATCTCCCGACCCCCCACCCCGACCCTCCCCCACAAGGGGGGAGGGAGCAGAGGCCACAGCCGGCTGTTCAAGGGGTCCAAGCCGCCAGCGCAGATCGGAGGGCTTGATCCCGTATTCGTCGGACAAGAGCCCGCGCATCCACACCAGCATGGTGGTGAAATATTCCGGCGTGCCGACGCGCTTGCCTTTGAGGTCGGCCGGCGATGCGATGCCGCGGTCGGTGCGCACGAAGATCGCTGAATGCCGGAACGCGCGGGACAGGAACACCGGGATCGCGGAGTAATGCGCCTTGCCCTGATCGCGCAGCGCGATGTAGGTGGAAAACGACATCTCGGATACGTCGAATTCTTGGGCTTTCAGGTTGCGTACGAACAACTGGTTCGGCTCGACGACGTGATAGGTGACGGCGCACCCCTCGACCTTCACGGTGCCGTCGCGTATGGCGCGGATACGGTCGTATTCACCGGATGCGATTGAGATCGGAATGTCAGGCATAATCCGTCATGCGCGGGCTTGACCCGCGCATCCATCTGCTTGGCAAAGCAGCTTTTCATTCGATGGATCGCCGGGTCAACCCCCGGATCAAGTCCGGGGGCGGCGATGACGGCTATCTTCCGCTCAGCCGCTCCGCCGGCGGCGCAATCTCAGCGACAAGGTCGCGCACCAGCGCCTTGTTCGACAACGGCTTCACTATCATCTCGCGTGGCTCCAGCCGCGTCGTGCAGGCATACGCGGTGGCGCCGTCGATCTCCATCATGCATTCCTTGCAGGCATTGGCGTTGATGCAGGAGAACCGGAGCGCCAACGTCGGGTCGCGGTTCGCCCGGACCCAGCGCAGGCCGTCGAGAACCGACTGGCCGGGCTCGAACGGCACCTCATGGCTCTCCAACTGCCCGGCCGGCGGCGCAAGCCCGCGCCAGATCCGCAATCGTGCGGTGGCCCCCTCCCTACCCTCCTCCTTCCTACCCTCCTCCTTCCTACCCTCCTCCTTCCTACCCTCCTTCGCCCCCCTCCCTAACTCTCCCCCGCTTGCGGGGGAGGGAAGGGTGGGGGCCAGGGGAGGGTAGGGCCGGGGCAGTCCTTGCGCCGGCGGGGCCGAGACAAATTCGATTTCGCCCTCGCGCCAGCGCGCCATCTGGTTGACGCGCCACTCAGGCACCATGCCGGGAAAATCCTCGCGTTGGTGGGCGCCGCGGCTTTCGGTGCGCCGCAATGCCGCCAGCGCCACCACGCGGGCGACGAGCAGCATGTTGCGCAGGTCGAACCAGTCGATGCGGCGCATGTCGAAACGCCGGCCGTCGCCGAACGGCCGCTCGCCGAGTTCCCCGGCAAGGTCGTGGATACGCGCGATGGCGCGTTCAAGCCGTTCTCGGGTGCGCAATGGCCCCACGTCGTCCGCCATGACGGACTGTAGGCGCAGGATCATGTCCGCCGAATTGGGGCCATTCGCTATGCCATCCCGCGTGATGAGATCGAGCGCGGCCTCGGCCGCCAACGGCCGGAATGGCTGCGACGCCATCCGGGCGACGCGGTCGGCGGCACTGCGCCCGGCGCGGCGGCCGAACACCAGCGCCTCTGTCACCGCATTGCCGGACAGCCGGTTGGCTCCGTTGACGCCGCCCACCGCCTCGCCGGCCACCAGGAGCCCGGGAATTTCGGTTTCCATGCGGGCGTCGGCCGCGACGCCGCCCATGTGATAGTGGGCGATCGGAGCCACCTCCACCGGCATTTTCGTGAGATCGATGGCGTTCATAGCCAGCCGGTCGATCACCGGCCCGAATGCCGCGCGCAATTCGGCCGGCGCGCAGTGCTCGAAGCTCAGAAAGGCGCCGCCGTGCGGCGAGCCGCGGCCCGCTTCCACTTCCTTGATGATCGCGTAGGTCGCAAGATCGCGGGTCAGCACATAATTGCCGTCCTCCCTCGATCCGTAGCGCGAGGTGAACTCCTGACCGTGACCGTTGAGCAGCCGGCCGCCAAGCTTGTAGCGGAACGGGTCCCACATGATCGGGTCCATGCCGATCAGGCGCGGCGCCAGATGGCCGATCGGGAAGAACTGCACGAATTCCATGTCGAGGAGCGGCGCACCGGCGCGCAACGCCAGCGCGTAGCCGTCCCCGCCCATATTGGCCGATGCGCTGTTGCGGCGATAGAGCCGCGTCAGCCCGCCGGTGGCGACGATCGTGGCCTTCGCCGCAATGGTGACGGGCGCGCCGGACGCAAGATGCAGGGCGGCGGCGCCCACCACCTCCTCCGTGTGGCTCACGAGATCGGTGACAAAGAGATCGCCGGCCTTGCGGATGCCGGACGTCTTGTTGACGATCGCGCGCAGGGTTTTCGACACCGCGGGTCCGGTGTTGAGAAAATCCACATAAACGCAGCGCGGCCGGTCGTGGCCAGGTGCCTGGGCGGCGACGATGCGGCCGTCTTTGCGGGCCCAGCCGACGCCCCATGCGTCCATCTGGCGGATGCAGTCCGGCCCTTCCTCGCACAGGAGCCGCGACAGGCTCTCGTCGCATAGCCCGCGGCCCGCCTGGAGCGTGTCGTGCAAATGATAGGTCCAATGATCCGGCGTCTGCGAACCGAGCGCGACCGCGACCGTCATCTGCGCCATCACGGTGGCGCCGCCGCGGCCGATCAGGCTGCGGTCGACCAGCAGCACCCCGGCACCCGATTGCGCGGCCTCGATCGCCGCATACATGCCGGCGGCGCCCGATCCGATCACGAGCACGTCGGTTTCGACATGCATGGTCTCGGTCATGGGAAGTCTCTTGTCGTCGACTTAACCGAATCGGCGGGCCGAGCGCGCGCGCACAAGCGGCGTCCTCCAACATTGCGCGCGGTAGGGGCGACCCTTGTGGTCGCCCGATTTGCGCACCGCGTGCCCATGACCGGATTGGTAAGGCGCGTCATGCCGTGACCCTTCTCCAGGTTCTCATTGTCCGCCGGGAGCAGGGCGACCACAAGGGTCGCCCCTGCATCGTCTCTGCGTCGGGGCGAATCCACGGTTATCGTTTTTTCACGATGCCGCGATCCTTTCGATGACGAATCGGTCGCCACGAGTTTTGCATCACGTCGCGACGAACGCGAAAAATTCGGCGGTCCTCGCCACTACGGCCTTCCTCTCTGCCCTGCTCCCTGACGCGACTCATACGCCAGATGCATGGGGCATCGGACCTAACCGCATACGTGCAATCACGTCCGCCGTAGAGTTATGTCGCGGAAATGGATTAAGGGTCATTAATAATCTCCCTTACTGCAATGGGGACGCGAGAAACTTTTCAAGGCCTGAAAAAATCGCACCAACGCGACGAAACTTTGCATTAAATCTCTATAAACACCATATATTTTCGCCGTGATTCATTGACAACGCGAAATCTTGTGTGTCGCAGAATGTGCCTTAGTTATCGCACAGGGCAACAATTCAAAACATGAGGTTTGAACATGACATCGAATTTGAAAGTGATCCTGTCGGCTGTCGGCGTCGCGGCGTTGGTGACCTCCCCCGCACTGGCGAAGCCGCATGTGCGCACCAACCATGTTGCGCCGGCAGCCGTGCCGGCCGACGCGCACGCCTACGTAACGCCAAATGCCGGGCACCCTCTCGTCACGCCGTATGCGCCGGACGTGCTGCAACGGCCACATGAGACCGCCGGCGAGAACCCCGACTTCCAGTTGGGCAGCGAGAAGTAAGCGCTGACGATATTGCGTAGCATCTATTCGCCGGGCGGCGCCCTCCGCCCGGCGAATATTTTTTGCGATGGTCTGGTCGCCTCGGCTCTGCCTCGGCGCCCCGACTGACAATCCCCGAAAGCGCGGTTGCGGCCTCATAATACCTATGCGATGGTCCCGGTCGAGGCCGGCCCGTGAGCGATCTCGCGCAATGCCGGCCCAACTCGGGGAGGGCGTGACATGACACGATGTGGGATCGTGACTGCAGCTATTGGGGTTGCGTTCGGGCTATTGACGGGGGCGCCCGCGAGTGCGTGGGACCGTGGCGACGTCGACGTTCTGGCGGTTTTGCCGGAGGTGACGCCGGGTCAGCCGTCGAGCGTCGAAGGACTAACCGTCGGCCCCGATGGCAATATCTACGTACCCAGTTTCGGCTTCAATACCACGGGCGCGCTTTCCGGCAATGCCGCGCTGTTTGTCATCAGGCCGGACGGCACGCTGGTGCGCAAAGTCACCATCGCCAATTCAAGTCCCCACATGCTGGGACTGCGCTTCAATCCGGTCAACGGATTCCTGCTCGTCCTTGACTTCGGGGCCGGCAAGGTCCTCCACGTCGATCCGGCAACCGGCGCGTCCTCGGTGTTCATGACGCCGACGATCGCGGGCGCCGGCCTCAATGCGCTCACCTTCGACAAGCGCGGAAACGTTTACGTTTCTGACTCGTTCAACGGCATCATTTGGAAGACCGGGCCCAACGGCGGCACGCCGACGATATGGAGCAACAGCCCGTTGCTGGGGCCGGGAACCGGCCTGACGCCGCCGTTCGGGGCGAACGGCGTCGAATTCAACAACGCCGGCACCGTGATGTATGTGGCCAATACCGCGTTCCACCAGATCATCCAGATTCCCGTCAACCCGAACGGAACCGCCGGCGCCGCCTCGATCTTCATCACCGGCATCAACGCGCCGGACGGGATTGCAATCGACAAGCACGACAATCTCTGGGTCTGCGCCAATCAGGAAGACGACATCATCGTGCTCGACAAGACCGGCAAGGTGATCGCGAAGCTTGGCGATTTCAACGGCATCAGCGAGCACGGCGTGGTGCGCGGCCTCCTGTTCCCGGCAAGCCTCGCCTTCGGTCTCGACGGCAAGACCCTGTACGTGTCGAATCTGACCTTGTTCCTGCCGTTCGCGGGCGCGCAGGCTGCGGTCGATTCGCCATGGACGCTTGAGGTCAAGCGCTACACGGTCGCAAAGCTTCGCGCCGCGATCCCGCGGCTTGATGACGACGAGCATTGACACGCGACAACGCAGGGTCTCGTTGGGTGGGTTGAGCGCAGCGAAACCCATCATAGGCCCTTCCCCCCGGGCGGGGTCGATGATGGGTTTCGCTTTCGCTCAAGCCATCCTACAGGCTGACCACGGGCAACGACCTGCTGTGGTAGCGACAGGGGGCAATATGAGAAAATTCTTCATCGCCGCTATTCTACTCGCCGTTGGCGCGACGGCTTAGGGCAGTCTGATGTCCCAAAGTTATCGTAGATGAACGGCACGTTTCGCAGGGCGTCACTCACCGCGCGATAGTTGCGTATGAACTGGCTCTCTCTGGTTCCCAGAGGAATGGTTTGGCCGTCCTCCATTTCGGCGTCGAAGGAGAACCAGACTCCGCGGTGGCCGCGGGAGCAATGGGCGGTGATCTTTCTGACCTCGGTCCAGGCATAGATCCTCCCTTCGCCGTAAGGCGTGGCGCGAACGAAGATGTCTTGCGGCCTTGCACAGTAGGACGATGAGAGCCCGGCGACCGCTATGGGCATCGCAATCACCAGAAGGCACGCGCCGGCAACCGCCGCGATCCGTTGGCGTCGCACGAGCAGGATATCAGCCGGGCGCGGGCGCTTTGGGGTCGGGATGAACTACGAGATTTGCCCGCACAGCCCGAACAAGGGGAGAAAAGACGAGCCCATCAGCCACAGAAAGCCGACGCCAGTCGTCCCGGACAGGAAGGTGTCCGCCGGACAAAAAACGACACCGCGTAGTCCCAGCCAAATACATTCAATGGCCCTAGCGCAAAGAGCAGCGCCAGAATGCAATACACGGCCGCCCGTTGCCGCCAGGTTGGGGACGTTGCCACGGGGCGATCCCTCCATCCGGGTTGTGCAGTGTTGAGACGCGCAGGGGTTCGGCGTTGCGGGTAGGGACCTACTCGGCCGCGACCCTCGCGGCCTCCCGCGGCGTGAAATGATCGCCTTCCGGCATCATATCGAGACGGCGGCGATGGAAAGCCGCGAGCGTCGAGCGGTGGCCGATGGAGATGACCGTCGTTTTAGGCAGGTGCTCGGCGAGCGCTGCATACATTTCGCCTTCAAGCTTTTCGTCGAGCGCCGACGTGGATTCGTCGAGGAACAGCCAATCCGGCCGCATCAGCAGCGCCCGGGCGAGCGCGATGCGCTGCTGCTCGCCGCCCGACAGGCGTTGCGACCACACGTCCTCGCGATCGAGCTGGCCGACCAGCGAGCCGAGGCGCGCATCGCTAAGCGCCTTGCGGATGGCATCGTCCCCATAGGCGCCTGGTTCCGACGGATACGTAACGGCGGCGCGCAGCGTGGCGATCGGAATGTAGGGCTTCTGCGGTACGACCATCACACGCGCGCCTTCGGGAATGCGAATCCGGCCCTCGCCGTAGGGCCAGATGCCGGAGATGGCGCGAAACAGCGTCGATTTTCCTGATCCGGACGGCCCCGTCAGCAACACGTTCTCGCCGGGCGCAAAGGCCAGCTCCTTGGCCGAGACGACGTGACGGCCGTCCGGCAAGGCGATGTCCACATTGTCGAGACCGATGTTCGCAGCGCCGGCCGGCGCCGGGCGACGCTCCGGCCCGGCCGCATCAAGCGCCTGGGCGTGCTCGATTGCGTGATCGAAGGAAGACAGGCGGTCGACCACCGATTTGAACCCCGCAAGCGAGGTGTAATAGTTGATGAAGAACGTGAGCGCATCGGACACGCTCCCGAAGGCCTCCGCCGTCTGGGTCATCGCGCCAAGCTGGATTGTTCCAGCGAAATAGAACGGCGCCGTCAAGACGAGCGGCATGATCGGCGAGATCTGGCCGAACGTCGCGGTGAAGCCTAAGAGCTTCATGCGGCGGCGAATAAGGGCGATGAAGTTGGCGATGACGGCGCCGAAGCTTCGCCCAAGCGAGGACCGCTCCGCATGTTCGCCGTTGAGAAGCGCGACCTGTTCGGTGTATTCGCGCAAACGCGCCAGCGAAAACCGGAAATCGGCTTCCATATGCTGACGCTCGAAGTAAATGCCGATCAGCGAACGTCCGATCAGGTGGCTGACCAGGGTTCCGCTCGCCGCGTAGATCAGAGCGACCCAGAACAGGAATCCCGGAAGCGCGATGTCCGTACCGGGCAGCGTGAAGTTCTCCGACAGGCTCCACAGCACGATCGAGAACGACACCAGCGAGGACACCGTCGAGATCAGCAGGATGGAATAGGAGTAGAGTCCATAGGACGTGGTGGCGCCGTCGGAGCCGCCGTTGATGAATCGGGATACGTCCTCCTGGATGCGCTGATCGGGATTGTCGGCCTGGGTGCCAACGAGGCTCATGTGATAGTGGGTGTGGCCCGCGAGCCAGCGCGCGATCAGATGGTCGGTGAGCCAGCGCCGCCAGCGAATCACCAGCATCGACTGGGTGAAGAATTCAACCACCGCGCTTGCCACGTAGGTGAAGGCCCAGGGTGTGAAGACGAACAGAAGCTGATGCCAGAACGCGGCGGCGTCCTTGTTCGACAGGGCATTGAACAAATCGCGGTTGAAGAAGGACAGCCGGACCGTGATGCCGACCTGCGCCTGATTGATGAGGACCAGGAACACCACCATGGCGATCGCGACGCCGCGCTCCGTGGCGGTGAACGGGCGGAATGGCCAGATGCGCGCCTCGGTGCGGTCGGTGGCATTGAAAAAGCGGTCGGCGATCCGGGTGATCTGCCGCACGACCTCGATCCGCGCCACCAGGTAGACCAGGATCGAGAAGATCGCGACGGTCAGGGGCAGCGATTCGGGCGGCAGATACTCCGCGTAGTCGGCCGGCCACAGCTTCACCCTGCCCGCGAGCACCGCCAGGCCGAAAACGATGGTTTCGGTTGAGAAGATGCCGATGAAGATCTTGAGAAAGCTCGATATCGCCGTCGCATTGAAGGTGGTGAAGGCACACAACAGGGCCGCCGCGCCGAGAACCGCGGTGGTTGCATCCTCGCTAATTGCCGCCACCGCGAGTGCGGTGATGCCGAACAATGCGAGGCCAATGCTCAAGAGTTTCATGGGGATGATCCGGGAGCCCCCTCCCTACCCTCCCCCGCATGGCGGGGGAGGGTAGGGAGCGGGGCGCGTTAGGGGGGCTGGTAAAGGACCATAGACCGCAACCAGAATCTACGGGCGTGCGGTCGCAGTGCAATGTCGGGTAGAGAGCGTGCCATCTATGCGCGCGTTCTCTTGCGGGCCAATCCGCCGCGTTCCTCGATAAACTCAGCCACCGCGTCGACGCCGTCGCCGGCGCGCACGTTGGTGAATACGAACGGCCGGGCGCCACGCATGCGGGAGGCGTCGCGCTCCATCACGGCGAGCGAGGCGCCCACATGAGGAGCGAGATCGGTCTTGTTGATGACAAGAAGATCGGACCGCGTAATGCTGGGGCCGCCCTTGGACGGAATCTTGTCGCCGGCGGCGACGTCGATCACGTAGATGGTGAGGTCGGCGAGTTCCGGTGAGAAAGTGGCTGCCAGATTGTCACCGCCGGATTCGATCAGGATGAGATCGAGGCCCGGGAATTTCGCCCGCATGTCGGCCACCGCCGCCAGATTCATCGAGGCGTCTTCGCGGATTGCCGTGTGCGGGCAGCCGCCGGTTTCGACGCCGGCGATGCGCTCGGCCGGCAGGGCGCCGGAACGCACCAGGTACTCGGCATCCCACTTGGTATAGATGTCGTTGGTGATTGCCGCGATGTCGTAGTGATCGCGCAGGCGCTTGCACAGCGCATCCATCAAGGATGTCTTGCCGGAGCCGACCGGGCCGCCGACGCCGACGCGAAGCGGGCCGTTGTTCGTCATGACCGGAACAGCCGCGTGTACTGCGTCTCGTGCCGCATGCCGGCAATATCGGCGCGCAGGGTGGCCGAGCCGATGTCGTCGAGAGCAGTGGCCAGCGCCCGCTGCGCCGTCTGCGCAATCGGGGCTTCGAGCGCCGCCAGCACGCGCTGGCCATCAGTCTGGCCCAGCGGAATAAGCCGCATGCCGGCCGACACCAGGTTGGACGCAACGCCGTGCAGGAAGGCATGCAGCGCGGGGACAAGCGCGATGCCGTGCCCCGCGCAAGTCGCCGCGACCACGGCCGGGTAGGCGAGCGGGCCGTCCCAGGCGGCGGTGAGCCGATCAAGCACGGGAGTTGCCCACGCAGCCGCGGTGATCTGCAGGAAGGCTTGGCCCTGCGCGGTCGTTTCCAGGAAACGTTCCTTGCAACCGGCGAGCGCTGCCGCAAGCTCCGCAATGGCGGCGAGGGCGTGATCGTCGCCGCACGCGGCGGCGCGGTGGGCATGGCAGAAAATTGCGGCGTCACAAAACGCGCCGCCGTGGCAGATGATGGTCGTGAGCCAGCCGGTCAATGATTGGGCATCGCGAATGTCGCCGGCCTCGACGGCCCATTCGAGGCCGCCGGAATACGAGAACGCGCCGACCGGGTAGGCGGGCGACATCCAGGTCATGAGGCGATAGAGGGCAGGGCTGATCTCGGCGGAAACGGGATGAGGCGATGGCTGAGCCGCTGCGACTCCCTCCCCCCAATCGAAATCGGCTGTTGCCGATTTCGATCGCCTTATTGAGTGGCCGAAACCCGCGTATACGCGGTTTCGGCTGGGGGAGGGATGGGGTGGGGGGTCGGGGAGTTGTGGCGATGATGCGCCCAACGGCTCGACCCCCACCCCCGACCCCTCCCCACAAGGGGGAGGGGAGGAGCCTGCGGCACCGTCACTACGTTCGTTCGTTCTCGTGCGTTGCTGGAGCGTGGTCGGTCGTCCATGTTCCAAATTGCCCAGCACCTCAACCACGACCGCCACCCCCGCCATGCCCGTGCCGATACGCCCCGCGTTCCGGCTCGAACGGCGCTTCGATCGGGGTCAGAACTGCACCGAGCCCGATCAGCATCTCCTCCAGCACGTGGTCGCGCCGTATCCGCAGCCTGTCGCCGACAATCTCGACTTCGGCATGGCGATTGCCGAGATGCCAAGCGAGGCGTGCCATGATGGTGGTTTGGTCGGCCGTGCCCCCCGCCGCGATCTCGATCAGCGGCTCAGGTCTGGCCGTGACCGCGACGATCGCGCCGTCGTCGAGCAAGAGCCCGTCGCCATCGCGCAACGCCGTCGCTTCGGGCAGATCGAGCAGAAACTTGCCCCCGCGCTCGCCGGTCATCACGATCCGCCGCCGATAGCGCTGGTCGGCGTCTAGCACCACGCGGTCGCTGGCCTCGGCCGCGCGCCACGCCCCGGCGCGCAAGACTTGCGACGCCCGCTTCACGGCGCGTATGCGCTCAAGGGCCTCGTGTTTCATCAAAACAGAAAATACCTCTGGGCCATCGGCAGCACTTCGGCGGGCGCGCAGGTCAAAAGCTCGCCGTCCGCCGTCACTTCGTAGGTTTCGGCATCGACCGTGATGTCGGGGGTCGCCCCATTGTGCACCATGCTCTTCTTGCTGATGTCGCGGGTATGCTCGACGGCGACCAGTTGTTTTTCCACGCCGAGCTTGTCGCGGAGGCGCGCCTTCACGGCGGCATCAGAGACGAACACCAGCGAGCTCGCGGTCAGGGCCTTGCCGAAGGCGCCGAACATCGGACGGTAATGGACCGGCTGCGGCGTCGGGATCGACGCATTGGGATCGCCCATAGGGGCGGCCGCGATGGTGCCGCCCTTGATGACAAGGTCTGGCTTTACGCCGAAAAAGGCCGGCGACCACAATACGAGATCGGCAAGCTTGCCCTTCTCGACCGAGCCGATGTGTTTCGACACGCCATGGGCGATCGCCGGATTGATGGTATATTTGGCGACATAGCGCTTCGCCCGGGCGTTATCGTTGTCGCTCTCGTCCTGCGGCAGCCGGCCGCGCTGCTTTTTCATTTTGTCGGCGGTCTGCCAGGTGCGGATGATGACCTCGCCGATGCGGCCCATGGCCTGGCTGTCCGACGACATCATGGAGAGCGCGCCGAGGTCATGGAGGATATCCTCGGCCGCGATAGTCTCCTTGCGGATGCGGCTTTCCGCGAACGCCAAGTCCTCGGCGATGGCAGGATCGAGGTGATGGCACACCATCAGCATGTCGAGATGCTCGTCGATGGTGTTGCGCGTGAACGGCCGCGTCGGATTGGTGGAAGAGGGTAGCACGTTCTTCAAGCCCGCCACCTTGATGATGTCGGGCGCATGGCCGCCGCCGGCGCCTTCGGTGTGGAAGGCATGAATGGTGCGGCCCTTGAAGGCCTTGATGGTGTCCTCGACGAAGCCTGCCTCGTTGAGGGTGTCGGTGTGGATCATCACCTGGACGTCATGGTCGTCGGCAACCGACAAGGCGCAGTCGATCGCCGCCGGCGTCGTGCCCCAGTCCTCGTGCAGCTTGAGGGCGCAGGCGCCGGCCTTGATCTGCTCTTCCAGCGCCGCCGGCCGGGACGCGTTGCCTTTGCCGGCGAAGCCGAGGTTCATCGGAAACGCGTCCGCGGCCTGGATCATGCGGCCGATGTGCCACGGACCGGGCGTGCAGGTGGTGGCGTTGGTGCCGGCAGCCGGGCCGGTGCCGCCGCCCAGCATGGAGGTGATGCCGGCCATCAGCGCTTCTTCGATCTGCTGCGGGCAGATGAAGTGGATGTGGGTGTCGAAGCCGCCGGCGGTGAGGATTTTTCCTTCGCCTGCGATCACTTCAGTGCCCGGACCGATGACGATGGTGACGCCCGGCTGGATGTCGGGATTGCCGGCCTTGCCGATCGCGGAAATCCTCCCGTCCTTGAGGCCCACGTCGGCTTTGACGATGCCCCAGTGATCGAGAATCAGCGCATTGGTGATGACGGTGTCGGCGGCGCCCTTCCGGTTGGTGACCTGGCTCTGCCCCATGCCGTCGCGGATCACCTTGCCGCCGCCGAACTTCACCTCCTCGCCGTAGATGGTGAAATCCTTCTCCACCTCGATGATGAGATCGGTATCGGCAAGGCGCACGCGGTCACCGGTGGTGGGGCCGAACATGTCGGCGTAGGCGCGCCGTGGCATCGTGACAGGCATGGGCAATCTCTCTTTAGCGGCCGCCGGTCATTATCGACCTTGGCCCAGAATCCGCAGTTCCTGTTCTTCCATCTCTTGGGCGATGGCCGCATCGATATCCTCTCGCGTGACGGGCCGTCCGATCGAAGGCAGCTTCAGCTCGTCAAGGCCGTCAAAAAAGCTCCTGTTTCTTGCCAATATCCGGACCGAGCCGTCGGCGTCGTCGACATAGAAATCGACGATATCCCCGGCTTTCAGGTCGAAATGTTCACGGACGGCCGACGGTATCGTGAGTTCGCCGTTGGACGACATTCTGGCTTCATAGTGAGGCATCGTCCGCATTCCTTATTTCTTTGCCGCTATTCTACAGGATCCGCGCCGAGTAAGGGAAAGTCAGATTTTCCCCATCACTTCCTGGCGAAATCCATAAACCGTACGCGACCCGGCAAGCGCCACCAGCGTCACTTCGCGGGTCTGGCCGGGCTCGAACCGCACCGCCGTCCCGGCCGCGATGTCAAGCCGCATGCCGCGGGCTTGTCTGCGGTCGAACTTGAGCGCCGGATTGGTCTCGAAGAAATGATAATGGCTGCCGACCTGGATCGGCCGGTCGCCGGTATTGGCGACGGTGAGAGTCACGGTCTTGCGGCCGGCGTTAAGTTCGATGTCGCCGGGCCGGGTGAGGATTTCGCCGGGGATCATGGGTGCCTCATCTGATCGGCTCATGCACGGTGACAAGCTTCGTCCCGTCCGGGAACGTCGCTTCGATCTGGATTTCGGGGATCATCTCGGCGATGCCGTCCATGACCTGATGGCGCGCGATCACGTGGGCGCCGGCCTGCATCAGTTCGGCGACGGTCTTGCCGTCCCGCGCCCCCTCCATGATGAAATCGCTGATGAGCGCGACCGCTTCCGGATGGTTGAGCTTGACGCCGCGCTCCAGCCTGCGGCGCGCCACCATGGCGGCCATGGCGATCAGAAGCTTATCCTTTTCGCGCGGTGTCAGGTGCATGGCGGCAGCATCGCATTGGGTTGAGATGACGTGGAATTGATCAGATCAGTTCAGCCAGATTCGCGGCAGTGCGCAGCGGCCGAGGGCGGATAACAGGACGACAAGGTCGTGACGTAGCGCAGCGCCGTCGCGCGCCGCAAGGCGGGCGAGCGCGATGCCGTTCCAGGCGGAGATGCCGACCTCGCCGCGAAACTGCGCGTCAGCGGTGCGCACTGCCGCAACCGCGACGTCGTCGCCCGGCACCATGAGCACGGTGCCGATCGCTGTGCACCCGCCCGCAACCGCAGCCTCGTTAAGGCGGCCGGTTACGGGGCCATCAAGGCGGAAGTTCTCGGCAAAGACCAGGCGGCCATCGCGGCGGACCCGCCAGCGGTCGATGACGCTGCCCTCGCGCACGGTTTCGCCCATGGCGGAGCGCCCGAACACGATCGTCTCGGCGAGGAGGAGTTTCGCGCTGGGAGCGAGTCCAATCGTGATCGTTCGGGCCAGGCGGGCGCGATCGAACAGGATCGTCTCCTGCGGCAGCCACATGAGTTCGGCGCCGTCCTTAAGGGTCGCGCACACGTCAAGGCCTGCATCAGGGCCAAGCGAACGATAGATCTTTTCCGCCGCCGCAGTGGTCACTGTGAGCCGTGCCCCGGCGTCGAGCGCGAGATCGACGGCGAAGCGGTCGCCGCCCGCGATACCGCCGGCGGTGTTGACGAGCACCGCCTCAGGTGCACCCGCGCAGGCGTTGGGAAATCGCACCCGCAGCGAGCCGTCCTCGCGGGTCGTGGTGCGGCGAGTGCCGCTCGGCGTCGCCGCAACGGCGAGGCAGACGCGGCCGACGGCGCGGTTGGCGGCGAAGGTGGCGCGGTTTGCATCCTCCAGCGCGGCGCCATTGCCGATCACGTTGCCGCGACGATCACCTCCCCCTGGAGGGGGGAGGTCGGCCCGCGTCAGCGGGCCGGGAGGGGGTGACAGCGCTTCAACATATGCTGCGGCGCAGTCACCCCACCCCGGACTGCCTTCGGCAGTCCGACCCTCCCCCTGCAGGGGAGGGTGAAGCTCGCCGTGCGTATGCCGCCCCTTCATGGCTTCCCACGCTCAGATCGCGAGCGCACGTTTCAGCGCCTTCTCGTCGATGTCGGCGCGCGTGCTGGCGTAAACGACCTGGCCGCGATCCATCACCGCAAAATGGTCGCCGAGTTCGCGGGCAAAGTCGAGATACTGCTCCACCAGCACGATCGCCATCTCGCCGAGACCGCGCAGGTATGCGATGGCGCGGCCGATGTCCTTGATGATCGAGGGCTGGATGCCTTCGGTCGGCTCGTCGAGCAGCAGGAGGCGCGGCCGCATGACGAGGGCGCGCCCGATCGCGAGTTGCTGCTGCTGCCCGCCCGAGAGATCGCCGCCCCGTCGGCGCAGCATGCCGTCGAGCACGGGAAACAGCGAGAACACCACCTCCGGGATGGTGCGGTCGTCGCGCTTGAGCGGCGCAAACCCGGTCTGCAGGTTTTCCTCGACAGTGAGCAGCGGGAATATCTCGCGGCCTTGAGGCACATAGGCGATGCCGCGGCGTGCCCGCTCCGACGGCCGCAGCGCGGTGATGTCGTTGCTCTCCCAAGTGATGCTGCCCTTGCTCACCGGATGCTGGCCGACCAGCGCCCGCAACAGGCTGCTCTTGCCGACGCCGTTGCGCCCGAGCACGCAGGTCACGGTGCCGGGCGCGGCCTTGAGCGAGATGCCGCGCAGCGCCTGGGCGGCGCCGTAGTGAAGGTCGATGGCATTCACTTCGAGCATGGTTCTGACTTTTCTGTTCGGACGGCTCAATCCATCTCGGACCTCATCCTGAGGAGCGCCGCATCTTTGCGGCGCGTCTCGAAGGATGGCCGCTTGCGCGGCCGTGCCTGTTGCCATCCTTCGAGACGCGCGCAAGAGCGCGCTCCTCAGGATGAGGTCCGAGATTTGCGGCGCGCTCCCGGTCAGCATGAAAGGCCAAGCTCACCTCCCCAGATAAACCTCGATCACCCGCTCATTCTCTGAGACCTGATCGATCGAGCCCTCCGCGATGACGGTGCCCTCGTGCAGCACCGTCACCTTGACACCGAGTTCGCGCACGAAGGTCATGTCGTGCTCCACCACCACGACGGTGCGCTGGCGGTTGATCTCCCGCAGCAGCTCCGCGGTCTGGTGCGTCTCGGCATCGGTCATGCCGGCGACCGGCTCATCGACAAGCAGGAGCTTCGGTTCCTGGGCGAGCAGCATGCCGATTTCGAGCCATTGTTTCTGCCCGTGGGAGAGGCTGCCGGCGAGGTGCGAGCGCAGCGCGCCGAGCCTTATGGTCTCGAACAGGCGATCGATGCGCGTCTCCTCATCGAGGCCCGCCCGCCACATCAAAGCGGCGCGGGCGCGGCGGTCGGCTTTGAGCGCCAGACGCAGATTGTCCTCGACCGTATGACTCTCGAACACCGTGGGCTTCTGGAACTTGCGGCCGATGCCAAGCTCCGCGATGTCGCTTTCATCAAGCTCCGTCAGCCGATGGATGCCGTCGAACAGCACGTCGCCCTTCTGCGGCCGGGTCTTGCCGGTCACAACGTCCATCATGGTGGTCTTGCCGGCGCCGTTCGGGCCGATGATGGCGCGCATTTCGCCGGGATCGATCGTGAACGACAACGCGTTGAGCGCCAGAAAGCCGTCGAACGAGACGGAGACGCCGTCAAGATAAAGTAAGGCGGAGGTCTCGCGTCCGTCCATCGCCGTCACTCCGCCGGCGCCGGCGCACCGACCGGCTGCGGGTCGGGATCGGGCGTCTCGGGTTTGCGGCGGTTCGCCCACAAGTGCCGGATGGTGCCGACGATGCCGCGCGGCATCAGCAGGGTCACGCCGACGAAGAGACCGCCGAGCACAAACAGCCAATAGGGCGCGAGTGCCCCCGAGGTGAAGTAGGTCTTGCCGTAGTTGACCACGACGGCGCCCAGGATCGCGCCCGTGAGCGTGCCGCGGCCGCCGACCGCGACCCAGATCACCTCCTCGATGGAATTGGCGGGCGCGAATTCGCTCGGATTGATGATGCCGACCTGGAGCACGTAGAGCGCCCCGGCGACGCCCGCCATGCAGGCCGACAGCGTGAACACGACGAGTTTGTAGGACTCCACCCGATAGCCGAGAAAGCGCGTGCGCGATTCGGCGTCGCGGATCGCGACCAGTACCTTACCGAATTTGGACGCGACGATGGCGCGGCACATGGCGAGCGCCGCCGCCAGCGCGACGCAGGTGATGCCGAACAGGGCGCCGCGGGTGCCGGCTGCCTGAACGTTGAAGCCGAGCACGTCCTTGAAGTCGGTGAGGCCGTTGTTGCCGCCGAAGCCGAAATTATTGCGGAAGAAGCCGAGCATCAGCGCGAAGGTGAGCGCCTGGGTGATGATCGACAGATAGACGCCGGTCACGCGGCTGCGGAACGCGAACCAGCCGAACACGAAGGCGAGCAGGCCGGGCACCAGCAGCACCATCACGGCCGCGTAGGCGAACGAGTTGAAGCCCCACCAGTAGAACGGCAGCTGATCCCAGTTCAGGAACACCATGAAATCAGGCAGAACCGGGTTGGCGTAGACGCCGCGGGTGCCGATCTGGCGCATCAGGTACATGCCCATGGCGTAGCCGCCAAGCGCGAAGAAGGCGCCGTGGCCGAGCGAAAGAATTCCGCAATAACCCCAGATCAGGTCGATCGAAAGCGCGAGCAATGCGTAGCAGGCGTATTTTCCCCACAGGGACACCAGGTAGGTCGGCACGTGGAACGGCGACTCCGGCGGCAGCGCGAGGTTGAAAATCGGCACCGCCACCGCCAGTCCGAGGATGACGAGAATGAAGGCCCCAACGCTGCGGTCGAAGCCTCTATGGCGGATCCTGATCATGTTGAATCACGCCGCGTGGACTCCCTCCCCCCTTGTGGAGGAGGGTTGGGGTGGGGGGTCGTGCCGTGGGGCACTGGTGTGCCGCATCTCCCGACCCCCACCGCCGACCCCTCCCCACAACGGGGAGGGGAGGAGTTCGCGGCACCGACGAGCCTAGCAAAACGGGACGTCATGCCTCGACTGCCCGGCCCTTAAGCGCGAACAGTCCGCGCGGGCGCTTTTGAATGAACAGGATGATCAGCACCAGGATGGCAATCTTGCCCAGCACGGCGCCGGCCATCGGTTCGAGGAACTTGTTGGCGATGCCGAGCGTCATGGCGCCGACAAGGGTGCCGAACAAATTGCCGACGCCGCCGAACACCACCACCATGAAGCTGTCGATGATGTAGCCCTGCCCGAGATTCGGGCTCACGTTGTCGATCTGCGACAGCGCCACGCCCGCAATGCCCGCAATGCCCGAGCCGAGCCCGAACGTGAGGGCGTCGATGCGGCCGGTGCGAATGCCCATCGCGGCCGCCATGGCGCGATTTTGCGTAACGGCGCGCATTTCGAGGCCTAGTCGCGTAAAGCGCAACACGCCGAGGAGCGCCACGAACACCGCGAGCGTAAAGCAGATGATCCACAGCCGGTTGTAAGTGATGTTGAGATGGCCGACCTCGAAAGTGCCGCTCATCCAGCTCGGGTTTGAAACCTCGCGATTGGTCGGCCCGAAAGCCGTGCGCACGCCCTGCTGGAGGATGAGCGACAGGCCCCAGGTGGCGAGCAGGGTTTCGAGCGGCCGGCCATAGAGGAAGCGGATGATGCCGCGCTCGATCAGCATGCCGACCAGCCCCGCAATGACGAAGGCCGCCGGCACTGCGATGATCAACGAATACTCGAGCAGTCCCGGATAGGCCGCGTAGGTCGTGCGCGCCACCTCCTGGATCACGAACGTGACATAGGCGCCGATCATCACCATCTCGCCATGGGCCATGTTGATGACCCCCATGACGCCGAACGTGATTGCGAGCCCGATCGCGGCGAGCAGCAGCACCGAGCCGAGCGAGAGCCCATACCAGGCGTTCTGCACGAGCTCCCACAGCGCAAGCTCGCTGCCCATGGCGGCGATCGCGCGCTTTGCCGCCGCCGCGACGGCGTCCGGCGTCTCGGCCGGCAGCCCCTGCAGCAGCGCGACAGAATCCTGGTCGCCTCTGGCGCGGATCACCGCCACGGCGGCGAGCTTGTCGGCCTCGCTGGCGTCGTCCGCGTTGAGAATGATGGCCGCGCGGGCTTCGTTGAGGGCGCGCTTGATGCGAGCATCGGTTTCCTTGTCTATCGCGGCCTCGATCGCCGGCAACACGTTGGCTTCATGCGACTTGAATACTGCCTGGGCGGCGCCGTAACGCCGCGCCCGGTCAGGTGACATCAGGGTCAGGCCGCCAAGCGCGGCATCGAGGGCGCGTCGCAGCCGATTGTTGATTCCAACCGTCTCCATATCGGCCGGCCCGTTTTCCGCCGGCATCGCGGTCAAAGCATCGAATAGCCGGCCCGACTGATCCTTGTAGAACACCCGTCTCTGTTCGGCGCTGTAAAGGAGGCGGTCGTCCTGCAACGCCTCGAGGATTAAGGCCGCGCGGGGATCGCCGCTTTCCGCAACCGCCGTGATGCCCGCCTCGATCTCGCTGTAGTCGTCGGTGGCGAAATGAGCGAGCGCCTCTTCGAGGCCCGCGGCCCGCAGCGGGGGGGCCGCGAACGCCAACGCGATGGCGAGCAGAACCGCGACCCAGCGACCCGGATGGAAGCCGCCCTTACGGAATTGCATCGTGGAAACTTCCCGGAAACCGCGCATGCCGCCTTGTGGGCTCATATCATAACACAAGCAAAGCCGGTGCCATGGCGGGTGTAGGGTGGGCAACGGCGCATGGCGCGGCGCGAATTGGACGACGGGTGTTCCGCGCCGTTGCCCACGCTGTCGGCAGGTGCCAGCTTCGGACCGCGTGGGCAACGGCGGCACCGGAGCTGTGCGTCAATGGAAGCTTCGTGGCCGCCGTTGGCCACCCTACGGGCCGCGCCACACGGATAGGGCCGACGATGGGTTTCGCTGACGCTCAACCCATCCTACGCCGGTCGCCGGCCGCCGCTACGACGAGCCTCCGCACTTCTTCGTCACCTTGTTGTAGTTGCCGCATTTGAGCGTGACCCAGTCGGCCTCCAGGTCCTTCGAGTCGGGCAGGAAGTCCGACCACGCATCGCCGGGGACAAGGCCCGGGGTCTTCCACACCACGTTGAACTGGCCGTCACCCCGCACCTCGCCGATGAAGACCGGCTTGGTGATGTGGTGGTTTGCCAACATCTTCGAGGTTCCGCCGGTGAGGTTCGGCACTTCGATCCCGGGCAGCGCGTCGATCACCTTGTCGGGGTCCGTCGACTTCGCCTTCTCGACCGCTTTCACCCACATGGCGAAGCCGATGACATGAGCCTCCATTGGATCGTTGGTGGTGCGCTTGGGATTTTTCGTGAATTCGTGCCACTTCTTGATGAAGTCGTCGTTGCCTTTGTTCTTGATCGACTCAAAGTAGTTCCATGCCGCCAAGTGCCCGATCAGCGGCTTGGTGTCGATGCCGGCAAGTTCTTCTTCGCCGACCGAAAATGCCACCACCGGGATGTCCTTGGCCTTGACGCCCTGGTTGCCGAGTTCCTTGTAGAACGGCACGTTGGCGTCGCCGTTGATGGTGGAGACCACGGCCGTCTTTTTGCCCTGGGAACCGAACTTCTTGATGTCGGCCACGATGGTCTGCCAGTCGGAATGGCCGAACGGCGTGTAGTTGATCATGATGTCCTCGTCCTTCACCCCCTTTTGCTTGAGGTAGGCTTCGAGGATCTTGTTGGTGGTGCGCGGATAGACGTAATCGGTACCGGCCAGCACCCAGCGCTTCACCTTCTCGTCCTTCATCAGGTAGTCGACGGCCGGGATCGCCTGCTGGTTCGGTGCGGCACCCGTATAGAACACGTTGCGCTCGCTTTCCTCGCCTTCATACTGCACCGGGTAGAACAGGATGCTGTCGAGCTCCTTGAAAACCGGCAGGACCGACTTGCGCGACACCGAGGTCCAGCAGCCGAACACCGCAGCGACCTTGTCCTTGCTGATCAACTCGCGGGCCTTTTCTGCGAACAGCGGCCAGTTCGAGGCCGGGTCCACCACGACCGCCTCAAGTTTCTTGCCGAGCAGGCCGCCCTTCTTGTTCTGCTCGTCGATGAGCATCAGCATGACATCCTTCAAGGTCGTCTCGCTGATGGCCATAGTGCCTGAAAGCGAATGCAGGATGCCGACCTTGATGGTCTCCTGGGCCTTGGCCGGCAACGCCGTCGCCAAGCCCACGGCAAGCCCGGCCACGGCACCAAGCCAGCGGCAGGATTGCGGTCGCGCGGCGACCGCCGGTAATGAATTGAGCATCTCCGAATCCTCTGATTAACGCCTAGACGTTCGTGCGAGCGATCTGGCATCGTTCGCATCGCGCCCAGGGGGGCAAGGAGCGTGCCACGCATCTGGAGAGGCTCGATCTTCGAATTCCGGTGGCGACACGACTTTTTGCGGCTACATGTCGTAGCGCCATGAAGTGGGCGGCCAAAATAATAGGCTACTGATGAGAAGTTGCGCAGGTTAGTCTGCCTAATAATATTGCAGTGACGCCTGGCCACCGGTGTAGGACGGGTCCGAGGAAGGGAACTGCAACGAACGGCACATCGCATGCGCCTCCAGGCTATGCCGGCCGAGATTCGGTTCGTGCCCGGGCCCAGATCCTCTGAAATCGCGCCCTTAGGCACCACCGTCATCAAACCGTGCGCGCCATTGAACCTCGCCTTCCAAACGAGCGACAAAGACAGGAATGAGGCGGCGTGTGCTATGCGACGGCGCGGAGGCTATGTGCCGCCCCATTCTCGCTGTCGTTATTTCCGTCGGCGATCATTCGCTATGTCGCCCCTGTTGGCGGGCATTGCGGCGCGCTCCATTTCGAGGCGGTTGGGGGCCGCTCCGGTAGATACGGTCGATTCGGATGTATCACGAGGACGTAAAGGTCAAAAACGGCGAAACCGTTTCCGGAATCGGAGCGGATTTTGGATACAAGATCACGGAATGGCACAAGATTTGGGACGACCCCAAGAATGCGCCGTTAGTCAAAAAACGCGGCAAGCCGGAACACCTTCAAATAGACGACGTGGTGTGGGTGAAAATTCCGTGGCACACCGTTACGCGACGGCTCACTGCGGATGCGAACGGAGCTTCGTTCCTGGTGCAGCGAAACGGCCAAGCGGGAAAGCGGATAAACTGGGTGCAAACGGTCTATCGCGGCAACCAACCAATCGGCCCGAATTCGTCGCCGTTTTGTGTGGACGCGTGCACGCCGGACGACGATCTGCCTTTCTATTGGACGGACGCCGAAGTTGCCTCTCCCCCACAATGGGTCAAGGATTTTAGCGGCGATCCTGCGGTACAACTCGGCAAAACCTTCGCCGATCGGGCCAGTCGCGGCGCGCCTGCCGCGGGCATCGGGACGACCAAGTGGCGAGCCATCGTCTCCATTGCGGTCGTGAACGAAAAACGTGTCACCGTATACGATTCCTGGGTCTGGGGCTTCGACCTCACACCCGCAGGAGTGGCCGCCAAAGTCGGCCCCCGTTGCCCCACCCCGCACGAGCGCCTCGGCCATCTGCAATTATTGAGGGGTGGATTGGGAACGACGTGGATTTTCGACCTAGCGACCAAATTCGGATTTCATGTCGACGGGAAGGTGTTGAGTCAGCTTGGATTTGGGTTCGAGGCCGAGGGATGGACATTCCGCCCGGCGCCGTGAACAGGAAATCGGTATGAGAAGAATTGTGTGGCTTGCCGCATCGTTCACCCTCGCGGCGGCGAGTTGCGTGCCGGCCCTGGCGCAAATTGCGCAAGCCGACCGACAGGAGCAGAACGTGCAAGAGAATCCCTGGCGAAACCTCGTGGACAGCAAACGAGCAGGAGCAGTTTCGGTCGTACTGCGTGTGCGCCTATTGGAGCGGGAGGGCACCGACAAGATCGGCTGGGACAGAGTGAGACTCATCGGCGTGATCAAGAACAGTTCGCATTTCACGTTCCCCAGTGAGTTCGAAATTGCGCACTACTCCGGCGAGCCGGGCGTTCCCGACGGCGAGAGCACCGTCTATCTCGAGCCATACAACCCCACAAGCGAGAGCCTGTGGAGGCTGCTTGGGGGAAGTGGCAAGGCCGGAGTGTCGCATGGCAGCGCGGCTGCCGGACCGACGTAACAAGCCGGCCGATAGCACCTGGGCGCCCACCTTCATCTCCACGTGGGTTGTGACGTTCTTGGCATCCAACGACGCTTGCCTCGGAGCCGTCCGCCAGCGCCACGCTCAATTCCCTCACGCCACCCCGATCCGTCATCTTGACTTTGTCGGGCGCCTTGGCGCCGGCCAGGACCACGCCGTGGAGGCGCAGCCAGACTGGCGGCCGCAAAGGGTTCATCCCACGCCAACTCGACCGCCGCGACCGTGATATTGCGCGCGGTTTTGCCGTCCGCCGCAGTCTTCTCGATGTCGACGCTTCGTGCGCCACGCGTCCAAATTCCCGGGCGGCGCGTCAACGCGTGCTCGCCACGACGACGGTCGCTTTGCGCGGGATATTAAGAGTGACGGTATTGCACTTCAACCTTTGCCGCACGCCGCGACCGAACCGCGCGGTTCGCTTAAATCGTCTACGAGCGATTGTGAGCACCGGCTGGCGGGTGTAAACGTCCGGACGGGGTGGATTAAGGGTGGTATACGGCGGTGACCAGGGGCGTCTTTGCGTTCGCGTGTGTTGTCGCAGCATGTTGGCCGGCGTCGGCTGCCGATCTGACTACCACTCTCTCCCGGGAAAACAGGACGATTGCCCTTCTCAGTGGCGAGCTTGCGGACGGCGACGCGAGCCGGCTCAGGGACACCATCCGAGGATCGGTTAGTTCCGGCCGGCCGGTATCGGGGATAAGGCTGAACTCGCCGGGCGGCAGCCTGCTCGAAGGCGTGAGGCTCGCCGGCGTCATTCAAAATGCAAAAATTGCAACCGTGATCGCGAGCGGGGCAACCTGCGCTGCAGCCTGTTTTATTGTATTTATCGCCGGCAACCAGAAATTCGTCAGCGCGACCGCAACGGTCGGCGTTCCGGGTGCAGCCAATAGGCTTGGTCAGGACGCTGCAGGTGAAGTCCCCGCAATCGTGCGGGTCGTGAAGGAGCTCGGACTGCTGGACGCAATTGTCGAAAAAATGCTCGCTGCGCGCGAAGATGAAATCGTCTGGCTGACGCAGGACGACCTCCGTGCCATGGGCGCGACGACGACCGGGAGACCGGCTCAGGCAAGATAAGGGATGCCCCATAAAGGATGCGCCCGCGCAAGCGACCTGCGGACCTGGACTAGCATTCTTGGACTTGCATTCGTCCGGGCGTAACGTATAGTCCCCTAGACTATACGGAGCGCTGAAGTTCCATGTATCGCACCGACCTGTATCGCACCGACCTGTATCGCACCGACCTGCGGGCTATGGATGTTGTAGAAGCGGCGGGCACGGAGGTTTTGCCCGGCCCTCGCGCCAAGGCGGCGCCGTCCTGGTGGGAGTCGCTCCGGCCGCGGCTCCTTGTGGGAGGAGCGTGGGTCGTCCTTGTACTGTTCACCTATGTGCTATTGTCGTTTCACAATCCGCTGCAACCCACATTCACCGCCACAGAAGCCGCACTGGCTCTCATCATGCTGGGCCTTGTGATCAGCCGCGCTTAGGCCGCATTTCGATCACGTTGAATCCCATAGTGGCGTCGTCGCCGCGCTGCTTCCGGCGACCCCTAAGCCTTTAGGCACAGAGCCAGCGAACGGGGGAGGGCGGAGCGTTGCGCCAATCGCTGTCCAGGGCACGGCGATGACGGACCTCGCAGGATCCCATGCGCCACCTTGCCTAGCCGCGGTTTGATGGGATACGTGCCTCAGTCGACAGCCCGGCCCCTCCCTATCCTCCCCCGCTTGCGGGGGAGGGTAGGGAGGGGGCCGCGGCGGACCGCCGGACAAGGAAGCCTCGAATATGGCGGAAGGCAACGGAATGAACCGTGGTGCCAAGATCGCGCTGATCACCGGCATAACCGGTCAGGACGGCGCACTTTTGGCCGAGTTGCTGCTGCAAAAGGGCTACACGGTCCATGGCATCAAACGGCGTTCGTCTTCATTCAACACCGGGCGGGTCGATCACCTCTATGTCGATCCCCACCAGGAGGGCGCGCGGTTCTTCATGCACCACGGCGACCTGACCGACGCCACCAATCTCATCCGCATCGTCCAGGAGACTCAGCCGACCGAAATCTACAATCTCGCCGCCCAGTCCCACGTGCAGGTGAGTTTCGAAACCCCAGAATATACGGCGAATGCCGACGCGCTCGGGACCTTGCGCCTGCTCGAAGCCATCCGCATCCTCGGCATGGAACGCCGCATCAGATTCTATCAGGCGTCCTCCTCGGAGCTTTACGGCCAGGTCCGGGAGGTGCCGCAGCGTGAAACCACGCCGTTCTACCCGCGCTCGCCCTATGCGGCGGCCAAGCTTTACGCCTATTGGATCACCGTGAACTATCGCGAGGCTTACGGCATGCATGCTTCCAACGGCATCCTGTTCAATCACGAAGGGCCGACGCGCGGCGAAACCTTCGTCACCCGCAAGATCACCCGGGCGGTCGCCGCCATCGAACTCGGCCTGCAGGACCGGGTCTATCTCGGTAATCTGGACGCCGAGCGGGATTGGGGCCATGCCCGCGACTATGTGGAAGGCATGTGGATGATGCTCCAGCAAGACGAGCCGGACGACTATGTGCTGGCCACGGGCGAGAAGCATTCCGTGCGCGAATTCGTCGAGCGCGCCTTCGACCATGTGGGCCGCGCAATCGCGTGGCGGGGGACCGGCGTCCACGAGACCGGGATCGATGCCAAGTCCGGACAAATCCTTGTCGAGATCGATCCGCGGTATTTCCGTCCGACCGAGGTCGCCCTTCTGCTGGGCGATCCCGGAAAGGCGCGTCAAAAGCTCGGCTGGCGCCACAAGACGAGCTTTGCGGATCTCGTCAAGGAGATGGTCGAGGGTGACCGCAGCGAGGTGCGGTTGGAGAGGGAACGTGCCAACCGACATGATTGAAGGTATGAGAAATAATTCGGACCTCATCCTGAGGAGGCCGCCACCGGGTCCGGCCTTCGGCCGGCCCGATGACAGGCTCCGCGGCCGTCTCGAAGGATGGATGCACGGCACCGAAGTCGGGCCTGCCCGACTTCGGCACGAAGATCGCCGAAATCGGCAACAGCCGATTTCGGTTGCTCGCGGCCATCCTTCGAGACGCATCGCTACGATGCTGCTCAGGATGAGGCTGTAATATTTGGTAGGGCCTTCATGACACGCGAGCCTGCCCTACGAGGGCTGCCGCTGCCGTTCGATCTGACCGGACGGCGCATTTTTGTCGCCGGGCATCGCGGCATGGTCGGCGCCGCGCTGGTGCGGCGGCTTAAGTCGGAGCGCTGCGAGGTGCTGACGGCCGACCGCCGCGTGCTCGACCTGACCCGGCAAGCCGACACTGCCGACTGGCTGCGCGACAACCTGCCGGACGTGGTGATCGTGGCGGCCGCCCGCGTCGGCGGCATCGCCTACAACAATGCCTTTCCGGTGGACTTTCTTGCCGACAACCTCGCAATCGAGCTGAACCTGATCGCTGGCTCGTTTGCGATCGGGGTTCGCAAGCTGTTGTTTCTCGGATCGTCCTGCATCTATCCGCGACTCGCGCCGCAGCCGATGAACGAGGACATGCTGCTCACCGGCCCGCTCGAGCCGACCAACGAATGGTATGCGGTCGCCAAGATCGCCGGCATCAAGCTGGTCGAGGCCTATCGCCGGCAGCATGGCGCCGATTTCATTTCGCTGATGCCGACCAACCTCTACGGCCCCGGCGACAACTACCACCCCGAACACAGCCACGTGCCGGCGGCCCTGATCCGCCGCTTTCACGAGGCGAAGCTCGCGAACGCCCCGTCGGTTTCGGTCTGGGGCACCGGCCGGCCGCGGCGCGAATTCCTGGCGGTCGATGATCTCGCCGATGCCTGCGTGTTTGCGCTGAAGAAGTATTCCGACGACCGTTTCCTCAACGTCGGCACCGGCCGCGACGTGACGATCGCGGATTTTGCCAGACTGGTCGCCGATGTGGTGGGCTATAGGGGCGAGATCGTCTTCGACAGCTCCCGTCCCGACGGCACGCCGCAGAAGTTGCTCGATGTGAGCCGATTGACGAAACTGGGCTGGACGGCGCGCACGGAATTGCGGGACGGAATAGCAGCGGCTTATCGGGATTTTCTGGACGGCGGGGTGCAGTGAGGCGGTCCGGAGGCGAAGGAGGCGAACCATGCTCCAAAGTTACCAAGGTGGTTGCCATTGCGGGCGCGTGCGGTTTCGCATCCAAGTCGACCTGGAGGAAAGCATCATCGGCGAGTGCAACTGCTCGGTCTGCACCAAGAAGGGCATCCTCCATCTGCCGGTGGCGTATGAGCGACTCGAAATTCTCAGCGGCGCCGATGCGTTGAACACATACACGTTCAACACCGGCGTCGCGAAGCACACATTCTGCCGATATTGCGGCATTCATCCGTTTTATCAGCCGCGCTCCGATCCCGAGAACTACAGCGTCAACGTCCGTTGCCTCGACAATTACGATCCAGAGACGATGCGGCCGCGGCGCCTGTTTGAGGGCAAGAATTGGGAAGACGCGTTTGCCCGGCGCAGTGCCGAATGGGCCGCGAAGCATTGACTGCCGGGACGTGAGGACGGTGCATACCTACTGGAGCGATTCGATGAAACCGATCATATACTCGGCTGGTCATTCCGGGGCGCCACCGAAGGTGGCGAGCCCGGAATCCATAGCCCTTGGCCCGTGGTTATGGATTCCGAGCTCGCCGCATCCGATCTCGGGTTTACCCGAGATCGCACTATCGATGCACATCGGCAACAGCCGATGTGCGGTGGCGCCCCGGAATGACGCCGCATATGATTCGAATTCGAAATCGCTCAATCACTACGGCACGGTGCGCCGGTCAGGCTCTCCCGCCGGGACCGCCACCGCCTTGAGCGCGCGCACAAGCGCCCGCGTGTTCTGCTCCAGGACGTCGCGGTCGATGTTCTCGATCGTGTCGCAGGCTTGGTGATAGCACGGGTCAAACGGCCGCCCTGCCGTGCCGCCGAACAGGCTCGCTTGTTTCTCCGACTTGGCGCCGCTTGCGCCGGTGTAGAGCCCGACCGTTGGGATGTCCTTCTGGGAAAACGAAGAGTCGTCGCTGCCGAATCGCGTGCCCGTGCGCTCCTCGATGTTCAGGCCGCGTTCGCGGAACTCGGCCATGAGTTCACGCCGCGCGACCGCCGCCGGTCCGTCGTCGGTTGCAGCCGGGCCCTGGACGTAGCGCGTGAAGTTGGGGGAGCCGACCATGTCGAGGTTGATGTAGAGCGCGATGCGCCGACGCTCCTCGTCCGACAACGCGTCGACATGATGCCGCGACCCGATGAGGCCGCGTTCCTCGGCGCCCCAGAATGTAAAGCGCACGTGACGCCTCCCTTGAGCTGGCTCCTGTGCCAGTTGCAGCGCCGTTTCGAGCACGGCGGCGGTGCCGCTGCCATTGTCGTTGATGCCGGGACCCTCCGGGACGCTGTCGAGATGCGCGCCGACCACGATCCAGGCACCGTCGCCGCTGCCGGAGGTTTCGGCGACGACGTTGCGCGAGGGCCGCCTTCCGGCGACGGCATCGACGGCGAGATGCACGGTGACGCCCTGAGCGTCGGCGCCAAGGGCACTGCCGAGCGCGTACGGGATGTCAACCACTGGAACTTGGACGAGCTTTGTGAGCTGACCCGAAAAGGCATCTTTGCGGCCGTCGGTGCCTTCATTCATGATGATGACGCCGACGGCGCCGGCCGCGACGGCGTTCTCGACCTTGGTCTGGAACTGGCAGGTCCCGCGTCGGATCAGCGCGACGGCGCCGCGTTCGAAATCCTTAAAGTCGCCTCCCTCGCATCCGCTCGCTGAGGCGGCCGGCGGCTCGGCGCCGAGCTGGAGATTAACAGCGCGCAGACGCGCCGTCACATCACCCGACCCCGAGTTGGAAAGGGTACGAACCGCCCCGGTCGACGCGGGCTGCTGCGCGCCGCCCGCCGTGTTCACGACCAGGACGGCGGGCGAGCGCTCCTCGAAAAACGGAAATTCGAATTCTTCAAAGCGAACCTGATAGCCCGCCTTCGCCAGCTGTTCCGACACGTATTCGGCGGAACGATCATAGCCCGCCGTTCCGGCCGCGCGATTGCCGCCGTTCGCGGTCGCGATGTCCTGGAGCGCCCGCAAGTGCCTGAACGCGCCCACGTTCGCGGCGGGTTCGAGCGGACGGCTCTGCGGCGCGGCGCCGGCTGTGGTTTGTGCCCAGCTTTGTGTCGAGGTGGTGCCGCTCGGCGCCAATACGGCAAGCAGCATGGCTGCGATCATTGACCTTGAACGAAATGCTCCCGATGACATCATCGACGTAACCATGGCCGGAACCTGGCGAGTTCGGTTGGGATCACCGAATAATGCCGGCGCCGCAGCCCAAACGCCAGCGATTTGAGCCCCGGCCGAATTCCGGTATCCTGTGCGGCGAGCGGTGGTATGGAGCAAATCATGAGCCGAGGACGCCAATTCCGGGACCTGTTGCGGCGGGGCGGCCTGATCATCGCGCCCGGCGCCTATGATTGCATAACGGCCCGATCGATCGTTGAGGCCGGCTTCGGCGCGGTCTACATGACCGGCGCCGGGACTGCGGCGACGCTCGGCTATCCGGACTACGGGCTCCTCACCATGTCCGAGATGGCCGACAATGCCGGTCGCATCGCCGCTGCAGTTGATGTGCCGGTCATTGCCGACGCGGACACCGGCTACGGCAACGAACTCAGCGCGACGCGCACGGTACGGGAATACGAGCGGCGGGGCGTCGCCGGCCTTCATATCGAAGATCAGGGTTTCCCGAAAAAGTGCGGTCACCTCGACAACAAGACGATCGTATCGCTCGACGAATATCTGGCAAAAATCCGCGCCGCGGTGGCGGCGAAACGCGATCCGGATTTCATCGTCATTGCGCGCACCGACAGCCGCGCTGTGCTCGGCTTCGAGGAAGCGGTCCGTCGCGCCAATGCGGCGCTTGCGGCCGGCGCCGACATGGCGTTCGTGGAGGCTCCGGAGAGCCTTGAGGAGGTCGCCGCGGTGCCGCGCCTCGTGAGGGGGCCGTGCCTCCTCAATGTGGTTTGGCGCGGCAAGACCCCGGAGGTGGCGTTCGGTGATGCGGAGCGCATGGGTTATCGGTTCGCGATCGTGCCCGGCATGCTGTTCAAGGCCGTCATCGGGGTTTGCGACGCCACGCTGTCCGAACTGCGCCACACCGGCCGCCATCCTGTACCAGTGCACAGCATGACGGTGCGGGAGGCGTTCCGGCGCGCCGGCGCCGACGAGTGGGATGCGATCAGCGATCGCTTCGGCGCCACCAAGCCGCCGCCAGTAGAGGCGGCGGAGTAGGGAAGCGATTCAATGAAACCGATCAATACGCGACTTGGTCATTCCGGGGCGCCACCGAAGGTGGCGAGCCCGGAATCCATAGCCCTCGGCCGGTGGTTATGGATTCCGGGCTCGCCGCTTCGCGGCGCCCCGGAATGACGAGGCATATAGTTCGAGTTTCGAAGTCGCTTAAGTAGGTTGCGTCGATGGCCGCACCAGCAACGTTGTTCGACAAGATCTGGTCGTCGCACGCCATCCTGGTTCGCCCGGATGGCGCTACGCTCCTGCATATCGATCGCCATTTCGTCCACGACGGTTCGGGCAACGCCTTTCGCATGCTCAACGAGAAGGGCCTCGCGGTGCGGCGGCCGGACCGGACGTTCGCGACGCCCGACCATTACGTCTCGACGCTGAGCCACGATCTTGCTTCCATCAATGAGTCGCACCGCCGCGGCGTCGTCGCGGACCTCGAAGCGAACGCGAAGGCCGCAGGCCTGACGCTGTTCTCCCTGCGCGACCGGCGGCAAGGCATCGTGCATGTGGTCGGGCCGGAGCAGGGGCTCAGCCAGCCCGGCATGATCATCGTGTGCGGCGACAGCCATACCGCGACCCACGGCGCGCTCGGCGCGCTCGCGTTCGGCATCGGCGCTTCCGAGGTCGCTCATGTGCTGGCGACCCAGGCGCTGTGGCAGCGCAAGCCGAAGAACATGCGGGTTGTGGTGGACGGCACGCTTGCCGGCGGCGTCCACGCCAAGGACGTGATCCTCGCCATTATCGCGCGGATCGGCACGGCGGGCGGGGTCGGCCATGTCATCGAGTATGCCGGCTCGACCATCCGCGCCATGGGAATCGAGGGCCGGCTGACGATCTGCAACATGTCGATCGAAGCTGGCGCCCGCGCCGGCATGGTGGCGCCCGACGACACCGCCTTCGCGTATCTGCATGGCCGGCCCTATGCACCCGAGGGCGCCGATTGGGACGCGGCATTGGCCCATTGGGGCTCGCTGCCGTCAGACCCCGATGCGCAATTCGATCGCGAGGTGCACCTCGATGCGGCGGAGATCGCCCCCATGGTGACGTGGGGGACGAGCCCCGAGGCCGCGGCGCCGATCACCGCGCGCATTCCCGACCCCGCCGGCGCGCCCGATGCGGCGCGGCGCGACAGCATGCAACGCGCATTGGACTATATGGACCTGCGGCCCGGCACGCCGCTTGCGGAGATCGCCATCGATCGGGTGTTCATCGGCTCGTGCACCAACAGCCGCATCGCGGATCTCCGCGCCGCCGCGAAGGTGCTCGACGGCCGCCGCGCAGTCGTTCCCGCCATGGCGGTGCCGGGCTCGGGTCTCGTGAAGGCGCAGGCCGAGGCGGAGGGCATCGACGCGATCTTCAAGCGCGCCGGTTTTGAATGGCGCGAAGCCGGATGCTCGATGTGCGTCGGGATGAACGGCGACCTCGTCGCGCCCGGCGAACGCTGCGCCTCGACGTCCAACCGCAACTTCGTCGGCCGCCAGGGCAGGGGCGCCCGTACCCATTTGATGAGCCCCGCCATGGCGGCGGCCGCCGCCGTCGCGGGCAAGCTCACCGATGTCCGCCAATTTGCGACGAGGCCGTGATGGACCCCTTGCTTCGCCTGGACGCTGCGGCGGTGCCGATCGGCGTGCCGAACATCGACACTGACCAGATCATCCCGGCGCGTTTTCTGTGGCGCAAGCGCCGCGACGGCTTTGGGCATCTCTTGTTTCATGATCTGCGTTTCAATGATGCCGGCGCACCGAAGCCGGATTTCGTGCTCAACCGGGACGCCTACCGGGTGGCTCGCATTGTCGTCGCGGACCGCAATTTCGGCTGTGGGTCGTCGCGCGAGCACGCCGTCTGGGCGCTCTACGACTACGGCATCCGGGCGGTGGTGGCGCCGAGCTTCGGCGACATCTTTTTCAACAACTGCTTCCAGAATGGCTTGCTGCCGGTGGCGCTTGCTGCCGAGCGGGTGGCGGCGCTGCGCGCCCTGTTGGAGCAGGCGCCCGGCAGCCATGTCGCCATCGATCTCGAAGCGCAGACGGTGGGCGGACCGGACGGCGTGGTCGACCGGTTTGAAATCGAGGCGTTCCGGAAGGAATGCCTGCTGGCGGGCGCGGATGATATTTCGTTCACGCTCGGCCACAGCGGCCACGTCGCGGAGTTCGAGAATGCCTATGAAGCCAAGATTCGTTGGCTGTAGAGGAGCAAGAATCATGGCACGCGCTGCTTGCTGCTCCCTCCCCCCAATCGAAATCGGCTGTTGCCGATTTCGATCGCTTTATCGAGTGGCCGAAACCCGCGTATACGCGGTTTCGGCTGGGGGAGGGTCGGGGTGGGGGCCGCCCAGGCCTACCCGGCGCGGCCGGTGACGCTCGTCATCCCGTTCCCGCCCGGCGGCGGCAACGATGCGCTCGGGCGGATGGTGGCGGACAAGATGAGCAAATCGCTCGGCCAGCAGATCGTGGTGGACAATCGCGGCGGCGCCGGCGGCACCATCGCGACGCGCGCGGTCGCCCGCAGCACACCCGACGGCTACACCATCCTGCTTGCCTACACCGGAACGCTCGCCATCAATCCGAGCCTCTACGCCAATCCGGGATACGATCCCCGCAAGGATTTTGCCCCGATCGGGCTGATCGCGGGACTGCCGAGCGTGCTGGTGGTGCATCCGTCGCTCCCGGTCCGTTCGGTCGCGGAATTGATCGCATTCGCCAGGGCGCGACCCGGCCGGATCGACTATGCGTTCGTGCCCGGCACGGTGGGGCACATCACCACCGAGCTGTTCGCCAACACCGCCGGATTAGACTTCACCCGCATCCCCTACAAGGGCAACGGCCCCGCCATGACGGATCTCCTCGGCGGCCACGTGGCGATGATGTTTCTGTCGATCCTGCCGGTGCTGGAGCACGTGCGCGCCGGCACGTTGAACGCGCTCGCGGTGACGAGCGCGGCGCGCTCGGAGCTGCTCCCCGAGGTGCCGACGATTGGGCAAGCGGGCGTGCCCGGCTTTTCGGCCGTCATTCACTACGGGCTGTTGGCGCCGCCCGGGACGCCGCGCGACATCATCGTCCGGTTGAACGCGGCGCTGAAGGAGGCGCTTGGGGCGGACGACGTGCGGGCGCGGCTTGCCGCCGAAGGCGCGGTACCGCTGCCGGGCACGCCACAGGACTACGCGGCCGATATCGACACCGAGGAGACCAGGTGGGGTGCGCTGGTGCGCAGGCTCAACCTGAAGGTCGAGTAACCCTTAAAGCGGCGTTAGTCCTTCGTCCTCAAATCTCCGTGCGGGGAATTCGTGTCGAAATCTTTCGATGCCGAGCGGCCCGCGCCGTAGCGGCTAAGCTGCACGCGGCGAAATCTCTCGATTGTCGATGTCCTCGCGCTTGATGCTCATCGTCTTGCCCTCAATGATAGTCGACGCTCCTCGACGAACGGTAGCGCTGCCGCGCCGAACGCACTGCGGTGCTACCCTGCGTGCACTAGGCACGGTTACAACTTGAAGGCCCGTCGTCCTCGAATTCCCTGCGGCAGGGAATTCGGCAGAGAAGTTTGAAAAATTCCGGCCGTTCTGGGATGCTTCACAGGGAGCCAGCCAGCGAAGCTCCATAAAAGCAATTTACGCCATGTCGCGGCGGCAGCACGTCACGAGGGAGGAGAAGGAATGTACCACGCAAACGCGATCGCTGCGATCGCACTGGCTGCGGTGTTCTGCACGGCGAATGTCGGCGCGCAGGCGTTCGAAGACTCAAGGTATCCGAACCTCCAGGGCCAGTGGATCAGAGCTCAAGCTCCGGGGACCGCAGACGAACCGCGGTTCGATCCGGGCAAGCCGCCCGGCCGCGGACAGGAGCCTCCGCTGACGCCGGAGTATCAGGCCATTTTCGAGGCCAACTTGCGCGAGCGGGAAGCGGGCGTTCCCGGCACCTGGCCAGGCCCCTCGTGTTTGCCGCCCGGCATGCCGGCACAGATGACAGCCTATCGGCCGTTGGAATTCATCGTCTTCCCGAACATCACCTACATCCGCATCGACTATGTCCGCGAAACCCGCCGGCGCATATACACCGATGGCCGCGACTGGCCAAAGCGGATCGAGGAAGGCTTCGACGGCTATTCCATCGGACAATGGATCGACGAGGACAAGGACGGCCGCTACGACGTGCTGGAGGTCGAAACCCGCCACTTCAAGGGACCGCGCAATTTCGATCTGAGCGGAATTCCTCTTCACGAGGACAATGAAACGGTCATCAAAGAGCGCATCTTCCTCGACAAGAGCGACCAGAACCTCCTGCATGACGAGATCACGGTCTTCGACCATGCACTGACGCGGCCGTGGACGGTGGTGAAGAACTATCGGCGCTCCGCGGAGGCGAAGCCGCGATGGGACGAATACACGTGCGTCTGGGAAAGCAATACGATGCGCATCGGCGACGAGACATACCTGCTCGACAAGGATGGGTTCCTCAGGCCCGCCAAGAAGGATCAGGCGCCACCGAGCTTGAAGTACTTCCCGGCGCAGCGGTGACGGGTCGGCGCGACTTCTCGCGGCCAAACATGTCGCGCTGTATCAACCGTTAATCGCTCGGTTACGAGCTTCATAACAGGATCTCACGGAGGAAATAATGCTTTACCGCAGCTTGATCGGCACCGTCGCACTGGGCCTCGTCGCGGTGGTTGTCGATGCGCAGGCCTTCGATCAGGCCAAATATCCCGACTGGACCGGCGCATGGCGCCGGATACCCGTCGCCGGCGTCACCGGCCAGCCCGGCTACGACCAGACAAAGCGGCTTGGACCGGCGCAGCAAGCACCATTGACGACGGAGGCTGAGGCGGTTCTCAAAGCCAGCATGGAGGACCAGGCCAAAGGCGGACAAGGGAACTATCCGACCTATGTCTGCATCTCGCCGGGCATGCCCCGAGTGATGACTCCCTATGGCTCGATGGAATTCGTCATCACACCCGACACCACGCACATCTTTATCGAGCACGTTCATGACAGCCGCCGCATCTTCACCGACGGCCGCGATTGGCCGAAGGATATCCCCCCGACCTTGCAAGGCTACTCCATCGGAAAGTGGATCGATACCGACGGCAATGGCCGGTTCGACACGCTCGAAGTCGAGACCCGCGGTCTGCGCGGCCCGCGCGCCTTGGACGCCAGCGGCATGCCCTTGTTCAGCGATCCCGACAGCCGGGTGCTGGAGCGTATTTCCATCGACAAGGCAAACCCGAACGTGATGCTCAACGAGATCACGACCATCGACAAGGCGCTTACGCGGCCCTGGACGGTGATCAAGAAATATGGCCGCGATCCGAAGGAACAGCCGGAATGGGCCGAGGACAACTGTACGGAGGGTAACGGCCACGTCGTGATCCAGGGACAGGGCTACTTCCTGGCCGGAGACGGCAACCTGATGCCGACCAGCAAGGACCAGCCGGCGCCGGACCTGCGCTTCTTCAAGCAGCCGTCGAAATGACGCCAGTGAGGCTTTGCCTCGGACCGGCAAGGCGCGTTCAGGGAAAAACCCCTGTCCAGTCATTCCGGGGCTCGGCCGTAGGCCGAGAGCCTGGAATCTATAACCACAGGTCAGGGAGTATGGATTCCGGGCTCGCCTCCGCTTCGCTGCGGCGCCCCGGAATGACGCGCGTGACTAAAGTTGACACCTCAGCACCAAGAGTCCCGTAAGAGACCCGGTGCCACGATTGTTTCGCGTTGAAATCGACACGAGGCGCGAGTGAAAATTGCCGTCGTCGGCGGGGGTGCGGGAGGCGCGGCGGCGGTTGCCGAGCTGGTGTCGGCCGGCCACGAAGTGAGGTTGTGGAGCCGCTCTCAAGACACGCTTGCACCGTTTCAGGCACAAGCCGGAGTCGCTTTCGACGGCATCATGGGGTCCGGCCTCGCAAAGCCCGCCGTGATGACATGTGATTTTGCCGAGGCGACCGATGGCGCCGACCTCATCCTGATCTGCGTGCCGACACTGGCGCACAAAGGGGTCATGGATGCCCTGGCGCGAAGCCGATCGAGCGTGCCGATCGTGCTCAATCCCGGGCACACCGGCGGAGCGTTGGAAGTTCGACAAGCATTCATCGCCAACGCGTGCGACCCGCCGCCCATCGCGACGTTCTCCACGCTGACCTATGTGGCGCGCAAATACACGCCGGCGCGGGTGACCATTACCGGCAAGGCAAAGAGCGTACGATTAGCCGCAATGCCGGGCGGCGAACGGGCGGCAGAGCTGGCAAAGCTTTTCTTTCCGTGCGCGAGGCCGGTCCCCGACGTGTTGGCCTGCGACCTCGCAAACGTGAATATGGTCTTGCACATTCCTGGCGCGGTTCTTGGCGCGGCCTGGGTCGAAGCGACCGGCGGCGACTTCACGTTCTATGTTCAAGGCATGACGGGGGGTGTCGCGCGGGTGATGCGCGCATTGGATGACGAGCGACGGGCGGTGGGGCGCGCCTTCAATCACCAATTGCCCGCCTTGACGGCGGAAATGCAGGCCATCGGCACGGTTGAGGAATCAACCCCTGATATCGACGATTTCGTGGCGGCGATTTCGTCCGGCGAGGCCAACCGGCGCATCAAGGCGCCGAATTCCTTGCGGCACCGGTATTATCAAGAGGACTTCTGCTATGGGCTTTTGCCTTTCACCGTCATCGCAAGGATCGGCAGCGTCGACGTTCCGCTCGCAAAGTCGCTCTTGCAGATTGGGCAAGTGCTGCTCGGCTTCGACCCCGCGTCTTGCGGTCGGACCGCCGAGCGGATGGGCATAGCCGGCTTGGACCGCGGCGGTCTGCTCAGACTTATTGGAGCGCAACACAATGGCGGCTGATGCACCGGCGATTGACTGGAAGAGCTTGCGCATCGCAATGCTCGGCGGCGACCGGCGCGAACAGGAAATCGCCCGGCGCGCGGCGGCGACCGGCGCCGATGTGCGCGCGTATGGCTTTCCGTGGCCGGACGCAGGCATTGCGGGCGTCACCTATTTGCGCGATCCGGCCGCCGTGCTTGATAGCGCGAAATTCGCGCTGTTTCCGATCCCGGGCATAGCGGCGAGCGGGGCGTTGTTTGCGCCATCCGCCGAGGCTCCCATCATTCCGGATCGGGCGTTGCTGTCCAGAATGGCGCCACAGGCTCACATCATTCTCGGCTGGGCGGATAAAAACCTGAAAATGCACGCTGACGCATTATCGATCAGATTGCATGAATATGAGTGGGACCGCAGCCTCATGCTGCAGCGCACGCCCGCCATCATCGAAGGTCTGTTGAAGATTGTCATCGAAAACACCGACATCACCATACACGGTGCAAACGCCTGTGTGGTCGGACAGGGCACGATTGGCGCGGTGCTGACGCGCTACCTCGTGGCGCTCGGCGCCCGCACCACGGTCGTGGCAAGGAATCCGGAACAGCGCGCAGCGGCGTTCGTCGCCGGGGCCACGCCCTACAGGTTCGAAGAGCTTCCCGATATGGCTTGCCGCCTTGACTTGCTCTTCTGCACGGTGCCAGCACGCGTCGTCGGCGAGAATGTGTTGTCCCGGCTCAGGAGATCGGCACTCATCGTCGATTTGGCGGCGCCGCCGGGCGGAGTCGATTTCGATTGCGCGAAGCGGCTTGGCCTCACGGCAATCTGGGGCCGCGGATTGGGCAGCCGCGCACCAGCGACGGTCGGTGCCAGCCAGTGGGGCGGCATTCGCGAGCGGATTGAGAAAATATTGCTGGAGGAATCTTAGATATGCCTGTCGTGACGGTACAGATGTGGACCGGGCGGACGCCAGCGCAGAAGAAGGCGCTGGTCCGCGCAATCACTGATGCGATGGTGGAGCATGCTGGCGCCAAGCCGACCAACCTGCATGTCATTATTCAGGAGGTGCCCAGGGAAAACTGGGGTCTCGCCGGCGTCATGGGCGATGAAAGGAAAGATTAGCATGTCCACGAATGGCGATGCCCGGGCTATCGCGTTAGCTCACATGCTCTTGAAGGTCGCCGATATAAATCGGTCGGAGCGCTTCTATGTCGACCTGTTGGGCTTCAAGATCCGGCCGGCGAAACCGCTTGCCGATGGCCGGCCGTTCGTACCTTTTGAACAAGGAATTGCGCTCACCACAGGAGGACCGAACGGGTCGCCGCAGATCGACCATATCGCATTCAAGGCGAAGAATGTCGCGGCAATCGCCGCGCGCCTCAAGTCGGCCGATGTCAAATTCGACCGCGACCTTCATGACGGAATTTACGGACTGACGATTTATGTGTTTGATCCGGACGGCACCATGATCGAGCTCTATGAGGAAGGCGCCAAGATGCCGTGACGCGAATCATGAAACCCATCGCATCGAACGATCGAATTCAAACCCCTCGGACCTCATCCTGAGGAGGCCGCGCTCTTCGCGCGGCCGTCTCGAATGGATGGCCGCGGGCACGATCTCGCTCGTGGCCGTCCTTCGAGACGCGCGCATCCTTCGACAAGCTCAGCAGCGCGCTCCTCAGGACGAGGCTGATGGATGATGTCGATTTGATCCGTGCCATGGAAACGCTATACTACCCGCCCTTCGTCGCCGGCTTCTCTTCCGCCTTCGGCTCGCCCTCCTCGCTGATATTCTCCGGGTTCTCGAAGAAGTCCTCGGCGGCGGCGGCTTCGCCGGTTGCCATCACCAGGCGTTCCTCGCGCTGCGCAATTACGCTTTCGCCGCGGGCGATACGCTCGGCCTCGTCGGCGCTGCGAGCGACATTGATCGTGATCGACACCTCGATTTCGGGGTGCAGGGCCAGCGGGACGCGATGGAGGCCGATGTTCTTGATCGGCGTATTGAGGGCGATCTGGCCGCGCGACACCGTAAACCCGCCGGCGGTGAGAATGGCCACGATGTCGCGCGGCGATACGGAGCCATAGAGCTGTCCGGTTTCGGACGCCTGGCGGATGACGATAAAGCTCTGGCCGTCGATTTTGCCGCCGACCTTCTCGGCATCACCTTTGAGTTCGAGGTTGCGCGCCTCCAATTGGCCCTTCATGGTCTCGAATCTGGCGCGGTTGTCCTTGGTGGCGCGCAGCGCCTTGCCTTGCGGCAGGAGGAAATTGCGGGCGAAGCCATCCTTCACGCGCACGACTTCTCCCATCTGGCCGAGCTTGGCCACGCGTTCCAGCAGAATGACTTCCATCTTTGGTTCTCCTTTAAGGCGCCGGTTTAACCTGGTCGCCCGGCGAAATCGGTTTTGAGGTTCTTCGTCCTCATGTGCTGCGTGCTGCGGGCGGGCCGCGCCGGGACGAGCGGACGCGCAGGCCGAATAGCGTCTCGGCGACGCCGATCAGCGTCATGACCAAGACAGGCCAGACCAAAAGAACGACGCACCCGTAGGCGCCCGACAGCACGATGGCGCGACCGCGCATATGACGCGTCGCTGTGTGCATCACAGCAAAGCCGATCAGCGCGAACGCCACCGTCAGGGTCGCGGCAAACAGGCCGGCTACGAGGCCCGCGAGGTCGGGCAGGAAGGCGCCGGCGAGCAGCGCCCCGTAAATGGCTGTGGCGGACGGCGGAAACGCCAGCATGGCGAGATCGGGCCAGGGACGCGTGAGCCGGCCGGACAGCCTCACGACCAGGCCGGCAAGCCACAGATTGCCCGTCAAAGTGATCGCAGCGATCACCGCTGCGGCCGGCGGCAACACCGATACAAGCATCTCAACAACGCGATCGGCGTCCTCAATGCCGGGAACCCGCAGCGGTGCGTCCGCAGGCGATCCAGTCTGCGCACGCAGAACTTGGTCGAGGGCACCTTTGAGGCCGTGCCGGATGGTCGCCTCGTCGCCCCCGAACATCGCAAGCGCCCCAACGACCACGGCGGCGCCGAGCATTGCCGCCCACAACACCAGGCGGCCGGGAGGATACCATTCCGTATGCGGTGCGCCGCCGTTGGCGAGCGGGCGACCGAGGAGCGCGAGATAGCCGAGCCACCACGCCGGCGCCCCGACCGAGGCGAGAAAGGTTGCAAAAAACAGTATCCCGAATGCACCGCCGAGCATCGCGGCCGCCGCCACAGCCGCGGTGAGGCCGGCCCAATGGCTCCAACCCACGGCCACGATCATGATCGGCAGCGGCGCGAGATAGAACAGAATGACGGAGAATCCGATGCCGGACGTCACCGACCCAAACAGCAGCGCCGCTGCCGCGCCGGCGCCAACTCCTATCAATGCGATCTGCGTCATTGCCAAGCTGTCCCGCTCAAGGAGCGGTTAGAGACGGATCGAAGTCCGACACAACCAGGGATCAGGCATCAGTAATCAGTAATCAAGGAACTTTTCTTGATCCCTAATTACTGATCCCTGATTACTGAATCACATAAGGCAGCAGTCCGAGAAAGCGGGCGCGCTTGATGGCGCGCGCAAGCTCGCGCTGCTTGCGCGCCGATACCGCCGTGATACGGCTCGGCACGATCTTGCCGCGCTCGGAAATGTAGCGTTGCAACAGGCGTACGTCTTTGTAGTCGATCTTTGGCGCATTGGCGCCGGAGAACGGGCATGTCTTGCGCCGGCGAAAGAACGGGCGCCGTGCCCCGCCGCCCCCGCCGCCGAATTCACGGCCGCCGTGTCCACCTTCGAAACTCATGGCGTTAGTGCTCCGTCACTTCGGTATCGTATTCGTTCCCGCGATCCTCCCGAGGGCCGCGCGGGCCGTCGCGATCGCGCCGGCGGTCGCCGCGGTCGCCGCGGTCGCCGCGGCGTTCGTCGCGGTCACGGTCGCGATCGACCTTTCGCATCATGGCCGAAGGGCCGGATTCGAGCTCCTCGACCCGCACCGTTATGGCGCGCAGCACGTCTTCGTTGATGTGCTGCTGCCGCTCGACTTCAGTGATCGCCGCCGCCGGCGCGTCCAAGTTGAGGAGGGTGAAATGCGCCTTGCGGTTCTTGCGGATGCGGTAGGTGAGGGACTTGACGCCCCAATACTCCGCCTTTTGGACGTTGCCGCCCATCTGTTCGATGACGCCCTTGTAGTGGGCCGTCAGTTCGTCGACCTGCTGCTGCGACAAATCCTGCCGCGCCAAAAAGACATGCTCGTACAATGGCATGCGAGTGCCTCTCCACGGTTGCGCTGATCCGGCGCGAAGCCCCTCGTGCCTTACGGGAAAGGCTCGAAAGCTCATAGAAGGCGGGAACACGGGACGTCGGACCATAGGCCCTGCCGGTGTCATTTCGAACCAAGGCCCTGGTTGAGGGCCTAAAGATGCGACAACAGCAGCCGTCCGTTCAGCTCCCGGCCGGGACCGAGCGGAAGCCGGCGTTATAGAGGCTTTGAGCCGGAATGCAACCGGAAAAGGCGCCTGAAAGGCGAGGGCCTTCTCCCTCTCCCCGCAAGCGGAGAGGGAGCAGGTTGCGGCAGTGGCCAGGTGATTTCTTCACACCCGCGAAAGCGGGCGATCCAGTAATCCACTTGATTCGCCAGGGGTCACTGGATGTCCCGCTTGCGCGGGGCATGACAAGACTATGATTCGCTTAATCACGGGACGAGTCCTCACCTCGTGAGTTCGACTCGGCGCGCCGACCGCGGTCGAATAAGGTATAATAACACCATCAAGCTATTGGCGGCGGATTTTGTGGAAACGAACTAATTTTGGAATTCCCAACGAAATCAATGCCTCCAGTTTCCGCGCCGCAGCGATCCTGGATCATTGGGTTCCCGCTTGCGAGGAGAGGTCAAAGCGCCGCCCCCATGCGATAGCCCTGCCGCGTCGCGTGCCGGCAAGGGTAGGGCGGGGCAGGCTTGACAGCGGCCCGACCGGGGGTGTCTTTCCTGCCCGTCTAGAGGCGGGTATAGCGGCTCCCCCACATCTTAAGCCGGCAGCGGTCCGATTTCGGTCTTGGAAGGACAACTGAAAGAATGTCGATTGCATTGTTATTTCCGGGCCAGGGCAGCCAGATGGTCGGAATGGGCAGGGCGTTGGCGCAGACCTATCCGGCGGCGCGTCGGGTCTTCGACGAAGTCGATGCGGCGCTTGGCGCGCACCTCTCAACTCTCATTTGGGAGGGCCCCGCGGAGGAACTCACTCTGACGGCAAATACCCAGCCGGCCCTGATGGCAGTCTCGCTTGCGGCACTCCGCGTGCTCGAAGCCGAGGCGGGCGTCAGCCCGGCGCGTGACGTGCGTTTCGTGGCCGGCCACTCGCTTGGGGAATATTCGGCGCTGGCGGCAGCGGGCGCGCTCACCATCTCGGACACGGCGCGGCTCTTGCGCATGCGCGGCCAGGCCATGCAGAAGGCGGTGCCGGTCGGAGCGGGCGCCATGGCGGCGCTGCTCGGCCTCGAATTCGACGCCGCCAAGGCCGTCGCGGCCGAAGCCGCGCAGGGGCAGGTCTGTGAGCCCGCCAACGATAATGGCGGCGGCCAGGTCGTGGTGTCGGGTGATAAGGCCGCGGTCGAGCGCGCCGTCGAAATCGCCAAGAGTCGGGGCGCGAAACGCGCCATGATGCTGCCGGTGTCGGCGCCGTTCCACTGCGCCCTGATGCAGCCCGCTGCGGACGCGATGGCGCAGGCGCTCGCCGGGGTCACGATCGGCAAGCCGTCGCCCCCGCTGGTCGCCAACGTGGTCGCGCAAGCCATCTCGGACCCGCCCGAGATCACGCGTCGCCTGGTCGAGCAGGTCACCGGGACGGTGCGCTGGCGCGAATGCGTTGCCTATATGGCGCGGGAGGGGGTGACCCGATTCTATGAGATCGGCGCCGGCAAGGTGCTGAGCGGTCTCGTTAAACGCATCGCCGGGGGGGCCACGGCCACCGCGATTGGGACACCGGAGGACGTCAAGGCATTCGGCGCGGCGTTGACGGCTTGAAGGACGGGCCATGTTCGATCTCACCGGCAGGACCGCTCTCGTAACCGGGGCAACCGGCAGCATCGGCGGGGCCATCGCACATACGCTGCACGCCAACGGCGCGACGGTCACGATTTCCGGCCAGCGAATCGAAATGCTCAATTCGCTGGCCGGCCAGCTCGGCGGCCGCGTGCAAGTGGTGCGCTGCAATCTCGCCGATCGGGAAGATGTGGAAAACCTCGTTCCGGCTGCCGAGGCCGCCATGGGCCACGTCGATATTCTGATCAACAACGCCGCCATCACGCGGGACAATCTCGTTGTGCGATTGAAGGACGAGGATTGGGACCAGGTTCTCGCCGTGGATCTCACCGCGGCGTTCCGGCTCGTCCGGGCCGCCGTGCGCGGGATGATTCGCCGGCGCTTCGGCCGCATCATCGGGGTCACCTCGGTGGTTGGCCTGACCGGCAACGCCGGTCAGGCCAATTATGCTGCCGCCAAGGCCGGAATGATCGGCATGACCAAGTCGCTGGCCCAGGAGGTGGCGTCGCGCGGCGTCACGGTGAATACGATCGCGCCGGGCTTCATCGAGACGGCCATGACCGACGCGCTCACCGACAAGCAAAAAGACCTGATTCTGGCGCGGGTGCCGGCGGGTCGGCTCGGGTCGCCCGAGGATGTGGCCGCTGCCGCGCTCTATCTCGCCTCGCTCGAGGGCGCCTATGTGACCGGGCAGACGCTCCACGTGAACGGCGGAATGGCAATGATCTGAGGGTCCGGCAAAGGCAAATATCCGGCCTAAGGAAAGGATGTCGGGAACTGTCCGCGATGCTGGTCAAGCCAATTGAAGTGTGGTAACCCCCGAAACGACTGGCGATGTGGTGGGGCGCTCAAAAAATCCAAATTCGGGTGTTTCCCCGCTGCCGTCGACCACGACGATGCCCGTCCGGCGACAGCAAGATCGCCAGACCGGCCGAGCCAATCAAGAGGCGCACGAGGTTTGGGAAATGACTGACATTGGCGAGCGGGTGAAGAAGATCGTCGTGGAGCACCTTGGCGTGGAGCCCGATAAGGTGACGGACGCCGCGAGTTTCATCGACGACCTGGGCGCCGACAGCCTCGACACCGTCGAGCTCGTCATGGCGTTCGAAGAGGAGTTCGGCTGCGAGATTCCCGATGACGCCGCCGAAACGATTCTGACCGTTGGCGATGCGGTGAAATTCCTCGAGAAGAACGCCAAAAGCTGATCGCCGCGCACACTCGGTCGACCGTTGCGAGCCCTGAAGGCAACAGTGTTTGAGTCGTGGCCGGGACGTTTCGATTTCCGGTTTTCTGTTGACCGGCAATCGATGCGGCCGGGATTGCGCGACAACGGAACAGGTTGGCCGCGTCGTGACGTTCGCGTAGCCAGGGTGCAAGGAAGCTGGTTGCAGGCCATGCGGGCGAACCCATGAGACGCGTCGTCGTCACAGGCATGGGGATGGTGACGCCGCTTGCTTGCGGGGTGGAAGCGACATGGCGGCGGCTGATCGCCGGCGACAGCGGTGCGCGCAAGGTCGAGGCCTTCGAGGTGTCCGACCTCCCGGCTCGCATCGCGTGCATAATTCCCCGCGGCGACGGCACCGACGGCACCTACAATCCCTCCGATTGGATGGAACCCAAGGAGCAGCGCAAGGTCGACGACTTCATCGCCTATGCGATGTGCGCGGCGACCCAGGCGATCGAAGATGCAGGTTGCACGCCCCGAACCTATGAGGAGCAGATCGCGATCGGGGTGATGATCGGCTCCGGCATCGGCGGCGTTGCCGGCATCGCCGAAACGGCTCTGGTGCTCAAGGAACGAGGGCCGCGCCGGGTGTCGCCGTTCTTCATCCCCGGACGCCTCATCAACCTCGCCTCCGGCTACGTGTCGATCGCCCACGGCCTGAAGGGGCCGAATCACGCGGTCGTCACCGCCTGCTCGACCGGGGCGCATGCGATCGGCGACGCCGCGCGCCTGATCGCACTGGGCGATGCCGATCTGATGGTGGCGGGGGGAGCCGAATCTCCGCTTGACCGCTTGTCGATGGCGGGTTTTGCCGCCTGTCGCGCGCTGTCGACCGCCTTCAACAACGAGCCGACGCGGGCATCGCGGCCCTATGACCGCGATCGCGACGGTTTTGTCATGGGCGAGGGCGCCGGCGTGGTGGTGCTGGAAGAAATCGAGCACGCCCGGGCACGCGGGGCCAAGATTTACGCCGAGCTGATCGGCTACGGCTTGTCGGGCGACGCCTACCATATCACCGCGCCCGCCGCGGATGGCGACGGCGCCTTGCGCTGCATGACCGCGGCCATCCGGCGCGCCGGCATCACGCCGGCCGAAATCGATTACATCAACGCCCATGGCACGTCGACGCCACTTGGCGACGAGATCGAGCTCAACGCGGTGCAACGGCTTGTCGGCGCGGACGCCAGCCGCATCGCCATGTCTTCCACCAAATCATCGATCGGTCATCTGCTCGGGGCAGCCGGCGCCGTGGAGGCTATTTTCTCGATTTTGGCGATGCGCGACAGGGTTGCGCCGCCAACGCTCAACCTCGACCATCCGTCCGTCAAGGCCGTGGTCGACCTCGTGCCCCACCGGGCGCGCGAACGCGAAATCGACGTGGTACTGTCGAACTCGTTTGGGTTTGGCGGCACCAACGCGTCGCTGGTGTTTCGACGCCTGCATGATTGACGTCCCCCCTCCCTACTATCCCCCGCCTGCGGAGGAGGGTAGGGAGGGGACGTGAATGGCCCCGCAATCGCCAAAAGGACATAATTCATAGTTGATCTTATGAGTGGTGGTGGGGCATTGACGCTACGTGGCGTTGGTTTCGTTAGTCTCTGACAGGTTATATCCATGGCCGATGCTCGTGATGCAGCCTCCGGACTGATGCGGCGGGACGCGAGGCCGGACGGTGCCCTGCGCGCGCCATCACGCGACGGAACCACGGAGGGGCGCACAGGCATGATGTCGGGCGAACGACCTAACGAGATCAGGCGAGCAGCGCCGCGCAGTCCGCGCGCCGCACTGGAACCCGAACGCGTTCCAGTGCCCACGCGCCGTTCGGAGAGGGTGCGGCATCCCCTGGTCATGGCCGGCAATGCGGTGTTTACCGTGCTGATCCTGATAGCGATCGCAGGCGGAACTCTGTTCGTGGTCGCAAAGCAGCGTTTTGAAGCCCCCGGCCCGCTGGAGCAAGATAAAATAGTCAATATTCCGCCGCGCCTCGGCATTCGCGATATTGCCGACCTCCTGCTCCGAGAGGGCGTCATTGATCACCCCTGGACCTTCGTGGTGAGCGCCATGCTTGCGAAGACGCATGACGACTTGAGGTTCGGCGAGTATCAGTTCCCCAAGCAGGCGAGCCTGCACGACGTGATCAATACGATCATCGATGGCAAGGTGGTGCAGCATCAGATCACCATCCCGGAAGGATTGACCTCAGGGCAGATCGTGCAGCGTCTGTTGGAAACGGACATCCTGTCCGGCAACATCAAAGAGATTCCCCGCGAGGGCTCGATGCTTCCGGAGAGCTATCGCTACCCGCGAGGAGCTTCGCGCGATCAGGTGATCCAGCGCTTGCAGCAGGCGCAGGCGCGCGTCGTCCAGGAGGTTTGGGAGCGCCGGATGCCCGACCTGCCGCTCCGCTCGCCCGAGCAACTGGTGATCCTGGCCTCGATCGTCGAGAGGGAAACCGGCCGCCCGGATGAACGCACCCGCGTTGCCGCGGTTTTCGTCAATCGCCTCAAGCAGCGCATGAAGCTGCAATCGGACCCCACCATCATCTACGGGCTCGTCGGCGGCAAGGGCACGCTCGGCCGGCCCATCCTGAAAAGCGAGATCGAGCAGCACACGCCCTACAATACCTACGTTATCGAGGGCCTCCCGCCAGGGCCGATCTCCAATCCGGGCCGGGCGGCGCTTGAAGCGGTCGCCAATCCGGCGCGCACCAAGGAACTTTATTTCGTCGCCGATGGCACCGGCGGCCACGCCTTTTCGGATCCCTACCCTCCCCCGCAAGCGGGGGAGGGTAGGGAGGGGGAAGGCGCGGATTGGCCAGTGTGGCCGGAGAATAATCGCTCGCTTCAGCCGATCTTGATCGGAGCATCGTGAAAGGCGAACAACAGTGGATTCGTGTGGCTTGAGGCACGTCGTCGCCATCGCTAAGTTCAGTGCGATTCCGTTTATCCGGCGAACCGAAAGTTTTTCGCAATGGCGCTGTCGAGCATGACTGGATTTGCCCGTGGCCACGGCGAATCCGGCGGGTATACGTGGGCGTGGGAGATCAAATCCGTCAACGCCAAGGGCCTCGACCTGCGCCTGCGCCTGCCGCCCGGCTGGGACGCCGTGGAGCCGCCGGTGCGGTCGAAAACCGGCGAGGCGCTCGCACGTGGGACGATCTACGCCACCCTCAATGTCGAGCGCCATGGCAAGTCGCCGGTCGTGCGCATCAACGAGGACGTGCTTAACGCCGTGCTCGGTACGGTGAAGTCGCTCGCCCGTCGCGTCGATGCCGAACGCCCGCGGCTCGATGGCATTCTTGCCATCAAGGGCGTCATTGAGGTGGTCGATGCCGAGGAAGGCGAGGGCGAGCGGCGCGCGGTGGAGGCCGCCGTGGTATCGGGTTTCAGCGCGGTGCTGGCGAACCTGATCGAGAACCGGCAGCGCGAGGGCGACGCGCTCGGGCGTATCCTGTCCGGGCGGCTCGACGAGATTGCGGTCTTGATCGATCGCGCCGAGGCCACCGCCGCCCGTCGGCCCGACGCTGTCAAACAGCGCATAGCCGATCAGGTCGCGGCTCTGCTGGAAGCCTCGGATCGTTTCGATCCCGACCGCCTTCACCAGGAGGCGGTTCTGATCGCCGCCAAGGCGGATGTGCGCGAGGAACTCGACCGGCTCGCTGCCCACGTGGAGCAAGCGCAAATGACAGTCATGAAAGGCGGAGCGGTCGGGCGGCGGCTCGATTTCCTGTCGCAGGAATTCAACCGCGAATCAAACACGCTGTGCGCAAAGGCAAACGATCTGGAGCTGACCAACATCGGGCTCGAGCTGAAAGGCGTGGTCGAGCAGTTCCGCGAACAGGTGCAGAATCTAGAGTGATCAGGGATCAGTAATCAAGAATCAGAAGGCCATGCCTGTGATGTTTCCAAGCATAGGCGGAAATCTGATTCCTGATTTCTCATTCTTGATTCCTGATTACTGATCCCTGATTACTGATATCTGAGACGACCATGACACCCGCGAAAGACCTGTCGGGGCTACATTTGCCGGACCAGGAGACCCAGCGTCGGCGCGACGGCGGCGAGGTGGCGCGGCGCGGTCTCATGCTGGTGCTGTCGTCGCCGTCGGGAGCGGGCAAGACGACGCTGTCGCGGATGCTGCTCGATCGCTATTCCACCATCGAGCTGTCGATCTCGGTGACGACGCGCAAGCCGCGGCCGGGCGAGGTTGAGGGCAGGGACTACCGCTTCATCGATGAAAGGAGCTTCGACGCCATGGTGGCGCGTGGCGACCTTCTCGAATGGGCCGAGGTGTTCGGGAGCCGCTATGGCACGCCGCGCGCACCGGTCGAGCGCGCGCTGGCGATGGGGCGTGATGTGCTGTTCGACATCGACTGGCAAGGCACGCAGCAACTGCGCGAAAAGGGCCGCGATGATCTCGTCAGCGTTTTTGTGCTGCCGCCGACGATTCCGGATCTCGAAGCGCGCCTGCGGACCCGCGCCCAGGATGCCGACGACGTCATCCGCGCCCGCATGGCCAAGGCCGCCAATGAGATGAGCCATTGGGCCGAATACGATTACGTGGTCATCAATCGCGACGTATGGCGCGCCTTCGAGGACGTCTGTGCGATCCTCGCCGCCGAGCGCCTCAAGCGCGAGCGTCAGACCGGGCTGTCTGCCTTCGTGCGCGCGCTGCAGGCCGGTTTGTAGTGTTGCGACTCTGATGGCTCATTGCCCGCGTTTGGCCAAATCCCAGGGCGGGCGGTCCGCGGTTGTTGGGGCGCTCCGGCGCAATTTGAGTTAGAGAAAGAGGCTTGCCTGCCGTCCGGCGGCAGGTCCGATTGCCCGAGGCCCTGAAACCCTTAAGGGCGCTGACGCGTTCCTGCAAAGGAGGTGTGCTATGGTGACCAATCCGTCCGATATCGACCGTTTTGAGCGCGGCGTTGCAGGCGCGCTTGCCGACGGTTGGCGGTTCTTGCTGATCGAGGGCATTATTCTTGCCGTGCTCGGCGCCGCCGCCATAATCGTTCCGCAGATCGCCACCCTTGCGGTCGAAATCATCCTGGGCTGGTTGTTTTTCATCAGCGGGATCGTCGGCCTCGTCATGACCTTCATGATGCGCCACGCTCCAGGCTTCTGGTGGTCGCTGTTCTCCGCGGTTCTGGCGATCGCCGCCGGCGCTGTCCTGATCGGATGGCCGGTTAGCGGAGCGCTGTCGCTGACGCTGATCCTGATCGCATTTTTCATCTTGGAGGGAATCGCCACCATCATGTACGCGCTCGATCACAAGCGCGAACTGTCGGGACGGTGGGGCTTGGTGCTGGCAAGCGGGATTGTCGACCTGGCGCTGGCTGCCATCATCTTTGCCGGTCTGCCGGGAACCGCCGCCTGGGCGATCGGGCTCCTGGTCGGCATCAACATGCTGTTTGGCGGCGCCGCGTTGATCGGGCTCGCATTGCACGCCCGCCGCGCCACCGCGTGAGCCCGCCTTATCCGTTGGACGCGTAGCCCGGATTGAGCCACCGGGTCCGGCCTCTGGCCGGCCCGATGATAGACTCCGCGAAATCCGGGAATGCCCTATCAATATGGCAATGCCGCCCCGGGTTTCGCTGGCGCTCAACCCGGGCTACGGCTCTACGGTTCCTGTCATCCGTCATCCGTAGGAGGTCAGCACTGCCCGCCCGACCACCCGACCGGCTCGCAAATCGTCGAGCGCGGCTTGGGCCTCGCCGAGCGGGCGCTCCGCGAATGGAACAGCCGGGGCGCGGCTGGCGCGGGCCAGCGCCATCAGTTGCTCTGCCTCCGCAAGCGTGCCGGTGAGCACGCCCTCGATGGTCATGGCGCGCAGCACGAACATGGCGACGGGCGTCGCCCAGCCACCACCGATGAGGCCGGTGACCACCACCTTGCCGCCTTTGGCGAGCACGCCGGTCGCGAAAGCAAGCGAGGATTCCGAGCCGACGAAGTCGCACACGCCATGGACGCCGCCGGTCTTTGCCGTCACGTCCTTGCGGGCGGTCGAATCGGCCGGGTCGAACGCCGCCGCGGCGCCCGCCTTAAGCGCGGCCTCGCGTTTGCCGGCGTCGATGTCGGCGACCAGCGGTGCGGTCGCGAACAGGGTGCGGGCGAGTGCCATCCCCATCATGCCGACGCCGCCAAGGCCGACCAGCAGCAGCGGGCCACGCGCCGCATGAGCCTTGAGCCGCTTGAGGGCCGCATAAGCAGTGAGGCCCGAGCACATCAGCATGCCGGCGAGCGCCGGCGACAGCGGCGCGTAGTCGAGAAGATAGCGCGGGTGCGGCACCAGCACATGGCTCGCATAGCCGCCGTCGGCCGTAATGCCGAGATGATGCGGCGTCGCGCACAGATTCTCTTCGCCCTGCCGGCACGCCGCGCAGGTGCCGCAGCCGATCCACGGATAGACCGCGACCTTGCGCCCCGGTGCCGCCGCCGCATCGTCCTTAACGTCCGCTCCGGCATTTTCGATCACGCCCGCGATCTCGTGGCCGAGCGTGAAGGGCAAGGTGCGGCCCGACGTGATGTCGAGTTTTTTGTCGCCGTTGAGCCTGAAGTATCCGTCCTGCATGTGCAGGTCGGAGTGGCACACGCCACAGCGCTCGATCCGCACCAGCACTTCGGAACCCTGCGGCAGCGGGCAGTCGACAATGGTTTCGATGAGCGGTGCCCCGTAGGCGATGAGGGATTGGCGGTGAAGCTTGGTTGTCATGCCTCCCTCCGATACCGCAACGATGTGGCTTCCCAACAACACCGTTTCGGAAATCGAGAATAACCCGATACAAAGGTGGAAATCCGCATCATTCGCCACGGTCCCGCAACTTTCGCGCCACAGTTGCCGTGACGGCGTGAATTCAGACTGCGATGAACCCCGGCGTCTCGGCCGGGGTTTTTCGTTAAGCTAACGTTAGGCCGCGCTTTTCCGACTCGGCCGGATCAGCACTTCTGCTGAAATGCCGAGGCGCTCATGCAGCCGCCGGATCATGCCGATGGACAGCCCGCGCTTGCGATTGAGAATTTCGGCGATGCGGGTTCGCGTGCCGATAATCTCTTCGAGGTCCCGGCGCGTGAGCCCCTGCTGCTCCATACGGAATTTGATCGCTTCGATGGGATCAGGGGGATCCATCGGATAGTGCTCCGACTCATAGGCATCTATGAGGGTCGCAAGCACATCGAGTCGGTCGCCGTCGCGCGTTCCAGCCTTTGCGCCCCATAGGCGGTCAACCTCCTTAAGCGCGGCTTCATAATCACGCCGCGAACGGATCGGCTTTACCTCAGCGCTCATGCTCAACTTCGCTCACGTCGATCTTGTCGTAGTCCTTGTGCCGCGCTCTCGGCAAAACACGGTTGCATCTAGCATTTTATGGACTAAGTTAGTCCATACTAGGAGTAAGGCCATGCAGACTGTCAATGTTCATGCCGCCAAGACGCACTTTTCGCGGCTTGTGGACCAAGCCGCGGCTGGCGAGGAGATCATCATTGCCAAGGCAGGTAAACCCATCGCCAAGCTGGTGCCGCTCACCTCGCGGCATGATCGGCCGAAGCGCCGTCTGGGCGCCCTGGCAGGCGTGGCGGTCGTTCCTCCCGATTTCGATGCACCGCTTCCGGATCATGTGATCGGCACTTTTGAGGGCCAGTGATTGCGTCTGCTACTCGACACGCATGTTCTGCTTTGGGCACTGATCGAGCCAAAGAGATTGAGCGCCGAATTTCAAGCGCTGTTGGAAAATCCCGACCATGAGGTTCTATTCAGTGCGGCAAGTATATGGGAGATGTCAATAAAAGCAGCGCTGGGCCGCGCCGATTTCCAAGTGGCGCCCGCCACGATTGTCGAGGCCGCTCAAGCTACCGGATTCATCGAGCTTCCGGTGCGTGCAGCGGCGGCGCTGAAGGTCGCCGCGCTTCCGCACCATCATCGCGACCCCTTCGATCGACTCCTAAGCAGGATTCGGCCGGCTGGCCAACGGATGGGCAACCAAAACAGCTATCGCCGACGTGATCCGGAACCTCGATCCGTTGGGCAGCCCGGGAATCTCTGCTTAGTAGCGCAGGCAATGACAGAGCCGGCCGCGTTCTACACGGCCGACGCGCAGCTCTGTGCATATTCGGAGCTGGTCGTGCGCGTCTGAGTTCTTGTCACGCTGGCTGCGGCGCGCTCTGTCATTTGAGGGATTTCAACAATCTTTTGGGTGTTGGGCGGAATGAACTCGCATGGCGTCAAGGGCATTCGCGAGCGCCACAAATCCGTCCACCGAAATCTCCTCCGCGCGCGCGGTCGGGTCGATGCCGGCCGCCGCGAGGATCGGCTGCGGGTCGCCGGCGAGCGGGCGCAGGCTCTGCCGCAACATCTTGCGGCGCTGCCCGAAGGCCGCGGCGGTGACGCTCTCCAACGTCGAGCGGGCGCAGGGGAGGGCGGGCGCCCGAGGTACAAGGCGCACGACTGACGACGTCACCTTGGGCCGCGGCACGAAGGCTGTGTGCGCGACGTCGAACATGATTTTTGCCTCCGTCCTCCATCCCGCCAGCACCGCAAGGCGGCCGTATTGCTTGGCGTCAGGCACAGCCACAATGCGCTCGGCGACCTCGCGCTGAAACATAAGGACCAGCGAATCATACCACGGCGGCCAAGGCTCGATCCCGAGCCAGCGCACCAGCAGCGCGGTTGCGATGTTGTAGGGAAGGTTCGCGACGATGCGCGTCGCTCTCTTATGGGCGGCTCGGTCTGGCGTCCAGTCGCCTGGGTCCCTCCGCACAGCAGCAAACTCCTCCCCTCCCCCTTGCGGGGAGGGGTCGGGGGTGGGGGTCGTGGTGTGGGGCACAGCTGAGCCCAAATCTCCCGACCCCCCACCCCGACCCTCCCCCACAAGGGGGGAGGGAGAAGAAGCACGGCAGAGGTCTGGCGCGCGGTTCCACTCCATCTCCAGCGCATCGCCCTCGACCACCGTCAGCCTTCCCGGATAATGCGCCGCGATCTCGCCGAGCGCCGCGATGGCGCGGCTGTCGCGTTCGATGGCGATCACATGCTGGGCGCCCTCCGCGAGCAATGCGCGGGTGAGCCCGCCGGGACCCGGGCCGATCTCCACGACCGTGATGCCTTCGAGCGGGCCGCCCGCCCGCGCGATGCGCGCCGTCAGGTTGAGGTCCAGGAGGAAATTCTGTCCGAGCGTTTTCTTCGCTGACAGGCCATGGCGCCGGATGGTCTCGCGTAATGGCGGCAGCTCGTCGCGCGCCGTCATGTGGCAACCGCAACATCCTCGCGTGCCGCCAGCCTCGCGGCGAGGCGCAAGGCTGCGATCAAACTGGATGGATCTGCCCTGTCGGTGCCGGCAAGATCGAACGCGGTGCCGTGATCGGGCGATGTCCGCACGAACGGCAGGCCGAGCGTGAGATTGACGGCATGATGGAAGGCGAGCGTCTTGATCGGGATCAGCGCCTGGTCGTGATACATGCACAGCGCCGCGTCATAGGTGGCGCGTGCCGCCGGGTGAAACATGGTGTCGGCGGGAAGCGGTCCGCGCGCCGCGATGCCGAGCCGTTTGAGGATGTCCACGGCCGGCCGCACGATGGCCCGGTCCTCGTCTCCCATGGCGCCATCCTCGCCCGCATGGGGGTTGAGGCCGGCCACGGCGATGCGCGGATCGGCGATCTGAAACCGGCGTGCGAGATCGTGCGCCGTAATCCGCCCGGTTTCGACGATGAGGTCGGTGTCGAGCGCGCCCGGCACCTGGGCCAGAGGCAGGTGGATCGTCACCGGTACGACGGCGAGCTCGGGCGACCATAGCATCATCACCGGCCGCCGCGGCTCGCCGGTCGTCTCGGCCGCGAGCCGGGCCAGATATTCGGTGTGGCCCGGCTCGGTGAATCCCGACCGATAGAGGACATTCTTGGCGACCGGATTGGTGACGATCGCGGCGGCCTCGCCGCCCAGCACATGGCGCACGCCGAGGCGGATCGAGGCAATCGCCGCAGGCGCGCTCGTCGCGTCGGGATGGCCGGGCTTGGCCGTCACGGCCATTCCGATGTCGACGATCGGCAGCGCGGTGGCAAACATCGCGGCCGCTTTGGCCGGCGCGCTGGCGCCAAGCGTGATCGGGGGGCCCGTCAGCTTGGCGCGCTCGGCGAAAAACTCCAGATCGGCGAGGACGTAGAATGGCGGCAGGTCCAACGCAAACCGCCGCCGCCAAACCGCAATTGCAAGGTCAGGCCCTATTCCCGCTGGCTCGCCGAGGGTCAGCGCAATCGGACGCGGCATCGCTACTTGCGTTCGATCATCGCCTGGCGGCGCAGTTCGCGAAGATAGTTTTTGGCCTTGGCCTGGAATTGTTCGCTGAAGATTTTGTCGCGCGCCTGGCGCTTTTCGGGGGTGTCGGACTTGGTTTCCTTTTTCTCGCACAAGGCGAACAGCTCGACGCCCTGCGCCGTCGTCTCCGGCGGGGTCAGGTGCCCGACCTCGGTCTTGTCGAGGATTTGCCGCAAGGCGGGCACGAGCTCGGAGGAATTCTTGGTGATCGGCTCGCGGACAGCGACATCGCGCAACGAACGCGCAAACAGCAACCCGGTATCGCAGGTGCTGAAGCGGGCGCGCAGCGCCTCGGCATCCTTGCGCCGCGATTCCTGCAACGCCGTGTTGCCATGCGGCACCACGAACAGGATCGGCCGCAACGTATAGTCGTAGCCGACGTCGCCGCCGTCGCTCTTCTTCTGGGTCTCGATTTCGTCGAGCACGCTCTTCTCGCTGACCTGCAGGCTCGACTGGAACTTGCCGCGGATGATGTACTGCCAGTTCAGATCGGCCCGGACGCGCGCCTTGAGCGTCTTGGAGTCGATGCCGTTCTGGGCGAGCGTCTGGGTGAGTTGGTCGGGGGTCAGGTGCATGCGCTTGGCCATGTCGGCATAGCTCGAATCGACGTCGCTGTCCGTGATATCGAGCTTGTAGCGGCGGGCAATCTGAACCTTGAGCTTTTCGTCGATCAACTCCTCGATGACCTCCTGCCGCGCCGGCGTCTTGTGGGTGGACAGCGTGTTGAATTTGGTGCGCTGGTCGATGTCGTAATCGGTAATGACCTCGCCGTTGACGATGAGGACGACATGTTGGGCGAGGGCCTGGGACGGTGCCGCCAGTGCGGCGAAAATGCAGGCCGCCGCGATCATGATGCTGCCGGGTCCGCCCGTCATTCCGCGCCGAATCGGGGTCAAGCCTTGTCCTCCTTCCCAACGTGGGGTCCGATCTTTATACCCCAAGCCAGCGCCCAACGGGCAGGCGTCAAAACGTAGCGTGCCTAGCCCCTCCTTCCCCCGCCCACGAGGGAGGGCAGGGAGGGTGCCGGCCGCACCTGTTCTGCTTCGATACTGACGCTACTGGAATCCGGTTCCGCCGAGCGTGCGCAGGCTGACCTGCAGCAGGTAGGTCTGGCTTGACGTCAAACTGCCGGCGAGGGCGTAATCCGCATAGTATTGGAATGACATGATGAAACAATCATCGATGTACCCGAGGCCAAGGCGCGTCTGGGATGGCTTTCCATTCTGGATATCGTAGCGAATTCCGCCGTTGACGACCCAATTTTCGCTGACCTTGTAGGCGCCGCTGGTGAGGATGCCGTCCCGCCGCGTCAAGAACCCGAGCTGGGGCTGCGCCGCATAATCGCCGTATAGAACCGAGGCATTCCAGCGGTCGAAGTTGGCGCGGGCCTCGACCTCGAGACGCTGCAGCGAGAAGTCGTCGTGGTCAAATCGGAACCGTGAGGTGAAAGAGTAGATCTGGTTCGGCTGAAATGCGACGCGCGCTACGTAATCGGAGCGGGTGGTGTCAAGACCGCTGCCCAAGCCGGTATTGGTGATATCCCCGGCCGCAAAGGAGTTGAGCCCGAATAGCTGGTAGGATTCGCCGAACAGCATGTTGAGGTTGCCGCCGCGATTGAATTGGGCGGTGTATTGCAGGCCATAATTGACGCGGCTGCCGCCTTCAACGCGGTCCCAGCCGGAAAATTTGTCAACCTTGAACAGATTGG
>WNFR01000435.1_pt1 | contig 57848 bp, 54 predicted proteins | sample 5400221 | NCBI WGS metagenome assembly WNFR01 (sample SAMN13153357, study PRJNA577476) | soil metagenome | isolation source: 40 cm soil under Madrone tree | place: USA:California | collected 2016-06-14
TGGGTTTCCAAAGTTGCAAGATCATTAGGCATCGGGATCTCCTCTCTGTATCGTATCTAATCTGTACGTATAGATACGCTCAGAACAATGCCACAAAAAACGAAATCTCGCTAGATGCCTCTTCCAGGTCGCGCACCCGTCCTTAAACCTCCATTTTGAGAAACCTCGCAGGTCGGATAAAATAGAGGGTTTACATAAGAGAGCAGCCGACTGACGAATGCCTGAGCCCAAAACTATCCCGACCAAACCTGCTTCCGAATTGGAAGATCTGAAGATTGATCCGCTGGACGTTCGCGACGAAAAGTTCGATCCCGAGGATGAATATCGTCCCGAACCTCCTTCCGAACCCGTCCCCCCGCCGTGGATTGACGGAAGCCTGCGCATCGGAATTCATGCTTCCATTACCGGAGGCTACCAGAACGCGCTCGAGTCCGCGCGAAAACTCGGTTGCAACGCCCTGCAGATCTTTTCTGCAAGCCCAAGAATGTGGGCCGGGGGTCCAGGGCGAATTCCAGAAGCCGATGCTGCGGCTTTCCGCGCGCGCCGCGACGAGCTGGCTCTTGGTCCGCTGGTCATTCACGCGAATTATCTGATCAATCTTGCCGGCATCCAGCCGATGCTGCGTACTCGCTCTATTCAAGCTTTTCACGATGAGCTGGTGCGCGCAAGCGCGCTGGGCGCCGATTTTCTCGTCGTTCACCCGGGCGCGCGGGGCGAAGCTAAAGTCGAGACGGCCATCGCCACCATCATAAATAGCGTCAAAGAGGCAGTCCGCCGGGTGCAGCTCGGCAAGCTGCGCATCCTGATCGAAAATACTGCTGGAATGGGTTCCGCGGTCGGTTCTCGCTTGGAAGAAGTAGCGGCTATCGCGCGCGGTCTTTCATTGCTTGGAGTGGGAGTTTGTCTCGACACCGCGCATCTATACGCCGCCGGGTATGACATCAGTAGCGAAAGCGGCCTCGAATCCACCATTTCGCAAATCGAACAAACCATAGGCCTCGACAATGTTTACGTCTGGCACGTCAACGATTCGAAAATTGCGCTAGGCGGAAAAGTCGACCGGCACGAAAATATTGGTCACGGAAAAATCAAGTCCGCTGCCTTCGCGCGAATTCTGCGTCACCCGAAACTAGGAGCAAGCCCTGCCACCGGACTGCCCGGCCGCCCATTTATTCTCGAAACGCCCGTCGAAGAACCAGGCGACGACCGCCGAAATGTAGCCAGGTTGTGGGAACTCTCTGGCGAAGAAGGCCCGGCAGCCGAAAAGGGCTTTACCATGCTGACTTCGGCGCTCAAAAAAAAGCGCACCGCACACAGAAAAGAGGCGGCCAAAACCGCGAGGGTGCTCGCCAAAAGAAATTTGCTGAAAAAGAAAAAAGGATAAGGCGTGGCGGAGCAGACTCCACAATCGGGTTACGACCCGCAGAAGATCGAAGCCAAGTGGCAGAAGCGTTGGGAAGACGCGCGCGTCTTCGAAAGCGACGTCGACGACGCCAAGCCCAAATATTACACTCTGGAAATGCTGCCCTATCCCAGCGGGACGCTACACATGGGGCACATGCGCAATTACGCCATCGGCGACGTCGTCGCGCGTGTAAAACGCATGCGTGGATTCAACGTCATGCACCCGATGGGTTGGGACGCTTTCGGCCTGCCCGCGGAAAACGCCGCGATCAAAAACCATACTCACCCGCGCATCTGGACCAACCAGAACATCGAGGAATTTCAGAAGACGCTGCGCCGCTTCGGCTTCAGCTACGACTGGCGCCGTGAAATTTCCACCTGCGATCCGGAATATTACAAATGGAACCAGTGGTTTTTTCTACGCATGCTGGAAAAGGGCTTGGCGTATCGCAAAAAAAGCCGCGTCAACTGGTGTCCAAAGTGTTGCACGGTTCTTGCTAACGAACAGGTCGTCAACGGATATTGCTGGCGCCACGAAGATACGCTCGTCGAGACGCGCGAAATCGAGCAATGGTTTTTGCGCACGACCGCGTACGCCGAACAATTGCTTGATGATTTGAAGTTGCTCGAAGGCGGCTGGCCTGACCGCGTCATCACCATGCAGCGCAACTGGATCGGCAAGAGCGAAGGCGCACGCGTCAAGTTTGCCGTCGCGGACCTGCCCGGTGCAGACTCAATCGAAGTTTTCACCACACGCATTGACACCATTTACGGCGCCACGGCGCTGATCCTCGCTCCAACGCACCCGCTACTGCAAAAGCTACTGGACGATTCTCCGGTGCGGGACGAAGCTGGAAAAAAGCTCGCGCAAATAAAATCAATGTCGGTGAAGACCGAAGATTTGGCTACGGCAGAAAAAGAAGGATTTTTCACTGGACGTTATGGGCTAAATCCATTCAGCGGAGAAAAACTCCCGATCTGGGTAGGGAACTTCGTGCTGCTCGAATACGGAACCGGCGCTATTATGGCCGTTCCCGCCCACGACGAACGCGACTTCGAGTTTTGCAAAAAATATAATCTACCCATCCGCACGGTGGTAACTCCATCTGCCGCAACTATATCTATGTCCGCGGGTGCCCCAGACGCGGGGTTCGCGTCTGGGGCTTCGATGTCCACCGCACTACCCACTGAAGCATTCACGGACTATGGCGTAAACATCAACTCCGGCGAATTCTCCGGCCTGCCCACCGAACAAGCCAAAGAAAAAATGGCCGCCTTTGCTGAATCGAAAGGCTTCGGGAAAAAGGAAACTATCTTTCGTCTGAAAGACTGGGGAGTCTCCCGGCAAAGGTATTGGGGCACTCCTATCCCGGTGATTTATTGTCCGAACGACGGCGTGGTCCCAGTTCCTGACAACGATCTGCCGGTGGTGCTGCCCCCAAATCCAAATCTAACCGGTGAAGGTGAGTCGCCTCTCGCCACCACTCCCGAATTCGTAAATACCAGTTGTCCGAAATGCGGCGGTCCCGCGCGCCGCGAAACCGATACCATGGACACCTTCGTAGACTCCTCATGGTATTTCTATCGTTACTGCGATCCGCACAATTCGAACGCACCCTTCGATTCCGCGAAAGTGAAATACTGGTTCCCGATCGACCAATACATCGGCGGAATTACTCACGCGATTTTGCATCTGCTGTATTCGCGTTTCTGGTGCAAAGTGATGCGCGACCTCGGCCTGATCGATCACCGTGAACCCGCGGCGCGGCTCTTCACACAAGGAATGGTGCTCAAAGGCGGCACGGCCATGTCCAAGTCCAAAGGAAATGTCGTCGGCGCGCACGAAATGGCCGACAAATACGGCGCCGATACCGGCCGCCTCTACACTTTGTTTGCGGCGCCACCAGAAAAAGATCTCGAGTGGAGCGAAGAGAGCATCGACGGGGCATGGCGCTTCCTAAACCGCGTGTATCGTCTGATAGAACGCCACGCGAGCGCGGTCCGAAACGCAAGAGCTACGACAGTGCCGGTTTCATCTCCCTCCGCCAAAGAAAAACGCTTGCTGCGCAAAACGCATCAAACTCTGCAGCGGGTAACCTCCGATTTTGAAACGCGCTGGCACTTTAACTCGGCCATTGCGCTGATCATGGAGATGACCAACGAAATTTACGCTTGCGAGCCGCTCGAAGATGGCGTGCGCGAGGAAGTTCAGAAAGAAGTGCTGGAGCTGCTCACGCTAATGCTGGCTCCCATGACCCCGCACATCGCGGAAGAAATGTGGGAGATGCTCGGCCATTCGAACGGCCTGTGGACCAGCGCGTGGCCGATAGCTAACGCCGAACTTGCCAAGGACGACCAAGTCGAAGTGCCGGTGCAAGTAAAGGGTAAACTGCGCGGCAAGCTTAGCGTTCCAGTAGGAATCAGTCAGGACGAACTTGTAAAACTTGCCCTGGCCGAGCATTCGATTGCGCAGCACATTGACGGCAAGCGCATCGTCAAAATAGTTTATGTGCCTGACAAGTTGCTGAATTTCGTCGTTTCTTAGCTGTCCGTGCAGGGGTTCGGGCTTCCCTTCGCAAACCCTCAGTGACAGGGGTTCGGGGGGTTGTACTTACAAACCTCTAAGTGATCAGGAGAAAATCGCCGATGGCGGAAATCCAGGCCGGAACCAGAATGCACCAGGAAAGTACAAAACCAAAGTCCGAACTTGGCGGCATGGTCGTGCTCGATTTTGGCGGCCAGTATACCCAGCTGATTGCGCGCCGCGTTCGCGAACAACGCGTATTCAGCGCGATCTTGCCGTGCACTTCTCGCGTGGAGGAAATTCTTGATTACGAACCTGCGGGCATAGTGCTTTCCGGTGGTCCCAGCTCAGTATACGATGCGGACGCTCCAAAGTGCGATCCCGGCGTTTTATCTACCGGAGTTCCGGTCCTGGGCATCTGTTATGGTATGCATTGGATTACCAAGGTCCTCGGCGGGACGGTCGAACCTGCGGGACGTCGCGAGTACGGTCGCGCGGAATTTTCCGCCGCCGCCGGCTCCTGCGGCAAACTTTTTGAGGGCTTGCCCAGTACCTCGAAAATCTGGAACAGCCACGGTGATCACGTCCGCGCCCTTCCTCAAGGTTTTCGTTCCACTGGATTAACAGAGAACGCGATTGCCGCCATCGAGAATTCCGAAAAAGGGATTCACGCCGTGCAGTTCCATCCGGAAGTGAAGCATACCGAGCAGGGTACTGCGATTCTGCGAAACTTCCTCTTCACCGTATGCAAAGCTGAGCCTAAATGGAGCGGCGCGGCCTTTATCGAGGATACCGTCGAGGCGATTCGAAAGAAGGTCGGCAACAAGCAGGCCATTTGCGCCCTCAGCGGCGGCGTGGACTCGACAGTGGCTGCGGCGCTCGTCCATCGTGCCATGGGTGACCGGCTTACAAACATCTTCGTGAACAACGGCCTGCTGCGCAAAAACGAGTTCGAAGATACTCTCCAGATGTACCGAGAGCGACTCGGCCTGAACGTGATTGGCGTGGATGCCACGGAACGTTTCCTCTCTCAGCTCAAAGGCATTTCCGACCCCGAAGAAAAGCGCAAAAGGATCGGCAGGGAATTCATCGCGGTCTTTGCGGAAGAAGCCCAGCACCTGACCCGCGACGCTGGACAGGAGGCGATCGGCTTTCTCGTTCAGGGTACCCTCTACCCGGATGTCATTGAATCAGTGTCAGTTAAGGGCCCGTCCGCGACCATAAAGACTCATCACAATGTAGGTGGCCTGCCGATGAATATGCCTTTTGCGCTGATCGAACCGCTTCGCGATCTTTTCAAGGACGAAGTCAGGCGCATTGGCGGGGAACTCGGTTTACCGGATGAGATATTGATGAAACATCCGTTTCCAGGCCCAGGTTTAGCCGTACGGGTACTAGGTGAGGTAACGCCCCATCATTTGAGGTTGCTGCGCGAGGCGGATGCGGTGGTTCGGGAAGAGATCCGCAACTCGGGATTCTACGAAAAAACCTGGCAGGCGTTCGCCGTACTTCTGCCCGTGCGAAGCGTCGGAGTCATGGGCGACGGACGAACCTATGGCCTCACGGTGGCAGTGCGGGTAGTGAACAGCGACGATGCGATGACTGCGGATTGGACTCGGTTGCCCGCTGAGGTGCTCGAGCGGATCTCCACACGGATTGTGAACGAGGTGACGGGCGTGACGAGAGTGGTTTACGACATTACTTCGAAACCGCCAGGAACGATTGAGTGGGAGTGAGCGGGAATAAAAGGAAAAAGGCCGCAGTGCGACCTCGCGGCCTTCAGATAAGGCTAATACGAATGGTTTGTAAGACAAAAGCGAAAGAAGATTATCTGCCGGCGACCTTTTGCGCCATATACAGGATAAGCTTTCGATCGTCTTCGTCGGACTTGCTCAACAAGCGGCGAAGCTTGTTCAGGAACCGGGCATCTTTGCCTGCACTGCCCCAAGCGATGTCATCACCTGACTTTCGCTTCGGGAGATTCGGCAATTGAGGTGGTTCTTCGCCGTCGTAGAACAGTTGATAGAGAGGCACTTCGAGAGCACGAGCGAGTTTCTCGAGTGTTTCGATGGCCGGAACAGTATGGCCATTTTCAACACGCGAGATATAACAACGGAGTAACCCGGTTCGTTTCTCGATGTCGCCCTGGGAGAGTTTCTTTTCTTCGCGTAGTGCGCGAAGGCGGTCACCAATAATCATGCAGGCATTATTCCATATAGATAAGAACTGAAGCAAGCATAAACTGATAGTGGACCGCGTGAAACACTTGTTGCGGCCTACTCCCTGGGAAAACGAGACGAAAGAACAACGAAACCGGAAAACGATGCCACGCGTCACAAAGATTGAAGAAGATGAGCAGCGTCCTGGCGGTCAAACGCCTAACCTGGGCGTTAAACCTGCCGCAGGGGGCAGCGTCGATGAGCGGGCTATGGTCCGCCAGGCGCAGAAGGGCGATAAAGCGGCGTTTGAGACCCTGGTTCAACGCCATCAGCACCGAGTGTTTGCAGTGGCAAAGGGTATCTTAAAGCGCCAGGAGGACGTAGAAGACGTTGCTCAGCAGGTTTTCGTTAAGGCATATTTCTCGCTGAAGCGATTCGATCAGCGGGCAGCTTTTAGTACCTGGCTTTACAAAATTACTGTCAACGAGTGTTGGGACTTACTTAGAAAACGAAAAGCCCGGCCACTGGTTTATGAGTCGGATTTCAGCGAAGAGCAGTCCAGGCAGTACACGGCGACCGAGCGGGAAGCAACAAAAGGACCGGACACTGGCGACCGTATGGCGATGCGCGAACGGCTGGAGAGCATGCTCGGCCAATTGGATAAACGTGATCGCGCCATGTTGATCTTGAAAGAAGTGCAAGGTTTTTCGGTCGAAGAAATCGCGGATTCCATGGGTTTAAATGCCAACACTGTGAAGGTTCGGCTGTTTCGAGCGCGCAGGCGCATCGTCGACTACAGCCGGCGCGAAAAGAAGTAGTGGTTTTTTCTTGTAGAGCGGAGTGAGTGAGGAGGTGGACGATATGTGGCTGCTTACACGCGGATACAAACGTGAATGTGCGGATTTTCATGATGCGATCGAGCGAATTTCGAGTGTAAAGCGATCCTCAGACGTCATGGCGCTGAACAACGTGGCAAGGGACAGCATGGCGCCGGATACTATTGCGCTGGATGCGCTGCTGGCGCGATTGCCCGAAGGCGCGCGCAAACACGTAAACCATTGCGGCGATTGCCGAAGTGCCGCCCGCGAATTGTTGGAAGTTCGCGCAATGTTTCAACGCGAGGACAGCGGTGCGCAGCCGGGACCGTATTTCCTGGCTCGCGTAATGGCGGCCATCGCGGATCGAGAGCTGGAACTGGAAAAGAGCTCGCAGACTTGGGCAGCCGTGCCTCGACTGGCGTACCGGCTTTCCGTACTGGCCTCGCTCACGCTGCTGGTTGCTGGAGGCTGGCTCTATCAGCAGCCCCATCATGCGACCGTTGCTGGTGTTACGACCGCCCAGAGCAACGAAGGACTGGTGGATGGCGGCGGCACAATTCAGGACGACTTCCTGCTCAGCTCGGCGGAAAGGTAGCGATGACGGAACCCTCGATTCGACAGAAAGCTACGCTCTGGCTGGCAATCGTTTTCGTTTTGGGCGCTGCACTGGGCGGCGTGTTGGGCTATGCTTTCGCCCATCGTGGCTATGCCGCCGAGCCGGCCGTCTTGAGCGCTCAGGCAAGGCATGCGCAGAAAAGAGAGAAACTGACCCGGGCTGTAGGATTGAGTTCTGATCAGCAAAAACGGGTTGCGGACATTCTGGACCAGGCACAAGGTGAATACAAGGCACTCCACGCCACTATGGATCCACAGGTCGAAGCAGTACGGCAGAAGGCCCGGGACAAGATTCGGGCGGTGTTAAGTGACGATCAGAAACCGAAGTTTGAAGAATTCCTGCGCAAGCTTGACGACGAACGCAAGCATAATGAACAGTAGCTGTTACTGCGACAATTTCAATCGGTTCGATCGCAGTTAAACCCTAAAAGGGAATGTCTTCGTCGGAAATTTCCGGCCCGGAAACTCCTCCGCCACCGTGACCTGCGAAGTCATCCGCCGGCCCGGACTGATCGTGTTCTTCCGCGCGGCCTCCGCCCATTGCTCCTGCCCCGCCTCCCGCTCCGCCATCCCCGCGCCCGCCCAGCATGCGGAAATTCGTTGCGACGATTTCAAAACTGGTGCGCTTTTGTCCTTCCTTGTCCTGCCATTCGCGCGACTGAATTCTTCCTTCAATAAAAATGAGCGAGCCCTTCTTCAAATATTGCTGCGCGATTTCCGCCTGCTTGCCCCACACAACGATTTTGTGCCATTCCGTGCGCTTCTGCCGCTCGCCAGCCTTATCCTTGTACGTCTCGTCGGTGGCCACGGAAAAATTGGCCACTGCCTGGCCGCCGCTGGTGTAACGCGTCTCCGGATCGCGGCCCAGACGCCCGACCAGAATCACTTTATTCACTGACATGAGCACTCTCCCTGAATCGATGAAGATAACACGCGGAGAACAATAAGTGAAATTGAGGAAAGCGGTGGCCAATTCTGGCAACCAAGTTTTCGGCACAAGGCGCATTCTGCGCTTTGCGACTGCTGCAAATCCGGACACCTTTGGGAGCCAGGATTCAGTCAGGGGCGCCATCTCCGCAAACGATTAACGAGCGATTTGAGCCGTGGCACAAGCTTTCTTGTCGCGCTGACGTCCGAGCTCTGCGTACCGCTTTTCAGCAAATCTTGGGCTTGCGATCGCTCCATTGCCGGCAACGGAGCGAAAAGCTGTCTTTCATCAGAACCCATCTCTATTTCGAGACGATGACGGATGTAAGCGTCTGCATGATTCCTTGCGATTTGAATTGCTTGCGGAACCAGTGGCTGCAACTCTTCTGGGTAAGACGACGGGTCGATCAGGTCTAGATGAGGAATAATTCGTTGACGTACCAGCAGGCTCGGATTATTGACGAATTCCCGCAATAAAAGGCAGCGTTGGCGCATCCAGAGATCTGCAACCAATTTGACCGCTGCAGCGGAGTCCGGCCGCCGCCAGTAAGAATCGGGCACTCCTACCAGGCCCACGTGATATAAAGCCTGCACTGCGCCTGCCTTCTCCAGATCGGAACCGTTTTCGAACCACTGGAGCAAAGTTTCGTTCACGCGGCGCAGTCCAAAAGTTGCAACGCACGGTTGTACAAAGGCACGGTTCTTGCTGGGGTCGCGCTCGTAGACGGCCGCGCGCATCATCGGCTCGTAGAGAATCTCCGGAACTGTGCGCGGTTCCTTTAAAACGAATGCGACAAAGAACTTCCGTTCTTCCTGCTCGAGTGCATTTTTGAACCAAGTAATATCGTCTTGCGATGAGGGCGGCTAATACACACTGAAGTCGGCCACCAGGCTTTCTTCCGCGGACGCGAGTTTGTCTTCATATTCTTGGTCCTGTTGTTCATCGAACTCCGGAGACCAAACGGGGAGAGCTCGATATCGGGCGAAATACTCGTTCCAAGCAGTCATTTTTCAGCTTCTCAAGGTGATGTGCTTTAAACCCGCAAGCGTGGTTATTCAAATTGTTTTCGGAATGTGGCGAATTGTGACTGCAGATCGGCGATTTGCTTGCGCAGTTCGGCCACTTCGGCGACCAGGGATTCTATGCGCTCGGTGGAGGAAGCAGTTGCAGTGTCATCGTCGCGGGTTGCAGCTGTATGCGCAGCCGGAGCAGGTGCAACTGGCGGCGCGTCGCCCAGAAGATGTGCGTAGCGCGCCTCCTTCGTGCCCGGTTGCCGCGGCAGTACCGTCACCAGCGGCGGCTCGCGCTTTTCGAGCCGGCTTAGAGCGGAATGTAGGCTTTCGAGATCTTCGAAGGCGTGCATACGCGAAGCGCGAGTCCGCAGTTCACCTGGAGTTTGCGGGCCGCGCAGCAGCAATTCGCAAATGATGGCCACTTCCGGGCGGTAGAAATTAAAAGCATCCTGCAAGCGGTGCTCGAATTTGGTAACGCGGCTGTCAGTTGAGCTGACCGACCGCACCAGCGACTGATACTCAAGATGGTTAAGTGCTTTGCGGATTTCGCTCTCTTCCAAATGCATAACAGGATCGCGATTAGACTTTTGATTGCACGCGTTGGTGAGCGCGTTCAGTGACAGCGGATAATATTCTGGCGTGGTGATCTCTTTTTCGATCAACGCGCCGAGAACGCGAGCTTCAATGGATGTCAGCGTGACCTGCATGGTTTTGTCTTATCGAACCGGCTCTTTTAACGAGTGAAATGATAGCGGAAACGGATTGCGTCGCTCAAATCCTGGCCGCATTTGCCTGCGAGTCTGCGCGGCCTGTACGTGCGAACAAGGTGACCCTTTGGGGGAGTACTTTTTTCTCGCCGCTGGAGGCGAACAGCAGAACGTGGCGTAGTGGAAGTGCAAATATTCCAGAACTTGTTGCGTGGAATTTCTGACGAAGAAACCGGTTGCACGGTGGACAAAGGAGTTCCCATGAAAATTCCCTTGCGAACAGCTTCGAAGTGCATGTCGCTGGTGAAGTGCATGTCGATGACCAAGTGCGTGTCAATCGCGGCGTTAGTGTTGTTTGCCGCGGCGCAGGCGGCTGCTCAGGGTCCCGCCGGAGCAGGCGCGGCCGGGGCAGCGGGTGGCGGCTCATCATCCCATTCTTACAACCCGTTGAAATGGATCGGGAAGAAAGACGCGAAGCCAACCGGAGATTCTCCGGTTTCGAACGCAGAACTGGACCAGAAGCTCGAAACAAAATTGCGAGCGATGCAAGTGTTGAGCGCGGATACGACGCTGAAACAGGCCTGCGTCAATTTTCTGAAACGTGTGGACTGCCTGGTGGCATTGCACGCGAGTCACAACGTCGGGTTGAACTTCGAGTGCGTGAAATCGAATGTAACGGGCGTGCGCGTGGGAACGGACACTAGCTCTTGCCGTATGCCTGCGGGCGATAAGCCGCTGAGTTTGGCCAAGACGATCAAGCTATTGAAGCCAGATGCGGATGGCAAAAGCGCCGCAAAGGACGCGGAAAGCGTGGCCAAACAAGAACTTACAGCAGCTGGCGCGTAAAACGCGGGAATCATCCCACTGGCTTCTTCAGAATTCTTCTGAAGTGGCCGAATCTCTTTATTGCCATGAAGTGGCAAAAATCTGACCTACAGGCAATTCGACTTGCAGAAAATTGGAGTCGCAGAAAATTCGCGGTGAAAAATCAACCGGGAAGAGAACTATTGTGTTCTTTTTGTGGCGAAGAAGGACGCGCAGCGAGGATGGATCGGCTTAAGCGGCGGTAGCTGCGACGCCCAGCTCCTTTAGCCTGGCGCGGGCACGGCGTTCTTCTTCCGTGCCGGGATAGCGTTTCACCACTTCGCGCAGCTCCTTTACACCCGAAGACTTCTGTCCGAGTTCGATGAGCGCCATGCCCTTTTTAAGGCGCGCTGGAGCGAGTTTGAAACTTTTCGGATAGTTAGTCAGAACCTTTTCGTATTCGGCAACCGCCTGCGAATATTGCCGTTGCGAGTAAGCGATTTCACCGAGATAGAACTGCGCGTTGGAAGCTAGATCGGTGTCGCCGTAATACTTCAAGTAGTCCTGAAATTCGGAGCGGGCCAGATCGTATTTGCCGCTGGTAATATCCCGCAGACCGTTCGAGTACAGCGTATCCGCGTTGGGCGCGGGACTGGCGGAGGAGCTAGCAATCGGAGATCCCGTCGGCTGAGGCGACGAGCCTGTTGGAGCACTGGTCGGTACGGTGCCGCCCGGAGCTACCGCGCCGCCGGAGATTTTAGAGTCAATATTCTGTATCGTGCCCTGAAGATCCACGAGTTGTTGATTGAGCTTGCCGAGGCGAGATTTTATTTCTTCCAGATTGTCGGAAAGTCCCTGAACTTGCGTGGACATGGTGTCAAGACGCGCGCCAGAATTTGCTTGTACGTCCTGAACGGATTTTTGCAGCCCGCTCATAGTGCCATTGAGCTTGCCAACGGTATCGTTGGACTGCTCGATCAGGGTGCGCATCACGGTGTGGTCTTGCGTGACTTGCGTAGCGATATCCTTCTGCCCTTGCAGCAGGGAAGTGACGTCACGCTGCAGCTCAATGATTTCGCGGGCGACCGCTTCGGCAGGCCGGGGACCGATCAGGCTGCCGCATAGTGCGCCGACGAGAAGCGCGGCGCCAAAACCAGCGAGATTGCGAAAACGCATGAAGAACTCCTCCTCGGTGTCGAGCGAGCCATCTGGGCGGGCCAACCGACGGGCCAACTGGGTTTGGCCAAGATAGCGACGCAGAGCGCCACGTTAGGCTCTAACTCAACTTTAACCAGAGAGGAGCGTGGGGGCAAGAGGGTCGTGAATGGTGTGACCGGTAACTGCTGGTTCTTACCATCAAGCGGCGCAAAAATACTGCACGGGACCTTCGCATCTGGACAACGCCGGCGTTCTGATCGAGCGGCACGCGTGGCTTGATGTGGGGCTTGCCTGCGGCGTTTGCCACCGGGCTCGGCGCTTTCATGTACTTTTCTTATTCGACCTTGGAATAACTCTCCGGTTTGTCAAGTCCTCTCCTACTGTAAGGCGCTTCTTTTTCCGGCGGTGGACGAAGGAGAAAGCGCAACCCAATTTTACAGGTGGTGTAAATGAAAAGGCTTAAATGGCTTTTTCTCGCGGTCCTACCCGTGAGCGTCATGGCGATTGCTCTCGCCGGTGTTGCACAGCAGGCTCCAACTGAGGCGCCGGCCGGCTTTGACACACCGACACTCGCGCAAAACTCCGGCTCGAATAGCTTGAGCAACGGCATCGCCGAACCTCCAGGGGATAGCTATGCGCTAGACCAAACCAAGTTCGAACAAGACCACGACGCCAGCACCGGATTAGGCCCAGTATTTAATGCCAGGGCCTGCGCGGATTGTCACCAGAATCCCGTCAGCGGGGGATCGAGCCAGTTTACGGAGGTTCGCGCTGGCCATAACGACGCCACTGGCAACTTCGTCGCCGCGACGGTTACCATAAACTACGGCGCAAACACCATAGCCGACCGCTCCATCATCAATGACCGAGCGCTGATACCTCAGGCTCAGGAGCATATACCCGATACCGAAAACATTCGGGCTTTACGCGCGGCTCTCAACACTTTGGGGGATGGATTTGTCGAGGCGGTTAACGACAGCACTCTGCAAGCGATCGCGCAGCACCAAATCGACGTTAGTGGAGGTCGAATCCATGGCGAAGCCGTCGAAGTTCCAGTGCTGGAATCGCCCGGACAATCGCGTATTGGCCGCTTTGGCTGGAAGGATCAGCACAGTAGCTTGCTGTCCTTCATCGGCGACGCTTATCTCAATGAAATGGGAGTGACAAACCGCCTGCGTCCCAAAGATGTGACCGCCGTCGGCAAAATCACTGCCGATCCAGAGGACACTCCGGATAATCTCGGCTTGGCGGACATCGACCACTTCGCGCAGTTCGTCCGCGGCACCAGGGTTCCGCCGCGCGACCCGATAATTTCTGCAACCGCAGCCGCGCAACAAGGCCAAAGCCTGTTCGAGAAGATTGGGTGCGCCACGTGCCACGTCAGCACCATGGTCACGGCACCTGTGGGGACCCTAATCGACGGCGGAGCGTTTGCCGTGCCAGACGCTTTAGGGAATAAGATCATCCATCCCTATGGTGACTTCTTGCTGCACGACATCGGAACCGGCGATGGCATCGTGCAAAATCCGCCGCAGGACACCGCCAACAAATTGCGTACTGTACCGCTGTGGGGACTCCGCATGCACCCGCGGCATATGCACGATCTCCAGTCCTTGACGCTGGAAGACGCCATCGAACGCCACCGTGGCGAGGCCGAACAGGAAAGGAATCGCTTCCGCGGACTTAGCCCCACAGAGAAACAAGCACTGATCGCCTTCTTGAATTCATTGTAGAAGGCCTTCGGTCAGCAGTACTTTTCACGCGCCGCAGAAAAGGGAGGAGAACCTAGTTCTCCCCCTCTGTCGTGCAATTCCTAGAGTGTGTGGGTGGCATCGCGCACAACCCACGCGATAGCTGCAGGCAGAAGTTGCTGTGCTACCGAAGCGTATTTACTTGGCCATTACGAAATGGCCGCGGCGATTTTGCTGCCAGCAGGATTCGTTGCTCTCCATGCAGAATGGCTTTTCCTTGCCGTAGCTGACGGTGCTGATGCGATCGGCGCCGATGCCCAGCGAGACCATGTATTGTTTGACGGCGGCGGCACGGCGATCGCCGAGTGCCAGGTTATATTCCGTCGAACCTCGTTCATCGCAGTGACCTTCGACCACGACCTTGATCTGCGGATACTTGCGGAGGAAATCAGCGCTCTTGCTCAAAGCAACGCGAGCGTCGGAACGAATGTCGGCTTTGTCCAGGTCGAAATAGGCGTCCTGGATTTCGCGCAGGAACATTTTTTCCAGCGTATCCATGTCTGTGGAGGCTGGAGGTTCGGTGGGCGGCTGCGCGACGGTAATGCGAACGGTGGAATCCGCGGATCCGCCCGGCCCGCTGGCGGTAATGGTGTAAGTAACTGAATCTGACGGGGAGACCCTGGTCGAGCCTTCGGGAGCCACAGCGCCGACTTCGGGCGCAATGGTCAATTGCGTCGCGTTCGTGGAGGACCAGTGCAGCGTCGAGGTTTCGCCTTTGTTGATGGAGGTGGGGTCGGCGGTCAGCGTGACGGTGGGAGTCGCTGGCGCAGCCGTGGGCGGTGGCGGCGTTCCGCTGATGACAGGCTTCTTGCTGCAGCCCGAGGCAAGAAAGGCTGCGGCGAAGGCAATCATGACACAAGTGCGGTAAAACGGTCGGGCAACCTCAGTCATGCTAAGTTCCTCCTCAACAAAATGAATTCCCAGTGGATTGTTCGTCGAGCCTGATTATATTACCACTAACTGAACCATGGATGAAATGTCGTATCACGATATATTTTCTATCGTGTATGTTTTGCAGCAACCATCACTGGCGCTTAGCGTTGCGACCAGTTGGGTGATTCGTTGTGGCCTGCGGTGGTTAGCTGCCGAGCCTGAGTTCCGTCGGCCAGCATGGTCCAGATCTGCCGGGTGCCGGAACGCGTAGATTCAAAAACGAGGTGCCGCCCATCGGGCGCCCAGCTGGGACGCTCGTTGCGTCCCGCGTCGCGCGTCAATTCGATAATTTGCCGGCTGGCAACTTCCATGATGTAGATGTCGTAATTATTGTTGGGCCTGCGCCAACTGAAAGCGAGAAGCTGGCCGTTGGGGGCCCCCGTCGGAATTCATCAGGTAAAGCTTTGGCACGCCGCTGCGGTCGCTGACAAAAGCGATCGACTGGCCGGTCTTGGGATTCCACACTGGCGAAGTGCTGGCGCCATTCGCGAAAGTAAGGCGTTTGAGGCCGCCGCCACTGGCGTTTACTGCGTACAGCTCGGGAGTGCCGCCCATGGATGAAGAAAAGACGAGTTGCGAGCCGTCAGGTGACCACGCGGGCGCGCTGTTGGTTCCCTTGAAGTGCGGGAAGCTGATGACTTTCCCCGCATCCACCGAGTACATGCAGATTTGTGGACTGGCGGGACCGCTGGTACCTTTTGCGTAGCAGGTGAAGGCGATGCGTGAAGAATCCGGCGCCCACCGGGGAGTCAGCGAGATCGAGCGAAGGGAAGTGAGCGGATGCTGGTTGGCGCCATCGTAATCCATGGCCCAGATTTCCTTCGTTCCGGTGCGGGAGCTGACAAACGCGATCTGTGTCGATGAAATGCCCGGCAGCCCGCCGGATAGCCGCATGATGATTTCGTCGGCGAATTGATGAGCGAACTTGCGGACTTGCGCGTCGGTCGGCGCGCCGCGATAGATTTTTGCAATGACCGCTTGCGACGTTGGATTGCTCACATCGTAAAACCAGGCTTGTATCTCGACATCGCTGGGGCTTTCAGAAACATTGCCAAACGCCACGAAGTGAGCGTTCACAGGGGAATCGGACCAGGCGACGAAGCGAAGTTCGGAGGGAACGCTGGGCTGCGATTGCGGATAGAAGCTGGGACTGACTACATCGAGAATGCCGCTGAATCCCAGGTCGTCGCGCACCACTTGCGAAAAGAGTGTCGAGTGAGGTTTCGCGGAGTCGGCGCGCGGCGCGAAATCAGCCACGGCGACGCGCGGTTTCTCCACGCCAAGGCCTGTGCCGGTGCGGAACCAATCCTGCTGTTGCGCCTGCGCGGTACTTGCAGCCGCGAAGAGGCAAACGAATAGAAGTGCACGCAAACTACTGCATCGCAGGCGCAGAAACACTATTTCCTCCGTGGAGCTTAGGCTTGGATGGCTGGGTGGGCGTTGCGTGTGTCATCTTGTCATACTCAGGTCAAAATCGAAAATCACTCTGACGCTCGAGCCGGAATAGTCCGGGGGCAGTGCCGGCATTGGGTTCGACGACATGATCGCGCGAAGACCGGAATTGTCCATGGAGAGATTTCCGCTAGCTTGCGAGATCTGAACGTCTTTCACAGTGCCATCTTTTGAGATCGTGAACTCAACCACAGCGTGCGCGGTGTGCGCAGCGCGAACACCGGGATCGATTGTATTCTGCAACCAGTTGCTCTGAATACGGCGCTTCACGGATTCGATATACCAACCATAACGGGACGCGAAGTCGCCGCCACCTTCGGACTTGATGGCAAGACCCGGCGTACTGGACGAGCCAGGATTGGCGCCTGCGCCGGTAGTGATGTTGGGCGAGCCCAGATTCTTGCCGGGGACGGCGTTCTCCGGATTGGGGATCTTCGGTTCGAACGCTTTGTTTGGGCGCGGCGGAGGCGGAGGTTTCTTGTTGGGCTTTTCCAGCGTCTTGAAATCGGGCACGTTCTTCAGGTCTGGAGGAACGACTTCTTCTTTTTTGGGCTGTGGCGGCTCGGGTTTGACGTCGTTTTTCCAAAGGCTCTTGGAGGGATCCACGACATTACTCTCGTTCACCGACGGAATTTTGGGCATCGGCACGCCGGAATTCCCGACGAGCGTCACTTTAGTGCTGTCATTTCCGCCGCCCGGGCCAGCCCAGCGATTGCCCTCCCAGTGGAAGTACGCGGAGAGAGCCAACAGCAGGATCAATGCGGCGTGAAGAATCCCTGAAACCGTAAGATACGGTTTGAAACTGAGCTGCTGCGAATTGGCGACTGCCGTGTACATGCTCTACGGTGTGCGACTGCGTTCCGTCAGCGGCTGAGTGACGATGCTGATGTTGTTGATGCCCGACTGACGGAGTGTGTCGATTATGGAAGCGAAAATGCCAAAGGGAACTGTCTCATCGCAGCGAAGATAAACCGCGTCCTGCGGCTTTTTTAGCTGCGACTGAACCTTGCTGCCCAGCTGATGAATGTTGATAGGGTCGTTGCCGAGGTACACCCTCTGAGCCTTATCGATGGTGATCACCAAACGCTGCTCAGTGATTTCCTGCACCGTTTTTGTCTTCGGAACGTCCACTTCGATGCCCGACTGCAGAATCGGCGCGGTGATCATGAAAATGATGAGCAACACGAGCACGACGTCAATGAACGGGATCATATTGATCTCGGAAAGCGTCGATTGAGTTGATTTCGAGATTTGCATATGTTTTTCGACGGCGCGTTGCAGCGGCCGCGGACCTAGGTGAAAGTCTTTTCGATCTGCGCAGTGACCTCTAGCGCAAAAGTGTCCAGGCGTTGGCCCAGCGCGCGGATATCACCCACGAAGTTATTATAAAAAATTACCGCGGGGATGGCGGTAAAAAGTCCAGCCGCGGTGGTAACCAGTGCCTCAGAAATGCCCGGTGCTACCGCGCGCAAGCTGGCGGAGCCAGCAGCTCCAAGGCCGGAGAAGGCGTCAATGATGCCCCAAACGGTGCCGAAAAGGCCGATGAATGGAGTAACCGAGCCGGTGGTGGCCAGCCAGGTCATGCCTTTTTCCACCCGGCGAATTTCTTCCGCGGAAGCAAGCTGCATGCTGACCGTGACGGCGCTCACGCTTTTAAGCGCCGGGGGATGCGGGTTGCCGGGAGCAGAGCCAACCTGGCTTTGCAGTTCGCGATAACCGGCCGCATAAACATTGGCGAACGGAGATCCCGCGGTGGCCAGTGCTTGCGGATTGGCTACGCCGCGCGTGGCGCGAAAAATGCGCAGAAACTGGTCGCTTTGCTGGCGGATGCGGCCGAACAAGCTGAGTTTTTGCAGAATCATTCCCCAAGACACAACGGAAAATAACAGCAGCAATCCTAAAACGCCGCGCGCCACCCAACCCGTCTGTTCCAGTATGCTGCCGAGATCAGCGGCAAACGCCGCAATCAGGAAAAAAGAAATGTTAGCTCCTCAGTTTGAGTAAATTTGCTGGACCTTAGCAACCTAGCACACGAGGAAAGCGGAAGCAACGAATGGTGCAGGACCACTCGTACAAGAAGATAGCGGTGGTTTGTGCGTTTCCGTGACTCAGGCGAGTGTTCGCGACTAGTGGTTGCAACGGAATGCGGCTAATCGAATCCGCGCCTCAGCGGGTAATCAACGATGATGGCTCGGCCATTAGTGCGAGCTTTGACCGAATGACGAACATCAGCCGGCACGATTGCCACTAAGCCCGGCCGGACAATTTGCGATTGCCCGTCTATTGTCACCTCGAGTTCACCTTCGATCACCTCATAGACTTCTTCCTGGGAGTGCGAGTGCTCATGGATGGAAGCGCCACACACGAAGTCATAGTGCGCGAATGTCATGCTATGCGAGTGGAAATAGCGTCCGTGCCATCCCGGCAGACGTTCAACAACATTGAGTTTGGTGGTGTCAACAAACGGCATAATGCCTCCCCGCGCCTCCAAGTTAGCCCAAACGCGCTATCGCGCGGAAGTCCTCGCTGAGCCTACGCTGCTGACAGATATGATAAAGTCGTGAAGATGAGTCGAATTATTGACATTCGCATAGAGGCGCTGGCGAATCCAACCGCGAGCGTTACGGAAGCGCCTGCTGTGATCGCACACTCGTCTGCGAGCGTGCACGGAACGTTCTTCCTCGAAACTTTCGGCTGCCAGATGAACGAGCATGACTCGGAGAAGGTGGCCGGGCTGTTGCTGGCACGCGGCTATCAGCAGGTGGGAACACCGGAAGCCGCTGGCCTGATTTTGTACAACACCTGCAGCATCCGGGAAAAAGCTGCGCAAAAAGTTTTTTCGCGCCTGGGCGAGTATCGCGGATTGAAAGGCGAAGGCAAGAAGATTGGCTTGCTGGGCTGCGTGGCGCAGCAAGAGGGCGAAGATATTTTTTCGCGGGCACCGTGGGTGAGCCTGGTGTGTGGCTCTGCGAGTTATCGCAAGTTGCCGGAATTGCTGGCGAAAGTGGAAGCGGGTGAGCAGCGCGTCGCGGGGCTCGATAACGACACCGACGAAACGTTCGAGACTGAGATAACCCGGCGCGACAATCCCTGGCGTGCTTATCTGACCATCATCGAGGGCTGCGACAAGGCGTGCGCTTACTGCGTGGTGCCGTTCACGCGCGGACCCGAGCGCAGCCGCGATAGCGGTCGCATCCTGGTCGAACTCAAGCAACTCGCCGATTTCGGCTATAGCGAAGTGCAATTTCTGGGACAGACCGTCAATTCTTACGCCGACCCTTCCCCGCGCAAAATGCGTTTTAGCGAATTGCTGATCGAAGCCGCCCAGGTGCCAGGGATTCGCCGTGTGCGATTTACGACTTCTCATCCGCGGGATTTTACGCTGGACATAATTGCAGCAATGAATTCGAATGCGGCGATTTGCAACCACGTGCACTTGCCGGTGCAGTCTGGATCAACTCGGGTGTTGCGCGCGATGCAGCGGACCTATAGCCGCGATGAGTACCTGGAAAAAATTGCCATGATTCGATGTGCCAAGCGGCGGACGGCGATTACCACTGACGTGATTGTCGGATTTCCGGGTGAGACGAATGGCGATTTCGACGAAACCTTGTCATTGCTTGACGAGGTCAAATACGACGGCGTTTTTTCGTTCAAGTATTCGCCGAGGCCGAATACGTCAGCTTCGACCATGCCGGACGCGATTCCGGAAGAGGAAAAGAGCCGCCGCCTGGCATTACTTCAGGAAAAGCAACGAGTGATTCAATCTGAGACGCTGCAATCGCTGGTCGGCGAAGTTTACGAAGTACACGTAGACGGCAAATCGAAGAAAGAAAACTCCTGGTACGGGCATAGCTCCTGCAACCGGGTGGTCAGCCTGACGTCCCCGGCGCCCGATTTACTGGGGCGGTACGTCAAAGCCCGTGTGACCGGATGCACGGCAAACAGCCTGGTGGGAGAACAAATTCCCATAAGCTAAAAATGCGTATTGTGTATCGCACGACTGGATGATAGAAGTGCTGCGAGAGGTAGTGCGGAGGGCGCGATGGAAATGGAAATGAAGATTCGTGGCCTGATGATGGACCCTGTCACCAATATGCCGATTGTGGTCCTCAAGGATGTGCAAGGGAATGCCATCCTGCCGATCTGGGTTGGCGTGTACGAAGCCAACGCCATCGCCCTGGAAATTGAAAAAGTACAGACGCCGCGCCCGATGACCCACGACCTCCTGAAAAATGTCTTTTTGGGCCTGGATGTTCGCGTGGACAAGATCGTGGTCAACGAACTGAAAGACGACACCTTTTACGCGCTGATCTGGGTAGAGCGCGAAGGGCAGATGATGACCATTGATTCGCGCCCCAGTGATGCGCTGGCGTTGGCCTTGCGCATGGATTGCCCAATTTTCGTCGACGAACAGGTCTTAAAGAATTCGAAAGTGTCGACGGCGCTCACCGAACGCACCACCAACGAACAATTACGCAACTGGCTCGAAGGCCTCTCCGACGAAGATCTCGGCCGCTACAAAATGTAGCCAAGCCCCCGCGGCTCCTCCTCATTACTTTCTGCTCCGGTCTCCTCTGACTCGCTGCGCCCTCTGTGCACTCTGCGTTAAATCCCCATGCTATTTGGATAGGGCATCAGCGCATCGCAAGGTCACGCAGGCGCGCGTACCAATCGATGCACCGTTCTTCGCCACACCACAAGCAAGACGATCCCGATCAGAATGAGCGCCAAGCTTAGGCCGACCCAGAGGCCCAGCGCGCCCCACCCGCGACGAAAACATAGCCACGCGCCCAGCGGCAGGCCGATGATCCAATACGCGATGAAATGGCACAGCATCGGCGTGCGAGTATCACCCGCGCCGCGCAGGGCGCCTGTGGCTACAGACTGAATTCCGTCGAAGAGCTGAAAAGCAGCACCGGCGGCGAGCAGAATTGTGGCGTTGCGAATGACCACTTCGTCTGTGGTGTAGATACGCGCGATCCATCGCGGCGCTGCCAGCAGCACTACGCCGGCTAGCGTCATAAACGTTGCACCTATAAAAATTGCGGTGCCTCCCGCGTGGCTTGCGGCACGCGGATCACGCCTTCCTAGAGCCTGACCAACACGCACCGCGGCCGCGGAAGAAATGCCCAGCGGCACCATGTAGGTGAACGCGACCGTGTTGAGTGCGATTTGATGTGTGGCCAGCGGCACCGCGCCGAGTCGAGCAATCAGCGCCGTGACCGCTGCGAATACCCCGCTTTCCAAAGTAAATTGCAGCGCTGCTGGCATGCCGAGTGCGATGAGCTGCTTGATGCGGCTAAGGTCAATATCCACCGGCGTCTTCAGCAAGTCAGTGCGATGCTTGCGGTCGTACCAGAATAAATATCCGATCAAAACCGCCGCCATGTACACGCGAGCGATCGCGGTAGACCATCCGGAACCCACCGTGCCCATCGGGCGGAAACCCCATTTGCCGTAGATCAGAACCCAGTTGCCAAGTGCGTTGATGATGTTTGCCGTTACCAAAGCGAAAGCCACCGGACGCACCATGCTCATGGCCTGCAGGCACCGTCGCACCGCGAAGTACAACAAAAGAGGGAACAGGCCTACGGTGAGCGCGTTGGTGTAAGGAATCGTTTCCGATGTTACGGCTGGGTCCACGTGGATTGCTCGCAAGAAGTGCGGCATCAGCCAGATCGGTGCGGACAGTAACGGCGTCAACGCCACGCTGAGGTACACCCCGTTGATGAGTGAACGATGGCAATCCTCGCGCTTGCCGGCGCCAAAGGCTTGCGCGACGAGCGTGTCCAGCCCGAGCAGAAGGCCTTCGCCAAAGAGTGCCAAGACCATGAACACTGCGGAACCGAGGCTCACCGCGCCCATGGCAACGGCGCTGTTCGGCAGGCGCCCGACCATCATAGTGTCCACGACGGCCATGCTCATCCAGCCGAGTTCGGCGAGCACCAGTGGGATGGCCAGACGCAGGGTTGGGCCCACCTCTGCCCGGAATATTTGTGTGCGTGAGGTCACAAGTTTTGTTGTCCCAGCAGTTTATGGGTTGCTGTCCGCAGGAGCAAACTGCGGCACTGCAAAGGATGGTCGCGCTCTTAGTCCTTTCCTCTGAAGCGCTTACGCGATCCCTTCCGGTCCGAACTGTTATCGTGTAAGTTAAGTTTTGTAACATCCGTGTTAAAATAACCCGGGAAAATCGCTCGACACGTTTCCCTTCGACGTCTCCTCTGCGCTCTCTGTGCACGCTACGTTAAAATCCCCATCTTCCTTCGTCACGGCGTCCTCACGAATACGCCGCGCGACGTATCTCCTTTACATCCAATACTCACAGAAACCCGCAAATTTAAGTTCATTAGAATGAATACTTACAAGAACAGCATCGTTTAAGTCTTTTAAAATAAATACTTACGAAAAAGGGGGGTAGCTACTAGCGTAAAGGCAATCTTGCATTGCCGTGTCTGCGCGCCTGTTGCCCAACAAGGCCAACTCAGCCGAGAAGCTGCGCGAAGAACCCGCTCGCGATCAGGTCAAACACGACGTTGATGTCCGGAGCTAGTGCGCGATCTTCGGTGACTTTCACGGAAACTGCGCGGATGGAGTCGTAGGCTTGTTTGGCGAGAGTGCCGGTTTGCAGCGGCGCAAGCAGGTCAATCCCTTGGCAGGCGCAGAGCAGTTCGATGCTCAGGATGTGCTGCAAATTGCGCAGCATCCGTTCCAGGCGCCGCGCGCCGCTCATTCCCATCGAGACGTAGTCTTCCTGATTGCCGCTGGTGGAAATGGAATCGACCGAGTGCGGCGTGGCCAATGCTTTATTTTCGCTTGCCAAAGCTGCCGCAGTGACTTGCGCGATCATGAATCCGGAATTTAGCCCGGGCTCTGGAGTGAGAAACGCCGGCAACAAACTGGTGAGCGGATTGGTCATTTGCTCGATGCGCCGTTCGGAGATTCCTCCCAGCGTGGCGATGGCGATGGCGACTTGATCCGCGGCCATGGCCAGCGGCTGGCCGTGAAAATTTCCACCGCTGATGATGTCGCCTTCGCCTTTTTCGTTTACGAAAACCAGCGGATTGTCGGTGGCGCTGTTCAGTTCGACCAGCGCCATTTCGCGCGCCTGCGAAAGGGAATCGCGCACAGCGCCGTGAACTTGCGGAGTGCAGCGCAGGCTATAGGCGTCTTGTACGCGCGTATCTTTTTCCGCCGCGCGGTGCGATTCGCGGATTTCGCTGCCTTCGTTCAGATGCGCCAGGTTTCTGGCGGTACGTGCCGCCCCGGGATACGCGCGAGCATGCATAATGCGCGAATCAAATGCCCCTGGGCTGCCACGCAGCGCGTCGAGAGAAAGTGCCGCTGCGACGTCGGCAGTATCTGCAAGGGCGTCCGCGTCGCGCAGGGCCAGGCTCAGGAGGGCAAGCATGCCTTGCGTGCCATTCAGGAGGGATAGGCCCTCCTTTGCGTCGAGCTGCACTGGCGTGATTTTTGCGCGCTTAAGGGCATCGCCCCCCGGCAGAATTTCGCCGTGAAATTCGGCGTGGCCCTCGCCGATGACTACTTGCGCCAAATGCGCAAGCGGCGCGAGGTCGCCGGAAGCGCCGACGGAACCTTGCGAGGGAATTACAGGATGGACTTTTGCGTTGAGCATCGCGCAAAGAGTTTCTACCGTCGCCGGCTTGACGCCGCTGAGGCCTTTCGCCAGAGCGTTGGCCCGGAGAAGCATCATCGAGCGCGTTTCGGATTTACTGAGCGGTTCGCCGACGCCGCAACAGTGCGAGCGGACCAGATTCACTTGTAATTGGCGAACTTGCTCCGTGGAAATGCGGACGCTGGCCAGTTTGCCGAATCCGGTGTTGATGCCGTAAGCGGTCTTGCCGGAAGCAACGAGTTTGTCTACCACGTTGCGCGATGCCTGCATTTTTTGGGATGCAACCGTGGCAAGTGAAACTTTCGCGCCATCAAACGCGACTTCGTAAACCTGATCGAAGGTGAGGTCGTTTCCGTTCAGTTCGACCGTCGTTTTGGTGGATGTCATGCCAGTTCGCTCGGAACGGGCGCTACGTTGGAGAGCGCGCGGAACTTGTCTTGATATTTTTGCGGCAACTGTTTTGGTTTTCCGTCCTTGCCGCAAATCACGTGAGTGGTCGCTCCGGTAGCGAGGATGCGATCGTCAGAATCACGCAAAAGTTCGTAGGAGTATCTCACGATACGATTGCCGGCCTCCGAAATGCGTGTGCGCACGCGAAGCAATTCGTCGTAACGCGCGGGAGAAAGATACCTGCAACTAGCTTCGGCAACCACGATGAAGCAATCGTCTTCGGTTTCCATGAGCTTGTATTCGAAACCGAGCGCGCGCATCAGCTCGACACGGCCGACTTCAAACCAGATCAGGTAGTTGGCGTGATAGACCACGCCCATCTGATCGGTTTCGGCGTAACGAACACGCACTGTTGCATCGTGAAATTCCATAGAGGCTCCTAGCCGTTTCAGTCTACAGAAGGAGAAGAGGGGATTGCCACAGAGTCACAGAGCGCACAGAGCGAAGGAGAAGAGAGATTCCTCGCTGCACTCGGAATGACATTATTCGCAGTAGGCGAATTTGCTGCGGCAAGTCTACTCGTCTTTCCAGACCGGTTTGCGTTTTTCCAGGAATGACGCGACGCCTTCCTTGAAGTCGCCGGTGCAGCGGATGCGCGCATTTTCGAGTACGGCGCGTTCCAGATCGGCGTCCACGCCAGCGGCTTCCGCGCTGACCAGCAGGCGCTTCGCGCGGGTCAGGCTACCGGGGCTGACGTCAATCAAGTATTCGGCTAACGCCTCTGCGCGTGACAAAAGTTTATCCGGTTCGACGATTTCGGTCACGAGGCCCAGTTGTTGCGCCTCTTTGGCGTCGATCTTGCGGCCGGTCAGGAGGAGATCGCGCGCGCGCTTGTCGCCGATCTGGCGGGTGAGAAATACCGACACAATAGCAGGCAGGAAGCCGATTCGAACTTCGGTATAGCCGAATTGCGCTTCCGGAACGGACAGAGTGAAGTCGCAGAGGGTGGCAATCCCACATCCGCCGGCCAGCGCGTGACCGTTCACAGCGGCGATGATCGGCCGGGGAAAACTCCAGATGCGACGAAAGAGTTTGGCCATACGCCGGGAGTCGTCCTGGTTTTCTTGCGCGGATTGCCGAGCAATCGCGGAGAGCATTTCCAGATCCATGCCAGAACAGAATACCGAACCCGCCGCGGCCAAAATCACGACGCGCATTCTCTTTTTTTCGATTTCGTCGAGAGCGCTTTGCAGCTCGGCAATCATCGGCGGGTTGATGGCGTTGCGCTTGTCCGGGCGATTTAGAGTGATCGTTGCGCGTTCTTTGTTGTAATCGAGAAGAAGTGTTGAATACATTTTGTTTTGCGCCTCCTTTGCTGCAACTGCCTTGCTTGCAAGCGGGCTTACTTGCATTCTTTCTTAACTCGCGACTCTAACTCGCGATTGGGGCGTGGGCGTATTTGCTACGAATTTCGTTGGTCATCGCGAGAATTTTGGTCAGACGCGATGCCTCGATGCCAGTGTCGCCGCCAGCTTTCTTTACCGCAACCAAAATATCTTCAGTGCGAATGTTGCCGACGAGTTCGTCGCCTGCGAACGGACAGCCGCCAAGTCCGGTCAGGGCTCCATCGAGGCGGCGGCAGCCTGCCTGGTAGGCGGCGAGAATCTTTGCTTCGGCGTTTTCGGGGCGGCTGTGCAAATGAGCGCCGAGCTCGACGCCGGCGACGTGTTCGTATGCTCGTTTGAAAACGTCGGCGACGATTTCTGGAGTGGCGTTGCCTGCGGTGTCGGCGAGCGAAACGGTTTTGATGCGAATGTCTTTCAGCCACTCGAGAGTTTCTTCGACGAGTTCGGGGCCCCAGGGTTCGTCGTAGGGATTTCCGAAGGCCATAGAAATGTAGATAACGAGTCCGCGTCCTGCGGCTTTGGTTTCTTTGTGGAGCATTTCGACGAGAGCGCGGGATTCGCCGCGCGACATGTTGGCGTTGGCGCGGCGGAAATACGCGGAGATGGAATATGGATAGCCGATTGTGGTGACGCCGGGAGTAGCTAGTGCACGTTCCAATCCTTTCTCATTCACAACTATGCCGATGATTTCGGGCGGCTCAGTGCCTTCGGGCAGGGAAGCGCGGAATTTTTCCATTACTTCTTCGGAATCGGCCATTTGCTTCACGTGCTTGGGCGAGACAAAACTTACGGCGTCAATGTGCTTGAATCCGGCGAGGACGAGATCCTTCAAGTACTCAGCCTTGTAGTCCGCAGGAATGATGTCCGACAGGCCCTGCCAGGCGTCGCGCGGGCATTCGATCACTTTGACTTCACTGTCCAAGTTGCCTCTTTCTTGTAATGAAATCACGGGTGATCGCGAGTGGTAACAACACGGCGGAAACGAGGCCGACGACGAATAAAATTAGACTCACTATCAGAAGAATGGAATCAGCGGTGTGTGCCACGCGCCCGCGCGCTTGACTGAACAAAGAATCGGAAACTCTAGAGGCTATGCCTAGGCTCACCAGCAGAAGAAAAACTCCGAACATGCAGGCCAGCGTTCGGTACCGAGGGCGACGGGTGGACTGCGTAATCATGTCTGAAGAACTCCGGTTTTGAATTCTTTTAGCTCGGAGTTGAGGGCGGCGGCTTCGAGGGCCCAGATCAGCGCGTCGCGGGTTTGCGCGGGATCGATGATGGCGTCGACCCAGAGGCGGGCGGCGGCGTAACGTGGGTCGGATTGGTGTTCGTAGGTGGCGCGAACGGATTCGACCAATTCTTTTTTTGCTTTTTCGTCGACCTTTTTGCCTTCGCGTTCCAGTTGTTTGAGTTTGATTTCAGCTAGCGTGCTGGCTGCGGCGTCGCCGCTCATTACTGCGTAACGCGCCGTGGGCCAGGCGAAAATGAAACGTGGGTCGTAGGCTTTGCCGCACATGGCGTAGTGTCCCGCACCGAAACTTCCGCCGCAGATTACGGAAATTTTTGGGACTACGCTGTTGGAAACGGCGTTCACCATTTTTGCGCCGGCGCGGATAATGCCAGACCATTCGGCGTCTTTGCCAACCATGAAACCGTTGACGTCATGTAGAAAAATTAGCGGGATGCGATTCTGATTGCAATCGAGGATGAAGCGGGCGGCTTTTTCGGCGGATTCGGTGTAGATGACGCCGCCGAACTCGATGCGCTTTTGATCGGAGCCGGGTGCAGTGGTTTGCACATGTTTTTTCTGGTTGGCGACAATGCCGACGGCCCAACCGCCGATGCGGGCGTAACCGCAGAGGAGCGTCTCGCCATATTCGGCGCGGTATTCTTCGAATTCGCTGGCGTCCACGATGCGGGCGATGATGTCGCGCATGTCGTATTGCTTGGCGGCATTGCTGGAGAAGATGCCATAGATTTCTTCGGCGGAGAAGAGCGGTTCGCGTGACGAGGAGTGGCTGAAGATTGGCGGGTCTGGCGCGCCCATTTTATCTACCAGTGCACGGATCCGCGCGAGGCAGGATTCGTCTTCGGGTTCGCGAAAGTCAACGGTGCCGCTGATTTGCGAATGCATTTTCGCGCCGCCTAGTGCCTCAGCGGAAGTTTTTTGGCCGATGGCGGCTTGGACTAGTGCGGGGCCGGCTAGGAATAAGCCGGAGCCTTCGGTCATTAAAATGTGATCGCACATTACTGGAAGATACGCGCCGCCGGCTACGCACATGCCCATGATGGCCGTGAGTTGCGGAATGCCCATAGCGGACATGACAGCATTGTTGCGGAAGACGCGGCCGAAATCGTCGGTATCGGGGAAGACATCTTCCTGGAGCGGAAGAAAAATGCCGGCGGAATCCACCAAGTAGATTGTCGGAAGCTTGTTTTCGATAGCAATATTTTGCGCGCGGATCACTTTCTTGGCGGTCATCGGAAAAAATGCGCCGGCTTTTACCGTGGCATCGTTGGCGACGAGCATGAACAGACGGCCACAGATGCGGGCCAGGCCGGTAATGGTTCCTGCGGAGGGAGCGCCGCCCCATTCTTCGTACATTTCGAACGCGGCAAAAAGGCCGAGTTCGAAAAAATGCGTGCCGGGATCGATTAATTTCGCGATACGCTCGCGGGCGGTCAGGCGGCCCTTTTTGTGTTGCGATTCGATGGCTTTCGCGCCACCGCCCTGGCAGATGAGCTCTTCCTGATTTTTCATTTCGGTGAGGAGTTCGATGATGTGGCGGGAATTCTTTTTGAAGTCAGGAGAATCGCGATTGATGGAAGATTTCAGGGCTGAAGCGGACACTCGAATGCCTCACTGGAGAAGCGAGAATTAGTATACGGCGTTGGAGGATGGCGAGGCAAAAACGAGTGGAAAGGATTTGTGGTCGCGGGAATCGTTCAAGTCGCCGATGTTCGGCTAGGCTGGTTGCCGTTGTGAACTGTTTCTCTTAACACAGAGGGCGCGCAGAGGACACACAGGCGAAGCGGAGGATTCTTTGCGAGGCTCAACGGCGAAATGAGGGCGATTTCGGGAAGAAGGCGGCAGTTGCGCGATTCCTTCGTGCGATCAGGCGGCGTGTTTCTTGTTTATGAATTCGACTATATCTTGGGTGGAGGTGCCGGGGAGAAAGATTTCGGCGATGCCGGCTTGTTTTAGAGCGGGGATGTCGGCTCCGGGGATGATGCCGCCGACGAGGACGGTTACGTCGTCCATGCCTTTTTCTTTGAGCAGGGTCATTAGTTGGGGGCAGATGGTGTTGTGAGCGCCGGAGAGGATGGAAAGGCCGATGACGTCTACGTCTTCCTGGACGGCGGCGGAGGCGATCATTTCCGGGGTTTGGCGGAGGCCGGTGTAGATGACCTCCATGCCGGCGTCGCGGAGGGCGCGGGCGATGATTTTGGCGCCGCGGTCGTGGCCATCGAGGCCGGGCTTGGCGATCAGCACTCTAATTTTTTTAGTTGGCATGTTTGGCAGAAACTTTCTTCTCCGTGGCCTCTGCGTCCTCTGTGTTAAGAAACACCTTTTTGTTCTCGCGCGGCATGATAAACCGGCGGACGCCGTCTTTCCAAACCGAAACGTTGAAGGATGAGCAGACCTAATTCGTGTTCTGAAAGCCTCGGATAGGTCAGCATAATCGATTCGTGCACTGGCTCAAGGCCTTCGATCGATTTCAGCTCTTCGACGAGCAGATCCAGGCGAAAGCCGCAATCCAATTTGATTTGCTTATAAAGGAGCGGAATGGGTTTTTGCTTCTCGAACCGAAGGCCTGGAACTGCCAGTTCATGGCATAGGCAGGCTTCGTAGGCTGATTCGAGAAGACCTGGGCCGGGTAGCCTGTGGACCTCTATAGCGGCGCCTATGATTTGCCGGATCAATTCGTTGTTATTCATTAATGTTTATTTTGACACAGAGTACACAGAGGGCACGGAGAAGAAAACCGAGAGAAGGAATGGCAGGGGAGCCAAGGAAACCGAGACAAAAGACTAGCCGCAGAGAAAACAGGAAGAAGGGAAGACATTTAGGTGATGGCTACTTCTTCGTAGGAGCCGAAGACTTGGCGGAGGGCTTCGCAGATTTCACCGAGGGAGGCGTAGGCTTTTACGGCAGCGTAGATGGATGGCATTAGGTTTTCTTGGGATTGAGCGGCTTTTCTTAGGGCGGCCAGCCTGCGGTTTACTTCTTCTTGCGAGCGGTCGGCGCGCAACTTATTCAGGCGGGCGGCTTGGCGGTGTGCTACGGTTTCGTCGATTTGCAAAATGTCCAGCGGTTTTTCTTCGGAGATGAAATCGTTTACGCCTACCATCAGCTTTTCTTTTTTGTCCAATTCCATTTGATAGCGGTAAGAGGCTTCGGCAATTTCGCGTTGCGGGTAGCTGCGTTCGATGGCGGCGACCATGCCGCCCATGGAGTCGATTTTGCGGATGTAGTCCCATGCGCCGGCTTCGACTTCATTGGTGAGAGCTTCGACGAAGTAGGAGCCGCCGAGCGGGTCGACTGTATTCGTTACGCCGGTTTCGTGGGCGATGATCTGTTGCGTGCGCAGCGCGATGGTGGCGGCAAATTCGGTGGGGAGAGCCCAGGCTTCGTCCAATGAATTGGTATGCAAGGATTGCGTGCCGCCGAGAACCGCGGAGAGGGCTTGCAGCGCGGTACGAACGACGTTGTTGTAAGGCTGCTGCGCCGTGAGGGAACATCCCGCGGTTTGCGTGTGGAAGCGCAGCGCCCAGGTACGCGGGTTTTTTGAGCCGTAGCGTTCGATCATCGCTTTGTGCCAAATGCGGCGGGCAGCGCGGTACTTGGCGATTTCTTCGAAGAAATCGCTGTGCGCGTTGAAGAAAAAAGAAAGTTGCGGGCCTAATTCGTCGAGATTCATTCCGCGACGCAGGGCGTATTCGATGTACTCCATGCCATCGCGAAGCGTGAAAGCTAATTCCTGAATGGCGGTCGAGCCGGCTTCGCGGATGTGATAGCCGCTGACGGAAATGGGATTGAATTTGGGCGTTTCTTTGACGGCGAATTCGAAGGTGTCAATCACCAGGCGCATGGATGGTTCGGGCGGGTAGATGTATTCCTTTTGCGCGATATATTCCTTGAGGATGTCGTTCTGCAGAGTGCCGGAGATTTTCTTCCAGTTCGCGCCTTGTTTTTCAGCGACGGCGAGGTACATCGCCCAGATGACTGCCGCTGGCGAATTGATGGTCATGGAAGTAGTGACGTTGGCGAGCGGAATTTGATCGAAAAGGACTTCCATGTCAGCGAGGGAACTGATGGCCACGCCGCATTTGCCGACTTCGCCTTCGGAGAGCGGGTGGTCGGAGTCGTAGCCCATCAACGTTGGCAGATCGAAGGCGGTGGAGAGACCGGTCTGCCCGTGCGACAGCAGATAGCGGAAACGCTGGTTGGTGTCTTCGGCGGCGCCGAATCCGGCGAACTGACGCATGGTCCAGAGGCGGCCGCGATGCATGGTGGAATGAATACCGCGCGTGTAGGGGGGCTCGCCGGGAAAGCCGAGCTGCGTTTTCGGATCCCACCCCGGCAGATCGGCTTCGCTGTAAAGCCTTCGGATTGAATGGCCGGAGATGGTGGTGAATTCGGAGTGACGCTCGGGATTTTTTTTCCGGACGGGAGCAAGGGTGTTTTGTTCCCAGGATTCTTCTTGTGGAGAAGGGGCACGATTGGTTGGGGATTTCTCTGTGGCGGGAAGTGTGGGGGTGGTGATCTTTTTATGATCGGTCATGAGAGGCACTCGAAGCGACGGCGCGAAGGATTGCGTGCATAACAATTGTTTATGCTAAGCGAAAGATGAGTTATGGGCAACCGGGGTCGCGAAAAGGCTTGGGTAACGCCGAAGGACACGGCATGCCGTGCCCCTACGGGAATGGATACTGTGTTGGAGGAGCAATGGCTATTTGTTGGTGGGGGAGGGGTCCGGGTTGCGTGAGCTCTGGGCGTCAAGTTTTTTGAAAAGAGTGTCGGTGCCGACTACTTTGCCGTTCAGGGTCCCTGGGATGAGGGTGTCGTGCTCAACATTGCCGGATTTGCCTTCGGCGATGGAGACACGATTGGTTTCCAGGGTGCGGCCGATGGCACGTTCGTAGTTAGCCTTGGCTTCGACGAGGTCGGCCAACGCGCGCAATTCTGTGCCTTGTGCGGTGATGAAATCGCGCTGCGTGAGGATGACGTTGTAAACGGTAGATGCGCCAAGCTGATATTTCTTCTGTTCGGCTTCGAAGGTTTGCCGCTGCAGTTCGCGTGCTTTGACGGCGGCCTCGACGCGAGCGCGGTCCTGCTCCAGAGCGATATAGGTGTTGCGCACATCGAGCAGGGCGGCGTTTTTTAACTGTTGCATGACGGCTTGCTGCTGGCGCGCCGTGAGGATAGCGCGCTGATTGTCAGCTTGCGCCGAGCGATTGCGGATTGGAATTTGCAGGTTCAAATAAACCGAGTAATCGGGAAAGTTATTATGAAATATCTGGCTCTGAGCGGCCCCGAAGCCGTCTTGATGTGTGCCAGCGGAAGTAGCAGTGACGTTGGGCACAAAAACTTCCACGGGATTTCCGGCGGAATCCAGAACGGTCACCGCCTGCCCGTTCGAACCCACGACTGGCCTTCCAGCAGTGGTAACCGAAGCGCCGGGAATCGCGGAATTTCCGGCTAGGCCTTGTGAGCCGTAGCGGCCATTGATGGTGGCGATGGGCAAAAGGGCGCTGCGGGTAGCGCGCGCGTCAATATCCGCATTCTTGACGTTATAAAACTGTTCCTGCAGGTCCGGCCGCTTTGAAAATGCTTCGCGCAAGGCGTCTTCGAAAGATGGCGCTTCGACGGCGGCTGGAGGCGTCGGCTTGTCGGTGGGCACGAGGTGCACGTTCACAAAATTCGCGGCCAAGGGATCTTTGGAAATAGCGTTCCTGAGGTTTTGTTCCTGCTGCAACTGCGCGGTTTGCGCGACGATGAGATTCTGGTGGTTGGTAGCCAGTTCAGATTCGGCGCGCGTCACATCCAAGGGCGCCATGGTACCAATTTCCAGTTGCTTCTTGTTGTCGTTGTAGAGTTTCTCGGAAACGGTGACGGCCTGCTGCTGCACGTCAACGTTGGCGCGGGCGTAGACGAGTTCCCAGTAGGTGGTGATGGTGTTGGTGACGGTGGTGATGGCCTGCTGTGCAAAGGCCAAGTCGGCGATCTTGCGATTGTTTTTGGAAATCAGAATATTGCGGCGGTTGGCGAAGAAGCCGAAACCGTTCAGTAATTGCTGCGAAAGAGTGATGTAAAGCGAAGACTGAACGGCGGGGTTGAAGAAGTTAAGCGCGCTGGAAGAACTGCGGGTGTTGTCCCATGCCAGGTTTACCGTTGTGCCCGAAGAAAAGCCCTGTGAAACAGCAAAATTGTATTCCGCTGTGTGAGCTGATACTGCCGAAACTCCGGCTGTACCGGTGCCGGCGAGGAATGGATTGTTCACTGGAACGGCTATCTGGTCGAATAACAGCGTGCCCGTAATAACCGGATCAAAGGAAAGAAACGGAATATTGGCGGTGGAGAAAGGGAATGACGCGCCCGCGGTTCCACGACCAGTCCCACCCGCTTCTGTTTTGAGAATATCCGTGTCCGCGAACCAAGGATTATAACGAGCCACGACGATGTCCATGTTATTCGCAAGCGCTAATTCGACAGCGTCCTGCAGACTCAATTCCAAGTTTCCATCATGGATCATTTGTTCGAGCTTGGGAGTATTGGTGGTGCCAGGCTCAGGGATTGAAATCGGAGAGTAAGGCGCAATCAGATTTGGAAAAGACTTCGGGCCGCGCGTGTAACTGTACTTGGAGCTGCCGAGCGATATCGTCGGAGTTGGGCTGTTCGCCGGCTTGGGCTCCCCGCTGGGAGCCTGAACGGCGTCTTGCGCATAAGCCGGGGACAAAGTTCCCACGGCGAGCATTCCGGCCAGCAGGGTAGCCATCAACGGTCGTGCCAACTGCGTCATCATGTGTGCGTATCCCCTCAAGTAAATGTCACGCGAGACTAAAATTTTTGTTCTGAATGAGCTGCACTAAATAGAACGCGTATCACTTCGCATTTGTTTCATGAAATCAGCCGGAGAAGCCTATCCACCGGAGAAAGAAACGAAATGATGCACCAAACGGCGGAACGGAGAGTCTATCAGCCTCGCACTTCCTTGACAACGCAACCCAGCAGCCACTAAGCTCCTGACATTTCGACGTTTAGGGACGTTCAACGGTTAGCCGAGCGATGACGAGTAGAGAAGATTTGTTGAAGATTTTCGAGACGGCTGGCGCGATCCGGCATGGACATTTTGAGTTGTCCAGCGGGCTGCACAGCGCGACGTATGTGCAATGCGCGCTGGCCTTGCAGTATCCGCGATTTGCGGAAAAGCTCGGCCAAGAACTCGCAGCGCTGTTCGTGGATGCTGCGATCGAAGCGGTGGTCTCACCGGCGCTGGGCGGAGTGATTATCGGGCAGGAAGTGGCTCGCTCGTTGCCGGAGCCCGCTGGCAAACATGCGATGCCGGAAGGTGGCGTTCCGGCCCTATTTGTGGAACGAGATGGCAGCGGGATGATGGTCATGCGGCGCGGATTTGCGCTGCGACCCGAGCAGCGAGTGCTGGTGGTAGAGGATGTGTGGACGACCGGCGGCTCGACGCAAGAAACGATCCAAGTGGTGCAAGAAGCGAGCGGGTGCGTCGTCGCGGCGGCAGCTCTAATCGATCGTAGCGGCGGAAAGATTGATTTTCCGGTGAAGGCGCAGGCGCTGCTGGATTTGCCAATCGCTAGCTATGAGCCAGAGGATTGTCCGTTTTGCCGCGAAGGTTCTGCGGCAGTGAAACCGGGAAGCCGGTTTGTGCGCTCGGCGCCTTGAATGGCCCCGGGCCGCTCCGCATGCGCTACATCAAGCTAACAATTGCGTACGACGGAACGGATTTTCATGGCTGGCAGATGCAGTCTGGAAAGCCGACGGTGCAAGGCGAAATCGTTTCGGTGTTGCGGCGGCTGACGCAGGAAAACATTGCGCTGCATGCTACCGGCCGGACGGATGCGGGAGTGCACGCGCTTGGCCAGGTGGGAAGCTTTCGAACGCAGAGCGGATTGTCCGCGCAGGAATTTCAACGTGCGCTGAATGCGATTCTTCCGTCCACGATTCGAATCGTGGCCGCGGAAGAAACCGGACCGGACTTCAGCGCTAGGTGGTCCGCACGCTGCAAAATCTATCGCTATCGACTGTATCGAGGAAGAGTTGTTCCGCCGATGTTGTGGCGGTACGTGCTGCATTATCCGTTTCCGCTCGATGAAGACAAGATGCGCGACGCCGCGGCGCGGTTCGTGGGCAGCCATGACTTCGCCTCGTTTGCCGCTTCCACCGGTTCGGAAGATGACGACAAGGAACGGTCCACAGTTCGCGTGATTTATGCGACGGAGCTGGTACGTTCGGCCGACAACGAGGAACTCATCTTTACGGTGCGTGGCCGGTCGTTTTTGCGCTACATGGTGCGCAAAATGGTGGGCACGCTGCTGGATGTGGGGCGGGGCCGGCTCTCGCCTGAGGATATTGATCGACTGTATGAATTGAAAGACAGGTCCAAGTCTGGACCGACCGTACCACCGCAAGGACTGTGCATGGTTTCGGTGGAGCATGAGGAAGCATTCCGGCTGGAATAGCGCAGAATTCTTGCTCTTAGAACGAGGCGAGTTTTCCCAAGAACGGGCTGCCGCCGCTGAGCGAAGAGAAGATGTGCCAGGTAAAGACGGTGCCCAAATGTCTTTCGTCCTATTAAAATTTCTGGCCAGACTGGCTTTTGTCTGCGCATTGCTTGCTGGCGACCCGGCGAAGGCGGCACCGAAGTACAGCTATAAGGTTATTGCAACATACCCTCACTCAACCGAGAGCTATACAGAAGGTTTCTTTTATCTGGACGGAATATTCTACGAAAGCATTGGAATCAAGGGACGCTCTGCGGTGCTGGCCATCGCTCCGGAAACTGGGAGAATTTTGCAACGTCACGATCTGCCGGCGGAATACTTCGGCGAGGGTATCGTTGACTGGGGACCGACCATCTATCAATGGACGTGGAAATCGCATGTTTGTTTCGTATACGACCGGTTTACTCTGCAAGTCTTGAAACAGTTTACTTACATAGGGGAGGGATGGGGCATGACGCGTACCGCAAACGAGCTAATTACGAGTGACGGTACTTCTACCCTCCGCTTCCGCGACCCGAGAACCTTCCGGGAAACTCGACACATAGTCGTAAAGGATGGGAGCAAAGCCGTCGAGCAACTCAATGAACTTGAGTTCATCAAGGGCGAGATTTATGCAAACGTTTGGCATTCAGACATGATTGCGCGGATTTCCCCACGGGATGGACATGTGATCGCATGGATCGATCTCACGGGCTTGCTGCCGGCCGGCCAAAGAATTGATGCCGAGTCGGTCCTTAATGGAATCGCCTACGATCCGCAGCACGACCGACTTTTCGTGACCGGGAAGCGGTGGCCGGCAGTATTTGAAATCGAGACTGTTGAAGAAGCTGTTCGAAAAGCGAATCTACAGTAAGCGCCGACTACCGCAAACTGACTACTCGCTGATGTAGTCTTCTGTCATGTCATCGTTGCGGTTACAATTTATGGAGTAGTGGCTGGAGGATGCATGCAGCCGAGTGATTGGATTTACGACTGGAATCTGGCTTCACCTCCGCTGATTCCCGCAGGAACGCGAGTTCTGCTCAATGACGAGACTCTGCGCGATGGCCTGCAAAATCCTTCCGTGTACGATCCTGGCATCGGGGAAAAAATCCGCATCCTTCATTTGATGGAGTCGCTGGGGATTGACTCGGTAAATATCGGGCTTCCCGGTGCTGGCGCGCGTGCCGTGGAACATGTCGAGGCTTTGGCTCGCGAAATCGCGACCAATCGCATGAAGATACGGCCGAATTGCGCCGCGCGCACCCTTGAGAATGACATCCTGCCAATCGTGGAAATTTCGCAGCGCGTTGGCATTGCCATCGAGGCGGCGACGTTTCTTGGTTCGAGTCCGATCCGGCGGCTGGTGGAAGACTGGACCGTGGATCATCTGGAGCGCACGACCGAGAATGCGGTGAAGTTCGCGGTGAGGCACAATCTGCCTTCGATGTACGTGACGGAAGATACGGTTCGAACCGATCGAGATACGGTCAAACGGCTGTACTCGACAGCGATTCGAAGCGGCGCGCGAGCGATCGTACTGTGCGACACGGTGGGCCATGCAACACCGCAAGGCGCTTATAACCTGGTTAAATTCGTGATGGACGAAGTGGTCGTGAAGTCGGGCGAGCAAATTCGCGTGGATTGGCATGGTCACTGCGATCGCGGCCTGGCGATTGCAAACTCGTTGTGGGCCGTCGCGGCAGGCGCGCATCAGGTGCATGCTGCGGCGAATTCGCTGGGTGAACGTGTTGGAAATACGCCGATGGAACTGATGCTGGTTAATCTTCGACTGATGGGGCTGATCGATCGCGATCTTTCGAAATTAAGAGAGTACTGTGAGACGGTTGCGGTGGCGACGCACACGACGATACCGCCGAATTATCCGGTGATCGGCCGAGATGCGTTTCGAACCGCTACCGGCGTTCATGCCGCCGCCATCGTCAAAGCGTTTCACAAAGGCAATGTCGAACTGGCGAATATCGTCTACAGCGGTGTTCCGTCGCACCTTTTTGGCCTTGAGCAGATTATCGAGATTGGCCCGATGAGCGGCAAATCCAACGTGCAGTTTTGGCTGGAACGCCACAAGATTCCCGCGGACGATGCGCTGGTCGCGCGGCTTCTGGATGCTGCGAAACAATCTGCGCGAGTACTTACCGAGGACGAACTTCTGGCGCTTTGCGCCGGAGTCGCTCCGCATTGAGCCGGCAAGAAGATTCTCCCCTGAAATGGCTGCTGGTTTCGGTTATCCTGCTCAACATGCCGATCAGACCTGTCGTGCCATTTCCAGCGGATCGCCCGAGCGGTCGCGGTAACGCGACGTCACAGCCAGGCTCGCAAACTACGTCGCAATCTCATCTGCCTTCGGGACCACAAATCCGCGCGGCCATGGATTGGTTCGCTGCGCACCGGGCGTGGATTGATGATGAGCAGGCGCGGCTGACGGAGATTCCGGCGCCGCCGTTCCAGGAGTCCGAACGAGCGGCTGCGGTGAAGGTGCTGCTGTCGGCGGTTGGCCTCGAAGTTTCCATGGATAAGACCGGAAACGTAATCGGACTGCTGCGGGGAGCGACCGACAAAGAGATTGTAATTCTGTCGGCGCATTTGGATACCGTTTTCCCCGCGGGAACCGATGTGAAGGTGCATCGCGACAAAAGCCGCATGACAGCACCGGGAATTTCCGACAATGGCGCAGGACTAGCGGCGCTGGTAGCGGTGGCGCGTGCGCTTCACGAAGCGCGCATCCAGCCACAACGAACAATTTTATTTGTCGCAGATGTAGGCGAAGAAGGGGAAGGGAATCTACGTGGGATGCGCGCGATTGTAGATGCGTATCGCGAGCGGCTGAAAGCGGTGATCGTAATGGATGGGTCGAGCATTGACCACGTCACGACCAAGGCTCTGGCTTCGCGGCGTGTAGAGGTTGTCATCAACGGACCGGGAGGGCACAGTTGGTCCGATTTCGGTATTCCCAATCCAATCAACGCGCTGATTCGCGGCTCGGTTCGCTTCATTAACACACGAGTGCCCGCTAATCCGCGCACCACATTCAACCTGGGACAAATTGAAGGCGGAACTTCGGTCAATTCGATTCCGCATGAGGCGCGATTGAAAGTGGACCTTCGTTCGGAGAGCGAGGACGAATTGATTCGGCTGGACACCGCGCTGCGCGACTGCATGGGAGCCGGAATTCGCGACGAAATGGAAGCCTCACGCGACCGTTCGAAGGGAAAACTGGAATGGAAGCTGGATCTGCTTGGGAGCCGGCCGGGCGGAGAACTCGCCTCGAATTCGCCGCTATTGGCGACGCTGCGTGCCGCTGACGAAGCGGTCCACAATCAATCGCGGCTGGAGCGGGCTTCGACGGACGCGAATATTCCACTGTCTCTGGACATTGACGCCATTTCGATTGGAGCAGGCGGAAATGGCGGCGGCGCGCACTCCTTGCAGGAATGGTATGAATCGGACGGGCGGGAAATTGGTTTACAGCGTGTTTTGCTGACGCTGCTTGGCACCTCCGGCGTGGTTGAGGCGAAATCTTGAAAAATTGGATGCGCCATTCGAAGGGTGCACTGAGCGCGGCACTGGTGATTTCTGCTGCTTGCGCGATTGCTCGCTCGCAAGCACCCGGCGCAACGAAGCAGGCGACGAATGGCGCTGCTTCGATGACGATTTATCGCAATGGCCGTATTTATACGAACGATCCCGCTTCTCCCTGGGCCGCAGCGATGTTAGTACGAGGAGAAGAAATCCTGGCCGTCGGTGACGACGATGAAGTGAGCGGGCTTGCCGATTCCGGCGCGAAGACGGTTGACCTGGAAAAACATTTTGTGATGCCCGGATTTAATGATGCGCACGTACACATTGGCAGCGCCGGACAAGACTGGATCGCAGTGCGCCTGAACGGCGTGAAGAGCGTGGCCGAACTGCAAAAGCGGCTGGCGGAAGGCGTGGCGCAACATAAGGAAAGCGAATGGATCACCGGCAGCGGATGGGATCACACGTTCTGGCCGGACAAGAAATTTCCAAACCGCCAACAATTGGATGAGGTTGCGCCGAAGAATCCTGTAATCCTGACGCACATTTCCGGTCACGTAGCGGTCGCCAATTCGCTTGCATTGCAACTCGCGGGAATTACCAAGGCCACGCCGAATCCCTCTGGCGGTGAGATCGAACGGGATGCGGCCGGTGAGCCGACAGGCATGCTGAAAGAAGGCGCCGCGATGGGACTCGTCGAATCCAAGATTCCATCGCCGTCCATGGAGCAACGCCGCCGCGGGATTGAACTTGCCCTGGCCGATGTGGCGCAGCATGGCGTGACGTCGGTGCAGGACAATTCGGCGTGGGAGGATTTTCTGACCTATCGCGCGATCAAGAAAGACGGGAAGCTGACCGTGCGCGTTACGGAGTGGCTGCCGTTTCCCGCGCCCCTCGCGAAGCTCGAACAAATGCGCCGCGATGGCGGAACGACTGATCCCTGGTTGAGAACCGGCGCGCTGAAAATGGTTACTGACGGCGCCCTGGGCTCGCGCACCGCGGCGATGCTCGCGCCCTACTCCGACGACCCCTCCACCAGCGGCATCATGACCATGGAACCTGAAAAGCTGAGGGCACTGGCGATTGAACGCGACAAAGCGGGCTTCCAATTAAATTTTCATGCGATTGGCGACCGAGCCAACCGCGTCGCGCTGGACGTTTTTGAAGCTGCTGCCAAAGCGAATGGACCGCGCGACCGGCGAGACCGCATCGAACACGCGCAAGTGGTTGCGGCATCCGATTTTCCGCGCTTCGCACGACTGCAGGTGATCGCCTCGATGCAACCGTCGCACCAAACTTCGGATATGCGCTGGGCGGAGCAGCGGGTCGGACCAGATCGAGTAAAAGGTGCGTACGCTTGGGCCACGATGCAGAAATTCGGGATTCGTCTGGCGTTCGGAACGGATTACGATGTGGAGCCGATCACGCCTTTTCGTGGACTGTATGCGTGTGTGACGCGTGAACTCCCCACCGGCGGACCGCAAGGCGGCTGGCAGCCCCAGGAGAAAATCTCGCTGGACGATTGCATTCGCGCTTACACCACCGGTTCGGCGTACGGCGAATTCATGGAAAGGAAGAAGGGCGAATTGAAGGCGGGCGAGTTCGCCGACTTTATCGTGCTTTCCAAGGATCTGAGCAAAGTTGATCCGAGTGAGTACATCAACACAAAAGTTTTACGCACCGTCGTCGGTGGTCGGGCGGTCTATTCCTCGGAATGACGGTTGGACTGTTGACGGATCTTTATTGGAACGAAATTGAACTTACTTCGCCGAGCGCCGCGCCATCCGGCGTTTCGGAAAACTCTACCGTCGCTTTTCGGTCCTTCCATTTTCCGCAGCTGGCGGCGTCGCCGGCGTTTCCCGTAGCGTCGAGCACTCGGATTTTCGCGATGTCCTTCACATGAAATAGAAATTGTTCGTCACCCGCTTTCAGAGTGAACATCACGGATGGCGGATGGCCGCAGATCAGCTCGGTGATCTGGCCTTCTTTCTGAGAAGGCGCGGGGCCCGCAGTCGGTCCTTCGCCGTTCGCGATGGGATCGGCCGTCGCCATGGAGCGGGGGTCGTCAGCGGATGGATTCATCCTTGCAGCAACGGTCTTCTGGAAATTTGCGGCCATGGCGCGGTCACGGGGCCATGTCGCGAGTTTTTGCGCACTGTCGGCAACCTTTTTTGCGTTGGCCAGATCGTTTGTAGCGACTAGCGCACGTCCGGCGTCGATAAAATAGGCCAGGTTGCCGGGCTCCAATTCCATAGCCTTTTTGGCCTCAGCGAAAGCTTTCGACTTGGTGTCCGCTGATTGCGTGTACGCGATGCAAAGGAAAGCGTGTGCGGGAGCAAAGTTAGGCTGCAGCGAGATTACTTTTTGAAGATTAGCGATGAGCTGCGGAATGGTTTCGCGGCTATAGCCGCTTTTGCGATAGGGAATGGACGCCTTGTAGTAATAGGCAGTGCCGTCGTTCGGGTCTTCAGCGGTCGCCAGGTCAAATTCCTTCAGCGAGTTGTCGTAGTCCGCTTTTACAAAATGGTAGTAACCCAGTTCGTCGTGAAGGCGCGGAACTTTGGGATCCAATTTTTCTGCTTCGTGCAAAAGTTCAATGGCTTCGGGAAGATGATTGGTATGGAGAAGATAGTCCGCCTGCGCCAGCAGACCTTCCGCAGGGCTTAAATGGCGGGCGGCGAAATCCTTTTCCGAAATATTGCTATTCACAGCTACGCGTTGGTACAAAAATGACGACTGTCGAGTGTAAGCCTCCAGCTTCGCGCCCAGTTTTTTCAAATCGCCAAACGAGCGGTTGGCTGCCTCGATAGGATCATCGGTGGCTTGCAGGGCGGCGAGATATTTATCGAGCAAATGCTGGTCGCGCACCTCCGGAGCTAGAGAGAAATAGTGAACAATGGCCCAGGACTCGGCGTAGAACACGCCAGCGTGATCTTGGCGGTTATAGAGCGGGGAAGACGCATCGATCGATACGAGCGTCGAAATCGGAAGAAAGGCGTTTTGGTGAAGCACGCGCAATTGAGCGGCATCCGCCATGCCCACGCGGCCTTCCTTGTTGTCTATATCGCTTCCACCCCAATATTCCGCCAGGCCTTCATCCAGCCATAAAGGCAATCCGCGATAATTCAGGCGGAACAGTCCATGCGCCCATTCGTGGTACATCACATGATAGGGATTGGTGCCGGTGCCGGTTACGTCCGCGCGAACCACGGCAAAATTCTTGTCGTTGGATAACTGGTAGAAGCCGGCGATTTTCATGGCGTTTTTGTTTTGGCCGTATGCCGGCATCAAGAGTTTCAGTGAATTTTCGTCTTTCAGGACGTAGACGATCGAGGGTTTCCCAAAGTCCACCTTGAGCTTGGGAAAACTTTGTTCGAAGAGCGCTCGAATTTCCTCGAACTGGACCGCCACGCGACGACCGTCGTGTTCGCCGGCATTTGAATAAATCGTGTAGTGCGGCGATTTTATTTCGATCCAATTTTCGCGATGCTCCGCGTGGATTGCGGCGGGTACTGCGAGAGAAATCAGGCCCGCGAGGCTAAGCTCGCGAATCCAGAGCCATAGCTCTTTGTTCATTATATCTGCATGATTACTTGCACCTTGGGCGGAGTCAATAGGCCGCAAAGTGTTGCTTGCGTTGGGCTGGTGTTGAGTTGCGGACGTTCGCTGCTATGCTTTGCGAGCCATGGCAACCGTCGCAACCACACAGCTACGGCCAAGCCGCCTACGCGCGGAGTTGGCGCTGGCGTTTTGCACCCTGCTGTGGGGATCGACGTTTGTTGTAGTCAAAAATTCGTTGGATCACTCGTCGGTCTTTGTTTTTCTCGCACTGCGTTTCACGCTGGCCGGAATTTGCATGGCGGCATTTCGTCCGCAGGTGTTTCGCGTGCTGCAGCGGGAAGAGATTTTTGCTGGCGTGCGGCTTGGCTTTTTCATGTTTTGTGGGTACGCGTTTCAAACTGCCGGGCTGCGTTATACAACAGCGTCTAATTCGGGATTCATCACAGGATCGAGCGTGGTGCTGGTGCCACTGATTCTGGCGCTGTTCTGGGGCAAGCGAGTAACGTTGTGGGTTTATTTTGGAACGATTGCAGCGGCCACAGGATTGTATTTTCTGACCGTTCCTGCGACTGGCGTTGCACATCTTAATCGCGGCGACGTTTTGACATTTTTTGCGGCGATGTCGTACGCGGTACACATTATTTTGGTCGGTGAATACACCCGAGAGCATTCTGCCGCTGCGCTGAGCGTACTGCAGGTGCTGGCATGCGCGGTGATGGCGTGGCTCACGGCTCTTGGAGCGGACGCGATTCGCTGGCAGGCGATGCGGCTCCATTCGGCTTCGCAATTATGGATTGGCATCGCGGTTTGCGCGGTGTTTGCAACCGCCGTGGCGTTTTCGCTGCAGTTATGGGCGCAGCAGTTTACGACGCCCAGTCATGCGGCGATTATTTTTACTCTGGAGCCGGTGTTTGCGGTGATTACTTCCTATTTGGTTTTGGGCGAGCGGCTTGGCTTGCGCTCCGTTGCGGGTGCCGCGCTGGTGCTGGCGGGGATCCTTGCGGCGGAATTACTCGGACCGCCCGCTGCGCCGGAGTCGCCGGAGCCCATGGGTGAGACGTCGTAGCGGGCGGACGCAGGCGACAGAGAGATCCCTCGGTTCGCCTGCCCGCCGCAGGCAGGCTCAGAATGACGGCGTTCATAAAAACTGTGAATTAGGAAAGTTAGGAGTAGTTTTTTACGTCGACTGGCGCGTACATAGTGGCCGTTGAGGCGTGGGTTTTTTCGTAGGCGTCGATCGCGCTCACATGTTGTAGCGATGTGCCGATATCGTCGAGTCCTTTGAGCAAGACTTCTTTGCGCGATGGCGCAATCTCAAACGAAACGGTCAGTCCTTTGTTGTCGCTTATCGTCTCATTCGGCAAATCTACCGCGAGTGTGTAGGAACGATCCGCTTCGGCGCGCTTGAAGAGTTCATCGATGTCGGCTTCTTTCAGGATTGCTGGAAGTATGCCGTTCTTGAAGCAATTGTTGTAGAAAATGTCGGCGTAGCTCGGGGCGAGGATGACGCGGAAGCCGTAATCGCCAATGGCCCACGGAGCATGCTCGCGGCTGGAGCCGCAGCCGAAGTTGGCGCGCGTGAGGAGAACCGACGCGCCCTTGTACTCCGGAAAATTCATAATAAAGTTAGGATTCGGTTTCTCACCAGCAAGGTAACGCCAGTCGTAAAAAAGAATGCGGCCAAAGCCTTCGCGTGTCAGCGCCTTCAGGAATTGCTTGGGCACCATTTGGTCGGTGTCTACGTTTACGCGGTCGAAGGGAAGTACAAGACCACTGTGGGTGATAAATGGTTTCATGCCAGGCGCTCTCCCAATACCTTAAACTTCTTGATGTCACCGAATCCGACCCAATACACGGAGCCTTCCTTCTTGGACTCGTGCTGACGATTTGCACCAAGCAAGCGGTAGGTGATTCCGCAACAAGGCTCAGGTTCCTGGCAGACAGTCAGCTCCAAGAGATCGATTTCTTCGACGTGTCCATGCTGCAGCTCAATGCGCGGGCGCTTGCCAACGTGCTCTTCGCGAAGTCCACGAGTGTCTACTGGCATGCGTGACCCTGGCTATTCCACGTTCACGACGTCGAACTCGCGCACATCCACAAAGTGGCCGGCGATTGCGGCGGCGGCGGCCATCACTGGGCTGACCAGATGGGTGCGGCTGTCGCGACCTTGACGGCCTTCGAAGTTGCGGTTCGAAGTGCTGGCGCTGCGCTCGTGCGGTGGCAACACGTCGGCGTTCATGCCGATGCACATGCTGCAACCGGCGTCGCGCCATTCGAATCCGGCTTCGGAGAAAATCTTATCGAGGCCTTCGCTTTCGGCGGCAGCTTTGATTCCGCGCGAACCAGGAACAATCAGAGCCTGCTTGATATTTTTCGCGACGTGCTTCCCGGCGACCAAATGAGCCGCAGCACGCAAATCGTCCAGCCGAGAGTTCGTGCACGACCCGATAAACACGCGGTCCACCGGAATATCCACGATCGGCGTACCCGCCTTCAGGCCCATGTATTGCAAGGCACGCTCGGTGGCTTTCTGGTCGTCGGTATTTTTGAACGAGCCAGGATCGGGCACGCGGTCGGTGACCCCCGTTACCATTCCCGGATTCGTCCCCCAGGTAACTTGCGGCGCGATTTTTTCGGCTTGCAACTCCACAGTCATATCGAACTTCGCGCCATCGTCGGTCGTAAGCAGCTTCCAGCGCTCGACTGCTTCCTGAAATTCTTTTCCTCGGGGAACGAACGGCCGTCCTTCAAGGTAAGCGAACGTGGTCTCGTCAGGAGCAATCATCCCGGCTCGTGCCCCGCCTTCAATCGTCATGTTGCAGACGGTCATACGGCCGTCCATGGACAATTCGCGAATCGCTTGGCCGCCATATTCCGCAACGTGCGCGGTTCCGCCTCCAATGCCAATCTTTCCAATGATTGCGAGAATGATGTCCTTCGCGGTGACCCCTTTGGGCCGTTTGCCGTGAACGAGAATTTGCATCGTTTTTGATTTGCCCTGCACCAGGCATTGCGTCGCCAGCACGTGCTCGACTTCGCTGGTGCCGATGCCGAAGGCCAAAGTGCCAAACGCGCCGTGAGTCGAGGTGTGGCTGTCGCCACAAACAATTGTCTGCCCGGGCTGCGTGATGCCCAGCTCGGGCCCAATGATATGAACAATGCCCTGATTCTTGCTGTTCATGTCGAAGAGGCGCACGCCGGATTCACGACAATTTTTTTCCAGTGCGTCGAATTGCGCTTTGGCGTCCTGATCGAGAATAGGGAGGAAGCGGTCTTTAGTCGGAACTGAGTGGTCCATCACCGCAAACGTGAGATCCGGGCGGCGGACTTTGCGGCCTTCCGCGCGCAGGCCGGAGAATGCTTGCGGTGAGGTGCCTTCGTGAATCAGGTGCCGGTCAATGTAGAGCAGGGAAGGCTTGCCCGGCTCTTCGTACACCAGGTGGCTATCCCAGATCTTCTCGTAAAGGGTTTTTGCGGTCATGGAGTGTACCAATTGAAATTTTAGCACCGTAACATCAGCAGGGCAAAAGAGCGGCGCCCTTAAATCTTCTGATAATTGTGGTTTAGAATCGGAGTATGAGCCAGGTTTACTATTCGACCTTCGAGAGTCCGGTCGGCCCGTTGTTGCTGGCGGGATCGAAGGCTGGACTGCTGTTGGTCAGCTTCGCGTCTGGCGACCGGCCGAGAAACGTTGATCCGGAATGGCGGCCGGACGCGACCGCATTCGTCGAAGTTGTCCAGCAATTGCAATCGTATTTCGCTGGCGAACGAAAGAATTTTGATCTTGCCCTTATTTTGGAAGGGACCGACTTTCAGAAAAGAGTCTGGACCGCGCTTCGGAAAATCCCGTACGGCGAGACCATCTCTTACAAAGAACTGGCCGAAATGATCGGCAGCCCGAAAGCGGTACGCGCAGTGGGCGCAGCCAATGGCGCCAATCCCATACCGATTATTATTCCGTGCCACCGAGTGATAGGAAACGATGGGAGTCTGACTGGATTCGGTGGTGGTCTGCCGCTCAAAAAGCAATTACTCGAGCTGGAAAGCCATCCGCTGAAGCTTATCTAGCGGAATTAGGACAGCGCTCTCGAACGTTCGCAACTGCGCAGGCTGCTGGCTAGCGCTTACCAAAAGAAAGGCGAGACCGGTCTTGTGTATGAACGGCTACTTAAGATCCCACAAATTAATGGCGTGATGATGTGGGTTGTGCGGCGTGGAATTTCCAGAAACGAAAAGTAGCGACAGGCCTGCTACGGCTAACGGAAGAACGCCGACCAGGGCAATAAGAATCGGTGTCATGTGCACGATCCGGACCCTTTCCACTAAGTCTTCGTCTAAAATCTTTCATGTTTAAATTACGTTCGATGCGCTTGCAGCGCAATGCGGTAAATCGTGTATTTTGCCGGAATGTTTATCCATTCGATTTTATTTGCACGTGGCCGGGCGGCGTCCAGGAACGCAACAGCGAACTTGTGGACGCAAAAAGTCAGCGTGTTCCAACAGTCGCGGCTTTTGCCTCGTTCGCCAGCCGGGCTATCTCCTGAATTCCTTGCAATATTCCGCTCACAGCTTTGCGAACCTCGGGATCTCCAGTACCTACGGACGGCGAAACGTGAATATGGCCCGCTGGATCAATCGTGACCAGCGGCCCGTCTGCTCCTCCGATAATGACCTTCACCGAGTTGCCTCGATCATCGGGGAGATGCAACAAAATTGCGGAACGGTTGATAACTTCCAGGGACATACGCATAGTAAAACTCCTTTAAGATGGTTCAGTCTGCCCCTGACAGGTAGTAGTGCGGATTGGTGGCCTGGCGTTTCATGGAAAATAGACGAATCGTGAGATTTCGCTCGGCCGCCAACTGAAAAAACTTTCTCGTTCTTCGGAGAATGCACGGCAACGGTTAACACGATGACTAAAAAGGTGAAATGGGGAGTCCTTGGCGTCGCATCCATAGCCACGCGCAAGGTCATTCCGGGAATGCAAAAGGGAGCCTTAACCGACATCGCAGCCATCGCGTCTCGCGATTTAACGAGAGCGCAGGCTGCTGCACGGGATTCGGGAATCCCTAAAGCGTATGGCTCTTACGAAGACTTGCTTGCCGACGCCGAAATCGAAGCCATCTATAACCCGCTCCCCAATCATCTTCATGTGCCCTGGTCCATCAGGGCCGCCGAAGCAGGGAAGCACGTGCTCTGCGAAAAGCCGATCGGCCTTAACGCGGCGGAAGTTGTCGAACTAATGCGTGTCCGTGATCGCACCACCGTAAAAATTGGCGAGGCGTTCATGGTCAAAACCCATCCGCAGTGGCTTCGCGTCAGGGAATTAATTCGCAGCGGCAAAATTGGCCAGCTCAAATCCATCATCACTGTCTTCAGCTATTTCAATCGCGATCCCGGTAACGTCCGCCACAAGCCCGAGTGGGGCGGTGGCGGGCTACTCGATATCGGCAGTTATCCGATTACACTTTCGCGCTGGTTTTTCGGCGAAGAGCCTAGGCGCGTCACCGGAGCGTTGGAACTCGATCCCGACTTTGCCACAGACCGTCTCGCCTCCGGGATCATGGAATTCTCCTCGGGCCATTCCGTTTTTTCCTGTGGCACACAAACCAATTATTTTCAACGCATGGAAATACTCGGAACCACCGGACGCCTAGCCGTCGAAATTCCGTTTAACGCGCCAAACGACCGCCCAACGCACGTTACGATTGCCGATGGAATGGCTATCTATGGGGGCAAGGTTGAGCTAGAAGAGATTCCCACCTGCGATCAGTACACGATTCAGGGCGACGCTTTCTCACGCGCCATACGCGGGGATAGCGAAGTTCCGGTTCCGCTCGAAGACGCCCTCGCTAACATGAAAGTCATTGACGCGATTTTCCGTTCTGCAACTACATACCGTTGGGAAACACCATGACATTTCTTGCATATAGAGAAGGAAAACGCCCGTGACCGCCAGCTATGGTTTCACCGAAGCCCGCGTCGCGCAGCATTACGCAGTGGCAAATCTCGAACAGCGCATTCTTGCGGCATTCGAAGCCGCCGGTAAGCCGCGTGCCAGCATCACGGCGGACGATCTCGCCATCGTTGACGAATTCCACATTGGCGGCCGCGAAGCTACCGACGCGATCGCCGCGCAAATGCACCTGCGTCCGGGAATGAAGTTGCTCGACATCGGCTCTGGGATTGGCGGACCCGCACGCTATTTTGCTTCTGCCCATGGTTGTCAGGTAACAGGCATCGACCTCACGACGGAATACGTTCGGACGGCACAAACGCTCTCTACCTTGGTCGGCGTGAGCGCGTCCGTGCAATTCAAACAAGGAAGCGCCACAGCTCTTCCGTTCGGTAACGACAGTTTCGAGGGCGCTTACATGTTTCACGTAGGCATGAATATCCAGGACAAGGTGAAACTGATCCGTGAAGTAAAGCGTGTCTTACGCAGCGAAGCGATTTTCGCCATTTACGATGTCATGGGTATCGGCCCCGGCGAGTTGCAGTATCCGCTGCCGTGGGCGAGCAAAACAGAGGAAAGCTTCGTCGCCACGGTTGATGATTACCGACAGGCACTTGTTGATGCAGGTTTCGCGATCGCCGGGGAGCGCGAACGCAAACAATTCGCGATCGACTTCTTTGCACGCATGCGGCAGCGCAACGAACAGTTAGGCCCGCAGCCGCTAGGACTTCATCTGGTGATGGGCGAGACCGCGACGCTGAAAATGAGCAATGTCGTGGATGGCTTGCGCCGCGGAGTGATTGCCCCGGTCGAAATCATCGCTCGTGGATAAACAGACACAGCTGGCTAAGAGTCTGGCAACGAATTCTTAACGTTGTGGCGGCGTTGCCGATAGAAGAGCGCCAAGGCGATGCAGTTTACACCCAGCAGGACTGCGACGGTTTTCGCGCCGTAGCGAATTGGGTTGACCACATCCACGATCGGAAAGATGGACAGCCCGACGAACAGCAGCGTCAACAGCAATCCGGAAGCAGCGGCGAATTTCAACAACCATCCAGAACGCAGTCCGGATTGCCTTTTTGCCAGGAGTGGAATAGCGAATAGCGCGATATACGCCAAACCGTAGAATGTAAAGCTCCAGATTTGCAGCATGGAAAATGCTTCAAGCTCGCGCACGCCAATCAGCGCCGCCAGGCCCGTGAACAATGTAATCGCTCCGAGAAAAAGGACGGAGTTTACCGGCGTCCGGTATTTCGGATGCAGACGGGTAAACCAGGCTGGAAGCAGGTGGTCCCATCCGGCGACCATCGGAAGTCTGGTGTTCGCGGCAAAATTCAAGGCGAAAGTAGCCAGATAGTTTGTCAGCAGCAGAAGAACCGCCAGCGGCACGATAATCCGCGCAGCCGCCAGTCCAGCAAAGCCAACTTGCAGCGCCTGCGGGATGGGGCCAATCATGTCCACGGATTCGGGTGTGACAAATGCCAGAATAGCGCTCGTTCCCAGAACGTAAAGAATAACCACAACCGGCACAGCGATCAGAATGGCGCGCGGGAAATCGCGCAGTGGATTACGCGATTCTCCGGAAAAAATCGCGGCATATTCCAGGCCGACCAGGGCGCCAAACGTCATCTTGCTGAAGACGCTGAGACTGAACAGAGTCATGGCCGGCATAGCTACGGCCAATGGATGATACCGCGTGAGGACGCCCTGGGCGTGCCGGAAGAAGGGAAGAGCAGCCAGAACGGCGATGGTCAAGATCGACATCATGCTCCCCAGGTTGGTCAGCCATTTTCCGATATGCAGGCCTATGTGGGTTACCAGCATCAGCGAAGCTATAATCGTTATGTTCGCGCCGAACAATGCCAGACGATTGGCCCCGATCCACGCAAAGCGGGGCCCCAGAATGTAAGCTAGATAATTGGTGGTAACCAGGCCAACCGCGGCCGAGTACATCACGACGTAAACCCACAGGTTCCAGCCCACCAGAAATCCTGTTAGATCGCCAAACGCGACGCGCGCCCACTCATACAACCCTCCTTCCAACGGAAGCTTACGGTTGAGATGATTAACCACCAGCGCTTGCGGAACAAAAAAGAATACTACGGCGAGCAGCCAGAATAGGACGCTGGCTTTGCCAGCCTTCACGGCAGTGCCAAAAAAATCCGGAATTACGACCAGCAGAATACACGCCAATACCAGGTCGAAGAAACCCAGTTGCTTGCGCAGGCCTTCGCTTTGCGGTTTAGCAAGGATTCCTGTTGCGCGCACATGCAGGCTGGCGCTGGACAAAATTGAACACTCCACGGCGACACTCGTAAAATTCGCTGCCGGTCACGAAAACCGGGACGATTCGAGATGCAGAGTTGTATTACGGAAGTGCATGCAAGGGAAGCGCAAAATGCGTCAATTCTTATATGTCTTACATGGAGTGCGGGAGCCTGGCTCCCGCTTTTACACCCAAGAGTCACGCCACCCATGCGCCCGAGGGCGAAACGCGCTGTGCTAATCGTTATCGACTGCCGCCCGCGATGGATGGCACGAGCAAAACCCTATCGCCCTCTTTTACGGCGCACTCTTCGCCGCCAAGAAAGCGAATGTCCTCATCATTCAGATAGACGTTCAGAAACTGGCGAATCTGGCCCTGGTCGTCGCGCACGTGCCGCGACAGCCCGGGATATTGCGACGTAAGAATGCTTAGCGCTTCCGCCACCGTGGCGGCCTTACAGTCAAACTTTGGCGTTCCGTCGGTGAACCGCCGGAACGCTGTTGGAATTTCAATGGTCACTGCCATGGTTTCTCCTGTAATCGAATGTCGTTAGCGCGATTCTAATTTGTTTGAGCTGTAGCATCATCCCTGCGCCATTGCAGGTGTCACCAACTGTGCATCCAGATACGCCTCAAAGGCTTCCAACTTCGGTGCGATCGCTTCAGTTAAAGGATATTCAGCCACAATCGCGTCGGTCGTCTTCAGTCCGTTGCCGGTGATGCACACCACCGTGGTTTCGCCGGCGCCGATACGGCCTTCGCGCAACAGCTTGTGCGTTACGCCAGCCGTTACGCCGCCCGCCGTCTCCGCAAAAATTCCTTCCGTCTCCGCCAGCAATTGAATGGACCGCACAATCTCGCGATCGGGAATGTCTTCCGCCCAGCCGCCCGATTCGCGAATCAGCTTGATGGCAAACGGCCCGTCGGCGGGATTGCCGATGGCCAACGATCGCGCGATCGTGTCCGGCTTCTGCGGTTCGAAGCGCGCCAGCCCGCGTTTCACGGCACTTGAGATCGGAGAGCAGCCTGTCGCCTGCGCGCCAAAGAACTTCACCGGTTTCGCCTCGACCCAACCCAACGTCACTAGTTCGCGAAAGGCTTTCGCGATTTTGGTGATCAGCGAGCCCCCTGCCATCGGCACTACGACGTTGTCGGGAAGCTGCCAGCCCAGTTGTTCGGCGATTTCGAAGCCATGCGTTTTCGAGCCTTCCGAGTAATAAGGACGGAGATTTACGTTTACCAATCCCCACTGAAAACGGTCCGCAATCTGTGCGCATAGCCGGTTCACGTGATCGTAGTTGCCGTTGATGCGCACGATTCGCGCGCCGTACACCGCAGTGTTCAGAATTTTTGCCGGCTCAAGGTCGGCAGGAATAAAGACGCAAGCATCAAATCCCTGTTGTGCCGATTGCGCCGCAACCGCATTCGCCAGATTTCCGGTGGAGGAGCAGCCGACGGTCTGGAATCCGAACCTCCGGGCCGCGGCAAGCGCTGTTGCCACTACGCGGTCCTTGAACGAAAGCGAAGGGAAGCAGACCGCATCGTTCTTGAAGTATAGGTTCCGCACGCCCCACTTTTTCGCAAGCTGCCGCGAAGCCACGAGCGGAGTGCCGCCAACACTGTTTGGGAATTGAAAACCTTCCGGCAGCGGCAGAAATTCCGCGTAGCGCCACATGTTGAAGTCGCGCCGAGCGACGTCGGCTTTGACTGCGATCGACTTCAGCGCAGCGTAATTGTAGGAAATTTCCAGCGGGGAAAAACAATCTTCGCAAAACGAACGGGGCGCATTACCCCACAATTTTCCGCACTCGCGGCAACGCAGCTGATAAATCTCCGGCATCGGTATTCCAATCGCGGCCCGAAAGAACGTCTCAAAGCGAGCAAGACGGGCCATAGCAAAATGGCCACTAGTCTCGACGAATCGCGAACATGTTTAGGGCTGACAAGGAGGGCAAATAAAAAACCCTCCGTGCCAAAGAGTGCAGGAGGGGTCTCAGAAACTTCCAAGAATCTCTACATGCTCTTTAGCAGTTTTTTACGTGGAGCAAGTTGCCCTAAATCGCCACGTTTTCGCCGCAGCAAGCGGCTTTCATATTAATGACAGGGAAACCCCCGATTGTCAATACTGTTTCTAAAGCGCAACATTAGGTGACAACAATTTGTCGGGTTGTCGCGTCAAAGAAAGTGAGGAAATTAAGTCAAGCAGACTCCAAAGCCACCCCGGCCGTATGGCCAGTGTGTTTTCCGATGCAGCACTTGCTCTGAATAACTTGCTGAAGTTCGCAGTGTTATACTAAGAGCGGCGTTTGCGATTCGCGAGAGGTCTGGCGGCGGAGAGAATACAGGAGCAGCAGAAATGGGTGAACCAATAGTCAAGCTTTTTAGCTGGGCGCGTCGGGAGAAGTTGGTTGCCGGACTGTTTGTGGCGCTCACGCTGGTGGTAGGCATTCTTATCGGCACCATTGTCTCCGGCCACACGTCGGCCATGAAGACTGTCGCGTTTGCGGGCAAGGGAGCGACTCCGCTGACCATGCCGGACGCGATTCCGTCGTCCAATTCATTTGCGTCGATCGTAAATCGTGTGGAGCCGGCGGTCGTCAATATCTCCACCACGCAAGTTATGGAAAGACGACGGCCCTCCGCCAAGCGCCGTCCGCAGCAGCCGAACGATCAGCAGCCGGACAATCCTAACGATCCGATGCAGGACTTTTTCGATCGCTTTTTTGACGGCCGCAAGGATGCTCCCGCGCCTGCAGAACGCAGCCTGGGTTCGGGCGTGATCGTTGATCGCAAGGGATTCATTCTTACCAACAACCACGTTGTGGACCAGGCCACCAAGATTCAAGTGCAGTTGAATGGCGAAACCACCAAGTACAATGCGAAGGTCGTTGGCGTGGATGAAGAAACGGACTTGGCAGTGATCAAGATCGACCCGCCCAAGGAACTGCCGGTGGCAAAACTGGGGAATTCCGATGGCGTGCAGGTCGGCGATTGGGTGCTGGCGATTGGCAGTCCTTTTGGCTTGAACGCGACCGTGACTGCGGGAATCGTCAGTGCGAAAGATCGCGGTGGAGTAGGCCGGCAATTTCAGAAGTTCCTGCAGACCGACGCTGCCATCAACCCGGGAAACTCCGGTGGGCCCCTGGTGGATCTGGCCGGTGAAGTGATCGGCATCAATACGGCAATCATTACGGGCAGCCGCGGTTACGAAGGTGTCGGATTTGCTCTTCCCTCGAGCGTGGCAATAAACGTTTACAACCAGTTGATTCAGCAGGGGCGCGTTACGCGCGGCTCGATCGGCGTCAGTTTCCAGGAAGATCTGGGCACCAATGCGATTACGCTGAAAGAACTTGGCGCTCCCAATGGCGTGGTGATCATGGGTGTTGAGCCCGGCAGCCCGGCGGAAAAAGCCGGCCTGAAGGGCGGCGATGTCATCACGAACGTAAACGGAAAGTCGATCAAGACTGGAAACGATCTGGTCAACCCGATCGCACAAGCTCCTATCGGAACCAAAGTAAAACTGGGATACGTGCGCGACCGTCAGTCCAAAGAAACCACGGCGGTCGTCGAGGATCGCACGCGCGTTTTCCCCAACTCCGCCGCTCGCCAGATCGATGCGCAAAATGAAAACGGCGCCGCCGAATACGGCTTGCGAGTCGAAAATCTGACTCCCGAGCGCGCTTCCCGCGTTGGCATGGACGGTCAGAAAGGCGTGCTGGTAGTGGACGTCGATCCGGCCAGCTTTGGTGACGACCTCGGGTTCGCCCGCGGCGACGTCATCGCAGAAGTTAATCGACAGCCGGTCAATTCCGTGGCAGATTACAAGGCCGTGATGAGCAAGCTCAAACCAGGGGCGAACGTCGTTTTCAAGGTTCTTCGCCGCCAGGATAATGATCGCGTACTGACCGTATTTCTGCCGGGAGTCGTTCCGGCGGAGAACGCTCAGTAAACATTTGCCAAGATAAAGGAACGACGAGACTGATGAAAATCGTTCGCGCGGTACTCCTGGCCCTGCTGACCTCTTCGTTGGCGGGGCTGGGTGTGCCGGCGAGTTTCTCGCAAACTGCGGCAAGTGCCAGGAGTAAAACCGCATCGGGCGCGAAAACTACCTCCGCGCAGAGTTCGCAGGCCGGAACCGCCGCAAAGAAGAAATCCGCGGCCAGCAGTTCAGTAAAGAGTCACGCCACACCTTCCGCTACGACAAAGAAGAGTTCAACAAAACCCTCTGGTAAGAACTCGACGAGTGCCGCAAGAAAAGCTTTCTCTAAGTCGTCATCTTCGAAAAGAGCCCGAAAGCAACCTGGCCAAAAAGCTCCGACTGCGGATCGCGTCGGCGAAATTCAGGTAGCGTTGGCCAAGGACGGCTCGTTTCAGGGTTCGCCAAGCGGCAAATGGGATGAAGGCACCACTACCGCAATGCGCCGCTTCCAAGCCTCCCACGGGCTGAATCCAAGCGGCAAGTTGGACGCTCCCACCTTGCAGCGGCTCGGGTTAGGTTCTGAGATCGCCGGAGTTGCCGCTCCCACGCCGCCTCCGGGAGCGACTTCGCGGCTCACTTCCTCAAACGTAGCCGCAGGACCGTTGGAATCCGGCCGCCGCCAGTAAGCCATGCACGAATCCATTTCCCGTTTCCGTTGACAGGAAATGCGGCCCCAAGATACAGGAAACACTGTAGGATCAACGATTTACGCGAGGGCGTGGCCCGTCTCTGACCCTTTTCAGTGATTGGGCCACCCTGGCCACATCGCTCCCGTCTCTATGGGATAGTGATTGCTTTTTGAGTTCGCAAGGTTTTGCTGCGTGGCAAGGAAATGGAAATTTTGCAGTGCCCCGGCGGGAGAGAAGACATTTCAAACGTGATGAGACGAAGACTGCGAATGCCGTTGCTGATTTGCCCAGCCGCCTTTGCTGCTTTTTGGTTCTCCAACGATAGCCCCGCAGTATCGCTCGCGAGAACCTGCAGGTTCCAACCGTAGCGGAGGATGCTTCTTGCCCCACGCAGGCTGTGGTCGGCGAGAAGCGCGGCAAAAACGGAGATGTGATTGGACTCGGCCAGGCTGCGTAGTTCCGCGTAGCTCACGCTGCTGCCTCCGTCATTGCCTTCGCCGATGAATAGGAGGACGCGAAGGCCAGGACTGTGCGAAATTTGTCGAATCGCGGATGCAATTGTGTCGCAGATGGGGACCTTCGTTTTCTCTCCGATATCTCCTCTGATTTCGCGGATGTGGCCGATTGCAACGGAACGATCGAGAGTGGCTGGCTGTAACGTCGAAGAAGTGCCTGCGCTAGCGACGGTGAAACTTGTGTTGGCATCGTAAAGTTTATTAATCAGGGCGACGGCCAGCTCTTTCTCTTTGGACAGGACGGTGGCTTGATCCGGACCGGCGTCCATCACGATAGCGATGTTTCGCGGGATTTCAGGACTGGCCTTGATCGCAGTTACAGGCGCGCTGACGTTTTCGATTTTGACAACAATGTCGCGCGGCGCGAGCGCTTCACTTTTCGCGTCGACCCGTGCGACGACCGTGTATTGTTGGCGGTCCGCTTTGGCCGTGGCGGTCAGAGCGATATGAATGGTGAAGAAATTCGCGACGGTCACGGCAGCGACGCACCGGAAAGACGAGGAGCGACCGAAACTCAGGGCCCGCGGCCTGGAATTTTCCCTCATAGCCCCTCCGCGGAGTCCGAAGGCAGTTTGTCCTTCGGTCCGGCGGTCAAAACGTACAGGGTTGGCAGAAGGAAAACGCTCAATAGGAGGGCGGCGACGAGTCCGCCGACAATAACGATGGCGAAGGGCCGTTGCGAATCCGAACCAATACCGTGGGACAGCGCGGCGGGGAGCAGACCGAGGGAAGCGACCAGCATGGTCATCATCATAGGGCGGAGCCGAAGGACAGCCCCTTCGATGGCAGCTGCTTCGACAGGGAAGCCCTGTCCGCGGATCTGGTTGATGTATTCCAACATGATGACGCCGGTTTCGACTGACACGCCAAACAGAGCCAGAAAACCGACACCTGACGAAACGCTGAAATGCGTACCGGTCACAAGCAGCGCGAGGATGCCTCCGATAGGCGCGACAGCGACATTGGCTAGAATGAGAAGGGCCCATTTGCTGGACTTGAACATGGCGTAGAGAATCACGTAGATGACGAAGAGGGTGTTTGGGAGGACAACCATAAGGCGCTTCTGGGAGCGCTTCTGACTTGCGTACTCGCCCGCCCAATCAAGGTGATAACCCGAAGGAAGTTTTACCTTACTGCACCGCCGAGGTCGCGACCGCGGACGCTGTACTTGATGGCTACGTAGCGCGAATTGGCTTCGCGATAGATTTCGGAAGCACCATCGTGAACTTCAATCTTCGCCAGCTGTAATAAAGCGACCCGCTCGCCCGAGGGAGCCAAGATGCGAATGTTTGCGATCGCGTTTACGTTGTCGCGATAACCCGGCTGGTAGCGGACTACCAAGTCGAAGCGTTGTTCTCCCTGCAGGACCTGACTCACCGCTTTTCCGCCGACAGCAGTCTCGACAGCGTCTTCGACGTCGGCAATGTTGATTCCGAAGCGAGCTGCGCGGCGGCGCTCGACGACGATATTCAAGTTGGGCTGTCCCAACACTCGGAACAAACCCAAATCCTCGATTCCCGGGATGCGGCGCATGACGTTGACGACTTCGTCGCCTTTGGCTTCGAGAACCTGAAGATTGTCTCCGTGCAGCTTTATGGCCAGCTCGCCCTTTACACCGCTAACCGCTTCTTCCATGTTGTCTTCGATCGGCTGGGAAAAATTCCAGAGAACGCCGGGAATCTTTTCGAGCTCGCGATTCATGGCGGTGATGAGACGCTCTTTGTCCTGGTGAAAGACGGATCTCCACTGTTCTTTTGGCTTGAGGTCGACGAAATATTCCGTGTTGAAGAACCCGGTGGTGTCGGTCCCGTCATCCGGGCGTCCGACCTGGCTGGTGGCGACAGTAACTTCAGGGAACGAAGCCAGAATCAAACGTGACTGGTCGGCAATGCGAATTCCTTCGCTGGGCCCGGTACTCGGAGCTAGGGTGCCGCGTACCCAAACGGCGCCTTCGTCGAGGTGCGGACGGAATT